>Ga0180435_10001285_pt1 | contig 26346 bp, 14 predicted proteins | sample SS_ome_3_FD_132467 | JGI IMG/M metagenome (GOLD analysis project Ga0180435, IMG submission 132467) | Hypersaline lake sediment archaeal communities from the Salton Sea, California, USA - SS_3_S_1 metaG | ecosystem: Environmental > Aquatic > Non-marine Saline and Alkaline > Hypersaline >... | reverse complement strand
GAATAGACTGACAGTGGGTGGTCGTTCCACAAGACCAGATCGGCGGACTTACCTTCGGCGATACTGCCCACCAGCTGATCCACACCCAGCTGCTTGGCGGCGTTTATCGTCACCAGCTTGATCGCCTCTTCTTCTGCCAAGCCTCCGTACATGACCGCCTTGCCGGCTTCCTGATTTAGGCGCCGCGCCAGGTCGATGTTGTCAGACTTGACCGTTGTCAGAACGCCACGATCGACCAGCAGTTTGGGACCGTACGGAATGGCATCGTAGACTTCGAACTTGTAAGCCCACCAGTCGGAGAAGGTGGTTACGCCGGCACCGTGACGAGCCATTTCATCGGCAACCTTGTACCCTTCAAGATTGTGCACCATGACATCGACGTCGAAATCAAACTTCTCTGCCAATCTCATCAGGGCGAGTATCTCGGTCTGCACATAGGTGTGACAATGGAGAAGCATCCGATCCTCGAGCATCTCGACGATCGCATCGAGTCCTAAGTCACGACGGGGGGGAGGGGTGTTCTGCTTATCCCGCTTCTTAAGTCTATTGTACTTGTCCCAGTCCCTCTGATACTCCCGAGCAGCCTGAAAGACATCTTCCATGAGAGCTGTGACGCCCATGCGACTCTGTGGGTAGCGTGTCCGGTTGTTGTCACCCCAGTTGCTTTGCTTGACGTTCTCACCCATGGCAAACTTGATTGTGGGCATCGCTTCGACGAACTTCAGTTCCTCGGCCGGGTGCCCCCAGCGAAGCTTGATCACCTGGTTCTGGCCGCCAATCGTGTTGGCCGAGCCATGCAAGGTCAAGCAGGTGGTAACTCCTCCGGAGAGTTGCCGATACATGCTGACTTGCTCGGCGTTGATGACATCGCCGATCCGGACCTCGGGCGTGACGCTGTGGGTGCCCTCGTTGACATCGCCGGAAATGGCCAGATGCGAGTGCACATCGATTATCCCGGGCGTCAGATGCTTGCCGTCGGCATCGACAATCGTGATGCCCGGTCCGTCGTCCAATCCCTGGCCGACCTTGCTGATCTTACCATCGACTACCAGCACATCGGTGTTCTCGAGAATGCCGGCTTCATCGGCGGTCCAAACGGTAGCGTTTCTGAATAGGACGTTCTGTTTCGAAGGGGGAGTGGCGCGTCCAAAAGCCTTGTTGGGATAGGTCATGCGGGCGAGCAGCTTCTCCGGCTCATCCAGCTTCTTCTCTTTCTCTTCTTTCGCATCCGGAGCCGAAGTCCACTGACCAGACCAGGGGAGCGTCGTGCCTTCGGCAGTCACATACTGGCCGCTAAGCTGTCCCTCCGTCAATCGACCGGAGAATCTTGTGAGCCCTGATGATTCGAGGCTGTCCAGCTTGGCCTGGAATGTGATCCGGTTGCGTTCGGTCTTGATCTGTTTGAGTTTAGTTGACCATTCGCCCTGCTTTAGTTCTCCGGAGAGCTTTTTGCCGGTCAACGAAAGCTCATACTCCGTTCCGTTCACATCGAGCTTGAATGTGCCGGTGAAGTCGGTGGTGGGTATCGGAGACAGAACGTGCTCTTCGCCGGCAGTAAAGACCAAACGTATCTCGCACTCCTTGGCGAGCAGGTTGGTATCGCAGACAAAGAAATTGGCGAGCTTACCCTTCTCCAATGATCCACAGACTTCATTTACACCGGTCAGCTTGGCCGGTACCGTTGTAAGAGCGGCCAGGGCAGCCTTCTCGGACAAACCCCGCTTCATGGCTTTGTGCAAATTCGGCCAAAACTCCTTGGTCTTTTCCAAGCGGTGAGTCGTGAACGCAAAGGTGATACCTGCGTCCTCAAGGTATGACGGGTTCGAAGGCGCGGTCTCCCAGTGGCGAAGCGTACTCAGCTTCATGTCGAGCTGGTCTTCGAGTGTTGAGACTTCCGGCTTGGTAGGAAAGCTGAGCGGTACGATCAGCGGGCGGTCGATCTCTTTGACTTTGGAGATCAGTTGATACTCGTAGCCACTAGCCACAACATGGGCATTCAATCTGAACTCATCCGCGATGCGATCGATGCGACTCAGCGATTGAAAATCCTCACCTCCGTCGAAGAGCCAATCCTTCGATCTGGCCGCCTGCACGGCGAGCAGAGCTTCGTTCACTTCCGCTTTGAGGCCATCGTCCGCCGCTCGTTGCTGGCCGGTCTGACGCCAGAGCCACTCTGCATCGTAAAGCGTCTGACGAATCAGCGCTATAGTACCCATTAGCGAGGTGGGATAGGCCTGCTGCGAACTTCCTCTTCGGAACGAAGCTCCCATGCTTCCATGACTGTTCAAGATCTTGTCGTTGGCCAGACCACTGCCCAGGTTTGCCACAAATGCGCGTCCCCTGAAGACTCCGTTCTTCTGGATCGATTGCACCGTCGTGAAGCCAAGCTTCATCAGAGGCTCAGAGCTCTTCTTGGAGGGCGCAAACTCCTTGAACCACATCTTATCTGGATTGACAGCCTCGTTCCAGTGATCGGCACCGACGCGTTTGCTCTTGTACTGAGGTACCGAACCACGACGACGCTGTTTTTTCTCGACCTTGGGCAAGCCGTAGTCGGTGTAGGCATCGATGAAGCCGGGGAAGATCCAGCGACCACCCAAATCGGTGACGGGGATACCCTTGGGTATGGCGATTCCCTGACCAACCGCCACGATAATGCCGTCCTCGATGATCATCGTTGCCGAGTCAAGTGACTCTTCGGGACTGATCACAATGTGAGCGTTGGTGAAGGCTCGTGCGGTTGGGGATTTATCTCGGATTCCGAGTACGGGATCCAAATCGCCGGCTAAGGTGCCGCTTCCGAGAAGCGGAAGCAACAGCGCCACCGAAAGCCAAAGAACTAAACCTGTCTTGGGAATGGTGCATCGCATATAGGGGTACCCCGCTGAAAAAAGACAATGCCTGGTGTTAGCAAACAGGGTACGGAAATCCAGCTATGCTGGCAAGCGATTTGGCTACAATGTGATGCGATGTCAACGGCGTTCGTAGTTGATGTGCCAGAGCACATTCCACGTTTCGCCGTTGTCGCGCGAACCCTCCCATTTCCAGTCGAGCGTGTCCTGCGAGATGTTGTAGAAGACCATCCGTTGCATCAACAGCGAATCGTTGCGGGTGTACTCCCGACTCAGGATCATCTTGCCGTCTTTCCAGCCGCCGGTGAAATCAAGATAACCGCCGGAGTTGTCGACCCACGTCTGCCGCCACTGGCCCGATTGCGGATTCCACACCGAGACACTATGACCGTTGAACGGGGGAGAACCAAACGCCGAGAAATCCTCCTGGATGACGCACTTGCCCAGCTGTTCGGTAACGTGGTTGCTTCCGCGGGCAATGGTATCCCCGGACTCCCACCAGACATCCCAGGTACCCAGCCAGAAATCGAACTGGCGGTACTCCGGGGCGGAGCAAGGCTTGGGCGGCGGAGCGGTTTCGGTGCTGTCCTGCGCCAAGGCCGACGAGACGCCTGCGAGTAGGACACTGACGAGCAATACGATAGCTAACGATCTCATGTTCTGGCTCCCTTAGAGATGATCAATGCTTACGAGCAGCCCCACCAGGCACTCGCTGTTGCCACTATCTTTGACGAATAATGGACCAGATTCGTTTATTATTCGAAAAATGGACGCCATTCCATCGACATGCACTCCCTGCACGGTGCCGTGTCGCTGTCGCATCGATGACCACAGTTTCCGCACTCATAGCCGGCGAGTTTCTTGGGCTCTTCCGGCTTCTCGGTCATATCAAGTGTAACCAGGAACGGTTCACGCCCCAGGAACAGTAGTCCCTGGTCCTGAAGAGCTTGCCGAGGTTGCTTCTTGCAGTCAATCTTCTCCGCCCCAACAAAAGTCCCGTGACTCGAGCTACAATCGGTCACCAAATATTGACCGCCCTCGTAGACGATCTCACAATGGGTGCGAGATATCTGAGGTATAGCCCTGAGGATGTCTGCCCCATACTCCCCCCTCCCGAGCACCACACGGTCAGCCTGCTCGACCTTGAGTGTCAGATCCTGAGCCTGATGCTTGAGCGTTAGTCCATCGGGAATCATCTCGGTGTTGCTCGAAGTGGAGCCGGGCGTCTCGGATTCCGCTTTGACACTATCGGCTGTAATGTCGACCGGCTGGAGGTGTCCCAGCGAGGAGTCACATTTGGGACAACGGTCAGGACGTGACCCTGGATCGTGATAGTCTATTTCGTTACCGCAGTAATCGCATTCAAGTCGTGGCATCAGTGAAACCTTACATCTATTCCTAGTTCACGCAATTCTCGTGATATGCTCTGCAGCTCTCCTTGCCGCGGAATGCCGGACATATAGACCGACCCGTCCTCTGCCTGAGCCAGCGACCATTGCTGTGACTCATAGTCCGGCTCGGATTGCCTGGGTTGACCATTCTTGAATCGGAAGAAACGCTGGTTCGAGGATCCCCGCCAGTTTGAATCGTCAGCCAGATCCTCCCGGTACGGTCCGTCCACGAGATAATCCAGATACCTGGACCAGAGCCGATCGGGATGTCGTTCTTCCAGCTGTTCCAAAGTGTAGCCGCTAAAAGCGAACAGATCCAGGTGGGTGAGCTCTGAAATCATGGCCGCGAACGCCACAAGCTGCGGATATTGATCGAAAGGTTCCCCTCCGGTAATCGTGACTCCCTGACAGTCCTTTCCAATCTGTGAGACGTGCCAGGCCAGTTTGTCTATCTCGACCGCCTGGCCTTCTTTGACTGTCCACAACGAGGGACTAACGCAACCCGGGCACTTGATCGAGCAACCCTGGACCCAGATCGCTACTCGCTTGCCCGGACCGAGATTGTGGACCGGGTATTGAATACGGTTTATCCGCCAACGCATTCGAACACGACCTGATTTCCGTTGGCGGAATCGATTTTGGCGCGGAAGCGCATATTCTCGGTATTGTCCTGGGAGAAGACAAAGTTGGTAATGCCGTTCTTGATATGCGATTCGATGGCGTTGTTGATGCCGCGACCCCCGTGGTGAAGATTTTTCGAGACATAGTGCTGACGGAACCCCTCAACAAACTCTTCGTCGAAGTCAAACGTCCAGTTCTTCTGCTTGGCGAGGTTTTGTTGGATAGTGTTCAGTCCCTTCATCAGGATAAGCTTGTCGACATCTGGTTTGATGAAATCGAAGACTACGAAGTTGTCGCCAAAGCGATTGAGAATCTCCGGACGATTCAGTTTGGAGTTGAAGAAGTTCCGGATCTCGGACATCATCTTCTCCTTCATCTCCTCGTAGCTGTCGCTGTGGTAATCGACGTTTTTGACCCGGCGGCCGTGCTCGTCCTCGCGGTACATGCCCAGATTACTGGTGAAAACTATCAGCGACTCGGAGAAATAGACCGTTTCCCCCTTGCCGTCGGTGAGACGGCCGTCGTCGAGAATTTGCAGAAACTTGTCGAATACTATCGGGTGGGCCTTTTCGATTTCGTCGAACAACACGATTGAAAACGGCTTCGACTTCAGCTGACTGGTCAATTGACCACCTTCTTCGTAACCTACATAGCCGGGGGGAGCGCCGATTAGCTTCACATCGGAGTTGGAGTCGTTGTATTCGCTCATGTCAAAGCGAACGATCGCATCCTCGCTGTTGTATATTAGCTCAGCCATCGATTTGGCCAGCTCGGTCTTACCCACACCCGTTGGACCGGCAAAGAACACGACTCCCTTGGGGCGACTTTTCATGCCGCTGGAATCGATTGTATTGAGTCCCATTTTGGCGCGACGAATGATCTCGACGCACTTGTCGATAGCGGCCTGCTGACCTTTCACGCGACGCCCCAGGATCTCATGGGCGTTGTCGATCTTCTCCTTTTCGAGATCCTCCCAGAAGTTCTGCTTGGTGCCGTACTTGAACAGATCTACGATCTGGCGAAGGTTGTTTACATGGATCTTCTCCCGGCGGGAAATAGTAATCAGATCCTCAAGTTCGCGATTGCTGAGGTTCTCGGTCAAGTCCGGGAACACACGCGGAGCTTCCTTGGGATCCACCTCGGCACCCTCTGAAAAGAAACGCTTGGAACTGATATCGAAGAATCTGGCTCGCTCTTCTTTGTTCGGCTTCTCGATCTCAATACCCTTGGTGAGCGGATTCTCCAGCAGTAGCCAACTGGGAATGTCATTCAGTTTGTCACAGAGCAGCACGAGTATGCTGCGTCGTCCGTCCAGTTTGGGGAACGGTCGCGCCTCCTGAGCCGCTTTGATCAGTCTCAGAAACCGGCGACGCTCCTCTTCGGAAAGATTGTTGGGATTCGAGGCAAATCGCGATGCGAAATTGACAATGCCGGCCACCGGATGCTGACCGCTAGCCACGAAGTACCGGAAAAACTGCAACGCATCCTCGGTGCTGGTATCGACCTGCTCGATTTTGACTCCGTCGAAATACTGCCTTGCGTCATCGTTGCCGGCGCTGATGAATTGAAGGATATTAGCGCGCGAAACTTGCTTATCGGATGAGTGTACCCTAAGCCCGTCGATCACGTCGTAATAACAGACGGTGTTGTATCCCTCACGATCGAAATACTCGGCGAGCAAGTGGCTTATGTCGTTGAAACGGGCCCATTGGAGGGCATCTACCGACTCCGCATCATGATGGTTGAGCGGGAAGTAGTAGCAGTCGTAGATATTGCCATACAGATAGAATTGCGATTTGAGAGCCTGGAACCGAGCCAGCTCCTGCATCCAGCGGGGAAACTTCGATCTGATTTCTTCCTTCATTACTCTACTCTCGATCCATGTAGCGTTGTTTTTCCTGTTCCAGCGTCTTGTCGCCGGCTGCCTCGGCCTTAGCCTTCTGAACTCGGTCTCGGAGTGCGCCTCGGAGAACGGTGATGTGCTCTTCGGCGCATTCGTCCTGGCGATGGACAGTCATCTCGATGCCCAGCTCTTCCTGGACACTCGCCATGACCGTCTTGAACTTCTCGCATGAGGTTTCCATTTCGTTCAACACCTGCATTGCCTCATGCTGACTGGACGGCTTTTCATCGACCAGGAAGTTGTACATGATTCGACCATCGTCTTCGATGCGCAGATTCATGTAATTGCTCTGGCCACCCATGTTGAATACCGTGCTGGACTCCACGCCGGGGCGTTCCATCTTCATGTCCTCCAGCACACTGTACCCTTTGGCCTTGAGCTGGGAGACAATCGCTTCCTTGAGGCAAGCTCGCTCGGCTGCGGCCACGGCTTCGCCCTCATGGGCGTCCTGATTCTTGGCGGCCAGAGTGTCAAGAGTATCAATGAGCGACTCGGCCTCGAAGTCACGCAGATTTTGCCGGTTCAGCAAATCTCCGACTTGCTCTCGCGCCATGGCTTCTTTTTCCTTGATCGAGCCGTGGATCTCCTGTCTTCCCAAGTCCGAAAGCTTCTCGGCGATTTCGCGGCGCAACGACTTCGTTCGCTCAGAACGGGTGATCTTGGTGGCCAGGTCCTGACACATCATGACACATTTTTCAGGTTCGGTGGCGAGGATCTTCTTCAGATGTTCCCGGTAGGCCTCGGCTTCCGTTGAATCATCGACGGTGGCTATCAGTTCCTCAACCGCCGTCGCTTCTGCATTCACTTCCTCTCTTTGCCTCTGTTCACTTGACTTGAAATTGACCACCAACTCGGAGGCGATTGACTCGTAGCTACCCTCTGCCGAGCTGATCAACTTGTCGCTGACCGTCACCTGCGCATCCACAAGTCTCCCAACCGCACTGTCGGTTTCCTTCTTCAGCGCGGCCTTGAGTTCTTCTGCCTTCTCCCGAAATCCGAGTGAAAAATCTCGCTTGGCAGACTTAAGCTGCGCCGATTCGACGTTTTCCTTCAGGTGCTCTTGAGAACTGTCGTCGATCGAATCCAATGCCGCCTTCGCCGAGATCTGCTGTTCCGACACATTCTTTTCGCACAAGCCGTAGAGGCGGTCATAGACTACGTACTCGTTGTAGTCAGTCCTGCCGTCGAGAAACCGCTGCTTCTCCTCCTGGAGGCGCTTCTGATAGCGTTCCAGAGATGCGATTGAGCGATCGAGGTTGGAATCAATGCGATTTCGCTCGGCCATGCCAACCGAACCGGTGAATCCCAGAGATACGGTAGCCAGAGCTTGCTCCCGGGTGCCCGCGGTGGCCTCAACGAACGACTGACAATCGATCCGAATACCACGGGCCTCGTCGACCACTTCGCATTGCTCGAGTTCAGCTAGTTGGCGGGCGATACGCGATTGCATTCTAGCAATTCGCTCGAGTTTGCCGTCAAACACCTCGGCTGAAAAGCGGGGGGGAGGGCTGTAGCTTTTGGGGCCGCTCATGATCCTGTTATCCTCTCCAACTTCGATTGTTCCAGACCGGTCTCAATCCTCAAGGAACCACGCCGGCTAGGGTTTGTCGCCCGGGTAATGAACGAGATTCTGATATACGTATCCCTCCAACTGGCCGGATCGGATGTGAATCCAGGAGCCCTTTCGTCCCAGTACCATCAGGCTGTCTCCATGATAGACTATACCTTGGACGGGAGACTGAGTCGATGCATCGGCACGAACATTGACAGCCGGCTCGGTGACTATCGCGATCTCTCTGGGGTCATGATTGGTTGCACCCGCCGGCAGGATACCGAGATCGTCGATACTCGAAGGGATGGCCAGGCCTAAATACAGCACGCTTGCCAGAGCATAAGGCGCCAAAGAGAAGCCGAATGGAACCAGCTTGAAATTCGGCTCGGATCGATACATACGACGAGTCGCCTTGATCACAGTCAGCACGCCGATGAAAATGTAGAGACCCAGTATCCCGGTAGCAATGTTGAGATAGGCGCCGGGATCGGAAACAATCCCACTGATCGCAGTCAGACCCATGCCGGCGATGCCCAGGAAGATCGGGCCAAGTATGAGGAAGATCGCCATGCGCTTGATAATCTTCTTAACGTCGGGCCAGCTTCCTGAGCGCATTCGGTTACGCCGCAGGATCGAGAGTATTGCCGCGGGGAGGAAACAGATCAGCATCAGTGCGTTCACCCCGAAGTGCGGTGAATCGAGGTTCATGGCTCGTTCAAGCCATAGCATATCGGAGGTCGCAAAATCGAAGAAGGGAATTGTCGCCAGGAGTTGGCACGCCAGACTATGATGGAATGCCATGCACATCGTTAGCACGGTCAATGCAAATGCCGGAAGCAGGTATAGCGCCGAACGACCTCCATACACGACGTCGACTATGTTCCACAGACGTCTACCGTGCACCTTCCAGCGTTCGCCCTTGTACTCTTTTACAAACTTACCCAGTCTCTCTTTGCACGTGTTCTCGGAGTCTGCGCCAATCGTCTTGATGTCCACATTGCGTTCTTTTGAAAGCACTCTGCACAACTTGCCGTAAACGCCGCCGGCCGAGAGAGTCGTTATCCAACCCAGGCGCAGATCGACATGCTGTCCGGAGGCCTCAACCGTAACCAGCTTGTTGGCCACATTGTTAGCTTTGAAGTAATCTGTCAAAGATCGACCGAGAGTATAATGAACAGTAATCGGACCGGGATTCGAAGCAGCCGTGTGATCCACACCCTCTACCGCCAAACTAGTCTTGATGTGCTTCGACAATGCCGTCAGCAGAAACTCGTTGTAGCTGAGCTCTTTTAGGTCTGTTCGGTTCTTTCGATCGAGAAAGACCTGTCGCTCAGCCCGCATCCGACGGTCATCATACTGGCCGGGCCGGTTGGCCAGATGAAGCGCAAAACTCTCAAGGCTGTTGATCGATACTCCGCCCTCGCCCTCCAGCACACGGTTTTCGTTGTAAGAATAAAACAGACGGGCCAGCCCCTCATGAGTTAGCTTGGAGTACATGGTGACCTGGCGATTGGAGAAGTCCGCCTCCGGCTTGGTTTCACCCGCTCCCAAGGCTGAGGCAATTCTAACCAGATGCCCGCGCACTTCGCGTTCGACCGGTGAGTCGACCGCCCGATCGAGAATCTGTCGTAGCACGAACTCCAGCTCGAAGAAGTGCACACGTACCCTTTCCAGACCACGACTTCCCTGCCACAGGCGGTCCAGATGGTTCATGGCCTCCTGCAGCACTTCGCTAAGAATAACGCCCTCGCCAAAGAAGTCGTACGAAACATCACCGATTCTGACCGGACATTCGGGTTGCAGGAAACGCAGGAAGGCCGTCCGGACATAGTTCTGGGGCGGCTGATGACGTTCGTGGTAGTAGGTCATCATCTCACGGAAGTCACTCTGGGCCGCGAGACCGAAGGCCGGCAGTTCCCCGATAAAGTTCAGGAGCAGGTCAACCGGTCGCTCATTGGCGAAGAGAGTTTTGTACCAGTCCTTGTTGCTTTCTAAGTACTTGGCAAGACCTGACTCGTTGTGTACGGTCGCAACACCCTTCCCAAGATTGAGGAAAGCCCTGTTCTTGGAAGAGTAACTGACGTCCAGCCGGTCACTTTCCCCTCGCAGCCAGGCCTCGACTTCTTTCAGGCACCATCGGTTGTCAGTGTCTCGAAGTGTCAACCCGTCCACCAGCTTGTTCAAGTCACCAAAACGATCCTCGGCGAAATCCATGATCGGATGATGACTGTTTTGCCTCTCCAAGATCCCTTTTCGGGCTTCGCGGTCCTGCAACTGGGGATACATCAGGTGCAAAAGAATCATGCCGAACGAGAAATAGTCGTTCTCCAGGCGGACATATCCTAATTTCTGATCGACAGCGCAGTAGAAATCGGTGCCTTTGAGGATCAAAGTCTGGTGTCCCTGGATCTCGCGGCCTAGCTCCTGAGTCTTGGACGAACCATAGTCACCGATGGCCAGTCTTGTCTGGTCTTGATCCAGGTAGAAGACGTTCTGCGGTTTGAGATCCCCATGAATAATGCGACTTTCGTGTAGGCTCTTAACGCCGGCGAAGATTTGAGGTACCACCTGCTCTCTAAGAAACTCGGGAGTGTACTTCGCTCGCATTTCCTCGACCGAACGCGTGCGCCCCTCGATCGACAGCAGATCGCCCCCGGCGGCATAGGGACTGATCTCGTAGCAGAACTTGTCCCGCCACTTGTTGAGGCCGGTGCCGTAAGCCAGAAGCGAAAGGACCGAGGGATCCTCGATCTCACGAATGCGCTTCAAGGCGATGTCGTTCGGCTCCTGGGGCTTTGGCAGTTCCTTGTAGAGCTTGACTACCAGGTCGTTTCGATCGGGGTCTTCGACTCGATAGATCACCGCCTCGAGCGTATCGTGGTCGCCGGTCAAAAGCTGTGTGATTTGGTATTCGACATCGCCCAGTGGGACAAGATCACCGACACCGAGGTTGTGTGTCCTTGTCTTCTCGCCCTCAGGGGGAGGCGGTGCCGCAGCCGTCTCATCGGCCCCGTAGACCATCGTCTCATCAAGACCTTCTCCGGTAGTATCGTAGGTGCTGGTTGCATCGGGTGGCGGTGTCTCGGCGTGAGGGGAAGGTTCATCCGGCACAGGCTCGTAAGCCTGGGTCTCGTCCTGGTTGTCTTCACGACGCTTGTCGGAACTCAAATTCTGAAATCGCTCCTGGTTGGTTCCGAATCAACCTTGGGGCATGCGATTCTCAAAGAAGCGATCGATCCGGACTAATCGACATTTCGGGTAACAATTCCAATATAACACATTACACCCCGGCCGCTACGGAAAAAGGTTCCGGTTGATGTTGACACCAACGTCCACCTTTAGGAAGGCGCCTCGCCATCGACATGCTCAGTTGTCCGGCCGGACCTGATTCCCTTCTCTGGGAACCATCAAGTCGTTACTTCAATTGAAGATGTGTGAACAGTGATGCTCGTTTTAATGCAAACTTAACTTGCTCTTAACACAGAACTAACGGCATCTTTAGACAATCGGGTCGGTGATATGATGGACCAGATTTTAAAGTGAGGTACGGTTGCCATGTCAAGCGCAAACATCCTTGTTATCGAAGACGATCCGGATCTTGGAGATCTTCTGAAGTACAACCTGCAGCGCGAAGGCTACAAAGTCAGAGTCGCGGTTTCGGGCGAGGAAGGTCTTGACCTAATGCGCTCTGAGAAGCCGGACTTGGTCGTCTTGGACGTGATGCTGCCGGGACAGGACGGATTCGAGGTGTGTCGGCGAATCAAGTCGGACAGCTCTGGTGTGGTTCCGCAGGTGATCATGGTCACGGCGCGGACCGAAGAGAGTGATATCGTCAACGGACTTGAGATTGGTGCCGACGACTACCTTACCAAGCCGTTCAGTCCCCGTGTCCTCAGCGCCCGCATCCGAGCCCGGCTGAGAGTGGAGGACCATGTGCCGATCGATGACGACAGACCCATCAGGGTGGGGCGACTCCACATCGATCCGCCACGCCATATGGTTAGTATTGACGACCAACCTCTGAACTTGACGCCTACCGAGTTCCGCATTTTGTCGTTACTGACACGAAGACCAGGACTGGTCTTCTCCCGCTACGAAATAGTCGACGCAGTACAGGGCGGTGAAGCGGTTGTAACCGACCGATCGGTGGATGTCCAGATCGTTGGCTTGCGCAAGAAGCTCGGCGACTGTTCTCACTACATAGAGACGGTTCGCGGGTTTGGCTATCGCTTTAAGGAGATGGCCTCATAAGGGACGTATATGACGAGACAGGCTCAGGCATTGTTTCGGACACTTGTTGTTGTCTTATCGCTGACGCTATTGATCGTCGAGTCATCGGCGGCCAGAAATCCTTCAGCCTATCGGGGAGAAATAAAGCGATACCTTAAGGCCGCCGAAAAGGCGTGGAATCTCCGCGGCGCGGTCCTTGTGGCCAGTCGCGGCAAACCGGTTCTGCAAGAAGGCTTCGGAATGGCCTGCGACCGGTTTCAGCAGGAGAATCTCCCAAGCACCAAGTTCTTCATCGGCTCGATCACCAAGCAGTTCACGGCGGCTGCCATACTCCTTCTCCAGGAACGACAACTCTTACATGTTAGTGACCCAATTACCAGACATTTGCCCGACTATCCGGCAGATCCCGGGGACCGCATCACCATCCATCACCTCTTGACCCATACTTCGGGACTACCGAATTTCACCGAAAAACCGGTGTTTCTGGCCAGTCGCACATACAATCTGAAGCCAGAGGAACTGATGACGCTGTTTGTCGACGAAGAACTGGACTTCGCGCCCGGAACGCGCTTCAGGTACTCAAACTCTGGTTATGTCGTACTCGGTGCTATAATCGAGGCAGCCTCCGGTCAGTCCTACGAAGCCTTCCTTCATCACGAACTCTTCGATCCGTCCGGTATGAGTTCCACCGGCTACGGAAGAAAGGAGGCTGGCGTTCCGGAACGCGCCGACGGTTACACTATTGATGAGAAGTTTCGGACGATCTCGGCGATTCCGATCGACTATTCCAGCCTTTACTCTGCCGGCGCTTTGTATTCGACCGTGGGTGATATGCTACTGTGGGAGCGGGCCCTCTTTGGGCCGAAGCAGATTCTGTCAGAGCATTCGGTCGAGGCCATGACTACAGATCACGGTTACGGTTATGGCTACGGTCTGTATGTAGATTCGCTATACTCGAGGCCACAGGTCTTTCATGGCGGTTTCGTGGACGGCTTCAACTCGGTCATGATGGTTATGCCCGAAGATGAACTGGTGGCGCTGGTTTTCGCCAACGAAGACGAGACTCCGGTGCGCAAGATCTGCCGTGGAATCATCTCTACCTGCCTCTTCGGCCGGCCCTACGTCTGGCCCGAGAAGAAGAAAGAACGGAAGATGCGCGAGAAGAACCCTTCGTCTCTCGAGGGGATCTATCAACCCGGGGCCGGCCTGCCGCATCTTGTTACGGCGGAAGGGGATTCGTTGTATATCCAGCTTCCGGGGAGGAGCCGGGATCGACTGGTACCGGAAAAGCGTGATAGATACTTCCTGCAGACAGACAATACGATTTCCGTGACATTTGAGCGCGACGACCACCGTATTGTCACCGGATATACCCTTTGGGACGAAGGTGTAGAGGTCCGGGCGATGCGATTGGAAGGAAAACAGGCCCGCCACCAGTTTCAATTGCTCCGAGCTGTTCCATTGGTGCCTTCTGAGCACGGCCAGGTGGCTGGAGTCTACACACTGGAATCGCCTCTTTCGACCGATGCTCACTCGCTCCTACTTGAAGTAGTTCTCGAAGGAAATCGTCTATATGCCTCAGTTGCAGGATTCCGGCGGATATCGATAGTTCCCATGTCTTCTCTTGAGTTCTTCCACCGCACCGCGGATTTCCGGATCGTCTTCGAAAAAGACAGTCTTGGTGTCATCTCCAAATGTCGACTATGCCTTGGGGATGAATGTGTTACGGGCATGCGCAATCCCTGAAATCCTTCCAATTCCTAACGAACAATTAAGATAGGCCTAATAAAACCTTAACACTACTCGGTGTTATTCTCGGCGTGAAAAGCAGGGCTGCATATAGTCCATTTTCACCGGGAAATGAGTTTGAAACAATTGAATCACGGGACTTTGGGAGACCTAAAATGTCAACTTCTAAAAATGGTAATCTCATGACACGGATGTCAAGATACGGGGCTACCTCGAGAATGGCCGGAGTCATCATTGCCTTCGTAACAGTGCTGTTGGTGGGTACAACTGCTGTTATGGCTGAAGATGGAATCGGCAAGATCAACGGTACCGTAATCGATGCCTCAACCGGCGAAGCGATCATCGGTGCTACTCTCATGTTGGTCCAGGGTGAAACCACTACTCAGATGGGCGCCCGGGCGGACCTCGACGGCAACTACTGGATTCGGAATATCCCAGCCGGAACATACACGGTGCGGATATCTTCGGTAGGTTACCAGAGTCAGGACATCACAGGGGTAGAGGTTGCCGAAGGTGAGACGTTTGAGTTGAACGTCACTCTGAACTCCCAGGTCCTTGAAACCGACACCAAAATCACCGTTAAAGGTGTACTCAAGAATAACACTGAGGCCGTTATGCTGAAGGAGCGAGCGGCTGCAGCATCCTCACAGGATGCGATCAGTGCGGAAGACATCTCCCGATCGGGCAGCGGGACCGCTGACGAAGCAATGGCGAATGTCGTAGGAGCCTCTAAAGTAGGCGATCACGTCTACATTCGTGGACTTGGCGATCGCTATTCGAATACCCACTTGAATGGTAGCCCGCTGCCCAGTCCCGACCCTGACCGGCAGGACGCCCCGATCGATATGATCCCGGCCGGACTGCTTGACAATATAGTGGTGGCCAAAACTTTCACCCCCGACAAACCAGGCAACTTCGCCGGTGGTAGCGCCAATCTGGCGACCAAAGACTATCCGGAAGAGCGGAGCCTGAAGTTCTCCACGTCGGTGGGTTACAACAGTATTGCCACCAACAACGACAGTTACCTGACTCACAGCAATAGCTCTACCGATTGGTTGGGCTACGATGATGGTCGGCGTGACTTGCCGCAAATCGTTCTAGATAACCCCGGAATGCAGAGTGCCGTAGACGGTATCCCGAAGTTCATCAAGATCCTCGATACCATGGTTCAGGAGACCAAAGATTCTCTCTGGAACCTGGCCTACTACGTCGACTCCTCGGCCAAGGCTTTTGGCAAAGAGATGACTCCGGGACGTCAAACCGCTCCGCTCAATCAGAGCTACTCCCTGTCCTACGGCGACATGTTCATGATTAGTGAACGCCCCCTGGGGATTGTCGCCAGCCTCACATATAGCCGCAAGCACAAGGTTGTAGAGGGCGGTGAAAGGGGAATCTATGCCGGAGCCGGTGCTGCTTCTCAGGAAGCCGGCATTGTCTGGGATGAAGGCACCGACAACGTTCTCTGGGGCGGTCTGGGAAGCCTGACGTTCAGCCCCCACGACAAGCACAAGTTCTCGACCTCCTTCATGTACAATCGTAACGGTGAGCAGGTCAATACCTTCTCGACGGCACGCTGGCCTTATCATTACGATGAGCACCCCAACGACTCTCTTCGTCTCCGGTTCGCTCGCTACGTTGAGCGCGAACTGCGGGTCCTTCAGTTTTCCGGCGAGCACGCTGGACTTCCTCTCCTGGGTGACCGGGCCAAGGACGTCCGGACCGAGTGGTCGGCGTCGCTGGCGCGCACCAGCCAGGATGAGCCGGACTCGCGATACGTCGGCGATGTCAGAGCCTACCTGGAAGACTGGGAAGACGAAGGCTGGGCCAGCCCGTGGATCTATAGAATTACCCCGACCGGCACCGAGCTGCCCTCGCGCAGCTGGCGTACTCTCGAAGAGAATAAGGACGAGTTCAAGGTCGATCTGACACTTCCCATGTCGCGCTCCTTGAAGGTCAAGACTGGTGTCTCTTATGTAGACAAGGATCGGACTTATCGCGATCGCCGTTTCGACTACACCAACTCCCGCTACTGGGGTAGCGTCCGCGCCAACGAGCATCGCTATCTCGATTCGATGGGTATTCGCGACACTATCCGCTTTGGTTCTTCCAGCCCGAGTCCCGATGATGACGGCATCTCGGTCTATTTCCACAACTGGGTCGACGAAGTTACCGGCCCGCTCTACCAGTACGACGGTTATCAGAAGATCACCGGCTTCTACGGCATGGTCGAGACGGTTGTCCCGGGGATCGACAAGCTGACCTTCGTGGGCGGTGTTCGTTTCGAGAATACTGACATGTACGGCGCCGTTCAAGATACGGCCAAAGACGAAGGCAGGATTGACGAGAACACGGCGCTGCCTTCGGCCAACTTTATCTATCGCGCCACCGACAACTCGAATATAAGGTTCTCTTACGGTCGCACTCTGGCGCGGCCGACAATTCGCGAAATGACTCCGGTCCCAACGGAACGGTTCGGCAGCGACAAGAGTACTTTTATCGGCAACGAGAATCTGCAGCAGACCGAGATTGACAACTGGGATCTTCGTTGGGAATGGTTTGTCCGTCCCGGAGAAGTGGTCGCGATAAGCGGTTTCCACAAGAAGTTCACCAATCCGATCGAACTGGGCTTCATTGGCCTCAACGGTAACGTGTTCATACAGAACGTACCGACGGCCGAGGTCTGGGGACTTGAGTTCGAGTATCGCCGTCGTCTAGATTGGTTCTGGGCGCCCCTGGCAAACTTCCAGTTGGGCAGCAACCTGACTCTGGTGAGTTCTCGCCAGGACTATCCCGAGACCGAGATCAAGGCCTACCCAGAGTACGCCGATCCGGATCGCCCGATGTTCAACCAGTCGCCGTTCGTGGTCAACGCCGATATCGGCTACAGCAATCCGCGCACCGGTACTTCGGCCTCGATCTTCTACAACGTTTTCGGTCGACGCATTGCTCTCAACTCCCAACTGCCAACTCCGGACGTCTACGAGGAGCCGCGTCACCAGTTGAATTTCGTCGCCAAACAAAGACTGTTTAGCGTAGATCTTAAGTTCTCCGTGAAGAACATCTTGAACGAAGACGTCCTGTACAAGTACGACGGCCAACGCGATGACGGCGAAGGCAACAAGATGGACGCCATATATAACAAGTATAGTAAAGGCGTAGATGTCGGGATCGGCATAAGCTACAGCATCATGTAGACATTGAAAGGCCCCGTAAAGGGGCCTTCTTGTCGCCTCCGGAACTCGTAGCAGATGCGACCCCGCAGACACTTGAAACACGAGAAAAACAAATTTACACCTAGAGCGCGTGTTAGATAGTGCTCGCGTCGGCTACGAGAGCCATAGAGTTAGTTTTGACGCCAGCGAGAACCTCTTAATAGGCAGAATCTAACAGGAGGCACTATAGATTAAAAGGACGAAAGAATCCAAAGTTCGTGAATGTTTGAAGTCAAAGGTAATCCACGAACATAACAACCCGTTGCATAACACTCGAAAGCTGAAGTCACCCTTAACAATCTCCAATACCAACCTGGGTGGCTACCTTAAGGAGGAAACAAGTGTTTAAGAAAGCTCTTTTGATCGTCATGATCATTGCCTTGCCGATGGTTGCTCTGGCTACCACCGACGATGGCAAGCCGGTCAAGGTCATCACTGATGGCGACATCGGCGCACTCAACTACTGGTACTCTGACACGGTTTATAATCTGTCCGGTTTTGTCTATGTTGAAGACGGCGAAGTCCTGATCATCGAGCCGGGTACCGTTATCAAGGGTAACCCGGGCCAGGCTGAATTCGCCACCGCTCTCGTCGTTGCCCGCGGCGGTCGTATCTACGCCGAAGGTACCGAATGCAATCCGATTATTTTCACCTCGATCGCCGACGATGTCGACATCTATGACGATATCGATCTCTCCGATCCTACCTCCGCCAAAGGTCTCTGGGGCGGTCTTATCATTCTTGGTAAGGCTCAGCTGCCGGGCACTGACACTACCGGTGGTACGGTTGTCGAAGGCCAGATCGAAGGTATTCCGGAGACTGAAGTTCGCGGTGCCTACGGTGGTATCGACGACGAAGATAACTCCGGCGTCCTGAAGTATGTCTCCGTCCGCCACGGCGGTTCGGAAATTGGTGAAGCCAACGAGATCAATGGTGTTACCATGGGTGCCGTCGGTGACGGTACTATTCTGGAATACGTCGAAGTCTTCTACAACCTCGACGATGGTTTCGAGTGGTTTGGTGGAACCGTCTCCGCCAAGCACCTCCTGACCGGCTTCTGCGGCGACGATGGCTTCGACGTTGACGAAGGTTACCGCGGTTCGCTGCAGTTTATCTTCAACATTCACGAAGCTGATCCGACCAACAACCCTCCGGACGATCCGGGTGAAGGCGACCGTGCCGCTGAGCACGATGGTACCTTCGGTTCCGCTCTGGGCACCTGCCCGCGCGCTTCCGTCCTGGTTTCCAACGCCACCTACATCGGCCGTGGTTCCAGCATCCCGGTCCAGCGTTGCTTCGAGCTTCGCGACAACATGTCCGGTGCTTACTACAACTCCATCTTCACCGGTCACGGCACCTACGGCCTGCAGGTTGAAGATGATCCGGCCGGTAGCACCCTCGATCGCCTCAAAGAAGGCAACCTGAAGTTCCACAACAACGTGTGGTATGACTTCGGTGGTGGCAACACCTCGTTCGATATTACTAACAGCAAGCCGACCGTCGACACCATCCTGTTCTACGCCCACGACTGGTCCAACTACAATGGCGCTCTGCCGTCCCAGACCATCGACAACAAGAACTACCTGTCGACCACCAACGTGATTGCTGCCGAAGGCACTCACCTTCCCGACGGCTCCCTGGATCCTCGCCAGGCCAATACTTCTTCCTGGTTCCTGAATGCCGGCGCCTCCACCTGGGCTTGGGTCGACCCGACAGATGCCACCGATTACATCGGCTACCATCCGTCCCTGACCGATCCGCTTGCCTGCATCGACTCCGCTCACTACGCTCCGTTTGAGACTGTAGACTATGCCGGTGCCTTCGATCCGTCGCGCGGCACCACCTGGGCCCACAACTGGTCCGCCCTCGATAGCTATGGCTACCTGTTCGCTGGTGATCCGCTCGCCGATTGCGACTGCATCACTGACGACAACAAAGACGTCGTGGTTATCACCGATGCCGACATCAACGGCTTCACGGTCTTCGATCGTGACAACGTTTACAATCTGTCCGGCTTTGTCTTCGTCGAAGACGGTGACACTCTGCTCATCGAGCCGGGTACTGTCCTCAAAAGCAACCCCGGCCAGGCCGAGTTTGCTACCGCTCTCGTCGTTGCCCGTGGTGGTCTGATTTACGCCGTTGGTGACGAGTGCTGCCCGGTCATCTTCACCTCCATCAACGACGACGTTGATCTCACCGGTGACATCGACCTGACTACCCCGGCCACTGACGCCAAGGGCCTCTGGGGTGGCGTGATCATCCTCGGTAACGCTGTAATCTGCGACACCCTGGAAGGTCAGATCGAGGGTATTCCGGAAACTGAGCCGCGCGGTGCCTACGGTGGTTCCGACGACGAGGATAACTCCGGTGTTCTCCGTTATGTCTCGATCCGCCACGGTGGTTCCGAGATTGGTGAAGCTAACGAAATCAATGGTCTGACCATGGGTGGCGTTGGCTGTGGTACTCGTATCTCCCACATCGAAGTCTTCATGAACCTCGACGATGGTTACGAGTGGTTCGGTGGCTCGGTCAATGCCGATCACCTGGTTGCTGCCTTCGTCGGCGACGATCAGTTCGACTATGACGAGTGCTGGCGTGGTGGCGGTCAGTTCTGGTTCGGTATCCACGAAGCTGACCCGACCAACAACCCTCCGGACGATCCGGGCGAAGGTGACCGCTCCGGTGAGCACGACGGTGGCTACGGCTCCGACGTGGCCGCTTGCCCGGTTACTACCCCGCTGTTCTCGAACGTGACCTATGTTGGCCGTGGTACCGACATCCCGGTCCAGCGCTGCCTCGAGATTCGCGACGCTGCTGCCGCCGGATACTGGAACTCCATCTTCACCGACCATGGTACCTACGGTGCCAACTTCGAAGAGAAGCCGGCCGAGGATATCGATTCCTGGACTCGTCTCCAGCTCGCTCAGCTCCGCTTCTACAACAACATCTGGTACGGCTTCGGTGGTGGTAATACCTCTCTTGACATCATGAATGGCAAGAACACTGCCGACACGATCCTGTTCTACACCTACGATCAGTCCTCGTACAACCCGGCCCTGCCGTCGATGATGGTCAACAACCAGAACTACCTGTCCTGTAACCAGGTCGTTCGTAACATCGACCGTGGCCAAAACATGCTGCTGGATCCGCGCTACGACTGCGGCACCAACACCTTCACCAACGAATCCGCTACTCCGTGGACCGCTTGGGCCAACCCGCTCGACGCCGATCCGATTACCGGATACCATCCGGAAATCATCGCCGATCCTTTCTGCGGCTATGACAACCCTTGCTGGTACGACATGGAAGTGGTGGACTTCCCGGGTGCCTTCGATCCGGCCAAGTCCATGGATGACAGCTGGATCGCCGGCTGGTCCTTCCTCTACTGCGGTGGCTACATTGGTGATGCCCCGGATCCGGATTGCGACTGCAACGGTGGTTGCTGTGAAATCGTTGGTGACATCAACGGTGACGGCGCCTCGATTCCGGATATCGCTGACCTGGTTTACCTGGTAGCCTTCATGTTCCAGGGCGGACCGGCTCCCGATTGTATGGAAGAGGCCGATATCAACGGTGACCAAGGCTCCGTGCCGGACATCGCTGACCTGGTCTACCTGGTTGCTTACATGTTCTCCGGTGGCCCGGCCCCGGTCCCGTGTCAGTAGTCCTTACTGTCCGGTTCTAGAACCGGCTACCCATATAGAAAACGGAGAAGGCTTAACAGCCTTCTCCGTATTTTTGTCTAGAATGTCGTTTACAGTTACTGTTTGGGCTGCACAGTGGGATTTCGGTCGATATCCAGGCTTACTCCCGGCTTCAAGCTCGTGCCGTAGCTGCCCGGCGGCTCGGACATTTGCCAGTTGCCCATCAGCGACGGATCACCTCCCATGTAGGTCAATCGCCAATAGAACTCGAAGGGATAGAATCCTTCCCAATCGGGTGTCCAGTAATCAATCTGACCGTAGATATCGTAAACACTACTGGAGGACTGCGTCACATCTAGTTGGAAAGTCGTGAGGTAGAAGATCCATCCATCGTTGATCCCAAACTCAGCGCTGATCGCCTCAAGCACCACCGGATTGCTGTAGTACTGCAAGGCCGAAGTAGCCAGGAACTCGTTGGGTTCGCTCGAACCGCCGACCGTCACGGTATCGACATGCACCACAGTGACAGTGTCGTAAATCGTGCTCGTAACAACAACCGTGTCCAGAACGGTCACAGTGTCGGTACCGGACTGATGGACAATAACGGTGTCATAGACAACCACCGGCTGCTGGACGATCACAGTGTCGTAAATGATCACCGGGTCGGTTACATAGACTGTGTCGAAGGAAACGATGTTCTGTACGACTGTATCCGTGAAACGCAGAGTATCATAGTGATGCTGGACGGTGTTGACGGTATCCACCAGCGTCACAGTGTCGCCCACATATATGGTCTGGACCACGGTGTCGATAGTCACGATGGTGTCGGTGCTGTTGTGAATCACCGAATCGGTCATGAATACGGTGTCGCGGAGTAGGATAGTATCCGGCGGAAGCTGGATATACTCGATCTCTTCTACGTATTCTGTTTTGGTCGATTCAACAATCTTCTCTTTGTCACAGGCTGCCAGTAGCAGCAACGACATCACAAGAAGAATGCTCATTCCGATTAAGGTAGATCTGAACATAGATGTCTCCGTTCGTGCGTCTTCTCTTCTAGCCCCCTAAATGCAAGAACCGGGCCGACTGGCTCGATCAGGTGGAATCTTATTCAAGTTGTTGCAAGCCAGCGTGATAATCCTGGAGCACCGGGGTTCGCCTGGTGAGATCAGCAACCAAGAAGGCGTAACTGAATGCAAGGTTTGCAGGCATGGTCGCCGACCGGGGCCCAGGGAAGATTCAGAACGATCGGGCTGTTAATTGGCCCCAACGGTTGACTCCGTGGCATAAATGGACTACATTACCCATATCATCCTGTGCTCGACATCGTAATTAAAAACCAAATCGGAGGAATCAATGAAAGCCCTGAAGCTATCTTTCAGTCGTTGCGGGCCGTTGATGATGGCTCTTGTTGTCTTCTTGCTAATGACCACATCGGCCATGGCAGTAGACGACATAATCGTGCTAATCGACAAGACTGGCTCGATGCAGCAGCCCCGAACCTCGACGGGAAACCGGCGCTACGATGACGCGATCGATGCCGCCAAATCTCATGTCGGGTTCCTGTTCGCCTACGGTGATCCGCCCAACGTCAAAGTCGCCTGGTTTGCCGACAACGTCACGGAGTTCTCGGCCACAGTTAACACCGCGGCAGAAGTTAATGCATTGATCGACGCAGTAGGTGAACCCCATGGTGTAACCCACCTGGCCGATGCCATGTGTCTATGCTCCGATGTCCTCCTCAACGACATGACCGGCGATGGATTGAAATACATCTGGACCTACACCGACGGGGGAGAGAATAGCAGTTACTTCAACGTGTCCACATCCTGTCAGGGCTGTGAGACCTATATCGGTGATCTCTGGTGGCCATCCTGCCAGCCGCCCGGCTTTCCGCCGGACCATCAGTGCTCTAATCTCCAGAACTGCATCGCCGGATGTCTCGACGGACCGGAAGTCTGGTACGTACACTACTTCGGCGTGACCTATGACAAGGGCACCAAAGACCGCTCCGTAGTCGCCGAAATTGCCGGTGATCCGGTGACCAAAGCTGCCGACGACTTCCTCTGGATGACGGCCATCGCCGGTGCCTCCGGCGGGACCATTGAGTTCGTCCCTGATTCCGGGACGGTGGATACCGACGGCGACGGAGTTGAGGACTTCATGGACAACTGCCCTGACAACTACAATCCCGATCAGCTTGATTCCAACGGCAACGGCGTGGGCGACATCTGCGATGCCAGTTGCTGTGCAATTCGAGCCGATATCGATGGCAACGGCACCGGACCAGACATTGCCGACCTGGTCTACCTGGTCAACTACATGTTTGGCGGCGGCCCCCCGCCTCCTTGCATGGACGAAGCCGATGTTGACGGCAACGGAAGCGGGCCGGACATTGCCGACCTGGTTTATCTGGTAGCCTACATGTTCCAGGGCGGACCGGCACCCGCAGCGTGTCCTTAGGATGATCTGAGGCCAATGAATTGGGTGGGTGGCTTGGGTTATGGTAGCGGAGCAGGGACTTGAACCCCGGACACTCGGATTATGATTCCGATGCTCTAACCAGCTGAGCTACTCCGCCACATTTCGTGAGGTGTCAATCTACTATTTTATCGGAAGTTGTCAATAGAATTCAAGTCCGGATCAGGACTCCGTTCGAAGGTTACGCACCACTATCTGCTCGATAAGATTCAGGTCGACGCAGGTGTTCTTGCAGGGGCCTTCGGGGCGCTGATTCGGGATCCCAATAACCGGGATTTTGGGATTGATCTCGACAAAACCACTACGCAAATCCCTCTCACAGGCCAAAGCGATTATCAACTGCGGACGGGTCTGATGAATCTTCTTACGCGCCTCTGTGCCGCCGCCGACCACCGACATATGGACACCGAACTTGTCGCGAATCTCCCGCAGTCCCTTGTTGTTGCCCTTGGTCAAACATCGGGGAGCCAGGATCAGGAGTCTTTCGGCGGGTACTCGTCTCGGGCGGGCTCGCAGCAAAGTGTTGTGAACTTTCAGGAATGAGTTGGTTACCCGGTCGGTCGAGATTCCCAACATACCGCCGGTGCCGGCGACTAACGAGAGCATTCGATTCATCAGGGCCGGCATCAGTACGAACTTCGGCGCCGGGCGTCCCGTGGCCACCGAGAAGGTCAAAGCCGCAATCCAGAGAACCAATAGGATCGTAAACCCTAACACGACCGTAGCGGCAATCTCCGGCCAGTACCATCCCAGCGACAGCATCCGGGGGAGGATAAGCCAGAAGAACAGAGCCGCGAGTCCGATCAGCAGAACAATCGATACTCCCGCCAGACCGATAAACACCCGCTTGTTGGTCTCGGTGGACTCGGACCTACCGTCCCACTCGAGCCACTCGTCGCCCAGCTTGCGATCCGGCTTCTTGTCCTTGGCCGATGTCTCAGCGTCACTCATAACAAAGAGTATACGTCTTACCCCGGGGAAATTCAATACCGATGGTGTCAGGAATCTATAAATGCAATCTCGACCCAATTAGTCCTTGAATCTCGTCGGCGATCACTTATATTCCGCGCGCATGATTACTCTCAAGGATATTCGTGACGCAGCCAAAAGGGTGGCCCCCTACACTCATCGAACACCAGTGATGATTAGCCATCAGCTTAACCGGATGTTCAACGCCGAAATATGTTTCAAGTGCGAAAACTTCCAGAAGATCGGGGCTTTCAAGATTCGCGGCGCCACCAATGCCGTGATGTCGCTGTCAGTAGAAGAGGCCGCTAAGGGCGTTGCCACGCACTCCTCCGGAAATCACGCCCAGGCAGTTTCGCTGGCTGCCCGCAATCGCGGAATCACGGCCCACATTGTCATGCCCAGTAACGCCAAGGCTGTCAAACTGGCCGCGGTCAAGGGATATGGGGGAGAGGTGACCCTCTGCGCACCGACTCTCGCTGCCCGCGAGGCCACTCTGGAGAAAATCCTCGAGAAGACCGGCGCCCACATGATCCATCCGTACAACGACTGGCGCATCATTGCCGGTCAGGCTACCTGTGCCCTCGAGATTCTCGACGATGGCGTCCGCCCGGACATCATCGTGACACCGGTTGGTGGCGGCGGACTGATGAGCGGCACGGCGTTGGCTACACACTACATCCATCCTGGCACGAAAGTGATCGCGGCCGAACCGGAAAAAGCCGACGATGCCCACCGATCGTTCACCTCCGGCAAACTGCAGCCCTCGGTCGACCCTCAGACAGTCTGCGACGGCCTGCTAACTTCCCTCGGCAACAACACCTTCTCGGTCATGATGAAGCACGTCAGCGCTGTTTTGACTGTCTCCGAGGATAACATCATTGCGGCTATGAGGCTTATCTGGGAGCGATTGAAGATAGTGGTCGAGCCCTCCGCGGCGGTGACGCTGGCTGCCGTCATGCAATACCCTGATCGTTTCCAAGACCAGAGCGTAGCGCTAATTCTCACCGGCGGCAACGTCGACCTCGCCGACCTGCCCTGGTAGGCTCTTTCTTCTAGTCATTGCGAGCGCAGCGACGCAATCTCAAGCTGCATCTGTGCGAGGCCTGCCAAGCTTCTCCCACATCATTAGTATCGCGATCCAAATCACGACACAGATCCCCGAAATCAACATCCGCTCGCTGAAAGTGTAGCAGCTCTTGAGAAGGCTCGAGAGAGCCACCAGGTTGCCAATCATGTGAAAGCAGGCGGCGACCATGAGCGATTTGGTGTGTTCCACCGCCTGGCCAATTCCCCAACTGGCTCCAATCAGTATGGCTAAGATAATCAGCTCATTGACGAGATTGCTGCTGCCCAGGAAGGTTAGATGCCAGGCGTACCACATAACGCCGATCACGACATACCTGAGAAACGGATTCATTCCTCGCAGTTCATCCTGGAGATAACCGCGCCAGCCCGACTCTTCGAACAGGCAATAGACTGCCATAAGCAGGCCCACGATGAGGCCGTAGTAGTACTCGTTCAATCCGTCTGAGTTGCTGGCACCGAACAGGGTGAACACCACCACCGGCACCGCGATCATAATCAGGCTGGGCAACCGGCCCGAGCCGAACAGCGAAACCTTGCGCTCGGGGCGCAGGAGTATTGTGACCAGGAAGGCGCCCAGCCACGGCCCCAAGGCCGATAGGAGATTTCTTACAATCGTAAGTCCGGCGGGAAGGTCAAGGGTGTCGTACCATTCCGGT
>Ga0180435_10001283_pt1 | contig 26358 bp, 22 predicted proteins | sample SS_ome_3_FD_132467 | JGI IMG/M metagenome (GOLD analysis project Ga0180435, IMG submission 132467) | Hypersaline lake sediment archaeal communities from the Salton Sea, California, USA - SS_3_S_1 metaG | ecosystem: Environmental > Aquatic > Non-marine Saline and Alkaline > Hypersaline >... | reverse complement strand
TTTTTTCTCCCTGAGCCAGAAAAAATAAATCCCGCCGACCATGAGGAACAAGACGGCAAAGGCCACAGGGAACCAGAAAAACGTATCCATGAACGCCATGTTCTCAATTGTCAACGGCGACACTTCCGGCGTTTCAAGCATACCCTCCTTATATGCGTTCAGTACAAGGGCATAAAGGACGCCCAGCAAACCGTAAGAGATATTATAAAGCAGGCCCTTGAAACTAAGGACCGTTGCCCGGGTTTCCGAGGGGGTCTCCCTGTTGACATAATAGCTGACAAAAAACCCTGTAAAATACATGGCGCTGAATGTGATAATTGAGGGAATGATTCCCCACCAGGGCTGGAAATAGCACATGGACAAGAGACCGAACATAGTAATCATGGCCGTCAGGTAAAGGCCAAAAGCCGGGGATCTTTTCTCAGCTACCTTCCTGGCTATTTTAGGGATGATGAATCCCAGCCCGGCCACGACAGCACCAAGTATTCCAAACAGGGATTCCGGGATGTCTATCACCCGGTAATACTGGCTGGACAGCGTAATCACAACCCGGATGATTCCATCGAAAATCATACCGAAAAGTATAATGGTCAGGACAAATGGCGTTTTCAGTATCCATCCGCCGGTGTGAAAGGTAATACGAAATGTCTCTTTTATGGAGTACGTCCGGCTTTTATCATCCGGCCCATGCGAGACCGGGTCTTTCATCTTGAATGCTGTCCGGAGTGACAGAAGTGCCAGAACCAGGGTGAGATACAGCGGAAACCTCATGGTGTGCTGCTGGGTCAGCCCTGAATCATATCCCAGGAAACCGGCAAGGGTCCGCATCAGATCAGGGTCATATATGGCAGCGCCGACACTCATGGCCAAAATAAATCCAACGGACTGCCACCGTGTCAAGATCTCCAGAACCCTGCCCCAGTCATCAGGGTTGCCTTCCTCCTTCAGGCTGTCGTAAGCGATGGCTTCATCTGCTCCGCTTGCAGAGGCTTCGCCCAGGCCGCTCAGAACCCGGTTGACAAGAAAAAAAACAAACACAATATCCGGGTTTGATGTCGGCGCAAAACTGATGACGCTGATTTCAACCAGCATGACCGATGCGGCAAATATAAGGAGCCGCCTCCTTCCAATAAGATCGGCAAACGCACCTGACGGCACTTCGGTTAATATAATGGTGGCGGCCCAAACGGCGTTGAGAATTGAAAATTGTGCAATGGACAAGCCAAAATCCAGAAACAGGATGGTAAAGACAGGATAGTAGAACCGTGAGTTCATAAATACCCTGAACATAATGAAAAGCCGGATATTCGGGATGGAAAAGGGGGATACCCGTATCGATGTTTCATGAACCGCGCTCAATGGCATGCTTTCCTTTTTCTCTGTTTTCATATTCCAGGGCAATTATAGCGTATTTATAACTATAAGCATGCCCGGGAGATTTACAAAGAAAAAGTGGACATCAGACCACCGGCCCTTCCACTTCAAACCCGATCAAGCCGGATGCCACAAATCAATCCCCGGAAAGCGGTTTAAACATGCCCCTGAATTCCGGCATGAATGTCACATCGCCTTCAATGGTCATCTTTCCGGTCAGGACGGCTGTGATGCCATCGAGCTTACCGGTGACGATATCATGGTAAGCGCTGTCCCTTGCAACAATAAACACCCTGGGGGACTTTAGAATTTCCTCTGTGAGGGTCATCTTTCCATCCTTTATAGTAAGCGTCCATTTGCCCCCGCCCTTACCGGTTATATGGTAACTGACGGTAGCGTCCACCCCTGTTGCCTTTTCCGGAATAAACCGCTCTTTCATTCCTTCAAAAAAATGGGCAACCGGGACAGGATCCGCGGATAGCTCTTCCTCCAACTCGGTTATCAAATCTTTTTTTACCACTTTTCCCACTGCGTTTTTGGGCAACGCCGCCCTGAACATGACGGACTCCGGCACCTTATATTCCGCCATTTCTTTTCTACAAAACGCTATAATGTCTTCCTCTTTGCAGTCTTCCCCCCGCTTTAAAATGATGCAGGCTTTTGCAACCTGTCCGTACTTTTCATGGCTTAGAGGAATAACGGCAACGGAATCAACCGCATGATGCTTGGCGATAACATTCTCAATTTCTTTGGGATACACATTTACACCACCCCTGATGATCATCTCCTTTTTTCGATCCACGATAAAAAGAAAACCGTCCTCATCCATCAATCCGATATCACCGGTATACAGCCAGCCGTCTTTAATGGTCTCCGCGGTGGCGTCCGGGTTGTTGAGATACCCTTTCATTACCGTATCCCCCTTCACCACAATCTCCCCCGGTTGACCTGCCGGGACCGGGATGTCATCTTCATTGAAGATGCTGACCTCTATACCTGTAAAACCTGTCCCCACTGATCCCGGTTTTCGCTTGTTTTCCATGTTTGCGGAAATGCCTCCGGAATTTTCAGTCGCCCCGTATGCCTCCAGAATGGGGATATGAAATCTCTTTTCACATTCCTCAAGTTGCACCTCCGGAATTGGTGCCGCACCCGAAAGCCCCATCCTGAGTGAACTCGTATCCGCTGAATCGGCTTCAGGTATACGAAGCAGAATATTCCACATGGTGGGCACGATATAAAATCCGTTTACCTTGTACTTTTCCACACACTCCCAGAATTCGGTGGCGGAAAAGTTTCTCCTCAGGATAATGGTCGCACCGCTGTATATGGTGGGAAGGGAAAGATCGCAGAGACCTCCCCCATGGAACAGGGGAAGAACGCACAAAATTCGTTCTGCAGGCTGAACCGGAATATGCTTGGTTTTGATTTCCGCACCGAACACCATCCCTTTATGGGTCAGCATGACCCCCTTGGGACGGCCTGTTGTTCCCGAAGTATACAATACGGCGGCTGTATCTTCGGCTGCGGGCAGATTGTCCGGCTTCGGCTTTTTATCGACGTCCGCTATGATGCCGGGCAAATAGTCATGTGAAAAGTCCAGCCCCAGGGGAGCCTCTGAGTTAACGACAATTTTCTTAACAGAAGGAATCTTGTCTTTTATTTCGGAAATAATTGGGGCAAACTCCGGATCGAATACCAGCACTTTGGGTTTTGAGTCGTTCACAAGGAACTCCACTTCCGGCGCCTGCCACCAGCAGCTGATGGGACCGCCCGCGGCACCGGCTTTATTAATGCCGAAGAGTGTATAATAAAAATAAGGGGAATTACCCATCATAAATGAAACAATATCGCCCTTTTCAACACCGTTATCCTGAAGCCAGGCGGCAAAACCATCCGTGCGTTCATCAAGATCCCGGTAGGTGACCACCTCATCATAAAAATTTACAAACTGGGTATCCGGACAGATCTCCGCGTTTCGTTTTATAATGTCCACTGTGGTATGGAGTCCCTTTTCCATTAGTCTTCTCCTTATGTACCGGAGGCGCTACGGCCCTCTTGCATTTTCTTTTGGTTATCCGCTGCCTTTCTTCGATAAAAATCATACACATCACCGAATTGATACAGCCGGTTTCCTATTTTCGGGCTGATTGCATCCAACAGCGGAATCAGCCATGCCGGACCTGGATTTACAACGATCTCGTCGACATCCTTTTTGATGGCTTTTATAACGGCACCGGCAACCTTCGCCGGGGTTGTGGCACCCGCAAGCCAGGGAGGCTTCTGGTTATAGACGGCAAACATTCCGGCCTCCTCGACAAAACCCGGGCAGATGACGGACACCCCGACACCGGTGCCGGAAAGCTCATGCCTGAGCCCCTTGCTCCACTCTATCAAGCCGGCCTTTGTTGCCGAGTACGTGCATGCAAATGGGTTGCCCCTCTTCCCTCCCAGGGAGGACATGTTGACGATATGGCCGTTTCCCCGGGATAAAAGATCCGGCAGTACCATTCGAGTGAAGATCATGGGGGCAATAAGATTGGTCTGGATCATCGTCTCTATAAAATCCGTGGACAACGCCGTATACGAGCACACCCATTCCATTCCCGCATTGTTAATAAGAAGGTCAATGGTCTCGAAATCCCCTTTTATATGTTCAAGGAGACGCTCCCTCCCTTTTTGATCCGTTATATCAAACGGATAGGTTTCTACTTTGACTCTGTGGCGGGATAAATTCTCGGCAGTGGACTTAAGCCCTTCTTCAGACCTTGCTGTCAGGGCGAGATTCACACCTTCCCTTGCAAGAAAATCCGCAATATACGTCCCCAGTCCCCGGGATCCGCCGGTTATGACCGCATTTTTTCCATTTAGATTTTTCATGCGTATTCCTCTGTGTTTACACCGCAAACCAACCGCTGTCTTTGTACCACCGAAGGGTTTCTTTCAATCCATTTTCAATGGTCGGATATTTAAACTTGAAACCGGTGGCCTTGAGTTTACTATTATCCCAGTGCTTGTCGCAGTTCACATAATCGAGCGTGGCCTTTTCAAGAAGTGGTTTGGTGTTAAAAATCCTGGCTATGAGTTGAGAAATAACGGCAATGGGTCTTGCCACGGTAATGGGAAGATGGAAGAAGTCTTTTTCTTTCCCAAGAAGCTCCCGGCTCACCAGTGAATAAAATTCGGCAGACGTGATATGTGTATCGTCTGCAATATTATACGCCTCGCCGATCATTTCATCGTGACCATAGGCATGGATCACCGAGCGGCACATGTCTTCCACATGGAGAAATGCTTCAATGCTATCCCCTTTTCCCAGTATCAATTTTTTCTTTTTGTTCCGCTCCTCGTAAACCATTTTAAAGACAATAAACAGGCCGTATTCCGACCGTGTTCCATAGATTGCCGCCGGCCGGAAGATGGTCGCCCTTAAGCCCTTGTCCCGGATATAGCGCTGTATAATTTTTTCGCCTTCCCACTTGGTTGCATTATAGTTGTTTAAAGGCGGCGTAACTTTGGGATCATCTTCTTTCACCGGGTTACCCGGGTTTGAGCTATACCCGTAAACACCAACGGAAGAAAAATGCATGAATCTATCCACCCCCGCCTTGACCGCCGCTGCACATATGTTTTCAACCGCATTGACATTGACATTATAGATCACCTTGTCGGGGGTTGAATAATCATGGATGCCGGCCACATGAATCACACTGTCCACGCCCTCTAATAAATCATCCAGCCCGTCCGGTGTCGTGAGATCCGACTTAACGAATTCAACCTCGAGAGCCTCAAACATGGCGCCGTAATAACGGCTGGATACATCTGTGGCCCGGACGCGAAACCCTGCTTTAACCGCTTCTTTAACCATATGGTGGCCGGTAAAACCGGATGCGCCGGTGACAAGAACCCGTCCCTTATCATTATTTGACATAACGTGCCTCCTAGGAAAAAACACCTAACCTGTTCAAAAGATCGGTTTTGGGCTGCCCGTCTTCATCCCATCCCCTTAGTTCGTAATACTTGGCCAGCATTTTATCCAGTTCAATGGGCGCCCAGCCTTCTTCATCGGTTTCCTCGAGCATCCTCCTGGGCAGTGTATCATCTTTTCTGCTGATGCCCTCCCGGCAGTTCATGTATCGCTCCAGGTTAAAAATGCGCTCACCGATGCTGTATAACTCCTTCCGTCCTATTTTATAGCCCAGAAGACCGGATAAAAGAGCACAATAGTCAGACAAGTCCGTAGTTGCCACTGCAATGGAAGGCAGGTACCGCATGACAAATCGAAGAACCGGTGCCGGTGTATATTTATATGCGAAATTTTCTTCCAAAAACGGATACTGCGTCTGGAGACAAAAAATAGCGGAATTTGTCATTTCCATTACATCCTGCAGGAATTTTACAAAATGTGCCTTGGCATGGGTGCCGTGGGGACTTAAATACGACTGCCCCCCTTCTCCCATCGGATCGGCTTCAACCGCATGGGTACTGCCGGAAAGGTGCGTCGCACCGCAATTCGCAGTGGCATATCCAAGGCCCTGGCCGGTGCAGCCTCTCGGGTCATATCCGGCCACTTCAAGCCCCTTCACGTGAAACGCAAACTCCTCTCCCCCGTATTTTGCCGAAAGAAATCTCACACCTTCTGCCAGATCATCGCCAAGCCCCCGGCGATAGGCAATATCTTCGATGGTTTCCTCAATGGTACTTGAATCGCCAAATTTAAGCTTGCTCTCAAGCATTCCCTTTTCGGTCAGCTCCATGGCAAATCCGATGGTGTTTCCCGTGCTGATAGAGTCCAGTCCCAGCCTGTTCAGCTTATCATTCCATCCGGCAATGTCATCCAGATTGCCCATCATGAGATTGGCTCCCATGAGCGCCAGAGTTTCATACTCCGGAGAGATCATTTCCTTATTGTTAAACTTTCCGGTTCTGCCGCATTGAATGGGGCAGGCCGGGCATCCGTGGCTTTTAATTTTATGGCGATCACGAATTGCTTCACCGCTGATATCATCCATTTTGTCAAAACGGGATTTACTGAAATTACGAACCGGCATGATCGACGTCTTCCCATAAACACGGACGTTCTGAGCGGTTCCCAGTTCCTTAAGCCGCCGCCCCGAATTGTCATGTGCGGCCACTTTTTTTTGGGCCACCTTCAATGCTTTTTTAAATCGTTCAGGATCGGCGACGGTAACCTTTTTATTTCCCTTTGCCACGATTCCTTTCAGGTTCTTTGATCCCATTACCGCACCTAAACCGCATCTTCCTGCTATCCGGCGCCCTGACGCTATGACTGAATATTTAACCAGGTTCTCTCCTGCGGGCCCTATGACGACCCAGTCGCCCTCACTCTTATGGGCTTCCTGGAAATCAACGGTATCCATACCCCATGACCCGGCAGCATCTTCAATGGTTACATCACCGTTATGAATTCGTATATAGATGGGCGTGTCGGATTTTCCCCTCACCATAACGCCGTCATAACCTGACTTCTTCATGCTGATTCCGAATTTTCCGCCGGCATAGGATGCGGCAAATATGCCGGTTAACGGCGATTTGCACATCACCACGAATCTGCCGCCTGCCGGAGAAGGGGTTCCTGCCGCGGGGCCGGTCATCATCACAAGTATGTTTTCAGGTGAAAGGGGGTCAATCCCGGTTCTGATATTTTCAAAAAGGAGTTTTGTGGCAAGCCCCTTTCCTCCCAGGTACTCGCGCTGGTCCTTATGCGATATTTCTATTATGCCGGTCTGGCCTGTTGTCAGGTCAACATCAAGAACACGGTTGTTTGCAGCCGTAATTATGTCCCCATTCATTTCTCCCTCCATCACGTCTTGAATAACGCCACCTTTTTTATGCCTTACTCCTCCTGGAATCTGATGTTCACTGATCCGCAATTCATTGATATCTCTTTAGGTGCGGTCTCTTTGGAAATGGCCCTCATCGTCATATCAAAAATGGCATCCCTGTTTTCTGAGAGGTTCTTGGGCCTGCTCAAGAGAAGCCATTGAATTGTCAGGTGTTCAATGAAACCGAGGACCATGTTTCGAACAATATATGGGTCCAGGTCATCCCTGAACACCCCCTTTTCGACACCCTCATTAAATGCATCCACAATACTCCTGGCAGATGTTTTGACTACTTGATATGCTTTGGATTTTATAAAATTTCGATTCCCCTTTAATAATAGAAGGGCAACAGAGGTATACAGACGGTTATTTTCATAAAACTCAAGGTAGGCCTGAATGATCACACGGATTTTTTCCCGGGGAGAATGGATGTAGTGTGAAATACTCCTTATCCGCTCGTTTTCCCTTGCCGTATACAACTCGGAGATTGAAAAAAGGACATCTTCCTTTGAAGAAAAATATTCATATACCGTGGCATCAGAAATATTTGCCGCTTTGCTTATGGCGGAAATGGTGGTATCTTCATACCCCTTTTCACCGAATACACGCAGGGCACCTTCAAGAATATTCAATTTTTTCTGAGGATTGTGTTTTTTTGCTTTTTTCTGTCGCTTGCCTCCTGTCTTAGGCTGAACCATTCTTCCATCCTTTCTTTGTGGGTATACGGGGGAACTTATTGTAAAGGACATTATAGACAGGCTAATATTTTGTCAAGAAAAAAAATAATGATACAATGATTTTTATCTTTTTAACATATATTAAATATGATTTTTTTATTTTATTTATATAATTGTTCAGTTTTTAATGTTTTTTATTGACTCATATTTTTTTATCCCATAAAAGTAGACCAGCTTACAACCGTTTATACAGATACGGAGGCAACCATGAACCTGTCATTTTCAACCTTTGAAATAGTAAACAATGTCGCGGTCATTAAAATGAACAACCCCCCTGTAAACGCCATGACCCCGACAATGCTGGAAGATTTCACCCAAATCATCGACACCCTTAATACGCCTGGAAAAGCCCGCGCCCTTGTTCTCGCCAGCAACTGCCCCGGATTTTTCTCGGCAGGAGATGATGTGACCAAGCTCAAAGACATAGACGACGACATGATCGCACTTCTCCCGAAGGTTCATAACATGATGAATGATTTTGAAGCGCTGCCGATACCAACGGTTGCGGCGATCAACGGCCATGCCCTTGGCGGAGGGCTTGAACTTGCCTTAACGTGCGACTTTCGCTTCATGGCAGAGGATTCCGGCCGCATCGGGCTGCCGGAAGTCAGGCTCGGTATGATACCGGCCTTTGGAGGCACCCAGCGACTGCCCCTCATTGCGGGACGGCCAAAAGCGATTGAAATGATGTACAAAGGGCTTCAGATCACTCCGGAAGAGGCAAAAAAGGCAAGCCTTGTTAATGATACGTTTCCCAAGGACGAGCTCTTCGACAAATCATTTGACTATGCCAGGCGGCTTGCTCTTCAAGCAACCGGTGCAATAAGAAGAATCAAACAATGCATCCGGACCGGTTTTTATGAAGGATTTGAAAAAGGACTTGCCATGGAGATGACGACCTTCAAGGACAACATTGTCTCTCCTGACGCCAAGGAAGGTATCGACGCCTTTCTGTCGGGCAGAAAGCCTGAGTTTAAGGGATAAAGTCACTTTTTTCGTTTTCCTTGACCTCAAACCATCTTTTTTTTATAGGCAACTTCTAAAAACCCTTTAGCAACCCTAACACCTCTTCGGCTTCTTTCATAATGTCCCGCACCACATCACCGGCACGCTTTATTTCTCTTATGTGCCCGGCAATTTGGCCGCAGTAGAGACTGCCCTCCTCACAATCACCTTCAATGCAAGCCTTGGCGGATCGCCCCTCACCGATCATCTCAAACAGCTCCTCAGGTTGTGCGCCCTGTTTTTCCGCCGTGATAATCATGTCCGTCAAGCTGTTTTTTATGGTTCGTGTGGGGCCGATGGTGGCTCTTCCGGTAATGCAGGTTCCGGTGTCCCCGAGGCCGATGACGGCTGTTTTATAATCTTCATGGGCTGCAGCCTCATGGGTTGCAATAAACCGGGTTCCCATCTGAACCCCTTTTGCACCCAGTGCTAATGCGGCAATAAATCCTCTGCCGTCTGCGATGCCACCGGCCGCAACCACAGGCGTATGCACAGCATTTGCGACCTGGGGTATCAGGGCCATCGTCGTAATCTCATCGTGCCCGTTGTGTCCACCCGCCTCGTAGCCTTCTGCCGCGATGATATCCACCCCCGCATCTTCACTCTTTCTGGCGAATGACACATTGGCGACCACGTGGATGACCTTTCCCCCTCTCCCCTGAATCATGGATGTATATTTTTTAGGGCTTCCCGAAGACGTGGCCACAACACTCGCACCCTTTTCCATGGCCGCATTGATCATGTCTTCGGAATCCGGCCTGACCAGAGGGATATTTATCCCGAACGGCTTTCCTGTTTTCTTGGTTATTTTTTTACATTCATCTTTTATCTCCTCTATGGTCATGCCGGCGGCGCCAAGAAGCCCCAATCCTCCAGCCTCAGATACTGCCGCAACCAGACCGGACTTCCCGATCCACAGCATGCCGCCGAGAATAATCGGGTGTTCTATTCCCAGTATGTCGCATACATCGGTATTAAACATGTTAACCTGCTCCTTATTATATGTCGAGGCCTATCGTCTCCTTGGCCCTCTCTTTATACATCTCCATGGGCGCTTCAGCCAGCAGCATCATTTTTTGTGCGGCAAGCGATCCTTCCGCATGAATCGTGCAGACTTCGTGCCACCCCGAAAAATCGCTGGCCACCAGATGGTGCAGCATGCTCATAAGTTTCATCCGTTCTTCCGCCGTAAAATTGCCTGCGCCCCCCATGTATTTTTGGAGGTAAGGATTCAACTCTTCATGCTTCCAGTCCTGGTATGTGGGCTGGGTGACCAGCATGCCACCGGCAATATCCTGGATGTTCCGGACAAATTCATGGAAGTTGGATGCAAAATGAAGTTTTGCCATGTTGGAGTTCAACCGGCTTGCAACAAACAGTCCGGAGCCTCCGAAATCTTCCGGAGATGTATACGCAGCCCTGGCAAGCGCTTTCGTGGTTTCCGTATACTGGATCATCTCGATAAATCGCTCCCTGATATTCGACGACCTCGCTATTCCGTTGGCATCTGCTGCCAACATGCCGAGACCTGTCATATATTCGAGGATCGGAATCTTATAGGTCACGGCGGTGTATCTGTGAAACGCGGAAAATGCATAGGCAACATACTGGGCAAACTGCCAGTCTCTCAACATAAAAACTCGTTCCATGGGCACCCGGACGTTGTCGAAGATGACCAGAGATTCCACATGGCCCCGCTTTGGTTTCGGTGTTGGGAAATGATATTTGTCTTCATATCGGAAATTGGGCCTGCAAATCTGGGTTATTCCATCGGTATTGGCAGGGATGGCAAAGGCCACGGCAAACTCTCCTTCCGCTTCACCCATGTTCCGGGTGGGAATTACCAAAAATTCATCCACATAGGCCCCGGCGGTGATATGGGCTTTTGCTCCTGAGACAACAATTTCGTCCCTAGTTTCATCCACAACCCTGAGATAGTAATCCGGCGTCTTCTGCTCACTTGGCCCTTTACTTCGATCACCCTTGACATCCGTAACCAGACCGGCCATGGACAGATCGTTTCTCGCGCAATGCCACCTGTAGTCATTAATTCGCTTTAAATAGGTTTTGTTACCCATCACCCTGGCGACAGCGGTCAACCCATTGATAATATCCGTACCCACATCCTTTACAAATGGCAGTGCCCCATCAGCAAAGTAGCATGCTCTTTTCACCAGTTCATATCGTTTTTCCACAGCTTCCGGATGATCGGGAACCTCAAAATAGGCACTGATGTCTTCCCCGGTCTCGGGATCACTTATAACCGCCAGGTCCTTTAATTCAGGATCGTGACCCATTAGAAAATCAAATGCGGCCGTCTCCACACCCACCTTTATATATGGGTCTTCTGTTACCTTGGGAACAGGGTTTCCAAGAATAAAAACCTTTCTTCCATCTTCCAACCCCTTTTTATATTCTTCCGCTGTCCGAAGCGCCATTTTTACCCTCCTTATCCATATGCCGCCTTATTTACACTGACTTTATTCAAAGCCTATCCTTTTTTATCGAGTATATACAAAATGCCTCATGTTATGTCAAGCTTAATTTATATTCATTTTATGTTTATATTATATTTTTTATATTATCAATATGGTTTTTTATATTTTTTCATAATACCTATTTTATTTTGACATATAATTCGGATCAATCGTCGGACTGAACCACCATGATGCTTTAGCGCTGGTTTGAATGATCCGTCATACTTGACATCTCAGGCAGCGTGCCATTCAACTTTTTTGTGTAACCTACCGTTTTTTAGCATTTTAATTGCAAATTATTGTTTTTTAGAAAAATCAAATAATTAGCTTGCTTCGTAACCAAACAACGATTATAGTATGGTTCATCAATCAAGTCCTATGGAATCTTCAGGGCAGTTTCTTTCTGAAGGAACAATCCATTTATCAAAATGGCATCCTCCAGTCTGCAACGTTGAAATTTTAAAAAAGGAGGATGTTATCATGGCTAATGGTGTTGTTAAGTGGTTTAGTGACCAAAAAGGGTTCGGATTCATTGAGCAGGAAGACGGATCGGACGTATTTGTTCATCATTCAGCAATAAATTCAGAAGGTTTTAAGTCCCTGAATGAAGGCGATCGAGTTTCCTTTGATATAGAACAGGGTCAAAAGGGTCCGGCTGCGGCAAATGTCACTGTAATCTAAACTCACGATCAAAACGAAAAGGCATTTCCGCTGAAATGGAGGGAATGCCCTTTTATTTTTTATCTGTTCACGCAACATTAAAGGATCATAATGAATATTTATATAGGAAATCTCCCTTTCAATATAAAAAAGAATGAGTTGGAAGATATGTTTGCCGCGTTCGGTGAGGTTCAGGAGGTTAAAATTATTTTAGACCGTTATACCAGCCAATCCAAAGGATTCGGTTTTGTTGAAATGCCCAGTAACTCGGAAGCAGACCAGGCCATTAAAGCCTTGAATGGTAAGTTTGTAAACGGGCGCACCATAAAGGTAAACCCGGCCGATTCAGGGCGAAAAAAAACCAGGCGCTCAACTTTCAGGAGAAGATAGCTCAATCATTATGAACCGGCAACCCGGGCTTGACGCCCATTTTAGTCATCGGCAGTTCGGTTAGTCTTTTCCCGGTAACTCTGGATACTGCATTCGCCATCGCCGCTATACTAGGCGGCACCCCCGGCTCTCCAATCCCTCCCGGCCGATGATCGCTGTCCACAATTTTAACGCTTATTTCCGGGGTATGACCCAGTTTGGCCATCTTGTAGTCATTGTAGTTGGACTGGACAACCTTGCCGCCTTCAAATTCTATTTCCCCGAAATAAAAAGCGGAAAGAGCAAAAATGACGGACCCTTCCATCTGGCTTCTAATATTATCCGGATGAATGGGAGTTCCACAGTCCACCACGCAGTCTATTTTGGAAATGGTAACGGTTTGTTTTTCATGATCATGGATCGCAGTTGCAACCACCCCCACATTGGATTGGAACGAGTGCCATATACCCAGTCCCTTTGCATGGGTTTTCGGACGAGATTCCTGCCAATTCGACAGCGCTTCAAGTTCGGTCAATACCGTTAGCAATCGCGGCTGACCCTGCAGCAATTTTTTTCGATAGGCCAATGAATCAACACCAGCGGACTCTGCACACATATCAATCATGGATTCCACGAAAAAGGCATTATTGCTGTGCCCGACACTTCTCCAGAACCCTAACTGAATGGGAGCCTCAAATACTTCCGCCTCAATTTTTTGATGGGGTATGGAATAGTATAAATGTTCCGCCCCTTCGGTAGTGAACTTATATTTGGCTATCCTGCCGGTTTTGATTGGAAGCCCAAAGGACCGTTTGGTCAATGAATCCAGTATGGATTGACCGGCTATTTCGTTCGACCAGGTGAGCGGATAGCCCGCTTCATCCAACCCCACTTCAAACCGGCTGACAACGCCCGGGCGATATTTGTCCTGACGAATGTCTTCCTCCCTGGGCCAGATCAGCTTGACAGGGACGCCCGGGCACTGGATCGCCAGATAGGACGCCTGGAAAGGCACATCCAGTTCCCCCTTAACCCCGAATCCACCGCCTATCATACTGACATGGGGTATGACTTCCTTGAGCTTCACCCCTGCCGCTTTCGCCGCCCTGTTTGCAGCAAGCACCATGACTGTTGAACTCTGGCTGGACTGCCACAATTTCATTATTCCGTTGTCATAGAACGCCGCAGTTGAAAGAGGCTCCATCGCCGCATGGGCAAGATACGGCGTGTGGAAGGTCTCTTTGATAACACGGCCTGCTTTTTTAAGGCCGGCCTTGATGTCCCCCTTCTTGGTTATCTGTCTTTTGCCCTTCTTTGCCAGGGCCTGTTCCTGGTCTTGGCGGATTGATCGTGTGTTCAGCGGCTGTTTGCCGTTTTCATTGTAAGCTATCTGCAATTTCGTCAATGCATTCTTTGCCGTCCAAAAGCTTGTTGCAACTACGGCGACCCAGTTGTCATAGCTGACGACTTTAATCACCCCGGGGAGGCTCTCTGCTTCATCGGCATCGACTGTCTTTATGGTGTTTCCCAGCACCGGGGCATGCAAAACAGCCGCGTATACCATTCCCTCCATTTCAGTATCAATACCGAACACTGCGGATCCATCGACCTTTGACGGGATATCCAACCGCTTGATATCCTTTCCGATAAATTTAAACTGATCTTTAGTCTTCAGCTCCAGATGGTCCGGGGGGTCAATCCGGCAGGCATCTTCGGCCACGTCGGCATAACCGGCCTTTCGGCCCGATGGTCCATGCAATACAAAACCGTTATCCGTCGCACATTCCTCCGCCGGGACGTTCCAACGCCTTGATGCTGCTTCAATAAATTGCCAACGGGTTTGGGCTCCCGTCAAACGAAGACGGTTCCATGCATCAAGCACACTGGAACTCCCGCCGGTGACAATCAGGGGAAATTTGTTGAATACTTTTTTTACCATCCAGCTGACGATACCTTCTTGTTCCACCTTAATATTTGCATCCTCCAGCATACCAAAGTTGGTATATTCACCGAGTAATGCATCCGGATGGGTAACCTTGACATTCCTGCCGTTTGGATCCACATCCAGTTCCTCACAAATCAGCGTCGTTAATGCGGTATAAATTCCCTGGCCCATTTCAGCCCTGGGAATGAAAAATGTAAAACTGTTGCCCGCCCCTATCTCCAGCCAGGCATTTAACGCTGTCTCGCCACCGGTTTTTTTCTCCTCAGCTGTCAATCCAACGATAAACTTCTCCTCTTTTTTATTTTGCATTGTCGCCCCCCTGTTTCCTCAACCGGGCTGCTTTTTGAATCGCTTTTTCAATCCTGGGATACGTCCCGCAGCGGCAAATATTCGTTACTTTTTTCCTGATTTCCGGAGGAGCAGGGTCCGGAACAGTTTCTAAAAGCACCGCGGCAGAGAGAATCATACCCGACTGACAGTATCCGCACTGAGGCACCTGTTCATCGATCCATGCCTGCTGGAGTTCATTGAGCGTTCCTTTTTCAGCGAGTCCTTCGATGGTGACCACATCTTTACCCGTTACTTTTCCCACCGGAAGCATGCAGGACCGGGCCAGTTTACCGTCGATTATCACGGTGCAGGCGCCGCAGTTACCGATACCGCATCCGTATTTTGTCCCGGTTAGGGTCAGGTCCTCGCGCAATACCCAGAGCAGGGGTTTTTCCGGGTCAGTGTCAATGGAGATGCATTGGCCATTTACTTTGAATTCTATCATGGGTGATCCTTTTGTGTATTAATTAAGAAGTGGCTGTGCCCTACCAAACGGACATAAAGTAGGCATTTATACCGTATATATGTAATGGGTAATTTCATGTCAAGACCATAGGCTTTTCGAAAAACCTGGTGATCGTAAAAGCGTTTTTGCATGATCCATTGGGAAAATGGTAAACGACCGAACAGGTGCTCTTTGATGGAAAACCGTTTTACAACCAAACAAGCCTCACCGGATGACGGACGAGGAAATCAACGAAACCATCGTATAATGCTATGCCGGTAAGATGTTATCAGAAGGGGTGACCCTGTCAGTGTTCACGCTTGACACACACGGGTCCTGAAACATATACTCAGTCATATAAAGACGTATCGTCTCATTTATCAAATATCAGTGCCCATTTAAAAATTCATTTTTAATCGGGTGCTTTTGTATACCATCAACATTATGGTTCCACCTTTTCGTCAACCCAATGAGCGAAGGAGGGCAAGACATGATTCCTCTTTTTAACCCAAGTGGTCACTTTTTCCGTTCAATTGTCATAGCATGTATCACAACCCTCGGGCTTTTTATAATCATAAGTACCGTAGGATGTAATGGTGATGATAGTGACAGCGGTGACGGCGGGACCTCTACCGATACAAACATCATTGAGATTACGGACGATATTGATGTCGCCACCACCTGGCAGAGCAGCAACATCTATCTCATCCGAAAATGGGATTTCTATGTCGACGATGCAACTCTGACAATTGAACCGGGAACGGTTATTAAGTTCCACCCGACCGACGGCCCTTATATGATGATGTCCGGATCCGGCGCCGTCATTGCAGACGGCACCGGCGATCAACCGATAGTATTTACATCCTACCTGGACGATGCCCACGGCGGGGACACCAATGGAGACGGAAGCGCGACGTCACCGGCAGTGGAAGACTGGATGTATATCAACACAAACGGGACTCAGGGATCCGTCTTTGACTACTGCGAATTTTATTACGGCGGCGACGGCTCACTCACAACATTAGAGCTTTATGATTCCCGCGCCACAGTCACCAACTGTATATTTGCCCACAACAAGGGCGGACCCAGCGGAGATTTTTACGACGGAGTTCTTGACGCCTCGGATGCCAGGTCCGGAACAATCATTACCGGAAACCTGTTCTATGACAATGTGATTCCGCTGTCGATTGGGGATGAATACGATATTGACGATTCCAATATGTTTTCATATCAATCCCGGACAAACACCTATAACGGAATATTTTATAATACCAGCGACTACATTTCTAAAAACCTGACCTGGGCTGAAACAGAAGTGGCGTTCGTGATTGACAGCAGTCCGCTTTATATCGACGGCGCAACCCTGACACTGGCAAATAATGTTGTCCTCAAGTTCACAAGTGACGGCTATTTGTCGCTGTGGGATGATACGTGGAATTTGGGTAACTATAACGGCAACGGTGTTTATTTCACATCTTTCCGGGATGATACGCGGAAGGGAGACACCAATGGAAACGGATCGGCTACAACGCCGGCGGATAATGATTGGCTTGGAATACAAAATAACGGCACTGGTACTTATATGGCATGGCCTAATATTCTATATGACTAAAATTGACAGTTTCTTAAAAAGTCAATTTGTGTGATGGCTTCGTAAAAAGAATAGGAGGAGTTATGCGCGTTTCAAGCCATGCAACGATCCTGGCGGACATTGAGTCCCGCGCGGGTGTCCGGTTGCCGGGTGCCTATCGTGAACTTGTTTTATCAGATGATGCGGCCGGACATTACCTGTTTGCAGGGCGCCGGTGGTTTCTTGCCCCTCTGCCGGAAACGGACGACGTGTCAGGCAATGAAACGCCCTCACTGTTGACGATGATGACGGTCAGCGGCAAGACGGCACCGTTTATCGGTGTTCTTGAATTGCATGCGCGGGCATTATCGGCATTGGTCGGTGATTACACCACAGATTCCAACGGCAATTCGTATGAAGTGAAACGGCTGAGCAACGGTATCGCCATCGGCGAAGCAGAAGGCGACATACTCTATCTGGACAGGTTCGACCAGTTTTCCGTTTGGTGCTACTACCAAAATAGCGGTGATGTGGAACTGCTGGCTAAAACATTCGACGCCTGGCTGGAAAAGGCGGCGCCCGACCTGCCGGAACCCGAGCCGGCCGAGCCTGATCCGCCGGTTGAGGACGCCGTGGTTCAACTTCAATACCACCGATTGAAGGCACATGTCCGGGAGGCCATCAACCGGTACATCCGTGACTATTTAATTCCACGGGGAGACCTTGACGCCGCCCGCGTCTATTCAAATGCATCCAGTAAAATTCTGGAAAAAGAATATGATCGTGCCATGGATCGGGTTGCGACGGAAATCGTGGATGAACTGACACGAACAGACACGGACTGAAAAGGCTCCGGCGCAGGCCCCATGGTTCGTTGCCGAGATGGCCTGCCAGGTTTCAGTTTTCGGCTGCCGGCGGCTCTCCTTCTAAAAAAGTTTCCTGAAGTTGGGTGGCCCTGTCTTCACGAGAGGCGCGAGCCAGCTGATCCTTTTCTTTTCGGATGGTGTCCACAAGTTCGGGAAAGTAAACCTTCTGCTCGGTAACGTCGATCAGCTTTTTGCGCCATCTAATGAACGCGTCCACATTTTTCAGCGTGTGGTCCGCATTTTTCGGGCCGCCTTTTTCCGCAATTTCCCGGATACCTTTTACGACGTTTTTATCCTCCGGAACGTAAAGGGGCACAACGAAATCACGGCGCATTTTCAGCCAGACTTTGCGGGCAGCTCTTTCTCTTTTGCAGTCTTCAATGAATTTTTCCATGCTGAAAAAATTCAGGCTTCCCATAGCTCCCATGGCGTGACGCAGAATGTGAACACCAAATCCCCGCAGCGTGTTGCGGCTGAGATCAGACTCCTCGACAGCCATGGGAATGTCATCGGTAATGCTGGTGCTGCCGCCTGACTGGGCCGATGGAAACCCCGTAATCCAAATATTTAAGCGGGCCATCGCTGAATTGATAAGGGGTTGACCGGGATCACTGTAGCTGAGATCACCCCCGATGCCGAGCACATCCGGTATGCCGCCGTGAACACATGTAATCCCTGGGTTAACGGTCTGCGCCAGAACCATCATGAACAGGACTTGGGCATGAACCTGAGTGAGAAGGGCTTCCGGGCTCAATGGGCCTGTGGAACCGGCGATGGTAAGATCGAGGAGCAAAAGATTGTTTCCAAGTCGTGCGCTTCTTAAAAACGGTCCCACCATGGAGGGCATATAGGTCAGGGACGTAATCAAGCTAGTGCCGTCCAGCCAATCATCGCGCCCGCTCAACAGTCCGGCTTCTTCATCCGTCATATGGTGCGTGTGTGTCATCTTGAGATCTGGAAAACGATCCATAAGTAGCGCGCTCTCGTAATCGGAGATGGTCTTGTCCGTGGCTACCGGGACGCTGAATATGCCCAGGCTGTCTGTAAACTCACATGCCTTGTCCACGATCGATTCAAATTCATCGCGGCTTGCGGGCGCAAGATCGTCTCGTCCCGGGCGGAGCAGAAACGGGGAAGTCGCCCCGGTTCCGAAAGCGTTTTCCCCCGGATCAGCCTCCATGTCCGTGGGAACCTGATCGAGGCAATAGTCCAGGTAATCTTCTTTCAGCGGTATGAACAAGGCGTGGTCGTTTTCCAGATCGATGGCGTCGGCCGCCATCAGAATGTCCATCAAAACAGGGCTGCCGCTGATGTCAATGCCGATCTCCGTCAGGATACGCTTGGCATTCCGGTCAATTCGACGATAAGTGCGCTTTTCCTCGCTCAAAGCGTCCATATCTTGCATGCGCTCCCCGGCTATTTCCGCCTCGGGGCTGTCCGGATATAGTTCAGCGATTTTTTTGTAGTATTGTTTTGCATGCTGAAAGTCGTAGTTTTTTTCCGATTCAATGGCCTGATCGAACAGCGACAGTATCTTTTTAGTTCTCTTGCGCATACCCTCCCCCATCCTTTAGGTGATGCCATCATGCCAACGCATCATCAATACCGGAGGTTTTTAAAACTGGTGATGATCGCAGTATTCCATCTCTTGGGTTTATATTTTTTTTCGAGATAATGACATACCATATCAAAAATTTCAAGATCTGCCGCTATAGAAACAGATCTCATATCATTGAGATGACACGGGTTGGTTTTGAGCAAGAATTTCTTTGCTCTCGAGATTGATTTCAAATCAGTTTGTGGGTTTTGTCTATTGATAAAAGTTTAATGAATATTTTTTTCCCAACTTCTCTATATTTCCTTTATCTTCCTGTCCTGTATTTCCAAAGCAAAATCTGCAATCCGTTGAACTTGTTCTATGTCATGAGAAACGACTAAAAGGGTGCAATTTGACTTTAATTGTGCAAGAAGTTCCTCTATTACGGCAGCAGCTTTTTTATCCAGAGAACTGGTGGGTTCATCACATAACAGCACCTCAGGTTCAAGAACAAGCGCCCGGGCTATACACAGACGTTGTTTTTGTCCTCCGGACAAATCTTCGGCACTTGTTTCCAAACGGTTTTTGACTTCCTCCCACAAAAAAGCCTGTTCGAGTGCTTGTTGCACTTTCACCTGAATAATTGATTTGTCTTTTATCCCGGCCAACTTCAACGGGAAGGCCATATTTTTTACGATACTCATGGGCAGGGGATTCGGTTCCTGAAAAATAGTGCCTACTTTTCTTCTCAATCGCGGCATGGGGATGTCTTTTTTTAGCGGAGATATCCATTTACCGTCGAGCTTGATATCGATTTCTCCTTCCACCTCCGCACCGGGGATATCATCCCATAATCGGTTTAATAGCCCAAGAAACGTGGTCTTTCCCTGACCGGAAGGTCCCGTTATTGCTGTTATAGCGTGCTCAGCAATATTCATATTGATCTTGTCAAGAATAAGATTTTTACCATAACGGAAACTTACATGTTTAAGGATGATTTTGTCCACTCTTTCCATAGACTATTTTATATCCTGTGCAGCGACCGATAGGCCAGGCTTTTCTTTACACAACCGGCAAGTATAAATAAAACAGCGCAGATCCCCAGAAGTATAAGGCAGGCGCCGTAGCCGTTAGACAGCTCCGTCTGATCAGCGTATTGGCTGGAAATATAGTAAATATAGAACGGTAATGCTTCGTATTGTGACAAAAGTGATGAAGGTATGCCGGCGGTTGCGACAACTCCGGTGAGCATAATGACAGCCGTATCTTCAGCACATCTGCCAATAGATAGAATGATACCGGAAACGATATTTGACAGCGCACGCGGAATTAAAACATACACGATATTTTGAAGCCTGGACGCCCCCAAGGCAGGCGCAGTCTTGCGAATATGGTTAGGCAGACTTTCCAGGGCAACCTGGGTGCTCCGGATGATATAAGGCAATACCAAAAAGGCAAGGGACATTGCACTGATAGCCAGACACGGACCAATCGTGCCTGAAAAATGTTTATGTAGGAAAATGGCGATGCTGAACCCGAACAACCCGATGACAATGGACGGAATACCCGCCAGGATGTCAAAAAAAAAGCTAAACAGCTTTTTTGTTGAAGGAGGCGCATATTCTGCCAGATAAATTCCGGAACCCAGACCGATGGGGACAGCCAGAAGGGTTGACAATAATACGAGATAAACTGTGCCCACAATGGCCGGAAAAAGCCCTTCAAAAACTCTAGCTTGTCCCAGAATGGCTTCCAGTGGTTTTACGTGTCCAAAAACCAGAAACGTATCGAAGGCAGGTAGTCCTTTCAGTAGCAGATATCCTACAAAAACTAAAAAAACGGAACATAGAAGACACACCATGAACCATGAAAGTATTGTAACAAGTTTTTCCATAACGCTTCTGGTCATGCCATGCCCTCTCTTTTTCGTCCTATAATACGGACAACTATAACTGCAGCCGTCGTAAAAAAATAAAGAGCGATGCCGCATGCAAAAACAGATCGAAATTCAAGACTGTCATAATCGGCGGCTTTCACAAGTGCGATATGCGCTGTAAGGCTTCTGGCCGGGTCAAGCGGTTGTTCAGGCATACCAAGCGCATTTCCTGCCAACATTAGGGCAACCAGAGTATCTCCAATGGCTCGTCCCAGAGATAAAATGAGTCCTGTCGTCATACCGCCGATGGCCTCCGGCACCATCACGTAAAGCAACCGCTGAACACGATCGGCCCCCAATGCCCGCGCAGCCTCTACATGAGATGGGTTCACGGCCATTAGGCTATGAGAAAAGAACAGAACCATGGTAGGTGTAACCAAAATGGCCAATACAATTCCGGCTGCGAGTATACTCATTCCTGCGCCTCCCAAGTATTCGCGTATAAGAGGAACAAGCAGAAAAATACCCACAAAACCATAAATAACTGTTGGAATGCCGGTCATGAATCGGACCATGGCAAATAAAATTTTACGAAGGCGAACGCCTCCCAAGCCTGTAATTACAAAGGATGTCCCCATTGATAAGGGCAGTGAAATAATAACGGCCAGGAATGCTATCCAAAGGGTTCCGGCAATCATGGGCCCGATGCCGTAAAGTCCTTCATATGGAGACCATTTGCCGGTCCATATCGAAACAAAAGAAGCCCCTTCGAAAAGCGGAAAGCCGAGCACGATCATGAAAAAAAATACTGCCGAGGTAATGATCGCGCTGGCTCCGGCACAGGATAGAAATAGGCCTTTTGCTATTGCATCATTGGATGCCCTCATTTCACGGGAACAAAACCCTTATCGGCGGCAATCTGTTGCCCTTCCGGTGAAAAAAGATAGTCAATAAACAGACGGGTGATACCCTTGGGGTCGCCTTTGGTGTTGCTGTATAGCCCCCGCGCGATTTTATACTCTCCACTTTTAACTGTTTTCAAAGTCGGCGCCACCCCGTCCAAAGCCACAGGGCTCACACTCTTGTCCATGTGGCCAACGGAAACATACCCAATTGCATACGGGTCATTGGCAACAGCGGTTTTCATAGCACCATTGGAAGGGACGAAAAGAGCCTTCGGGGAAATGCTTCCTTTATTCAAGGCTTTTTTCCAGAATACCTCACGGGTTCCGCTGGATTCGTCCCGCGTATAAAGGGTGATACTGTGTTCAGCACCGCCCAGTATTTCCCAGTTAGTAATTTTTCCTGAAAAAATATCCTGCGCCTGATCTGCGGTTAACGCTTTTACCGGATTCGCCGGGTTGACTACCAGGCCGACACCATCAATAGCCCATTTATGCATTTTTAGGCCGTACCGTTCCATTTCTTCCGGCTTGGGTTCGCGGCCTGAATTGCCTATGTCTACAATGCCTTCGCCCACCTGTTTTATGCCGACACCGGAGCCGCCTCCGGCAACGGTTATCATGATATTGTTGTGACGCGTCATGATTCGTTTGGCAGCCTCTTTCATAACCGGTATATGGGCCGTGCCTCCGGCTATCTTTATAGTTCCCTTTTTTCCAACAAAGTCATCTATAGCTTCACTCAGACCGATTGAAGTTAAACAAAAAAATGTAAAAATAAGGGCAATCAATATAACGGGTAATCTTTTCATAAATTTTCTCCTTTTTAAGGGGTAGTTTTTTTCTCGATCATATGATTATGGCAATTTATTGATTTGTGATGCTTTAAGTAAAAGAATTTATAGACATTAAAATACTCGATAGGTCAAATAGATAATAATAATACAAGCGAAGAAATGTATCGAAAATTTTAATAAATCTATTTCTGAACTATCTGGTGGTAACGTTTTGTGGCATCCCAATATATTCAATTGGTCTGAACTACTATTTATTAAATTCCTTGACACGTTTTCCGTAATATACTATCAGGGTCTTTCTGATTAATCGTCAAGAAGATGATGTTGATAAAACGGTGATCGTAAATCACCCATACTATAAAAACATAATGCCCGGCATCTGATTCATCCGGGATAAAAAGAACAGTAAGCCACGAAGGTTACCAGGCAGAAGCCTGAAGAACGTTCGTGGCTTTTTTATTTTGCGGGAGTCGGGTTGCGGTGACACAACACAGATTTACTCCTTGCCTGAGTGCAATCCGGACCTGCATAACATGATTAAAAATGCAGTATTCGCGCATATTATATTTGACGTTGGCTCTTGTTTTGTCGCTTTCTTGTCCGGCAAGCGGCAAGACCATTGAAAGGGACACTAACGGCGATGGCCGGATCGATCAGGTCTCTTTGCTTGACGAAGGCGGCAGAATCAAACAGGTGGATATGGACACCAACGCCGACGGCCGAATTGACCGCAGCCAGTTTTATGCAGATGACATTCCGAAACGAATCGAGCGGGACCTTGATTTTGACGGATTCATGGATTGTGTCGACTATCTGGAGAAGGGGAAAAGGCGTCGCCAGGAACGCCTGCAGGCAACTTCAGGGGGCGCGCCCCGCATCTCTCAAATTACCTGGTTTGATGAACAAGAAAAGCCTGCCAAAACAGAAAAAGATACCACCGGAAGCGGATATTTCGACACGATCTACGGATTTGAAAACGGCGTCATGGTCTCCATTGAAAAAGACACGGATGAAAACGGCCGGGTGAATGTGTGGTATACGTACAAGGACAATCAGCCGAAGGAACAGCACAATGATGACGACGAAGACGGCCGCATGGAAAAAGTCATCCGCTTTGGTTCCAATGGTATTCCTGAAACAAGCCGTCATGATTTCGATAATGATGGAGAATTCGAGACGTGCCGATTCTATGAAGACGGCAAGATCGCATCTCAAAAAACAGATGCCAATCTGGACGGCGAGTTCGACGTGGCCACCTTGTTTCAAAACGGTAAGCCCGTTCGGCAGGACAAGGACACGAATTTCGATGGCACCATCGATTACTTCAGCCAATTCGACGATAAGGGCCTTCTGAAAGAAGTCAAAGAGGACACCCGATATTCCGGGCGAATCGACCGGATCAGATTGTTTGAAAAGGGCGTTCCGGTCCGTATCGAAACCGACACCACAGGCAACGGCATCCTGGACACCACCACTTTTTTCAAAAACAGGAAAATGCATCTTCAGACCCGGGATTCTAACAAGGACGGGAATGTGGATATGCGCATCATCTTCAACGAAAGAGAAGAGAAAGAACGGGTGGAAAGCGACACGAACCACAACGGAAGATTCGATACTCGCCAGTTCTACAAAGATAGCCAGATCGTCAGATTGGAAAAGGATGAGCACGAGACCGGCAGGATCGATCTCAAGGTGTTTTATAAGAACGGTGCAAAGTCGAAACTGTTGAAGGACAGCGATCGCGACGGGCATTTTGAAACAACCCAGTGGTTTGACCGTCCGGACTGGACGGTTGTGATGGAGACGGATTCAGATAAAAACGGCAACGCGGAAACCCGTTTTTCTTTCCAGGATGGCGTGCTCAGGAAAAAGGAAATCGATGAAGACAGGGATGGCCGTTTCGATCATATCGAGCATTTCAGCCAGGGCGGCAAACTGGTAAAAAGCGAGGAAGACGACGGCGATACCGGTCGAATCAATATCATATGGTTTTATGACAACGCCGAAAATCCGGTTCGGGCGGAAAAGGACGAAAATGGCGACGGCAAGACGGATATCTGGTTTTTTTATGACACCGGCCGGCTCCTATCCGTTGAGGAGGACACCAACAAGGACGGAAAGCCGGACCTCTGGGAACAGTATGATGATGCCGAGGCCCTGGTCAAACGGGAAAAAGACCTTGATTTTGACGGGAAGCCCGACATCGTGGATCAATAACTCTATATTGAGAAAAAGGATGCAACACTATGATCGAGTTTTTATCAAAAGGCGGCATGCTGGTGATACCGATTCTGCTTTGTTCGGTGCTGGCGCTGGCCATTTTTGCGGAACGATTGATTTATTTTGCGCGACTTAGAAGCCGCGGGGCCGGCCTTGCGGAAAAAATCGCCGGTTTTTTGAGGAACGACAACGTATCCGAAGCCAAGAAAGTCGCCATAGAAAGTCTTTCACCCATGGGGAATATTCTGTCCCAGGCTATTGACGTTAAGGATGAGGATAGGGAAATGCTGGAAACCGTCATTGTGAATGCAACGGATGAACAGGTGAGAGACCTCTCCACCTATGTCCAGGCCCTGGCCACCATCGGCAATATTGCACCGCTTTTAGGGCTTCTCGGGACGGTCATCGGCATGATCAAGGCATTTATGGTTATTCAGCAGATGGGCGGAAAAGTCAATGCAGCGGTTCTTGCAGGTGGTATATGGGAGGCCATGCTCACCACCGCTCTTGGGCTGGCGGTTGCTCTCCCTACTATGGTGGCCCACAGCTACCTGGTGGCGCGCATCGATCGTTACGAGGCGATACTTCAGAACGGGGCCGTCACATTTATGAAAGCCATTGCGAGGAAACAGGTGACCCATGCTGGTTCATAGAAAAAAGAAGTTCCGCTACGCGATTCAGGCGCCGCTTACATCGCTCATCGACATTGTGTTCATGCTGCTCATCTATTTTCTGTTGACCACCAACTTTATGGTGGATGAGGGGATTAAAATCAAGCTGCCTCAGGCCAAGGCCTCCGCCCCACAAACCCAACAGGAAATAACCGTTTACGTGGACAAGGGGGGACGGGCGTATATTCAGAACAAACCGGTACCCGAATCGCTCCTGTTTTCAAAATTGAAGCAGATGATCGGCGGTCGGGAAAACCAGTTGATAGTGGTCAAGGCCGATCGCGCGGTGGTGCTGAACAAGGCGGTCAAGGTGATGGATCTGGCAAAGGCCGCCGGTGCCGCGCGGCTTTGTCTGGCAACGGAAAAGGGGTTATAGCTTCGACGACATGAACACCGGAAACATCATGCCCGAAAACAAGAAAAACCCCAATCGCGTCATGCACGCCATGATTGCGATATCCATGGTCATTCATGCGTTTCTTTGCATCCACATCGCCGGTATCTACCGATCCGAGGCATTGACCTGCATCGAGCTTGTTATGCGGGATGTGTCCAAGCCGGAACGCCGGGTGATTCCCCGTCCCAGCCGAAGGCACAAGGCACCCCGTGTTCATGACGTAAAAAAAATGAATGTATCCGCCAAGTCGGTAGCTTCGATAACAACCGATATGCCCGATTACAACGACGGTTTAGTGGAGAATATCGCGGTGCCGGATGCGGCACATATCATT
>Ga0180435_10001282_pt1 | contig 26361 bp, 21 predicted proteins | sample SS_ome_3_FD_132467 | JGI IMG/M metagenome (GOLD analysis project Ga0180435, IMG submission 132467) | Hypersaline lake sediment archaeal communities from the Salton Sea, California, USA - SS_3_S_1 metaG | ecosystem: Environmental > Aquatic > Non-marine Saline and Alkaline > Hypersaline >... | reverse complement strand
TGTGGCATCGCTTTCAACCACTTGTGCTCCCCAGTTGTCTGCACCTCCTCCAGATGGTAGTGTTACAGTATTCCCATCCTCGATTGTTAGATCATTTCCAACAAGAGACAGGGTCTGGTCATCTGTAAGATCGCCAACGACCCCCAAAGGATCACCACTGGTTCCCTCACCAGATAATGTTGCATCACTTTCCACGACTTGCGATCCCCAGTTGTCTGCACCTCCGCCAGCTGGCAGGGTCACAGTTCCTCCACCTTCAGATAAGGTAAGATCTAATCCATCCAGGCTGATGATCTGCAATTCATTGTTGGGATCGGGATCAGCGTCATCGACCATGTCCTCCTCTGCCGTTCGTGCAATCAATGCATAGGGAACAGAGAGTAATGGAGAAGTCCCCAGATGGGTGAAACTGGTTCCATTATTGGGATCAACCTCAATTTTCAAAAAATAGTTATGCGCTCCCCAATCAATGGAGTAAAATGAGCCATTACCCAACTCAATATCTACCAGACCTTGATCATTTGTTAAGGGATGAAAGGTCTCTTCATATACAGCTGTTCCGACGTCAGAACCCTGTAATACACTGACTTTTAAGGCTACAGTGGCATTTGCAATAACCTCGCCTGATGCATTACCAATAACAGCCTGATACTTGAAGGCTTCGGGGGTTTGTGTGAATGCTAAAGTGCCTATTAGCATTAAAATGACTATGGTATAAAGTGTTTTCATATTAGAGGCTTTATTGTTTGATGATTTTAAAATCCTGTACCAAATTTTCTTTTGTTACCCTGAGTATGTACATACCATTGTCATAGGACGCCAGACTCAGTTCAGTCAGATGTGAATTAATCTTTTCGTTGTGAATTTCTCTTCCCAGTATATCATATAGAAAACAGAAGCAGTTCTCGAAATCCTCCAGGTTCAATTGAAGGAAAACCTTACCTGAAGTAGGATTTGGGAAAAGCAATATTTCTGATGTGACACCATCAGATTGTGGCACATCCACTCCATAGGGAACAATAAGCTGCCCAATATCGAAGGCCCCTGTGACAAGATCTCCAAGTACCCAGGTCATCTGGACATTACCTGCAGCAAAGTAATCACCGGCCGGTGATACCAGATTCCTTTCATAGAATTGTGCTTTACTGAAAGCACAAATAGATAGCAATAAGCATGAAAAGAGTAAGAATTTTTTCATAAAAAGATCATTTAGAATGTTTATTAACGATTCCTCTGAATCCCGGAAAGCAGGACAATCCGTTATCAGGTGAACTAAGAAGAAAAAGTGATTTTATTAGAGAAGCTTCAACAACTATCCCACTAGATTTCCCTGGATTCAGAAATCGATATTCAATTTACAGCTTAATTATCAGATTGTCAACTGATTTTGGAGATTATTCCAGCAATCAAAAGGTAAGTGTAAAAGTAGTGCTCTTCCCCTCGGTTGAAGTGACATTAATGGAGCCGTTGTGCAGCTGCATCACCTGTCGGGCCAGGCTCAGGCCAATTCCTGCCCCCCCTTTACGGGTGGTAAAAAAAGGTGTGAAAATAGTATTCAGGATCGCCTCCGGAACGCCCCGGCCATTATCACTTACCTCAATGCTTATATGACTTCCGCTTTGCACTGCCCTGCACTGGATCACAGGTTCTCTGACCCCTTCAAGTGCATGTATGGAATTCTTCACCAGGTTAATCAGGGTCTGTTCGAGTAAGGTCTCATCTGCTATGAGCTGAAGATCATCAGGCATAACTTCAAATTCGAGTTTCACCCCTGAGCGTTGTAATTCTTCATACATAAAAGACTCCAGATGACTCAGGAGACCGGAAACCTGAATGCGGCTGCAGTCAGGCTCGCCAGGATCGGTAAAGCTTTTGTAGGAATTGATGAAATCATTCAGACCCTTACTTCGCTTGACCATCGTTCTTAAGCCCAGCACCGTACGATCAATGCTTACATTGTCAATCTCGCCCGCCTGCTTTTGATGCTCCCCATCGTGAAATAGGTCAAATAGGCTGGTTGACAGTAGGTGCAGGGGAACCACCGAATTGGTGATCTCATGGTTCAGTACCCTGATAAGCTTTTGCCATGCCTCCACCTCGTTTCGGTCCATTTCTCTGGTAATGTCAAGAAGGGAATAGATCCTGACTATCTTTCCTTCCAACTGCATCTCCTTTACCTTAACAGCCAGCTGAACCATTCGTTGATCCACCTCCAGACTTATATGCTTATCGCTCAGATTCCCCTGAGAAATATAGTCTGCAAATACCGGATGAACCTTTCTGAGTCCTGACAGCTCAGTCACCCTTTCGATTCCCAGTATCTCCAGGGCTGCATCGTTAAGCAAGGCGATGCTTTCATCCGCTCTGACAGCCATGATGCCAGAAGCACTTTGCTTAATGGTCTCCCGGTAAAACTGGTTCTCCACCTCCTTCTCAATCCTTACCAGCCTGAAGTTCCTTGTAATCTCATTAAATGAAGTGTACAGCTGTCCAAAATATCCCTCCTTATGCCTGTCATTATATAGCTGAGTGGTATCCTGACTTCTTAAGGCCTCCATAAACTTTTTCACATCCCGGTGAATCCGGTTCATATAGAAATTCAGAAAAAATATCTGCCCCAACCAGAGCATAATAAGTCCGGCTGTGCTCATTAGCATAAACTGTTTTCCAAGGGAGATGGATATCAACATTCCTACCCCGGCAATGAGAATAATTTGTATAAGCACAGCGAAACTAAATCGATTATATACCATGTTTCCTCATTTTATTATACAAGGTTGTTCTATTGATCCCCAGCTCCTGAGCCGTAAGCTTCTTGTTGTTTCCAAATGTTTTCAGAGCTTTCATAATGATCAGCTTTTCCTGCTCCTCCAGATTGAACTCCTGAACCTGCTCCCGGGTTTGCCATCCGGTCCCGTTCACAAAATCAGCCGGCTTAAGTACCAGATCCTCGCTAAGTAAAACAGCTTTTTCCACAAGGTTCCGCAACTCCCTGATGTTCCCTTTCCAGATAAATTTCGATAACTGATGAATGGCATGTTTGCTCACCTTGAGTCCGGATTTATTGTATTTCAGAGCAAATTTATCGGCATAAAAGCGAACCAGCTGGGGAATATCCTCAGGGCGTTCCCTGAGTGGAGGAAGTTCCATCTGAATGTTATTAATCCGGTAGAGCAGGTCCTCCCGAAAACGGCCCTCCTCACAAAGTTGATACAGGTTGGCATTGGTGGCACAGATCAGTCTGACATCCACCTGTATTGCATGCGTAGATCCCACCCTGGTTAATTCCCTTTTCTCAATCACAGACAGAAGCTTTGCCTGGAGCGACAGGGGCAGATTGCCAATTTCATCCAGGAATAGGGTTCCACCTGAAGCGATCTCAATCCGGCCGGGTTTGTCTTCCACTGCATCTGTGAAAGATCCTTTCACATGACCAAAAAGCTCACTTTCAAATACATTTTCCGCAATGGAGCCCACATCAATACCTACGAATATCTCCTTACTGCGCAATGATTTCCCATGAATATGACGAGCCAGCACCTCTTTCCCTGTACCGTTTTCACCCAGGATCAGGATGTTGGCGTCAGTGGGGGCCACTTTTTCAGCCGTATTGAGCAGATCCACCATTTGTTGTGTGCTTCCTTTACAGAAATCAAAATCCCGAATGGAATGGTCCAAAAGGTGCTGTTGTTTCGATTTCAGATTCCGGATCTCTATTTTAGATCGCCTTAACTGGTAGGCTGCCAGAATGGTTGAGAGGATCTTCTCCCGGTCCCACGATTTAAGGACAAAATCGGAGGCTCCATCCCGGATAGCCCGAATGGCCTGTTCAACGTCTCCGTATGCAGTGATTAAAATTATAGAAACATCCGGATCCGTCTCCAGAATCTTATTCATCCAGTAGAAGCCTTCATTTCCCGTATTGATCCCGGCCGAGAAATTCATATCCAGAAGGATCACATCAAAGACTGAGGCATTCAATGCTGAAGGTATGGAATTCGGATTGCTAATCGTCTTGATGGTCCTGAAGTGAGGAGAAAGAAACAGATCATATGCAATCAGCAATTCCTCATTGTCATCTACAATTAAAACAGCACCCTCGTTTTTACTCATTTCCCTCCTATTTATATTCCTCAAGTTACAATATATGTTTAATTAAACAACACTCTGTGTACATATATTATACACTCATTGATTGAGTAAAATTTCTATGTAATTGATTACGAGATACATAACAATATGGCACCTGCTTTGATTTGCAATATTGACACATAAACTCTTAATTACATTAAAGATGTTCAGGAACTATTTTATTTCAACCATAAGAAATCTTGTGAGGAACAAGGTTTTTGCCCTTATAAACATATTTGGATTCGCCATCGGGATCGCCTGCGTCATTCTCTTTTTTTTGTGGGTAAGCGATGAGGTGAGTTATGACAGGTTTCACGAAAACAGGGACAGGACCTATAACTTACTCTCCATATTTTCCCGGGAGGATCAAAACTCCATGTCCGTGACCCCTTTTCCCCTGGCCCCCACACTGAGTGACAGGCATCCCGAAGTGGAAGCTTATTCCAGGTACTGGCAGTATCCCTCCCTGGTCAGCTACGGAGAGATCACTTATATGGATGAAAAAGTTCACCTGGTGGATCCCGGATTCCTGGAAATATTCACTTTCCCGGTTCTCCGGGGAGATATCTCCGAGGCATTTACTACCCGGAGCGCCATTGCCATCACAGAATCCGAAGCCTTTAAATACTTCGGTGAGGAAGATCCCATTGGGAAGATTCTTACCATGAATATGAATCTTAAACTATCAGTGGTTGCAGTGCTGAGAGATCCCCCTAAAAACACTGTGTTTGATTTCAGCATGCTCGCCTCCATTCATCATGTGGATGAAAGGAGACTATATGATGACTGGAGCTATGCTGGGCCAGCCTACATCATGCTTAAAAAGGGAAGCTCACCAGTAAGTTTTGAAGAGAAAAGCAGGGATATATACAAAGAATTCGATGAGGATTCGGACGTAACTCTTGCCCTTCAGCCCATGAAAGACATTTATCTCTACCTGGATGGTAAAGCCAACCGGATCATCTATGTATACCTTTTCTCGGGAATAGCTATTGTAATCCTTCTTCTGGCTTGTATCAATTATATGAATATGAGTACGGCCCAATCCTTAAAACGAACTCAGGAAATAGGATTAAGGAAAGTCACGGGCGCGCGGAAGGACCAGATCGTAGTCCAGTTCCTGGGCGAATCCATGTTCTACTCGCTAATCTCCCTTTTTATTGCCCTTATACTGGTTGAATTGGTCAGACCCCTGTTCAACACTCTAACACTGAAACAACTTGAGTTGCACTACACCGATCCACTCTTCCTTGCAGGCTTGCTGCTCATATATCTTTTTACCTCTCTTGTTTCGGGGCTTTATCCGGCCTTTATTCTTTCTTCCAGTAAAGCCATACAGGTGTTAAACGGAATAGGTGGCCCCTCTGGAAATAAAAGATTTCTAAATGGACTGGTTATTCTGCAGTTTACCATATCCATTGCCTTGATCATTTCCTCGGTTACCATCAACAGGCAGGTGAACTATATCCAGAATAAGGACATTGGGATAAACAAAGAGAAATTGATTGTCATGCCCTTTGGAGGCGAACTGATTGAGATCTACGATGTACTAAGAGAACAACTGATGTCGCTTCCTTCGGTAAGCAATGTTTCAGCATCCTATGACCTCCCCTTCTTTCTTACCTCCGGGGTAGGACTCAGCTGGGAAGGTGCAGGCGAGGAAGATGCATTCGGGGTCCGTTATAACATGGTGGATTACGATTTTATCGAGACCATGGAGATCGAGGTGCTGGAGGGAAGGACATTTTCAAGGGAGTATGTCAGCGATGATTCCATCGCCTACATTATCAACGAATCGGCCATGAAGAGGATGGGCATGGACCATGCAACCGGCTTGAATGTGAATTTCACTCACCCCCACCTGCCTGCTCATCTGCGAAAGGGTACCATCATTGGTGTGGTAAAAGACTTTAACATCCGTCCGGTACAGGAGGAGATTGTCCCTCTGGTTCTCAGGATTTACAGGCCCTTCTACAGACACCTGTATATCCGCTACAATTCTGAGGATCCGGCAGAGCTACTTACCCAACTTGAGGAATTTCAATCGACACTCTATCCGGGGCTGCCCTTCCATTATACCTTTTTAGACCAGGAGTACGATCAGATCTATAGTGTGGAATACCGTACAGGTAAAATCATTAAATACTTCACCCTGATAAGCATCCTGATCTCATGCCTGGGATTGTTTGGTATGGCTCTTTATGATCTGGAACTTAAAAAAAAGGAGATCGCCATCAGGAAGGTGCTGGCCTCCTCGGTCAATCAGATCATTGAGATGATCCTGAGAAAATATTTCAAATGGATCATGATCTCATTTGTCCTCGCAACACCCATTGCCTTCTACCTTACCAATATGTGGCTGCAACGATTTGCCTATGTGATCCGCATCTCACCCTGGACCTACCTCTTCTCCCTGATATCTGTGACAATCATAACTTTCCTGACCCTGGGCTTCCTCTCCCGGAGAAGCGCCAGAACAAATCCAGCCCAGGTTTTGAAGTGTAATTGATAAAGACTACCTTTGTTCGGCATTTAACGAACAAAGATGCTTAAAGAGGAAGTTATTTCGGAAGATCAAAGGGCGCTTGCCCGCTTTGCCAAAGCCATGGGACATCCCATACGCCTGTATGTGCTTGAGCTGCTTTCCAGGCAATCGTGCTGTTACAGCGGGGACCTGACCGAGGTGCTTCCCATTGCCAAATCGACACTTTCGCAGCACCTGAAAGAGTTAAAGGATGCCGGATTAATACAGGGCGAAATCGAAGCCCCGAAAATCAAATACTGCCTGAACCAGGAGAACTGGAAGGTGGCAAAATCGCTTTTCAATAAGTTTCTGAACAGCTAAAAAATTTATGTATATAGTTCGTAGTTTTACGAAAAACGAATAAAAAAGAAAGAGATGGAAATTAAGGTATTGGGCACAGGTTGTGCCAAATGTAAATCACTGGAGAAAGTCACCAGGAAAGCCGTGGAAGAATTAAATCTGGATGCCACAGTAAATAAGGTTGAAGATATTCAGAAGATTATGGAGTATGCGGTGATGCGCACCCCTGCCCTGGTCATCGATGAAAAAGTGGTGCTGTCAGGACAGCTCCCAAAACTTGCAGAAATAAAAGATTTATTAACCCAAAACGTATAGCTTCATGAAACTTCTAAAACCCTCCCTCCTGCTATTAAGTGCAGCTCTTGCACTCTTTGCATGCAATAGTCAGAAACCACAGGATCAGTCCGGCGAATCCACCGTAGCTGAAATCACTCTAAGTGACGATATCCAGGTATATTACTTTCACAATACCAAACGATGTGCCACCTGCAATGCGGTTGAGGATGAAACCAGGATGGCTCTGGAGCTATTCTATTCAGAGAAGCTGGAGGCTGGCACCATTGAATTCACCTCTCTGAACCTGGAAGAAGAGGAAGGGGAAAGCATGGCTCAAGCACTTCAGGTTTCCGGGCAGACGCTTCTGATCGTTAAAGGGGAAGACCGGGTGAATCTGACCAGTGACGGGTTTATGAATGCCCGCACCAATCCAACAAAATTTCACGAGATTCTCAGAACTAGTATCGACGGACTTCTTTAGCACATGGAGGAGTTTCTCAATCAACTTTATGCAAATACATCCATACCCCTTGTATCTGCACTGGTACTGGGTTTGCTGACAGCCATCAGCCCCTGCCCCATGGCCACAAATATCACTGCCATCGGTTTCATCGGAAAAGATATCGGGAACAGGAACCGGGTATTTTACAATGGTCTGGTCTATACACTGGGCAGGACTTTCTCCTATACGGCGCTGGCGCTCATTCTGTTTCTTGGTGCAGATCAGCTTAAGATTTCAGGGCTATTCCAAAAGTATGGCGAGAAGATCATCGGCCCCCTGTTGCTGCTCATCGGCATCTTCATGCTGGGGATCATCAAACTGAATTTTCCTGCTTTTAATCGCCTCACTTCCCGGTTTCAAAAACGCAGTAATTTCTCTTACTGGGATGTTTTTCTTCTGGGGGTTCTCTTTGCTCTGGCATTCTGCCCCTATAGCGGCGTCCTCTACTTCGGCATGTTGATTCCACTGACAATTTCTTCATCAGGACTACATCTGCCGGTTGTCTATGCCATCGCTACAGGAATCCCGGTGATCCTGTTTGCCTGGCTTATCGCTTATACCGTATCAGGAGTCGGCAATTTATACAAACGCATCAGGTCCTTTGAGTACTGGTTCCGAAGAGTCGTGGCCATCGTATTTATCGGCATAGGCATCTATTATATCATTACAGTCTGGTTCTAAAATGAGTAAAGTAAAAAACAAAATTGTACTTCTCCTTCTACTGATCCCTGTCTGGATCATCGTCTATAAGTATTTGCAGGAAATAGCAGATTTCATCGTGTTCAGGATCTTTCAGATGGCTCCTGAAAAGCATATGACCGAAACACTTCGTTTCTTCATCTATGAAGTGCCCAAGGTGATGATGCTACTGGTCCTGATCATATTCATTGTGGGGATCATCAGAACCTACTTTTCTCCTGAAAAAACCCGCAAGGCACTGGAGGGAAAATCCCTGTTCACCGGAAATGTTATGGCTGCCTTACTGGGAATCCTGACTCCCTTCTGTTCCTGTTCGGCCATCCCACTGTTCCTGGGTTTTGTGGAAGCGGGAATCCCCCTGGGTGTCACATTTTCCTTTTTGATTGCTGCCCCCATGATCAACGAAGTGGCCCTGGTTCTGTTAATTGGACTGTTCGGATGGAAGGTAGCCCTGATCTATGTACTCACCGGTCTGACCATTGCCATTCTGGCTGGCTTTACCCTGGAGAAACTGAATCTGACCAGGTATGTGGCCGACTGGGTCTATAAAACGCATGCAAAGCAGCAACTTGAAGCGGAAGAGAAAATGACATTCAACCAACGGATATCAGCTGGTGGAGAAGTGGTTAAGGAGATTGTGGGCAAAATCTGGATTTACATTCTGCTGGGCATTGCAGTGGGTGCCGGAGCACATGGCTTTGTGCCCGATGAATACCTGGCCGGCGCACTTGGAAACCAGCACTGGTATTCCGTCCCACTGGCCATATTGGTGGGCATCCCCCTCTATTCCAATGCTGCAGGAATTATTCCCATCGTCAGTGTACTCATTGAAAAAGGAGTGACCCTGGGCACTGCCCTGGCCTTTATGATGTCGGTCATTGGTCTGTCCCTTCCGGAGATCATCATTCTGAAGAAGGTCTTGAAATGGCAACTGATCGGGGTATTTATCGGAGTGGTTGCTCTCGGAATCCTGCTGGTCGGTTTGATATTCAATTATATTGTATTTATTTAAAACTGAATATCCAGGAATGCAATATAAAATATCCCAATGTCACAATTCCTGGTCTTCCGGACTTCGCACCTTCCGGAAAAGCAAGGCTGTCAGGATCACCACCACCAGAGCCAGCAGGGCAAAAATATGCATGGCCTTCATCATCCCGGTAACATCACGGAGATAACCCAAAACTATATTTCCAACACTAATTCCTGCCCCGTAATGAAAGGCCCAGATAAGTGCCTGCCCGGTACTTTGCAGATGATCCGGGGTACGGGCCTGAATATACTCCACCACTCCCAGGAGAAAAAAAGCAACTGTGACACAATGGAATATGCTGAAAAAGATAGCCACTTCAGGCATGGAGACAAAGCCATAAAAAACCAAACGAAGCAGCGAGACTCCCATGGATAGCAAAATCATTTTCTCAGCGCCAATTCGCTTCACAATCCTGGTTCCTATGATATAGGCCGGTATCTCAGGAACAGCCTGGAGAAAAAACACCCAGCCGATAAAGGACTCATTGGCACCAATATCATTATAGTATAGATTGATGAATTGCATCAGGGGAGCCACCGCAATTCCTAAGAAAAAGATCAGCAGCAAAAAGAAAAACATCTGCCTGTTTTTAAAAAAGATGCCCAAACTGCGAAAGGTGACCAGGTTCCGTCCCTTTACAGCTTTGGCGGGCATGGTAAACAGTGTTAGCAATGCAAGGACAAGGAAGAGGCCGGCTGAGACCTTAAATATAATCTCCGTTCCGTTGCGGGCCAGGTATCCCACCAGCAGTGAAATGGATGCATAACCCACAGAAGTCCATAGCCTGAACTGGCCATAGGTAAAACGGGGATTTGCCCTGACGAACCCAACAGTCATGCCATCTACCACTGCTCCCGCGGGTTGGTGAAAAACTGAAACAATGGCAATAAGCATGAGCATCCAGTGGAACTTGAATGTCTCCCCCATTAATAATACCATTACCGCACAGACCGACGACAATAACAAAAGGATTCTGTTACTCCCAAATTTGTCGGCCAGCATCCCCCAGAAAGGAACCACCAGGGCCGAGGTAGCTATGAAGATCGCATTCAGGATCCCGATCTGCATACTGCTGAAGCCAATCCCATCGAGGTGCAGATTGTAATAGGATTGCCAGCCGGCAAAGGCGCCAAGCACCAGAAAGTAAAAGATGGGGAGCTTATACTGTTCCCCCATTTGAAAGGAACGGTCCTCAATAGCTCTGATCAGCTGCATCTCTAAAAGTAGAAACTTCGCAGCAGATTTACGCCTCTTTTTCTTACTTTACAGAAGTAATATCTCCTTTAAGCATGTCGAAAACCCGTTTTAATCTTAAGTACATCACCGGAATCTCGCTGGTAGCTGCACTTGGTGGATTGTTGTTTGGCTATGATTGGGTTGTGATCGGGGGTGCCAAACCATTTTATGAGCAGTTCTTTCAAATTGCTCAGAACCCTTCCCTGCAGGGCTGGGCCATGAGCAGCGCCCTGGTAGGATGCATCCTTGGCACCATAATATCTGGTGTTCTGGCGGGTCGCCTGGGCAGAAAAAAACTGCTGATCCTTGCATCTCTCCTCTTCCTCATTTCAGCAGCCGGAACAGGTGGATCAAATTATTTTGCCACATTTATTGCGTTCAGAATTCTGGGAGGAATGGGAATCGGACTGGCCTCCAACCAATCTCCCGTTTACATAGCTGAGGTGGCACCGGCTGGTTTACGTGGACGTTTTGTCTCCCTGAACCAGCTGACTATTGTAATAGGTATTCTGCTGGCCCAGATCATGAACTGGATCATTGCCCAACCCGTGCCAGATGATGCAAGCGGAGCATTTATCCTCTCCTCATGGAACGGTCAGACCGGATGGCGATATATGTTCTGGGCCGAACTCATCCCTGCAAGCCTGTTTTTCCTATGCATGTGGTTTGTCCCCGAAAGCCCCAGATGGCTTACAAAAAATGGTGAGCCCAAAAAGGCAGGAGCTGTGCTCAGTAAAATCGGTGGCAGGGATTATTCGGAGCAGACATTGATCGAAATTGAATCCTCATTGCATACCGAAGACTCACAAAGCGGGACCGCATCAATTTTCAACAAGTCCGTTTTCCCCATTGTACTTATTGGGATTGTGCTGGCACTATTCCAGCAATGGTGTGGCATCAATGTAATCTTCATGTATGCCGAGGAGATTTTCTCAGCAGCCGGGTACTCGGTCTCCGATATGCTTTTTAACGTGATGATCACCGGTGGTGTAAACCTGGTTTTCACCTTTGTAGCCTTATCGCTTGTGGACAAAATAGGCCGCAAGAAACTGATGTTGATTGGAGCAGGAGGACTGGCACTGATCTATACCGTAGTGGGAACGCTCTACTTTAGCGGCTCAAGTGGCTTGCCATTGCTGATTTTTGTAGTGGCAGCCATTGCCTGCTATGCCATGACTCTTGCACCGGTTACCTGGGTGGTGCTCTCGGAAATATTCCCCAATAAAGTTCGTGGCGCTGCCATGGCAGTGGCCACCTTCGCACTATGGACCGGGAACGCCCTTCTGGCCTATTTCTTCCCTATCATTAATAATAAAGTCGGCGCTTCCGGAAGCTTCTGGATTTTCGCATTGATCTGTATTGCAGGCTTCTTTTATATTAAAACAAAGCTTATCGAAACCAGGGGAAAGTCCCTTGAGGAGATAGAGAACGCACTGGAAAAATAATAAGCCCCATGAGAAAACTTCTTGCTTTAATCGCCCTCTTTACTTTACTGTCATGCCAGCAGGAAAAGGACCTAATCATAGATCTTTCAGGCGAGTGGAAGGTCTGCCTTGACCGGGATGATCTTGGATTCCCTGAACTCTGGGAAGGTGCCGATTTCACGGAAACAGTCACACTGCCCGGATCCCTTGTAGAAAATGGACTTGGGGATGAAATCTCACTTAGCACTGTCTGGACCGGACAGGTGGTAGATAGTTCATGGTATCATGCAGAGAAATATGCCCGCTATCGTGAGGAAGGAAATATCAAAATCCCCTTCTGGCTGCAACCCGAACTTAAGTACCTGGGGGCTGCCTGGTTTCAGAAGGAGGTAGTTATTCCCGAGAACTGGTGGAATAAGACTATTATGCTTCACCTGGAAAGACCTCACTGGGAAACTGTGGTATGGATAGATGATCAGGAAATTGGATTACAGAACAGTCTGGCCACTCCCCACTCCTATGGCTTGAAAACGCATCTGACTCCCGGAAAACACACCATCTCCATCCGCGTCGATAACCGGATTAAAGAAGTAAATCCGGGCATGAATGCTCACAGTATTGCCGACCATACACAATCAAACTGGAACGGGCTGGTAGGTGAACTCTATCTGGAAGCCAGACCCCTTGTTTTCATTGAAGATCTGAGGCTTTTTCCCGATGTGGAACAAGGTGAGGTGAAGGCTGAACTGGTGGTGCATAATACCACGGGAAATGCTCAGACGTGCTCCTTGAAGCTCCAGAGCAAGCTCAAGGGCAACGGAGGAAAACTGAAAAAAGTGGAGCATGAATTCAACATGAAGGGTGATGAAGTAGTCCAGAGCATAGAAATCAGCTATCCCATGGGAGAATCCCCTGCCCTATGGGATGAATTCAATCCCAATCTCTACCAGATGCATGCGGAGTTAAATTCCGGTGAAGGCAGGGATATAAAGCAAGTTCAATTTGGGATGCGCGAGTTTAAAGCCCATGGAAAACGCTTTACCATCAATGGCAGACCACTCTTCCTGAGAGGTACCCTCGAGTGTTCCATATTTCCTCTTACCGGCTATCCGGCCATGGACACGGAATATTGGACTAAAATTTTTAAGAGTGTCAGGGCTCATGGATTAAATCACGTACGATTCCACTCCTGGTGTCCGCCTGAAGCTGCTTTTGTGGCCGCCGACGAATTGGGCGTGTACCTGCAGGTAGAGTGTTCCAGCTGGGCCAATTCAGGAGCTTCCATCGGGGATGGCAAAGCCCTTGATAAGTGGCTTTACCAGGAGGCAGAGCATATCCTTGAGGCTTACGGCAACCATCCATCTTTTTGCATGATGGCCTACGGAAATGAGCCGGCGGGATTAAATCAAATGCTGTACCTGGATGAATTTGTGACTCACTTTAAAACAAAAGATCCCCGAAGGGCATATACGGGCGGAGCCGGCTGGCCTGCTATTGAGTCGGCCGATTACCTGAACGATCCCCGTGCACGAATCCAGGGCTGGGGTCAAGGCCTTGGAAGCATCATTAATAGAAGTGCTCCACAGACCAGCTACGATTTCGGACAAATTATTGACCGAAGCCCTAAACCCTATGTGAGCCATGAAATCGGGCAATGGTGTGTCTATCCAAACCTGAAAGAGGTCGAAAAATACGATGGTGTGCTAAAGGCAAAAAATTTCGAAATCTTTAAGGAGACCCTGAAGGAAAGTGGAATCGGCCCCCTTGCTGATAGCTTCCTGCTCGCATCCGGCAAGTTACAGGCCCTCTGCTACAAGGCCGATATTGAGGCAGCCCTCCGTACTCCCGGGATGGCAGGTTTTCAATTGCTTGACCTGCATGATTTTCCGGGTCAGGGTACAGCCCTGGTTGGGGTACTGGATCCCTTCTGGGAGGAGAAAGGCTACATAACACCCGGGGAATACAGTCACTTCTGTAATGAAACGGTGGCCCTGGCACGAATGGAAAAAAGAGTATTCTCAACTGAAGAGAGTTTTGAGGCCCAACTGGAGGTGGCCCATTTTGGCAGGGAAATTCTAAGAAATCCTGATATCCACTGGAAGGTAAGCACACAGTGGGACACAATTATAGCTGAAGGCAGTTTTGAGAAGGAGGAGATACTGATCGATAATAATCAGTATCTGGGAAGCGTCCAAATCCCCTTGGATCAGATCCGCTACCCCCTACAACTCACACTGGAGGTAAGCGTAAACCAGTATGCAAACCACTGGGATTTCTGGGTTTATCCGGAAGATCTTCCTGAACTACATACAGATGAAATCCATGTGACGAGTGTGTTGGATCAAAATACAATGGATGTATTAAACAAAGGAGGTAAAGTGCTCTGGACCCTGGCCCCGGAAATGCTTTCGCCTGCTTCAGGCGGAGATATAGCCCTTGGATTTTCCTCGATTTTCTGGAACACGGCATGGACCAGAGGACAGGCACCCCATACACTGGGCATTTTATGCAATCCTGAACACCCTGCCCTGGCAGGCTTCCCAACAGATTACCACTCCAGCTGGCAGTGGTGGGATGCCATGCACCATGGTCAGGCCATCGTCCTGAATGAATTTGAGAATAAAATAGAGCCCATTGTGAGGATCATTGACGACTGGTTTGAAAACCGCTCACTTGGCCTGATCTTCGAAGCAAAGCTTGGAGAAGGAAAGATTATTGTATGCGGTACAGATTTGTTGACAGATCTGGAAACCCGCCTGGAAGCGAAGCAATTACTCTACAGTCTGAAACAGTACATGGCTTCAGGCAGCTTTCAGCCCAAATCAGAAATAGCTATACACGAACTGGAAAGCTTAATCAGATAAATTCAATCCGAATGAAAAACATTAAAACAAGCCTGTTGATTGCATGCTGCATGCTCTCCCCCATGCTTGCCACTGGCCAATCTGAAGAAAATGAGGCAGAAGAAGAAGCCATCCAGATGACCAGGCAGATTTATGCCGAAGTCTCAGGTGACACGGGGGATCAGGTGGACTGGGACAGGGTCAGGTCCTTTTTCATTGAAGAAGCTGTTATTGTCCTTCGGACCTCCCGTGAGGGAAGTACAAGTTTTACCGTGGACGGATTTATACAGGATTTCAAGGATTTCTATAAGAGTCCCGCCATGAAAGAATCCGGGTTTAAGGAAGAGGTACTCAGACTGAAATCAGAGGTCTACCACGACATCGCCTACATTGCAGTGGTATATCAGGCACAGATCCTGAAATCAGAAAGGCCCCCTTCGAAGGGAATCGACTTCTGGCTCCTCATAAGAAAGGATAAGGAATGGAAAGTTGCTGCAGTGACAAATGAGCTTATCCCGCCCGGAGAAGCGATCCCGGAGATGTTTGACGATTAGGCTTTTTTGTGTGCAAATCGGATGGGCTCCAGGTGAATAGTTGACTTCATGTCAAATTTTTCATCAATCAGATCCTCGATGGCTGTGGCCATGTCATGACCCTCTTCCACCGAAAGCTTATTCTCAATTTTGATGTGAAAGGTCAGTTCTTTACTGCTGATGTAATTATGGAGGTGAAAATGGTGTGCATTCAGATCCGACCCATAGAGGGATCTGATCAGCGCTTTTATCTCCTCAATCAATTCAGCCGATGGCTCCTCCCCCAGGAGCTTATGAACGGCTTCCATCAATATCCGGAAGGATGCATACAGCAGCATCAATGATACTGCAATGCCCAGGGCACCATCAATCCACCAGAAATAGTTTTTGAGCAGAATACCAATCAGAATTACAAGCGAGGAGAGTGCATCTGTCCGGTGATGCCATCCGTCGGCCTTCACCGTGGTACTACCCGATATCCTGCCCAGATAGAATGCATATTGCGCCAGCACTTCCTTCACCAGGATGGATACCACTGTAACGACTATGGCCAGGGTGCCGAAATTTGCTGACTCCCTGACTTTCAGTTGAGCAACAGAATCTGTGATGAATCCAATGGCAATCCAAAGGAGTAGCATGGCAATAATAATGGATGAAACCAGCTCCCACCTGCCATGACCGAAGGGATGATCCTTATCGGGTTTTTTTGAGGCAAGTTTTGCCCCAAGAATAACCACCACCGAGCTGATGGAATCTGAAAGGGTATGCCAGGCATCGGCCAGTAAAGCGATGGAACCCGAGACAATCCCGGCCCAGTATTTCAAGGCAAACAGGGCAATATTTGCAATAATAGAAACCGTTCCCTCCAGGTAACTGGCCTTTTTCCTTTCCATCAGTTCTTATCCTGTTATTATTTCCCTTAAAATACTACTTTTATCGCATATGAATGAAGCTATGAAAGCAATCACCTACTCCACCATACTGTTCCTGATGATCTCATGCTCTGCAGCAAAAGAAAGCTCAGAGAAAGTGAACGCTTCTGCCCCGCTTATTATTTACAAGACCGTAGCCGACTACTACGATAAGGTTCCGGTCACGCTGAACGAAACAAAGGATAAGATAGTCTCCTTCCCTGCCCCATCCGATTTGCTTTATGAGGGCGAGCTGGCATTGCCACTTAAACTGAACCGGGATTATCTCCTGGACCGAAGAGGAATCCATGTAAATTCTGCATTCACCTCGTATACTTATGAAGAGTATTCCAGAATGGAGTCCCCTCCGTCACTGGAGAAGCTTTTCGATAGCATTATCGATAAGGAACCCTTCGAATCCATGTATGATTGTGGAAGCCCGGGCCAATTCAAGGATCCCGAAAAGGAACTCAACAAGGAAATCCGGAGGGGATTGGGATCCTGCAAGTCCTTATTGAACTAGACTAGTGAAAAGTCTCCGGAATTCCAGGTACCTCCTTGGGTTTACTGTAATAGGCTGAAAAGGAGATCTTCCACTCTCCCTTGACCTTCTCCAAAAACAGTATCTGAAGATTATTAACAACATCAACGGCATCACCACTTCTTAGTTTGGTGATATTATCACAGGTAAGCCATGCGCTATTGCCAGAGACTCTGATAATAACATTCTCCTTGGAATTTTCCATTGAGTCGTATTCATTTCCCTCAAGGAAATCTGAAAGCAGGCTTTCAATTTGATCCCAACCGTTGTATATGTTGTATCCATATACTCCCAGCTCCAGGCGAAGCTCCTCGCCATCCTGAATATGATTATCAAATATCAGATCCTTATCCAGGGTTTGGAACCCTTCTATATCCTGCAAAGCTGACTTTATAGAACCAAAGCAGACAGTACGGGATAGTGGTCAGATATATATATGTTGTCTTTCTTAATGGCCAGTATATCGTATTCTTTTACCCTAATACCCTCATTTACAAAAATATAATCGATAATTTTTGACTTCTCCCGTTCCTCAAATCCATTTGCTGAATGAGGCCTGCCATCAAAAGGAAGCAGAGTGATGTCTCTGGTATCAAAAAGAGGAGTTGTATTCCCCGTGTTAGTCAGAATCGAATAACCTTCCTTATCACGAGTATAATTGAAATCGCCTGTAACGATTACAGGAAAATCTCCTCCTGTCAACTCCTCCACAACATCAACCAATAATTTACTGCTTTGAATCCGGGCTTCAATTCCACGATGATCAAAGTGGGTATTGATGAAATAAAACTCCTGGTCGTCAACTATTTGCCTGAATTTTCCCCATGTGAATATCCGGGGTAGCGCCGCATCCCACCCTTTGCTTCCTATTATTTCCGGACTCTCCGACAACCACTGGGTGCCACTTTCCATCAGGATCAATTCTTCTTTTCGATAGAATATGGGACAATATTCACCATTCGTTTTTCCATCGACTCGACCAACCCCCACATAAGCGTATCCAGGCAAGAGACCTAGCAAATCATCCAGCTGTTGTTTTTTCACCTCCTGTAAACCCGCAATATCAATACCGTAATTGATAAATACATCAGCTGCCATCTCCTTGCGGTTATCCCAAATATTAATACCGTCATTAGGGTTATTATACCGGATGTTGAAGGTGATGACATTAAGAATATTAACCTCCTCCGCAGAGGAACTATTCTTACACGACATAGTGCTTACTAAGGCTGCCACAAGCCATATCAAATTTTTAAATTTCATAGTACTGGAATTTTATTATCATGGCCGACTCACAAACAAACAAGCAAGCCAGCCATGATAAAAATTTGATTCATTACCAACCTGGATTCTGACCCAAATTAGGATTAACAAAAATATCCTCTTCTGGTATGGGATACAGGTACATCTTATCATCCCATATACGTTCATAGGTATCCATCCAGATAAGCTCTCCATAGGTACCCTCTGTCAACCTCTGAGGATTGGGAGAATCACCGAGATATTCACCTATATTAACGAATTGGTAAGTGACATCAGGAAGTGGATTTGGAGTGGATTCCACAAATATAACATCATCAATCCCGTCCTCATTCAGGTCCATTGGGACATCAATCGCGGGCACATAAATCCCTCTCCATAACTGGGTAATTAGCTCACCACGATCCCATCTACATAAATCAGCCCAACGTAAACCCTCACAGCACAACTCGATTCCCCTTTCTCGCCGAATCTCCATAATTGAAGCATCAACAACATCTGGGAAGTAATTCGTCTGCATATAAGGATCAACACTAATTGGTTTCCCGGAGAGTCCACCGGTTATACCAGCACGCGCCCTTAGCAAGCCAATAGTATTGGCCCAATCGCTGTCTGTGAGGGTACCCAATTCAGCTTTTGCCTCAGCATAATTCAACAACACTTCAGCAAAGCGGATCACAGAGAGTGAATTGTCATTGTAATCTCTCAAATCATAATAAGTATCATCCAGTGACCATTTAATGGGCATATAACCTGTAAGTGTGTATCCCCAGTCAGGAGGTGCAGGTACCTCAACTCCCCCATCAATTCGCGTATAATCACCTAAGCGAATGGATTGTTTCAGACGGAAATCTCTGTTCTTAACTTCATTTGCAAACTCCATGGTTTCATATCCAGACACATCTGTGAATGGTGTTCCATCAAGCAAAAGATAAGTATTGACAAAATACCGGCTAAAATTGGCTTTGACACCATAGGTTGGACTAGTCCACCTCCAATTGGCCTCATGCAATTCTGCAAGCTCCTGGTTCATAACCACAGCCAGCATCACCTCAGATGTGACCGGTTGCTTACTCGTAAACAATTCCCGATATGAATCTTCTGATCCGGCACCTGTATAAATTTCAAAACCAGAATTTGCCATCACTTCGGCAGCTGCATCTTCAGCATCCTGTAACCAATCAGGGGCACTTGACTCCAGACCAAATTCGGTCCGATATTTCCTGAAAGTCCCTTCAAAGAGGCAAATGCGTGACTTAAAAGCATAGGCTATCCATTTGGTAATCAAGCTCGCTGTGGGATCATTCTCCATTGAGATATGCGTACAAGCATAGTCAATGTCCTCCCGCACCTTATCCATCACAAAGGCACGGTCGTCACGTTCACCATACAAGATCTCATCATCAACATCAGGCACATAGTCGATCCAGGGGACATCCCCAAATTTTTTCACCATTTCGAAATAGAACCAAGCTCTGAAAAATCGGGCAACTCCAATATAATGTTCATTGACTTCCGGTGCCAGATCTTCACTGACACAGTTTTCAATGAAATAATTAATATTCCTCAATTCTTCCCAATCCCAGCCACTACTCTGATTTGCAGTATAACCTGTGGTTAGAATATCGGGAATGGTTACTCGAACAATATAGTCCGACATGGCATCTCCATGATGGATTTGATAAGGGCTTGGTAACACTGAATAGAAAGAATAAGCGTAGAGCTCCAGTCCCGATTCAGTGTTAAAGATAGACTCCTTTGCAATTTCCGATTTGGGCATCTCTTCGAGCTCACATTGCGGAAGAAATAGTGAAATCAGAATCGCAAATATGATATGTAATCTGAAATTATATTGTTTCATTTTCTCAACATTTAGTGGATTAAAACTGAACTGTTAAACCAATAGAGAATGTTTTCAATACCGGGTAGTTGAGTACATTACCTGATGTTCCGCTCGTCAGGTCCTGATCGGAGCCTCCAATATTCTCTACATCAAAATCCGTCGTCCTTTTATATAAGGGTGACCAGGCCCAAACATTCTCAGCAGAAAGGTAGATCTTCATCTGCTCAATAAAAGAGATTCTGTCTACTAAACTTTTGGGTGCAGTGTACCCGATCTGCAAGTTTTTCAATCTAACATAAGCAACATTCTGCAGGTACCTGGTTTGCTCCACGTGAAGTTCCCGGTTACTTCTTGCTATATATCCTCTGTACCTGGGTAGATAGGCATCTGGATTAGATTCGGACCATATATTATTGAGATGCCAGGTAGGCATATTGTTATAAGGTCTATTGTATTGGCCAAAGAAATGACTTGCTTCTCCACCTGGCCACCAGTCCTGCTTCCCCACACCCTGGAAAAAGGCAGAAATGAAAATATTATTCCAATCTGCATTAAGATTTATACCATACATGAAGTGGGCTGCACTATTCCCGATTATATGAAGATCGCCATGATCCTCCAGGTTGTTCATCCCCCTGTCTACAACTCCATCACCATTGGAATCCTCAAATTTGACATCCCCTGCCAAGGGGATATTGTTCCTGGACATCCTAATATAAGACTGATCCGCATGGGAGTCCACATCAGCTTGATCTGTGAAAAGACCTAAAGTATTATATCCCCAGATTTCTCCTATCTCCATTCCCACATAGTAATCCGACAATAGTTTGTCTGGATTATTGTATTTGGTGATCACAGAAGTATTATCAGCGAGTACAAATCTCAAATCATATCTGAAAGGTTTAGAGGCCATCAAGAAATCATCTTTCCATACGATTGAAATTTCCCAACCATTGGTTTCCATATCTGCGTAATTGCCTTTTGGAACGTCACCACCATAAACCGCTGGAACAGGAATCCCAACAGTATACATATCAGAGGTTATTCGCCGATAAATATCTCCCGAGAAACGTAGTTTCCCATTCATAAAACTTGCATCCAGACCAAAATTGGTAGTTGTTGAGGTCTCCCAGGTTAATCCCTCAGGAATAATAGTGGGCTGACCAGTCATATTTGGGCGTATTCCATTTAAAATCATGGAGGACTGAGTGATATTAAACAGTTCCATATAGCTATAGGGATTCACATTCCCATTTCCAAGAGAACCATAAGAGGCTCTGATTTTCAAATCGCTAATAACATTCTTGGAAACATTCCAGAAAGACTCATTAGATATTCTGTAACCTAGTGATAATGAGGGGAAGAATGCTGATCGCTGATCCTCTGGGAACTTTGAAGAGGCGTCAAGGCGACCATTAAATTCCACCAGGTACTTGTCTTTAAAACTATAATTAAAACGGTAAAACAATCCGGAAATCCTCCATTTACTATACCCCCCCTCAATAGCTGTGTTTTCGCCAACAGCCAAGGATATATCCTCTGCATCCTCGAACAGGATTCCATTTCTCATGGCCATGAAGCTCTCCCAGGTTTTTTCTTCGTAATTGTATCCTGTCATTAGCTTAACATAGTGATCTGAATTGAATGTGTTCTCATATTCTGCATATATATTGGATGCCAGGTATTTTGTTTCGGCAGAAGTTTCCGTTAGATCATTGTATTTGGTTCCCACATACTCGATCACATCCGGTTTTCGACTAAAAGGAACTTGCACCCGCCTCATGAAGCTGTCATCATCATCCATGGAAAAGGAAAAATCACCTTTGATTCTCAATTTATCCTGAAGAAACTTTGCAGTCAAACCCGTAGTATTTCTAAATAATATCCGAGTCTTATCTTCTCCATTTTTATTATACCACATGTCTCCAACAGTATAAGCTGAGGAGTGGGTCAGGGTTCCGTCGGGATTGAACATAGGTGCTGTTGGATGACCTTCATCAGCAATATTGCGCCAGATCCCCCCGCCTTCACCTACATTGATAGGCTGGTGATAAAGTTGTTGAGCATACTCTGTGTTATTATCAACTGTTAACCATTTTGAAATCTTAATACTGCCTTTCGCCCTTAGGTTATACATCTTATAATCGTCCGAATTATAGCGAAACAGTCCATCCTGTGAATTGTAACGACCTGATAAGAAGTAACTGAGTTTATCCTGACTTCCTGAAACTGAGAGATTCTGATCCATAAATGCCAGGTTCTCTTTGTATAGATCCGCATAGGGATCGTAATCTGCATAGTAAACATAATTTCCATCAGCATCATAATCCCAGTCAGGTAGCGAGGGATCGTTATCCCGTCGTTCCAACTCCTCCAGATATTCAAGGGAGAAAGGTTGGGTTTTATTAATCTTGGAAGGTATCTGTGTATAGTCGCTCCATCCGTAGTATGCTTCACAGAACCATTTTGCATAGGTGTAACCATTCGTTACGAAATCTGGGACCGCTGTGGGGCTCTTCATCCCATAGGTCGAAGCATAATTGACACTAATTCGTTCTTTAGCTGGTGATTTTGTTGTAATTAATATTACGCCAAATGCACCCCTGGCTCCGTAAATAGCTGCAGATGCCGCATCTTTCAGAACTGAAACACTTTCAATATCGTTGGGATTTAACAAACTGGGGTCACCTTCAATCCCATCAATTAAAATCAATGCAGCCCCTCCCTGACCTACCGAAGAGGTACCACGAATCTCATATTCGGCAGAACGTGTGGGTTTTCCATCTGCAAGGACAATATTCAAATTGGGAATAACTCCTTGCAAACCCTGAGTAACATTAGTGATAGGACGTTGTTCCAGTCTCTCACTAGAAACTTGATCCACAGCCCCGGTCAAATTCACTCTTTTCTGGGTACCATAACCAATAACAACCAGTTCTTCCAGGCCGATGCTCTCTTCAGTCAGTACAACATTTACTATTGTTCGTCCCGCCATGGATACTTCTTCGGTATGATATCCAATATAGGAGAATACCAATATTGCCTCAGGATCGTCAAGTTCAATAGAGAAATTTCCATCAACATCGGAGATTACACCTGTGGTGGTTCCTTTGATAAGAATATTGACTCCAGGCAGAGGATTCTCTTTAGCATCTGTTACTTTTCCTGTAATTACAATGCCCTGAGCCAAATCCTCTTTCATATCAAGGGTCATTTTCAATATATCCTCCTTGCTAAGGATAATCTGTCTGTCGACCACCACATACCTCACTTCGGTACCTCGAAAGATATGGTCAAGTACATCATTTACAGGTTTATTGTCGGCCTGTATGCTTACTTTTCGCTCAACATCGATGAGTTTATTACTATAAAGAAAATAGAACTCGCTCTGATCTTCAATGCTAGCAAGAACTTTTTCCACGGCAACCCCATCCATATCAATAGATAAAAGGGCCGATTGAGAATAGGTATTACCAGCAAAGACACTGATCATACCTGTAAAGAACAAAAACACAGAGATTTTCATAATCCTGAATGTTTTTACTGACCATAAATGAGAAAAATCCAGGTCAGGGTCCAACCAATTATTTTTCATAGATTTGTAATGTTTTGGGTTTGGAAATTTGTCTTTTCACAACGTTAGACAATAACTTAGTTTGAATCCGAAACAACGGGAGAGTGTTGCAGCGCTTTCCCGTTTTTCATTGATCTTTTTTGCAGTACTTCATAGGCATATTAGTTTTGATAGATTTTAGTTAGTTGCATTAATATTTCGAATAATGTATCTGGTCCTGGTGAATTCTCCGTCCTCCTTTCTTTTAGAAGGAATCACCTCCCAGCTAATGGGAGATGCGACTGAAAGATATTCCAAGACTTGCGTAATAGCCTCATCTTCAATGGTCATAGTGTAAGGAGTCTCAGGAAGTTTATGATCTCCAATAATCTCAATTTCAACACTATACCACCGCTCAAGACGTTTGATCACCTGCGACAGGGGATCATTCCGAAAGATCAGTTTCCCATCCTTCCATGAGGTGTATTTATCTGTCCGGCAGAATGACTTACTGGTACTTCCATTATCTTTTCTGTACTCAATGTGTTCGCCGGGCTCAAGAAAGCAGAGCCGGGTAGTTTTTCTCCCATCAGATAAAAGTTCGACAGAGATTTTCCCCTGTTCCAGTGTGGCTGACACATTGGCTTCTTCTGGATAGGCCATAACATTGAACTTTGTACCCAATACTCGGAAATCAATGTTTCCGGCGCTTACCACAAAGGGATGTGACTCATTGTGTGCCACATCAAAATATGCCTCACCGGATACCATGACTTGTCGATTGCGCCTCGAGAATGATTGTGGATATTTCAGGGTACTCCCTGAGTTTAACCAGACCTGGGTTCCATCGGGTAACTGGGTATTGAGTTTAGAACCATGGGTAACATGTATTTCGGTATAATGTGAATCACCGCTTGCTGAATCGATCTTCGTTCTTACAAACAAAAGGGTGGTAATAAGCAATGGGATGAAAAGCACTGCAGCAATACGGGACAGGATTCTGATAAACAGAATACCTCGTCTTGATTTTTGCTCTTCCAACTCACTAAAGATATTGATATTGTGATGAAGTTTATCCAGTACGGAATCCAGATTTTCTGCTTCCAAAACGTCATCCTCCAATTCACATTCCCGATTCCAGATCGCCACGAGTCCCTGGTACAAATTTAGATGCTTCTCCGGTTCCTTAAACCAGGCTATCACTTGTCTGGCCTCATTTGCTGCACATGTACCACTTGCAAATTTTAATAGAAGGTCTTCTTGCTTATCTGTATATTTCATTCAATCTCAATTGTAAGATGTTCAATTCAGTGAAAGAGGCTCTCAGCCTCTTTCAACCGAACTGTTCTGTGTAAAGATTTACACTTAACTAAACTATTAACCTTAAACTAACTGTAATACGCAGGAATTGCATTTATCCCCCAAATGAAAAACTTCTATCCAGAATAATAAAAGAGTAAAAACTTGTAACAAGCTAATTAACTGGGGTATTCAAATAAATAAATATGCAAACAACAGTGCCGCCATAGTCTGATTACCAAGACGGCCCCGGATATGTTTTAAGGCAAGATTCAGTTGGTTCTCCACAGTCTTGGCCTGAATGTTCAACCTGGCAGCGATCTCCTTATGACTCATTCCTTCATTCCGGCTAAACTGATATATCTGCTTTCTGCGTTCTGGCAATTCTTCAACAGCATCCTCAACCAAGGACTTCAACTCCGTATAAGTCATCTCTTTTTCAGGATCCAGGTAGTTAACTTGTGCCTCTTTGGTCACAAATTCTTCAAACTTCTGATCCTTGGCCCGCAATCTGAATTGGTCCATAATTACATTGTGGGCAATGGAAAATATAAAGGAATGAAAAGATTTTTTCTCATCAATCTGGTGACGTTTTTTCCAAATCTTAAAAAAAACCTCTTGAACAACACCCTCAGCATCTTCATGGTTTTTTAGCAAAGATTTGCTAAAACGGTAAAGAGGCTGACTGTACCTTGCAAACAACTGATCAAATGCATGCTTCTGCCCCTTTTTAACTTGAGCCGCAAGAAGAGATTCGGTAGTCCTGTTTCCGGAAGACATGAGGTAGTTCTAGTCCTCAAATATATATAATATTCCTCATCTATAAAACGATACACTGTACCGAAAACGATAGCAGAAGGTTAATCAATCCCTTCTATGTTGGAACTCACAGCCTGATTAACCTTCTGGCTATCTGAAAAGTATGTGGTATTTCCCTTCATAAAATCAAAAAACAAGGGATAACTATTATCCCATTCTTGATAAATGTTTTGCCCGTATATACCAGTTCCAAACTGACTTCTTCTCCAGCCTGTAAATGATTGGAATAAACTAAAGGTAAGTTCCAATAATAATTTCGATTACAAAAAGGGAATAAGATACCTTGTTGCTTTCATATGATGTGATAAAAACATAAGATAATATATTACTATCTTACCGCAAACTTAGAACTATGAACACACTCTCGATAGTGGGCGCTGTCATTGTGACCCTTGCTCTGGCCTCCTACAGTATTGGTATCCTGACCGAACAAGTGAAGAAGAAGATCATTCCCCGGGTTTTGGTGTTTATTACGCTGGGCGTATTTCTGGATGTTACAGCCACCGTATTTATGATCCTGGGATCTAAGAATTCTCCTTTTACTATTCATGGTTTTATCGGCTATTCGGCGCTTCTCCTGATGTTGATCGAACTGGTCCGGATCTGGCGGGCCCATCAAAAACTGGGGATGGGG
>Ga0180435_10001281_pt1 | contig 26366 bp, 24 predicted proteins | sample SS_ome_3_FD_132467 | JGI IMG/M metagenome (GOLD analysis project Ga0180435, IMG submission 132467) | Hypersaline lake sediment archaeal communities from the Salton Sea, California, USA - SS_3_S_1 metaG | ecosystem: Environmental > Aquatic > Non-marine Saline and Alkaline > Hypersaline >... | reverse complement strand
TCTGCATCGCCGGTAAATTTTGCCCACGCCTGGCATTGGTAAAGCTGCACATCCTGGGTATCCAGCGCGGCACGCGCAAATCGAATCAACTGCGGATGAACGCCAATCAGGTTAAGGGCATTGGCACCGCTGAACGGAATTGCTTCAAAGGTGGCAAACTGGGCGCCATCGAATTTACCGATTTCACCCGCTTTCTTCTTGCTCAGCGCTTCTGCACCGCCTTGCGCCCGTCCGAACACTTTGTCGAAATCTGCGCGTACTGCAGCCACTTCGTCGTCAGTAAAGAAATTCTTAATTAAAACGCCACCCTCTCTGCGCCAGGTAGCTACCTGCTGCTCGTTGAATCTGTCCATCAGCTGTCCTGTTGTTGAGTCGCCGGTTACCGCCATAACCAGCGTAGCGTGTCGGCAAACAGTGCGCCGCCGTGGCGCAGCGTGTGCCCGCCAGCACCGAATTCAAAACGAAAATCGTAGCCGGCGTAGGCAAGTGCTTTAGCCATCGCCTGGTTAGCAGTGGGCCAGTCGCCAAACAGTGTTTGCGCGTCGTTAACGCCACTCTGTAGAAATACGCGCAGACCTTTGCGGGGTGTTGATTGCACCAGATAGGGAAAGTTATGTCCGCCACGAATGTTGGTGAAAGAGCCGCAATGACTGATGACCCGGGCAAAACTTTGTGGAGCGAACCACGCTGCGCTGAAAGCGCAGATGCCACCGCTGGAAATACCACAAACGGTGCGATCAGCAGGATTGTCTGAAAAAGTCAGTTTCGTTTCAGCGGCCACCCAGGGTAAAAGCTCCTCTGCGAGGAAGGTCCCATAGACAGGGCTCAAGGTGTCATATTCGACCCGGCGCTGATCAGCGGCGGCATCGTATCCCGGCGTGCCGCCAAAAGGCTCCGCGCCTGGTGGTCGACCCGGGTTAACGAATATGGCAACCGTAGGTTGAATTTCCCCCTTTGCCACTAAGCTGTCCAGTACGGCGGTTACTCGAACGGCACCGTTGCGCGCCAGATAAGCCATGCCATCGTTGCAGATCAGGACGTTTGCAGGCGTGTCTCCGCTGATCTGCGCGGGTACATAAACCGCCACATCGCGTATCGTACCCGCGTAAATGTCCGTTGCTGACCAGTCCACGTATTTGCTGACGCTGCCTGTTGCAACGTCTGCATCCGGGTAAGCTTCCGCGCAGGGGTGGTAGACCCGGTCGGCGGGGTGTTGTAACGCTTTCAGGATATCCCTGTTACTGCACCCGTTGACGGTGTGAGGTGTGGGCTGGTCAAGACCAAGCGCTAAATGTGTTTCGATATCGAGGGGCATTGGCGTAGCCACAGCAAAAATCTATTAGTAACCAAAGCCAGGCTGGGAAGCAATGCAGTTATACTGGCACGTTTGTTAGATAGCGCTTGGAGATTTCTGTGACTGACACACCGCCAGGATGGTTTACCCGGGCGCTGGCCATCGCTCCGGAAGATAAACAGGTTGATGTGCAGGGTGTGCCGATCCATTACCTGTACTGGGCAGACGACGCCAACAAACCGGGTTTGATCCTCGTGCATGGCAACGGCGCCCACGCGCACTGGTGGAGTTTTCTGGCGCCTTATTTCATGTCTCATTACCGGGTTGCGGCGATAGATCTGTCGGGTGCAGGCGATAGTGGCTATCGCAGTCGTTATTCGCCAGATCAATTTGCCGCGGAGGTGGTGGGTATCGCCGACGATGCCGGATTTGGCAACGATCTTATTGTCGTTGGCCACAGTTTTGGTGGATTCATAACTCTGAAAACCGGCCTTCTGTTCAACGATCGGCTGTCAGGTATTGTGCTGGTCGATTCGGCAGTCCGGCCACCGGATTTCAAGTGGGAGCGTGACCCCCGTCGCTCGCCGATTAAACCCAAGCGCGTATATGAAACCTTTGAAGAGGCGCTGGGACGTTTCCGTCTGATGCCACCACAGGACTGCTCCAATGAATATGTGCTTGACTACATTGGTCGTCATTCACTGAAGGAGACGGACGGTGGCTGGACCTGGAAATTTGACGACCAGATGTTCAACAAATTTGAGTTTGGCGACAACATGCATGAGGAACTGGCTCAGCTGAAATGTCGGGTTGCTGTGATGTATGGAGAAAACAGCTACCTTTTCAGCCAGGACATTGCAGATTTCATGTTTGAGGTGCTGGATGAATCGGTGCCGTTTATAAGCATTCCTGAAGCGCAACATCACCTGTTTCTGGACCAGCCCATGGCGTTCATCAGCGCGTTGCGCACGATGCTGGCGGAATGGCGACACTCAAAACCGGACCGGGTGATGGTCTAAACGGCTTTTATCTCATCCAGCAGGCTGCTGATGCGGGCATCCCAGGCCAGGGCTTCGGGTTCACCCCATTGGTCACCTAATGTATCGGCGACGGTATTGCGCAGTGCGGCAAGAAAGTCAGGATACATTTCAAGATGTACTGCGTAGGCGTTGACGTGGTTATTTACTTCCCAGCGTAAATAGTCGTTTGCAGCCCCTGCGTCTTCATCCATCAACAGTTCGATGGTCTGCGCCAGCATACGACCTTTCATACCTTCGTCAGAGTGCGCCATCAGCTCTGAAGCCTCAGGGTTAGCCGCAAAAAACGATTTGTAAACGGCTGGAGAAATGTCTCCTGCGCGCTCACCGCATTTTTCCAGGGTATTGATAATTTGATTGCTCATCAAACAAGGATAATTTGTTTTTAACAGGGGTGCAGCTAAAAACTTGCGTGATGCCAGCCCATCGTGCAGCGTTATCGGTCCAGGAAGCAATACAGGTTGTCTTTGCGCCGAGTCATTTTCGCCCGGGGCGTATCCAGTCTGGATCTGGTGAAGACGCTGAACGGCAGCGCGTAGATCATGCTGTATGACATGATCATGAAAAATAATATAGTGGATCTGGTTGGCAGCGATCTCATTCTTGAAATGCTGAGTCGCTTAAACCCGTTTAGAGAGCAGGCGCCGCCAACAGAGCTTCAGCGTGCTTGTCTTGCTTTCGCTATGGGGTTGGTGAACAGCGGTGCTGCAGTTGCGGCAGCTTTGTCGACGGGTGGACTATCAATCCTGGCCGAAGGCCTGCTTAATCGCGCCCTGGGAGACTCCGGCTGCGCGCAGGAGGTAGTCACCATCGAATGACCGGCAGAAGCGCCAGCAAACGAATGACGGACGATTAAAGTTAGACAAGGAAAAAAAATGAGGGAGAACAAATCACTGAGTGCCTGGCGCAGGGGTGAACAGACCATTGGCTGCTGGTTATCTGTAGCCAACAGCTACACAGCAGAATCAATTTCCAACCTGGGTTTTGACTGGGTTTGTATCGACCTGCAGCATGGCATCATCGACTACACCGATTTAGCACAAATGTTACCTGCCATCTCGACCACAGAGACGACACCTATTGTGCGTGTGCCGTGGAATGAACCCTACGAGATTATGAAGGTACTGGACGCGGGGGCCTACGGTGTCATTGTGCCGATGGTGAACAATCGCGGTGAAGCGGAGCAGGCGGTACATGCGTGTCGGTATCCACCTCTGGGTAACCGTTCGTTTGGCCCAATCCGAGGGGCGCTTTACGGTGGTCGCGGTTATGCCCAGGAAGCCAACGATCAGCTTGCCTGTATTGCTATGATTGAAACCCGCGAAGGTATTGATAACGTTGAAGAAATTGTTACCACGCCAGGTTTGAACGGTATCTACATCGGCCCGGCGGATCTGGCGCTGGCGATGGGTCTGGATGTTTACGGCGACCAGCCACAGGAAGAACACCTGGAGATGGTCAAATACATCCAGAGCGTTTGTCTGAAACACAACCAGGCCATTGGCATTCATACCTCCAGTCTGGAATACGCGCAGAAGTATCTGGCGCTTGGCTTCAACTTCGTCACGCTGGGCAGCGAAAGTGGCCACATGATGAAGAATGCGAGTCGGGAACTGGCTGCTGCACGGGGTACAACTCAGGCGGAACGTGAAAGCACAGGCTACTAGCTGGTCTGTCCGATGTGGCTGATTCTTATTGTTCTGTTATTGGCGCTGGTTTTTGCGCCTACGCTCTGGGTACGTTGGGTGATGCACGCGCACAGCGACGAAATCACTGGTATGCCAGGCACCGGTGGTGAGCTCGCCCGACATCTGTTGCAGAAGTATGACGTCAAAGGTGTGGGTGTTGAGGTCACCGAAGCAGGAGATCACTATGACCCTGATGCAAAAATGGTGCGATTATCTGAGTCGAACTACAAGGGCAAATCACTTACCGCCGTAGCTATTGCCGCCCATGAGGTTGGACATGCGCTGCAGGATCATCTGGGAGATAAACACCTGGCCGCCCGCACCCGTCTGGCGCCATTGGCTGATCGCATAGCGCGAATTTCCAGCGCGGCCATCTGGCTCGCGCCGGTAGTAGGCTTGTTAACCCGTCACCCCATCCCCTTTTCAGGTCTGATCCTTATTGGCATGAGCGGCTTGGTGGCGCGCATGTTAGTGCACCTGGTGACATTGCCTACCGAGTGGGACGCAAGTTTTGGGAAAGCCCTGCCTGCACTTGAACAAGGTCGGTATATTGCACCAGGAGAAGAGCATGCCATTCGCAGAATTTTGCGTGCAGCGGCGCTCACTTACTTTGCTGCAGCGCTGGCCGATGTTCTGAACCTGTTTCGCTGGGCCGCATTGCTGCTGCGGCGATAAATTCACTGCAATCGGAGAAGTTAAGCTTGCGTATCATCAGTTGGAACGTTAACGGCATACGTGCGTGTGCCAAAAAAGGCTTTCTGGATTTTCTTCAGCGCAGCGAAGCTGATGTTGTCTGTCTGCAGGAGGTGCGCGCCTTTGAGCATCAGTTGGATGAATCTGTTCGTAATCCGCCAGGCTGGTATACGGATTTTGCACCCGCGGTGCGACCCGGCTACAGCGGCGTTGGCATATACAGCCGTACCAGACCTGATCGGGTGATCAGTGTTCTGGGTGACGAGCAATACGATGTGGAGGGCCGGTGCATGGTTGCGCAATACGGTCGGACCTCAATCGCCTCAGTTTATTTCCCCAAAGGTAGCGGCAAAGAGCGTGATAACTCACGGGTGCCTTACAAGTTGGGGTTCTATCAGAAGGTTTTTGAAACCGTAGAAAAGCTCAAGAAGCGGGGGCCGGTATTTGTTACCGGTGACTACAATACTGCGCACACCGAAATTGATCTGGCGCGACCTAAAACCAATAAAAAGTCCAGCGGTTTCCTCCCAGAGGAGCGTGATGAACTGAGTCGCTGGCTGGCAGCAGGCTGGGTAGATACGTTTCGCAGGCAACACCCTGGTGAAGAGGGCCATTATACCTGGTGGCGTCAGTTTGGTGGTGCCAGGGAGGCAAACGTCGGTTGGCGCATCGATTACATTCTGGCTTCCAAAAGCGCGGCGTCAAAAGTCCAGAATGCATTCATCTGGCCACATGAACTGGGCTCTGACCACTGCCCCATCGGTGTAGACGTGAACTTATAAGCAGAATTTTCGAGGTTGTAGTACCTGCCATTTCCGGCGTAGGCTTAGGTGACAACACAGAGAATTGAGAGGCTCACATGGCAACACCATTTCCTAACCATCCGAATCTTCGAGAAGGTTTTGCGCCCGTCAACATGGAGTGTGATGTCTACGACATGGTTGTTGAAGGCGAAATACCACAAGCACTGCGGGGTACCTTCTACCGTAACGGACCCAATCCACAGTTTGCTCCGCGCGGTGATTACCACTGGTTTGGCGGCGACGGCATGATTCATGCTTTTCATTTGGCTGATGGCAAAGCCTCGTATAAAAATCGTTGGGTTAGAACAAAAAAATGGCAGCTTGAACACGAAGCGGGTCGTTCACTGTTCAGTGCTTTTAACCCCATGGACAATGACGAAAGTGTCATGGGCATGGAGACTGACGGTCTGGCTAACACCAACATCGTCTGGCATGGCGATAAGCTGCTGGCTCTGGAAGAGGCGCACGCGCCATTTGAACTGGATCCGGTCACGCTGCAATCGCGGGGCGCACATACTTTTGGCGGAAAGCTGCAGGGGCCGATGACTGCCCATCCGAAAATTGACCCTGAAAATGGCGAGATGCTGTTTTTCGGTTACAACATTGACGGCATGTTGTCAGAGAACATGTCTTTTCATGTTGTTGATAAGCAGGGCAACCTGATTCGCTCTGAAACTTTCAAAGCCCCTTACTCCGCCATGGTGCATGACTTCATGGTCACCAAGGATCACGTTATCTTCCCTATCATGCCGCTGACAGGGTCGCTGGAGCGGGCCATGAAAGGTGCCCCGGTGTATGCCTGGGAACCTGAAAAAGGGGTACACATCGGTATCATGCCGCGCAATGGCAGCGTCGAGGACCTGCGCTGGTTTCGTGGTGAACCCGGCTATGTGTTTCATCCGATGAACGCACATTCTGATGGCGACAAGGTTGTGTGTGACGTCTGCGAGTTTGAACAGGCGCCGCTGTTTCCCGGTCCTGATGGCAGCCCAGGTGACCCGAATAAATCTATCCCACGGCTGACCCGCTGGTCCTTTGATCTGGCCAAGAACACTGATGACTACAAGTGGGAGCGTCTTGACGATATCGCTTGCGAATTTCCTCGTCTGGACGAACGTCGAGCTGGATTGTCATACCGGCATGGTTACGTGGCCTGTGATACCCGCCCGGAATTTAAAGTGGGTGGCTTCAACGCTATAGCGCACGTTGATCATCGCAGCGGCGCTATGGATCTGTATGACGTAGGTGAAGCCTGTGCGACTAACGAGCCGATATTTGTGCCTGCCAGCGATGATGCGCCGGAAGGCCTGGGGTTCCTGCTGGCCAATGTCTATGACGCCAATCGACAAGCCAGTCATCTGGTGATTCTGGATGCCGAAAATGTGTCAGCGGGTCCGCTGGCGAAAGCCTATCTGGATCATCGGGTCCCATTTGGCTTTCACGGTAACTGGCGGCCAGATGCTGGCTGAACGTCCCCTCAGCCAAAACTGACGGCTTTGACCAGGGCATAAATTTCCGTATCAGGTTGCAGCATCAGGTCTGCGACCGCTGCCCGAGTTACCTGGCTCGTCAGGTGCTGCTCTCCTATTTTCAGATGCACCTGAGCGTAAGGTGAGTCATCCTGTTGCTTTATCTGTGTGATATGGCAGCGCAGAATATTGCGCACGCTGGTGGCAACCGGTGCCTGTTTTGCCAGGGTGACGTCTTTTTCACGAACAAAAAGCCTGGCGGTGATTGCGCTTGAAGGTGCAACTGGTGTCGGGACATAGATACTTTGCCCTTCGCAGACCACTTCGGCTAACTGAAACTGGTTATCAAAACCCAGCACTGTGCCACTCAGCATTGCGCCCGCTTCTGACTTCGCTGTTATGCCTGCCATTGATGGGTGACGCAGCATATCTTCCGTGGCGCCCTGAGAGAGAATGCGTCCCTGGTTCATTATCAGCGTATGGGTCGCGAGGGCGACAACTTCATCTATGGCGTGGCTGACAAAAATTGCCGGGATGGAGAGTTCTTCACAAACCCGCTTCAGATAAGGTAACAATTCCTGTTTGCGGTGATTGTCCAGCGCAGATAACGGCTCGTCCAGGAGTAACAGTTCGGGTTGGCGCAGTAAAGTACGAGCAATGGCTACGCGTTGAGTTTCACCGCCAGACAGCTGCTGCGTGTCCCGTTCCATAAGTGGCGCCAGATCCAGCATGTTGATGACATCTTTTTCTGCAAGGGTTTTGTTTGCAGATGCCCGTTGCGATGCAAACTTCAGATTGCCGGCTACGTTCAGGTGGCGGAACAGACGTGTGTCCTGGAAAACGTATCCGACCGGTCGGTGATGCGCGGCTAGATTTATCCTGTTGGCGGTATCGAGCCATACATTGTTCCCCAGGGCGACATAGCCATTGCACTCAGCGAAACCGGCAATACTGCGCAGTACGGTTGTTTTGCCACACCCGCTCGGCCCCAGCAGTGCGCTGATGCCAGCGGCTGGAATCTGAGTTTCAACATCCAGGTTGAAAGCGCCCAGCGAGGCTGAAATATTAAGGTTCAGCATCAGACGATGCGCACCGTAAATTTCCGGTTGGTTGTGTATACAAACATCAGAACCACAAAAGAGAAGACCAGTAGCAGGGCTGCCAGGCTATGTGCCTGGGCGTAGTTCAGTGTCTCTACGTGTTCGTAGATGGCAATGGAAACTACCCGGGTGCGTTCAGGAATGTTGCCGCCAACCATTAGAACAACACCAAATTCACCAAGGGTGTGCGCGAAGGTCAGCACCACGGCTGTGATAAACCCACGCTGTGCTTGAGGGACTACGACGTTGAAAAATGTATCCCAGTAGCCGGCGCCAAGACTGGCGGCGGCTTCACGGGTTTCTACACCCAGCGATTCGAATGCATTCTGTAGTGGCTGAACCATAAACGGTAGGGAATACACTATAGAAGCAACCACCAGGCCGCTGAAATTGAAGGTCAGTGTATCGCCGGTGGTGGCCAGCCAGAAAGCTCCAATCAGGGAGTCCGGGCTTAACACGATAAGCAGATAGAATCCCAGCACCGTCGGCGGCAGCACCAGGGGCAGAGCAGTGGTGGCTTCGACCCAGATTTTTGCGGATGAGCGTGTTGTAGCCAGCCACCAGGCCAGAGGAGTTCCGATGATGAGCAGGATAACGGTTGTTACAGCCGCTAGTTGCAGTGTCAGGATTATCGCTGACCACTCAATCATAAGGCGTTGCTCTGGTAGCCCGCTGATTCGATCAGCATCTGAGCCTGGCTGCTGGACAGGAAACTCAGAAAGGCCAGCGCGGCAGGATTATTCTGACCGCGCTTTAACAAAACCAGGTCCTGCCTGATTGGATCATGATACTCAGCGGGTACTATCCAGGTGTGCGCCTGCCGTGCAGGTTCGATCATGGATAAAGCCACAAAACCCAGGTCCGCGTTGCCTGTCGCAACCATTGCGTAGGCCTGGCCAACGTTTTCTCCTGTCACGATTTTATCTGTCGGTATCTGTTCCAGTTTGAGTTTTTCCAGCGTCTGAGCGGCTGCCAGGCCGTAAGGGGCAAGCCTGGGATTGGCCACGGCCAGGCGAAGAAACTGGTTGTTTTTAAGGATTGTCAGTGGGTTTGGTTGGGTGCCAAGTAAAGCCAGGCGTCCCACAGCGTAGGTCAATTGTGAGCCTTGCACTGCAAATCCTTCATCAATCAGGCGACTGGCGCGTTGCGCGTCGGCGGATAAAAACAGATCAAAAGGTGCGCCCTGTCTGATCTGGTTGAAGAGTTTCCCGGTGGAACCGCTGACGACAACCAGCTGGTGTTGCTGCTGCGCCATGAAAGCGCCTGTCAATTGATCAATTGTCGTTTTGAAGTTGGTCGCGACGGCAACATAAGCTGTGGCACTGACGCCTGCGTTCGCGTCAGCTGTACTCGAGGCCTGCCTCGCCAGCAAACTGGCAACGGTGATGCCAGCCAGCATGAAAGCGACCGGCATAACCCAGATACGCAACCGTTTAACCTCCGAGCGCAACCTCATCAGCAGCGGGTTTGACAAACTTCAGCGTCATGCGGTTGGATTCGCCGATCGCCTGCATCGCAGCTTTACGCTCCTCGTTGTCACCGCTGGTAGCCAGTGAAGGTGGCAGCCGCCAGACGATGTCATCGCTGGTGGGTTGGTCTGCAGGGTTGTTGTTGATATTGCTGGCTGACAAAAATTCGAATCCTGCAGCTTCCATCTGAGCAATGACATAACTCTTTTTCAGATAGCCGGCGGCACCTGTGGCCCATTCATCAGGCATATCTTCACGGGCTTCATGCTGAACAACGCCAACAATCCCACCCGGTTTAAGGCCCTGATAAATATCGCGCAGTACAAGCTGCAGGTAATTTTTCTCGCTGTCCTGGGGATCACTGAAGCGCGCGAGATTGTGCAGTGCGCGGATCAGTAGAACCGCATCCATGGTCTGTGCTGCAGAGTCAGGCATAGCACCAAATACAAAAGCGGATACCGATGCATCATCTGGCTCGCGCCAGCCGTTCGCCTCTGCGGTCCAATCAGTGACCCATGTCGCCTTGGTCGCGAGATAGGCATCGTCTGCAAATGCAAAATTTGGCCACAGCGAAAGGGGATAATCGATACCAACAAGGGCACCATCACTGCCCAGATAGGGCAGGAGGATTTTACTATACCAACCGCCCCCTGGCAGTGCTTCGCCAACGGTCATGCCTGGTTCAATGCCAAAAAATTCAAGGGTTTCCTGAGGATGTCGGTAAGCGTACCGTGCCTTCACAGCTTCTGGCTGTGCCTCCAGAATGGCGGCCAGACTATCGCTCATGGCAGGCACTGCTGCCTCTGCGGGGGCAGCCGCCGCTGCTGTGTTATCTGCAGGTTCTGCAACCGGGTCAGAGCTGGCGGAGTCATTGCCCTGACTACAACCGGACAGGGCAAAAACCAGTGGGAAAACTAACGTTGCCAGGACGTAGCGCATACAACACCTTCTGAGGTAAATAATTACAAATTATCTTACGCAGCGTCAGGCAGAATGCTAGTTTTTTAAGCCTGTAGTCGTAATGCTCTGGTGCTGGCAGAGTAGGCTTGCATCGTCGTAGTGAGACGGGTTTTATCGTAACAACACAAATAGTTTGCGGGGCTGAACATGCTGGACATGTCTGTAGCTTTATTGATGGCGCTGGTGTGTGTGCTGGTGCACTTTGAAGCGGTACTTCTGATTGAAAAAATTCTGCTGCGCATTCCCAGTGCGAGATTTGGCCTGCTGGTCTCCTGGACTGGATTTCTGGTCGCACACGTCATTGAAATCTGGCTTTACGCACTGGCTTATCTGGCATGCGGCCGGTTGGGTATCGGTGAACTGCACGGTGCTACCACATTGCTGGACCACGCTTACTATTCTGCGGTCGTTTATACCACCCTGGGTTTTGGGGACATTGTGCCGGGTGCGGGGATTCAGATTCTGACTGGCTCGCAGGCATTGGTAGGCCTGTCGCTTATCGCCTGGTCCGCCACCCACACCTATGCCCGGGTCACGTCCTATCAGGCCGGACGTTAGTACAGATGTCATAGTTTCAGCGTGAATGCCGTCACGCTTTGCTGCAGGATTGCCACAAAGGTAAAGATTGCTTTGCACAAGGTAAACCGCGACACGTTGTTACGCTGGCGACCTGGTTACAATCTGACGCTTTTCAGACGGTTGCGGTTTGAGCTCCATGACATCGGCAGGTGGTAAAGACAAATTAGACAAGCAGGGTGTTCGCGCGATCGCGGTTGCAACCGCGCGCTTGACTTTTTTTGCTGTAACTTCATCGCTGACCATTACATTGCTTGCAGGTTACGTCGCTTTTGGTGAACTCATAGCGCCGATTGGTATCTATCTGGCCATCGGTGTGCCGTTGCTGGTGGCGCCACTTGCCAGTTTCATGAATATATCCCTGTCTTACCGTCTGCAGCTTGCCAACCAGCGGCTTCAGGCGCTCAGCGAAACGGATTCCTTAACCAACACTTTGAACCGCAGGCGATTTATTGAAGTGGCTGAGCGTGAACTGGCTCTGGCTGCCAGGCACTGTTATCCCACCAGCGTTGTGCTCATGGATTTTGATGACTTCAAGCAGGTGAATGATAAATATGGTCACGCAGCGGGCGATCAGGCACTGGTGCAGACGATACAAGTGATCAAGTCTCTGGTGCGTGATTCAGATGTGCTGGCGCGTTTCGGCGGCGAAGAATTCATTTTGCTGCTACCCCATACTGCCCGTGAGGGTGCGCAAAGTCTGGCGCAACGCATGTTGGAAGCGATTGCTGAAAACCCCATTGAATTTGAATCAAAAGAACTGATGATAACGGTTAGTGCCGGTAGCGTGACCTGTGAAACCAGCACCACGCCGCTGGATGTGATGACATCTAAAGCGGATGAACTGCTGTATGCCAGCAAACAGAACGGCCGGAATCAGTGTACGTCATCTACTCTGGCCAATCGTGTAACCCACCTGCGTCGCGCCTGATCAATCAACAAATGGCTGACCTGCCTGATACAACTCTAATCGTTCCTGCATGCCACTGATCTGCTCTGCTGTTGCTGCGCTCTGAGTTTGAGACAGTGCCTGAGTGAGGGCCTGTTGTTGTAATCTGACTGCCAGCGTGGTGTTGCCGTCTCGGGCATGTGCAGCCGCAAGGGTATCCAGATGTTGCCAATGTCCCAGATACAGCACCAGCGGTGTGATCAGCGCGACGGCACGCTGTGCATCGACAGTGTCTGCATCAGTTGTAGTAGCAAGCATCCAGGCCAGATTGTTGGTGGCAGACAGGCTGCCCAGTTCGGATGCAGTAGTGTAGTGGTCAAGTGCTAGGCTATGATCCTGCGTAAAATGTACACCGCTGTGTAACATTTCACCCAGCGTCGCATGTGCTCCGGGATGATCCTGGCTTGCAGCCACTTGTAACCATTGCACGGCCTGGGTTCTGTCCTGCTCCATGAGCAGTTGCGCAAGGCGATACTGTGCTTCTGCAACCCCTGCTGTGGCAGCTTTGTGCAGCCACAATTCTGCACTTTGCAGGTCTGCAGCAGGTGAGTCGAAATCCAGCAGTACGCTACCGAGGAAAAATTGCGCGTGCGCCTGCCCCTGGGTTGCCTGGAGGGTTAGCCAGGCCACCAGCGGCGCGGCAACTTCGCGTCCGCTGGGGGCAAACATTGGTCCGTTGTAAGCCTCGCCATTGGGCAGCAGGAGTTGGCCTGTGGTCAGCATGTTGTTTTGCCACAATCCACTCAACACAATACCCGCGCGGCTGGTTCTGCTGCCTTCACCGCTTAACTCGCCTCTGTGCCACTGGCCTTGATGTCTGCTGCCGTTGGCGAAAACAGCAGTGCCTTCACCGTGCTGCTGGTTGAATGCCCAGGCGCCTTCGTAACTGCTGCCGTCCGGTCGTGTTTCTTTGCCGAAGCCGTGTCGTTGATTATCCTGCCAGGTGCCTTCGTAACGCACCTGAGCTGCACTGAGAAAAACACCATAACCCTGCTGTTTGCCTTCAATCCAACTGCCTTCGAAGGAGGCGCCATTGACAAAGTTTTTCCTGCCGAATCCGTGCGGCTGGTCTGCCTGCCAGGCACCTGCGTAGGTGGCGCCATCACTGAACTGAGCGACCCCCGAGCCATCTCGTTTATCGTCTGCCCACTGACCCTGATAGACCTCGCCGTTGCTGCCATTGAACTGACCCTGGCCGTGTTTCTTACCGCTTTTCCAGGTGCCTCTGTAGACGCCTTGTGTGCTGGTGGCTATGCCGCGGCCGTCGGGTAGCCCGGCGGTAAAATTACCCACGTAACTGTTACCGTTGCTTTGCTTTAACTCGCCATGGCCGTGACGCAGGTTGTTGTGCCACTGGCCGGTATAAACGGCGGTGTGGGTCTCTTCCATACCCATGCCGTTTAACTGGCCGTTTTTCCAGGTACCGCTGCGGCTGCTGCCATCTGCCAGCGTCAGGGTGGCCTGGCCGGTATAGTCCATCTGCTCAATGGCAATTGATCGGGTTGAACCGTTGGCAAGGGTAAGGATGGCGGTTTTAGCGGGAGCTTGACCTGTTCCCGGAATGTCGGGTTCAACAACGCTGCAACCCAGACATGAACTCGCAAACACGAACAAGGCGCACAAACGTGGTTCCAGCCAGTTTTTTAGTGACAATTCCAGCACAATGAGTTCAGGACGCTGTTAAATATTGCTTTTCCGATAAGTAAGTATAAGAGTATGAATAAATTTCTGGGGAATAGACATGCAAGAGGTTGAAGGCGTTCACGCAGCGAACGTTACACAATGGTTTAAAACGCACGTAGAGGACATATCCCCACCGCTCGAATTTACCCTGATTGCCGGCGGGCACTCTAATCTGACCTTTGCGGTGAAAGACAGTCAAGGTCAAACGTTTGTACTGCGCCGTCCACCCCTTGGTCATGTTCTGGAAAGTGCGCATGATATGGGGCGTGAACATAAGATAATTTCTGCCCTGGCGGGCTCCGATGTGCCGGTGGCGAAAACCATAGGCGTGTGTCATGACCCGGCAGTGAACGGTGCGCCGTTTTATGTAATGGAATATGTGCGGGGACCTGTTTTACATGATACCGAAGCGGCCAGTCATCTGACCGCTGAGGCACGCATGTCTATTGGTCATGATGTTGTCGACGTCCTTGCCAGATTACATGCCATCAACCCTGATGATGTCGGGCTTGGGGACCTGGGTCGTAAAGAGGCTTATCTGGCGCGACAGCTCAAACGCTGGAATAAACAGTGGGAAGCCAGCAAGACGCATGAAATACCGGCTATGGATGAGACCAGTCGTCTGCTTGCAGAACTGATGCCTGAACAAATCGGTGCAAGCATCGTGCATGGCGACTACCGGCTCGGCAATATGATTGTTGCTGAAGGTAAGATTGCTGCAGTCCTGGATTGGGAGTTGTGTACCTTAGGTGATCCGTTAGCAGACGTAGGTTATATGTTGAACTGGTGGGTGTTACCTGGCGAAGCGCCTGAAGATACAGCGCCTACTGCAGCCGGTGGTTTCCCCGACCGGGAAGCCCTGGCGGAACGTTATGCCCAGGCAACCGGCCGGGACCTGCGCGACATTTCTTATTATCGTGCCTTTTCACACTGGCGCCTCGCCGCGATTGGTCAAGGCGTGTACAAACGTTACCTGGTTGGTGCGATGGGTGAAAATCGCGATATGGACCTGGATGCCTACAAGCTCAGCGTGTCGACCCGTGCAGAGGTGGCGCTGGAGCTGCTCAGTTAGGCTGCGTCAACTCGACCCTGCCAAGCAGCGTGTTATCTAACCAGGCGCTGACCGCAGTAAGATCAGGGTGGGCGTCCAGTTGTATCACCGTGCAAGGCGATGTTATTACCTGTGCCAGAACCGCGTCTGCGGCCGGTGTGCGCCAGCGATAGCGTAACGTTATTTCATGGCTGGTGGACTCAGTGGCCGTCAGATCCAATCCGTACCCCGGGGTAGGCTGATTGCCATTTGAAACAACAAACAACAGAACATCATCCAGTTGTGATTGCGTATCTGATTGATCCGCCGAGCGCGTTGCCGGACTGCTCAGCATCTGTACATTGCGGATCGTTGCCAGATCAGCGAATTGAATCTGTTTGATGCCTTTTGTTACGCCGTTACAATTTGCGTGGCTGAATAACTCAACTGCTGTGACCGGTGTGCTCCCCTGACAACCCGCCATGATCCAGGTCAGGCTGGCAAGAAGCAGGAGCCTTGCGCTGTGATCTGTTCGCAATCCTATCTTCATGGCTGCTCGACAACGCTTTGTTTGGAAAAGTTCAATATCATCTCATCGCGGCTGGACTCTGTTGCCGATGCCTGACTCTGAATGCCGCTGGTATTCAGATTAACCCGGAAGCTGGATTCAAAATCCAGATCCTGCAGGTCTTCATTGACGGCGATAACCGTTGGCGAGTCGAGGGTTGCCAGAGCGCCGCAGGATTCACCTGCATCACACAACACTGCGTCGTCATCTGCATCCGTACCGGCAAATAATCGGTACTGGCCAGCGGGCACATTGTTGATCGTGAAGGGGTAGGTGCCATCCGTGGTAGTGACCAGACGCGCGGGCACTACTGTTTCTCCATTCTCATCGACCACAATGACATACAGCAATCCTGCGTCGGCGGTAGTGCCCATGCTGGAGACCTGCATAATCAGGGTGACTTGAACCTGATTGGCGGATGAGCCGAATGTCAGGGTCGCCTGGTAGGCGCCATCGATGAGCGTGCTGCGGTTAATATTGATCCGGTACTCACCAAGTCCACTACTTGTAGGGGGTGGTGTGATCGTCACCCAGGGCGCATTTGCGCTCACCCCGGTAATGGTCAGGCTGCCTGTGCCTACATTCTGTAGCGTGACGCTTAAGTTGTTGCTGAAACTGCCAAAATTCAGGGTGCTGGCAGATGCCACAAGAATCGGACCGGGATCAACACCCTGACCATTGGCCAGCCGTGTTGCCGTGATCACGGCTTTCTGTGCATTGATTAAACCGTAACCGTAACGATCATCTCTGCCGGGTTCACCCAGATCATCGGTCAGCTCACCGGCGGCCAGGGCTGCGCTGAACTCCGCGGGACTCAAAGTCGGGTGAATGGCTTTCATCAATGCGGCCACGCCTGCCACATGTGGTGCTGCCATCGACGTGCCAAACTGTGACAGGTAACCAAACTCGATTGGACCGCCGCTGCTGTCGTCGCCGATAGTGGAAATCACGCCATCACCAATGCCATCGCCGTTGAAATCGGTAATGTTTGAGCCGCCGGGGGCGGCAACGTCAACAGCACTGCCAAAATTAGAGTAGCTGGCTATTTCATTCGTAATGGTTGTTGCGCTGACGCCAATTACACCATCGTAAGCGGCAGGATAAGAGGGCAGGTCGGATGCATCATTGCCAGCACTGGCAATGATAATAACACCAGCCTGGATGGCGGCGGTGTAGGCTTCCTGTTCGCTGGGAGATGAAAAGCTGGAGCCCAGGCTGAGATTGATAATATCCGCACGTCTGGCTGGTGTGGTACCGGAATTATTCGGTAACCCGGCGGCAAATCTGACTGCCTGTACGATATCGAAAGTAGACCCGCCGCCTGCGCCCAGGGCGCGCATTGGCATAATGCGGGTTTGCCAGCCAACGCCGGCGACGCCAGTACTGTTGTTGGTGCTTGCGCCAATTGTGCCGGCCACATGAGTGCCGTGAAAACTGCTCGATCCGCCAAATTCCTGATCACCGGGGTCATCGGGGTTTGCGTCAATGCCGTCACCATCGCCTGCACGGGTGCTGTCTGCAACAAAATCGAAGCCTGCTACCAGCTGCCCATTGAGATCCGGGTGATCGAGCAGCACGCCGCTGTCTACCACCGCAACAATGACATCAGGTGAGCCGGTGGTGGTATCCCAGGCCAGCGGCAGGTTGATGGCCGGGTAGTGCCACTGCGAGTCAAAGAAGCTGTCGTCGGGTGTGGCGTGTGGTTTTGCGATCAGGTTCAGCTCGGCACTGCGAATATCTTCGTTTTGGCGAGCTTGTTTCAGGGCCATCAGCGTCTGCCAGCGTCTTCTAAAATCTGCGCTGATCTTCCCCTTTGCTGGTAGCTGCGCTTTGCGCATGGCAAGTTCAGGCACAAACAGGCCAGGCGCCAGGATGCGATTGCCTTCGCTCATCTGGCGCTCAAGGGTGCGAAAGCCTCCTTTCGGACGGGCCTGTCCTGGAGCGTGTTTTAAGATCAGTTCGCCGGGAACAAAGGGGTCAGTGAGTCTTCGCGCGTCCTGCATCAGGGCATTGCCTGCCGGGTTTTGTCCAATGGTAAGCACGTAGTTGCTGGCGCCGTTCAAGGCAAAGACCTGAATGAAGTAAGTGCCCGCGCTGGGCACTTCTACAACCTCAAAATTACCACTGGCCGTGGATGTGCCCAGCGAAGCATCCACCAGGCGCCGCTCTTCATCCCAAAGTACCAGATCGAGGTCTGTGCCTGCGTCGGCAATGGTCAGAATAACCGTTTCGTTGCCATTCAGATCCAGCTGATAGAAGTCATCTTTGTCGCCGGTGGTGAAAAAATTCCCTGTTGGCTCGCCTGCGCCAGATACATTTGCAAAACCACCCAGAGTAACCGGGGCTGGCAGGTTCTGTGCGGTTGCAAAAGAGTTATTGGTGACAGGGTTTGTCAGTCTGTCGTTAACATCATTGTCTACCGCGGTGGCGTTCGAAATACGCACTTTGCCGCGGAGCGTATACGTATCGAGACTATCATTCACCGTGACAGTTCTTGTTGCCGTGGCGGTGGCACCATCGTTGTCCACAACGGTCAGTTGAATGTTGAAGCTGCCTGGGTTTTCGAAAGTAAATTGAGCAACAGGGCCGATACCGGGATTGCCTGCGAAGGACCAGGTATAGGTGTCAATCGCACCATCGCTATCACTCGAAGCGCTTGCATCCGCTGTGATGACCAGAGGCGCAGTGCCGCTGGCTGCGCTGAGCGTAAAGCTGGCCTGGGGTGCAATATTTGTCGGTGTGACGGGTGGTGCTGCGCGGTTACCGCCACCACCACCACCGCAGGCACCCAGCAGTATTGGCATCAGGCCAAGCATGGTGAGTCTGGTGATATACGCTGTCATAGTCCCGGGGGCATTGAGATAACTGCCTAGCATGCCGCGATTAAAATTAGTGTGCTGTGCGACGTTACGCAGTTTATATGCCAAACCGGCCCAGGCATATCCCATCATGCGGGTATCAGGCGGTTGGCTTTAAATAAAAATGGCGTGTCAGGCGGCGGTAACCGCCTGAATGCAACTTCTCTTCTGGGGGAAGGACACTTGAAAGGGAGGACTGCACGAAGTTGCTTGCACGCCTAGAACTGTCTTGTTGGAAGGCAGTGTACAGTACAAATTAGTGCTGTCAAACGTTTATTGAAATTTTGTTTAGGTTTTGTACAGGTGTTGATAACAGGCGGGGGAAACAGGTTTGTGGCGTAGGAAAACGGCGTGTATCAGCCCACTAAACTGATGTCGCCATCATTCAGAAGTGTGCCCAGTGCTACCTCGAGATGGGCTCGCGCCTGACTGATATCACTCTGTACATTCGACATGGGCTGTGGTGTCTTCTGTTCCTGGGCGCATTCTGCGGCATAGGTTGCCAGCGCGTTGAGCTGATGGATCGCCTCTACCAGATGTTGCGGACATTGCGTCGGATCATCATCCTGACTACCAATGGCAATCAACTCCTCATCGGAATAGCGCCGCGGCACCTGTCGACCTGCACGTGCAGGCTGGCCGCTTTCTGAAATAACCGTGTGTTCAATTTCCTGCCAGCTTACCGGCCATTTCAGTGTTGGGATGCCGGCCTCTTCAAATGCGCTTAGCGCATCCGCCTTGGTGAACTGATAAAGCGTTACCAGTTTTGTGTTCGGGTAAAAATATCTAATTTTTTCAATGGGTTGAAGAGATAATACTGGCAGTTGAACAACCATTACCTGGGGTTCGGAAACTGCGCCACGGGCCTGTTTCTGTTCGGTGGTAAAGGCAGCCATGTTGGCCCATCGTGTGGTGATGTCTATACGCCTGGGGGTCTCACTTTCCTGCTCCTGCTGCTCTAAAGTCACCAGGTTTGCGCCGATCAGACCAACGCTTGGTGCGTGCAGACTGGCGACAACAGGCTGCGCCGGTTGGCTGTCGATACGCTCTTCCAGCTGACTGATAGTGAGCGCGGCAAGGCTTGAGATGGGCTGTCCCTGATCAATGAGGTGCTTGATGAGCTGCAGTTGCTGCAGCTGTTCACGGCTGTAAAAGCGGGTCTTGCCGGTTTTCTGGGCAGGGCTGAGGTCATACCGCCGTTCCCACGCGCGCAACCGCTCAACAGATAAACCGGTGAGCGAAGCGACGGTACCGATGCGGTACAGTTCCTGTTCTGGTGATGTGAGTAACTTGGCATCCACGGCAGGGCTGTCCAGGTACAAAGGCTGAACAACTATATACACCTGAACAGATTTGTCCAGCTGATGGCGCTTTGTTCAGGTTGCCGCTGGAAAGGAGGAAGCGTCTGGCCGCTGGAAAGGAAGAAGCGTCTGGCCGCTGGAAAGGAAGAAGCGTCTGGCCGCTGGAAAGGAAGAAGCGGCGTGCCACGGAGAGGGAGGAAGGGGAGAGATCACCGTGACACGCCTTCTTGCTGTGACTACATCAAGCGCTTGGCTCAATCCACAGAAGAGCCGGCATTCTATGAACATTAATGTTCATTGCAAGCTGATTATTGTCAAAAGTTGTTACAAATAGTTACGCAGCCTGGGGTTTTCAACCCGATGGGATGCCATCAAAAAATTCAACCTTGCCGGTTTCCAGGGAATACTCAGCGCCAACCACAAGCAGGTCATCGCTGCGAATGAGCCCTTCGATAATGTCAGAGCCGTGCCGCAGATGTTCGGCGGAGGTGAGGACATTTGCTCTTACCGCCTGATTCATCAATTCTGTGGCAGGAACTTTTGCGTTGATCAGCGGCTGAACAGCGGGTCGGATGCGATCAACGATTGAACGCAGGTTAGGTGAGCGGTTCTCGCTGGTTTGAACCAGCTCTTCTATGGTCGCTCTTATCGCGCCGCATTGCGTATGTCCCAGCACCACAACGAGCCGTGTTCCGAACTCAGCAGCTGCAAATTCGACGCTGCCCACCTGAGAGGGTGCAACGATGTTGCCTGCCACGCGGATAACAAACAGATCCCCGAGACCCTGATCAAAAATCAGTTCCGCAGGCACCCGTGAGTCCGAGCAACCGAGAATGATCGCAAAGGGCTTCTGTCCGGCGACGGACTGTTCCCGGCTGGATTGCACAGCATGATCAGCAAACTGATTGGCGGCGAAACGTTGATTGCCTTCGCGCAGGCGATTAAGGGCTTCTAAGGCGATTTGCATGGGGTGATCTTACCACGCTCATCAGATTGTCAGGCTATATCTGCTTGGCAATTCGGCTGACGTTGACCCACAATGTTGTTTCTGGAATAACATTTAAAAGGGGGAACTGGCGCAATGAAAAACAACCTGGGTCTATTTCTAACTAAGCGGGCATTTCTTTCGCCGGACCTGGAAGCCTACGTCGAGGGAGACGGTAGCTTTCGACTCACCTATAAGGAGCTGAACGCAAGCAGTAACAGACTGGCAAACGCCCTGCTTGCCGACGGTATAGAAAAAGGCGAGCGCGTTGGTCTTCTGCTGATGAACTCACGCGAATTCATGGAAGCCTATTTTGCGCTGGCGAAAGTAGGTGCGGTGGTTGTGCCGCTGAACTGGCGGCTGGTGGCGGATGAGTTGGAATTTATCCTGAAAGACAGTGGTACTAAACGTCTCATATTTGGTAACGAGTTTGTCGACACGGTTGCCGAGTTGCACAGTCGTGGCGACAAAACCGATGTGCAGCAATGGCTGCAGGTCAGCGGAGATGACGATGCAGCGTATTTTGCAACAGATTACGTCTCTTTCCGGGACCAGGCATCAGATGTCGAGCCTGAGGCGCGTGCAGCGGACGAAGACATGCTGTACATCATGTATACCTCCGGTACAACGGGTCTGCCCAAGGGGGTTGTTCATACCCATCACAGTGCAATCTGGGGCCTGGTGACCATTGGTGCAACAGCCGAGTATCAGGACAAAGACCGTTACCTGGCTTGTTTGCCTATGTTTCATGTTGGCGCCCTGACGCCGTTAGCGGTTAACGTCTGGCGCGGTGCGACCAACATTGTGATGCGCACGTTTGACCCTGTGCGCGCCTGGCAGTTGATCGAAGAAGAAAAAATCACCACGGGCCTGGCCGTGCCAGCGATGTTGAATTTCATGATGCAGGTGCCTTATGACCAGCATGACTATTCAACCCTGAGGTGGATGATGACCGGAGCGGCGCCGGTGCCTGTATCCCTGACCCAGCAGTATCACGATCTCGGTATAGGTTTGCTGCAGGTCTACGGACTGACTGAAAGCTGTGGCCCCGCTTGTCTGATGGATGCGGAGAACGCCTTACGCAAACCGGACTCGACAGGGCGTGCGTTTTTTCACACTGAAATTCGGGTTGTCAATGACGAGGGCCAGGACTGTGCCCCGGGAGAAGCGGGTGAGGTGTGGGTAAAGGGTGCGCACATCATGCGCGAGTACTGGAACCGACCTGATGCAACAGCAGAGACTCTGGTAGATGGCTGGCTGCGCACCGGTGATGTTGCCACCATGGATGATGAAGGCTTTGTCTCAATACAGGACCGCATCAAAGACATGATCATCAGTGGTGGAGAAAATGTTTATCCGGCAGAGATAGAAGGTGTTCTGGCTGCCCATCCGGGTATCGCTGAAGCCGCGGTAATCGGTCAAACCAGTGAGAAGTGGGGAGAGTCACCTCTGGCCATAGTTGTCAGAACGGATGACAGCCTCACAGAAGCTGATGTCATTAACTTCTGTCAGGGTAAGTTGGCTGGTTTCAAACAGCCTAAAGCGGCGGTGTTTGTTGACGAGATCCCGCGCAATCCAAGCGGAAAGATCTTAAAACGGGTGTTGCGCGAACAGTTTCCGAAAGAGGCGTCGGTTTAGACGACACAGCGGTTTCAGTGATCGTCCGGGCACGGTCCGGTTTCAACCTGTATGGTTGAATGATCAATGCCGAACTGCTGGTTCAATACGCGCTTGATTTCGGCTACCACGGGTTGAACGTCCGTCTGTTCCGGGACCAGAGCATGCAGGGTCAGCAGAGGTTTTTCTGCTGTGAGTGCCCAGGCGTGCACGTGATGAATCTCAGTAACCTCTGGTATGGAACGACTTAAGACGGACTTAATTTCTTTCAGGTCAACGTTCTGTGGCACACCTTCAAGCAGAATATGGGTGGACTCTTTGAGCACGCCGTAAGCACCGCGGCCGAGGATAACGACAATCATCAAAGCCAGCACCGGGTCTGCATACAGCCAGCCAAACCAGTACACAGACACCGCTGCGATAATTGCAGCGGCTGAACCCAGCAGATCACCCAGCACGTGCAGAGCGGCTGCTCGCACATTGCCGCTGTCCGAGGCGCCGTGGAGCCATCGGAACGCCACAAGGTTAATCACAAAGCCAATAATCGCGACGATTAATGCGGGTATCGGTTTGATCATTTCAGGCGCTGCCAGCCTCTGTACCGCTTCGACGGATATCCAGACAATCAGTGCCACCAGTGTCAGCCCGTTAATGAACGCGGCCAGTACCTGAAAGCGGTGATAACCGTAAGATAAATTCTGATCATAGCCTTTCGCGGAAATGCGAGCAGCCCACCATGATAAACCCAGAGCGGTTGCGTCCAGGAACATGTGGCCGGCATCTGCGATCAAAACCAGCGCATTAGTGAGCAGGCCTGCCGCAAGCTCCACCACCATAAAGGTGGCAATCAGGAAGAATGCGCGTCCTAACAGTCGGCTGTCATTGTCGGCGTGATGGTGTGCGTGATTGTGGGCCATAACTTACAGCGGCTGATTGGTGTCCATGCCGAGCAGAACTTTCCCTACCACCTCATAAGTCGGTTGCGCCACCATGATGTGCTGCGTAGGTACGTGCACATCGCGAAAGCATTGCTGGAGCTTGGATTTGCTGTAAATCGCAGTACCTCCGGCGGCGTGATACAGCTTGTCGACAACCTCCACTGCAGACCAGGCGTTGTTGGTTGCGGCTAACCGCAGCTTGGCCTTACATGCCTGGTCAAGCCGCCCCTCGGCACTGGCCTGTTGCCAGGCTTCATCAATGTAGGTGGCGGTTAAAGCACGGGCGCTGGCCAGCTTAGCCTGAGCCTGGGCGAGATCTTTCTGAACGGCAGGTCGATTAGCCAGCGATCGTGACGAACCCGTGGGTGTCTTCGCGCCTGCCAGATTGTTGAATTCATCTACCGCACGCTGGGCAATGCCAATAGAGACTGCTGAAACACCCAGGGCGAGCAGGCCGAAGGTAGGAAAACGATACAGCGGACTATCAACCCTGGCGCGCTTGCCAAGTACAACCCAGCGACCTTCGGGTACGAAGGCATTATTAACTTCAATATCGTGGCTACCGGTACCGCGTAGCCCAGAAGTGTCCCAGGTGTCGTCATGAATTGTGACTTCATCTGCCGGGAAAAAGGCCAGCACTGGTTCGGGCTGCCCGTGTTTGTTGACTCTGGGCTCGCCGTTTTCGCTGACGCTACAACCACCGCAAATCCAGTTTGCCACCTGGGAACCACTGCCAAACGGCCAGCGACCGGATACCGTTAAGCCATTCTCTGCGGTGTTTACTTCAGCTTTGCCGATAGGCGCGGTCACGCCAACGGTAATCGCACGTGGATTGTCGCCATATATTTTCTGCGCCCAGTCGGGTGCCAGAGAAGCACTGAGTAACCCGGTTGTGCTGCCAATCATCAAACACCAGCCAACGGCACCATCAGCATGGCCCGTGGCCGCAAGGGTGTCAAAAAACTGTTGCGGTTGGCATTCGTGGCCACCGTATTTTGCTGGCACCAGCATACGAAACAAACCCGCGTCGGCCATCTTGTCAGCCAGATCCTGTGGCATTCTGCGGTTAGCCTCTATGCTGGGCGCCAGGTCATTTATCTGCTCGTAAAATGATTCTGCAATGGCAACGGTATTCAAAAGTGTCTCTCCAGTGTAGCGACTGATTATCTGCGATTGCTCGGGTGGAAGAAACCTCTGAGTTTGCGATAGTTAAGCGCCTGTGCCTTCAGCAATTCAGAAATGTAGGACAGTTGTTGAGGCGTACGTAATTGCCCAGTTCGCCCTGCAGGTACAGATGTTTGCCTGCCATTACAAATGCAACTGTAGCAACAGGGTCATCTGCGCGACGAAACTGATGCTGATCAACGGCAAACAGGCGGGTGTCTCTGCTGGCTGTATTCAACCAGAGCTGGCCATCGCGCAAGACAACCTTGACCTTCTGCATCCTGCCAGCTTGCCAGTCTGTGACGCCAAATCGTGTGCTCGATGGGTAGTATGTACCCGTGAAGGCTATGCGCTGCGCATCGCTGAGGGAAAACTCGGGTGGTTTGTCAGCATCGGACAGGTCTGCAGTTAAGAATCCTTCAATGGCCCGCTCTATTTCCCTCAGCGCCCCAGGATTGTCACTGGTAATGTTGGCCACATAACCGCGTTGATGTTCGGCCATGATGCTCAAACGGGAGCGATAGCCGTCAGCATCACCACCGTGAGTGTGCCAGGTGAAACCGCGACGGATGCGTGGATAAAAACCTGCCGCGTAGTCAAACGCGAACTCCGGCAGAAATCGGCGTCCATGGGGTTGGCGCAGATGCTGGTGCTGTAGTTTTGACAGGGCTGCAGGTTGCAGCAGTTCAACTAACAGTTTTTGCATGTCGGCAGCAGAGGCATTCAACGCTCCAAACGCTGCAAAAGTCATCTGCCAGTAAGGTATTGGTGTGGTGCCATCAGCCTGGAAAGCCGGCAGCAGATTGTGGCTTTGCACAAAACTGGCGCTGCTTAACCGCAGTGGTTTAAATACGCGCTGTTTAACGGCCTCCGCATAGCGTTGTCCGCTTACGGTTTCGATGAGCAGCTGGCTTAACCCAGGTGTCAGATTGGAATAAGCGTGTTGCAGCCCCGGAGGCCACAGGGTGCGTAGCTGACCGCGTTCAAACGCCAGTGCCTGAGCAAGTTCCAGGGCCTCATTAAAGTTGAAAGCGCGGCCGGACAGATCAGCAAATCCTGCCCGCAGTTCGATCAGGTCAATGACTCGAATGGGCTGTTCAGATTGCCAGGCATTGTCCCACAGCGAGGCATCGAGATAGCTGCTGATGGGTGCATTCAGATCAATCAAACCTTCCTCCGCGAGAGCGAGCACTGCCAATGCGGTGAATGTTTTGCTGATAGAACCCCAGCGTAATACATCATCGGACGTACAGTTCAGAGTGACCGCTTCGATTTGAGCAGGGTGATCCTTTATCCAGCTGAGGGAAAGGCAGGGAATGTTGTGACGCCGTTTGATTTCCTGCAAGGTGTTACGCAGCATCGCGACGTCTTCTGATGACTGATGCGCAACCCGCTCGGGTGGCACGCCAGTGTTGGCCGTGGATGCCTGTGAGCCTGGAGTCGCAAGCGCAACAAAGCCGCATAAGGCGAGTATCCAGGCACCGCTTTGCAACTGTTTAAGCCGAACGGATACGGCACCAACGTAAGGGAACAACATGACATCCAGCATAACATCCTGCCTCGCGCTGCAGCGCGCAATTCGACCGATAGCTCGCACAGCTCTGCTGGTTGGCGCGATGGTGACCACGGCGAGCGCGCTCGCGAGCCAGCAAACCGCTCCTGTTGCAATCGCCATTCACGGCGGCGCAGGTACGCTCAGCGCGGCAGACTTAACCGATGATCTCAAAGCCGCTTACCTCGGCAAAATGACCGAAGCGCTCAGAACGGGCCATAACCTGCTGTTGTCAGGCGGCAGCAGTGTGGATGCTGTGGTAGCCACAGTTGAAGTCCTGGAACAGTCACCACTGTTTAACGCAGGCATAGGCGCGGTGATGACATTCGATGGTAAACACGAACTGGATGCCAGCCTGATGTCAGGCGCAGATCTTCAGGCGGGCGCGGTCTCTGGTGTCACCTCGGTGGCCAGCCCGATCCGTCTGGCCCACGCGGTCATGTTGCAGTCGCCTCACGTCATGCTGGCCGGGCCAGGCGCCGAAGGTTTTGCGCGCAGCATTGGCATGCCTGCGGTAGACAACACGAGTTTCACCACCCCCCAGCGTGCTGAACAGCTGCAACGCGCTAAAGTGCGCATGAATGCGCGCATGAATGCGCGCACAGACGCACGCACCGATTTAGAACAGCTGC
>Ga0180435_10001280_pt1 | contig 26377 bp, 27 predicted proteins | sample SS_ome_3_FD_132467 | JGI IMG/M metagenome (GOLD analysis project Ga0180435, IMG submission 132467) | Hypersaline lake sediment archaeal communities from the Salton Sea, California, USA - SS_3_S_1 metaG | ecosystem: Environmental > Aquatic > Non-marine Saline and Alkaline > Hypersaline >... | reverse complement strand
CGGTGAAATTAAAGGCAAGACATCTTTTGTCCCAGGCGGATCAGCTGTTTAACTGTGAAGATCCGGAAATGGCGGTTTTTTCATATATTGTACCGGAAAGAAACCACTAACTCAGGAGGATTGAGTCATGACGTCAGAAAAGAAAACCTATTCACGAAGAAGCTTTTTTAAAACCGCCGGCACCGCCGGCGCAGGGGCAATCATCACGCCTGCCATTCTTCAAGCTAAAAACCGGACAGCCGATAATATGAGAGCGGGCGAGACGGTTTCCGTAAGACCGTTTGGCAAGACGGGCATTTCCGTTTCAACCCTCTCCTTAGGCGGCATGTTCGATATTCCGTCCAACCAGATCATCCTGAACCTTGCCGTTAAATTCGGTGTAACCTACTGGGATACGGCATACCGATACGGCGGCGGCGTCAGCGAAGAAGGTATTGGCATGTTCTTTAATAAAAAGCCGGATGTCCGTAAAACCATCTTTCTTGTAAGTAAAGCCATGTCAAGAAATCCGGGCGGCATGACCGATCAGCTTGAAACATCACTGAAGAGAATGAATACGGATTATATTGACCTGTATTTTATTCATTCCATAGGCAGCATTGATGAAATGACCGACGGCATGAAACAATGGGCCCAGGAGCAAAAAGAAAAAGGAAAAATCAAGCTGTTCGGGTTCAGCACCCATAGAAATATGGAAGAGTGTATGATGGGTGCGGCAAAACTCGACTGGATTGACGGTATCATGATGTCATATAATTTTCGACTTATGCAAAAACCGGAAATGAAAGACGCTGTGCAAGCCTGTGCTGAAAAGGGGATCGGCCTCACTGCCATGAAAACCCAGGGCGGCGGCTCCATTAAAACAGAGACGGACACCGAACTCAAAATGGCGGGTCACTTTGTAAAAAAGGGATTTACGCCCGAGCAGGCAAAGTTGAAAGCCGTGTGGGAGGACAGCCGGATTTCAAGCATCTGCTCCCAGATGCCCAACTCAACCCTTCTTGTGGCAAATGTGGCGGCGGCGCTGGACAGGAAAAGCCTGGCCGCAAAGGACAAAGAACTCTTAAGACAATACGCATGTGAAACCGCCTCTGATTATTGCGCCGGGTGCGGAGATATCTGTGAGTCCGCAATCAAAGGAAATGTGCCCATCAGTGATATCATGAGGCACCTCATGTACAAGAGGAGCTACACTGACAGGGATGTTGCCGGGACAGCTGACAGGACGCTGTCGGTGGACATAAAACAAATGGCTTCCCTGGACTTTTCCGCTGCTGAAAAGAGATGCCCCCAGAAGATGGCCATCGGACATCTCATAAAAGAGGCCGCCGGCCTATTATCATAGACAATTGGAACGGGCATTGAGTAAGGGAAGATGGGAAATAAGCGGTGCTGACCAAAAAGACCAAGCGCTTCGGGTCGCTCTGGGAGAACTCTCGGATAATTGGCGGCGGAACCCCATGGTTTCCTGGACCGAGATGTATCAAACCGGCGGACAACTGCTGGAATGGAAGCAAGAAAAAACCATATCAGGGCTCTGGACAAAAACGCCTGTAATGATCACGGCGACATTGGAGGACGGCGTGGGACAGGGCTTGAAAATGATTCACCTTTTCAGCCGGGTGGCAGGCATTGACATTGTTCCTTTGGGTTTGATGCAAAAAGAGACCGCCATTATTACCGCCTGTCAAAAAAAAGCCCCGGATTTTCTTGGCATGACCATCCTGCAGTTTGACTCGGAAGAGCGGCTGAGTCATATGGCCGACAAAATTCCCGAAGCAACACAGATTGTTGTGGGAGGGCCGATTTTTAACATGATGGATCGGGAGGAGCTGTCGGAAAAGCCTTATATCGTATTAAATACGGTCAGCGATTACATTGACTTTCTCTTAAGCCGGCATGGCGACAAATGAAATCAACTGAACATGCGGTATGCGCAAATCATGGGATACCGGCACGTGTTGAAACCAAGAGAATGGCGCTTTAGGATAAAGAAAGTAGAAAGGAACGAAGGTTTGTTTTTTGATGGTTGAGACCGAATTTCCTTCGGATATTTTTTCTGTGAAAGTCGATGGCATTGGTTGTAATGTTTAATAGATCGGCAATTTCTTTTGTTGTTTTTCCTTCCTTCACAAGTGTTGCGACCTGAATTTCCTGGGGAGTTAATCGCAAATGCATGGCGGTAACAGTCTGTAAAAAAGGTGAGATGATATCGTTAAGGTGGGTTTCGATTATGTCCAGATATGTTTTTTGACGGGAATCCAACCGGGTGTTTTTCATTTTTTCCAGATAGACAAAAACCATCTGGTTCACATTGGCGATAATCCGTTCTTCAATCTCCTGCCGGTCCTTGTCCCTCTGTTGCAGCAAGACTTTCAGGGCTGAATTCAACTCTTCAAGGTTTTGGCTTTTTAATCTGACCTCTTCTTCACGCGTCTTTATTTTTTCTTCGGCGAGCTTTAAAGGGGTTATGTTCTCATGACTCACGACGAGAAAATACGGCTCACTCCCTTTAATCCTGGTAACACGCATATAAAACCACATCCGCATTGTTGGAGAGTGGCACGGATATTCCATTCTAAATTCATCCGTGTCACCTTCAATTACCCGTCGTATGCCGCCTGCTGCCCGATGAGAAAATTCCGCATCCTTGCCATGGGCCTGGTCACAGACCTTTAAATAGTTGATGTTTTTTGAATTGATATCTGAACGCATCCCATTTTTTTGCCCATACAGCTGCCAGGCCGTATTGGTTTCCAGAATATACCCGTCCGAATCCAGAATGGCTATATGGGCGGAAAGGGAATTAAGAATAGTTTTATCAAATGATCCGATCGTCATATCCGGCAAGGGGGTTTACACCCATGAGTAATGAGTTCATATAACGAAAAAAATCTTATATTATCAAGTTATTAGTATTTACTATAAAAACCGTTATGTCAACAACTACCTTGAAACGGATTAAAGGGCTGCCATACCCGGGAACCGCTCTCCCCATTTTTAGGTGGCAACCCTTTAATTATAATTCCCGCTGCACGACATAAGTTAAGCATCATCAGGATCGAGCACCACGTCGATCACATGGATGACACCGTTTGAAGCGATGACATCAGCTATGATGACGGTCGCTTGAGCGTTTCCTCCAAGGTTCAGGGTAACCGATCCACTGACCACATCAATTGCCATCGAGCCATTGTTCAGCATGGTGACGCTACTGCCGTCAAGAGCAATGGCATCGTCTGCATAAACCTCACCGGCGAAGACGTGGTATGTCAGAATATTTACCAGAGTGTCTTTGTTGGCCGGGTCAAGGAGAACGTCGATGGTTCCATCGGGCAATGCGGCAAAGGCGTCATCGGTTGGTGCAAACACCGTAAAGGGTCCTTCAGCCTGGAGATCATCGTCAAGTTCGGCGGCCTGAAGGGCGGCCACCAGGGTTGTGAAGCTGCCGTTTGCCACGGCCGTCTCAACTATATCCCGTGGGGCGTCATCAGGGTCCAGAACAGCGTCAAGAACATGAATGACGCCATTGGATGCGATGATATCGGTTATGATGACGGTTGCTTGTCTGTTTCCGCCACTGTTGAGAATTAGATCACCGTCGATGACGTTCAGCCGTATTTTTTCCCCGTTTAACATACCGGCCGCTCGACCGTCCAGGGCAATGGCATCGTCCGCCAGCACATCACCCGCCAGCACGTGATAGGTCAGGATGTCGGAAAGAATGGCCTGGTTAGCCGGGTCAAGAAGAACGTCGATGGTTCCATCGGGCAATGCGGCAAAGGCGTCATCGGTTGGTGCAAACACCGTAAACGGACCGCCCTCCTGCAGGTCATCGTCCAGTCCGGCGGCCTGAAGGGCGGCCACCAGGGTCGTAAAGCGGCCGTCATCTGCAGCGATTTCAACAATATTTCGTGTTTCTCCGGCAGGTGTCTGGTTTGCATCGTCATCGTCATCATCATGAATGCCGCATGATGCCAGCGTAAAAGAAAAAACCAGAACGACTGCGAACAGTGAGTATTTTTTTAGTAGTGGGTTCATAATGTCCTCCTTCTCTGTGGGCCAGAGTGTTATAATGTAGGTTAATGCCTGATTAAAATTTGTCTTACCGAGAAAAATATGAACCAATGAGAAAAGGTCAACGCTAATAAAAAAGGGGCATATCAGTAGGTGAAAACTACCATTAAAGATGGGGCCTGAAACCAGTTCAACCTGGCGCAGTTAAAGACAGTGACGACGATGGACATCAAAAAAATCAATTGTGACGTGTGCCTCCTCAGCAAAGAAGGACGGTGTATCGGTTATCGATTGACCGGGTTTTATGACCTTTAGCCGAAAGCAACGGCCCTTTTGAATCGATTACGGAGAAAACTGATGATTAGCCATATAAGTCGTCGGCAACCGTTTCAAGCCCTAGTTCAACCAGCTTTTCCCGGGTTGGTTTTCCTGTTTCCCTGTCCCACTTGCTCACCATATAGAATTCCTTGAGCATCCTATCCATATCCGGCTCGATACCGGCCGTACCGCCTTCACTTAATGCTTTTCGTGTAATTTCAGGAATTTTATCATCATCACCGGTGACACCCAGTTTATTGTTGATGGCGCGTTTGAGGTTCAACGAACGCTCGCCGAAGGTCAGCAAATCCATGGTCTTGAATTCCCGGCCTGTAATGCTAACAAGGATTTTTGTGATCATTGTCGCAGGTATAGGTGAAAATTGGCACAATGTAAAACTGTTGTAGAGTTCACAAAACTGAAGCAATTTTGCCGTCAGAGCGCCTTTTTGATCAGGGTTGTTTTTATCCGTAAATGTGATACCCAGACCCAAACCTATTTCATTTCCAGGTGCATCCAGACTGTAAAAAGCCCCCTTTAAATGACAGGCCCCTCTGGGACCCACGGCATACGCCAATGCAGCTCCCTGGTAGGCTCTGGGGTCATGCATGGGGAATTCCAGGCCCTTTACATGCGCGGCGTCTTCCGGGTCCGCTCCAAGCTCAATGGCCATTTGTTTTACACCCTTGGACAGCAATTTGCCGATACCTTCCTGATTGATAATCATTTCAAGCAGCGTCAGTATAATGGCGCTGTCACCCCAAGGGATGTCCATGCCGGCCTTTTCTTTTGTCAGTATTCCTTTTTCATGCAAATGCATGGCAAATGCGATGGAAACACCGGCGGAAATGGTATCAATACCATGTCTGTTGCAGAGATGATTTGCCATGACAATGGAGTCAATATCAAAATTCATGCACAGCGGGCCAAAGGCCCCCACGGTTTCATATTCAGGACCATCGACATGCTTGATATCATCATTGAAATTCTTAATGATTCTTCCACATCCTATGGGACAACCGGTGCAGGCATAGTTGGACATTTGGTAGCGGTCCCGAAAGGCCGGGCCATGAATTTTTCCAGCCGGGAAAACGCTTTTTGTAAAATATTTGGTCGGCACATCTCCGAGCCGCATGGCGAGATCCATATAAAAATTTGTGCCGTAAAGCTTGTATGCCTGAGTATAAAGATTGCTCATGATGCTGTCCCGGGCTTCCTGCATTAATCGCTTCAACTCATCGGGGCCGGCAACCGGGGTCTTCATTGTTCCTGAAACAACAACGGCTTTCAGGTTTTTTGCGCCCATTAATGCGCCCATACCGCATCGACCGGCAGCCCGCCCCTCATCATTCATGATGTTTGCATAATGAACCATGTGTTCACCGCCCAGCCCTATGCAGGCGACGGACGCCTTTTCGTCCACCTCGGCTTTAATTTTCTTCTGTGTTTCATAACTGTCTGCCTGACCCCAAAGATGGGATGCATCACAAACTTCCGCATTTCCTTCTTTCACATACACATAGACCGGTTTTTCAGCTTTACCGGTAATCAGTATGCCGTCATAACCCGTACCTTTCAGGCGTATGGGAAACGTCCCTCCGGTGGTGGCCTCACCCCAGAGGCCGGTCCCGGGAGATATACCGCATATGGCCGCACGGCTGACCATGGGGACATTGGATCCGGTAAAAGGTCCGGTTGCAAAGACAATCGGGTTTTCAGGAGAAAGTGGATCCATGTCTGTTGTCACATAATCGTAGATGATGTGTGCGGCCAGTGTGGACCCCCCGACATATTTTTTCTGATCCTCATCACTGATTGGAATGTCTTCTGTGCCGCCTCTTGTAAGGTCGATTTTCAGAAATTTACCAAAATATCCATTCATGGGCTACCTCCATGTCTCTGATTGCAAATCCAGCAGTTCGCCGTCGTAGGCACTGAAAAATATATCCCTAAACTGGTCCTGGTTCAGGTCATACCAGCCAAAGTAGAATCCGGGATCCGTCGGCGTCTGGTCAAGCATCATGTCCATGTTTTTTTCCAGTTCGTCTTTTTTTACGCCGATTTCCTTTAGGGCAACGGGAAGGTTCACGGACGTCATGAGGCCCCGGATCTTTTCAATGAGGCGATAGAGGCTTTTTTCATCGGAATCCATGTCCCGCACCCCAAGCATATCAGCGAGTTTTAGATGGCGGTCGGTTGCCCTTGAATATACCTGGAGTTCATAAGGAATAAACAAGAGAACCAGTACCCCGTGATGGATATGAAACAGTCCGCCTATGGTGTGGCCCAACGCATGTGAGATTCCCGAGCCGCCGTTTGCAAGGGGTATTCCGGCCATCATGGCAGCCTGCTGCATTTTCATCCTGGGCATAATGTCATTCCCGTCTGCGTATGCACGGGGCAGCCATTCGAAAATCATCTCAATGGTTTTTTGTGCAATGGCCTGGTTAATCTCATCTGATTTTGGCGCCATAAACCCGTCTATGGCATGGGCCAGGGCATCGGCACCGGTTCCGGCCGTCAGCTCCGGTGGCATTCCCACGGTTAATGACGGATCGAGCAGGGCAAAATCCGGGACAAATTCCGGCAACGCTCCGGCAACCGGAAGCTTTACGCCATCAGGAAACGAAATGACGGCGACACCGGAGACTTCGGAGCCGGTACCGCTGGTGGTGGGGACCGCCGCCAGTTTGGCCTTATTTCTGAGGTTTAACGGAACCAGTGGATTCAATATTTCCAGTTTGACATCCGGGTGTTCATAGATGAGCCAGGCGGCTTTGGCCGTATCCATGGCAGAGCCGCCGCCTAACGCAAAAATAAGGTCGGGTTGGAATTGAATGATCCGGTCTGCGCAGTCCTTTACGGTATCGATGGGAGCATCGGGTTGGGCTTTTGCCCATGTTTCAAATGAGATGCCATGTCTTTTTTCATAAGGCCGGATAATTTTTTTGGCAAATCGAACGGCATATTCATCGGTAACGATGAAAGCACGCTTGCTTTTACACTCCCTGGCAATCAAGTCCACCGCATCCGGTAAAAGCTGGGGTTCTTCAAGAAAAAGGTTGAAACCGGAAAACACCCGCGGAACAAAAAAGGGCTTCATCATATCCCGTATAAACTCTGCCTGTATCATGGGACCGCCCCATGTCTTCAGCAAATATTCGTGCGTCCAGTAAGTCATATGGCCTCCTTAGTCCTTAAACGCTATTCCATGACATAATTAATCGCAGCGCCAAACCAGGTAAATGAATGGATCCGGCCCTCTATACCCACCAGGTGGTTTTGAAGCGCCTCGATAATTCCGTCTTCGCCTTTTTTCATGGCATTAAATGCAATTTTAGCATCCGACCACACCATGGCGGCGTCATATTGGTCCAGCACCGAGTCACTGGAAAACGTGCCGTCTTTAAAAATGAAACGCTTGCCACTCTTATTGTCTTTGGTTTTAACGACAATGACGCATTCGTGTCCCATCAGGAATTTTTTAAAGTTGGAATCGGTTTTGGCAGACTTCTTAAACTTGGACGAAAGGATGAAAAGAAGCAATTTAAACAACATAATCGTCTCCTTGAAAACGGTGGATAATTGCCGTTGAAACCACCTTATGCCTTTAGCTCACTTACTCTTTTATATGCCGGATCAAGTGCCCCAACTCCGGGAAAATAAGGGCGCTGCAGGCAAGCTTAACGGCACTAATGCTTCCCGGTATGCAGAAAATAACCGTATCCATGGCAATACCGGCGGTGGCCCTTGAAAGCAGCGCGGCGGAGTCAATTTCTTCAAAACTGAGCTGGGAAAAGATGGCGCCAAATGCCGTAAGTTCTTTACTAAGAAGGGGACGAATGGCTTCTATGGTAACATCCTTTGCGCTGATGCCTGTACCCCCGGTTAAAATAAGCGCATCCGGAGATATGTTAATGAGAGCATCCAAAACGGTCTTCTCGATAACATGTCTGTCATCCGGAATAACCTTATAAAGAACGGTGCTGTGGCCTTCTTTTGCAATCCGTTTTCTGATCCAGAGGCCGGCTTTGTCCTCCGCTTCTGATCGGGTGGTGGATATGGTTAAAAGGCCTATGGTCAGTTCCGAAGGAGCGTGTTTTTTATGTTCGGTAGAACTCACCTGTCAACCTCCCCCTTCAACAATGGTAACGGCATCTTCTTTGTCATGTTCCGACAGCAGTACATTCACTGTTTCTCCGCGTTTTGTTTTTACAAATTTTCCCACATAATCCGCCTGAATGGGGAGCTCCCTGAATCCGCGATCCACAAGCACAGCCAGCTCGATTCTGCCGGGGCGTCCAAAATCCACCACGGCATCCATGGCTGCCCGTATGGTCCGTCCGGTGAATAAAACATCATCCACAAGAATAATCTGCTTATCATCAACCGGAAACGGTATGTCGGTTGTTTGAACAACAGGCTGGGCGCTGATCATGGTCCAGTCATCCCGATACAGGGTAATATCCATTGCACCGGTTGGGATTTTCGATCCTTCGATTTCCAGAATCGTGGCCTTAAGTCGCCTGGCAATATGGACCCCCCTGGTATGAATGCCGATAAGGGCAAGGTTCCCGGATCCCTTGTGCCGCTCGAGGATTTCATAGCCGATTCGTTTAATCATCCGGTCTATGTCTGCTTTTTTCAGGATGGTCAGACTGCTTGTCATGATCTTGTCCCCCGAATTCGATAATGTTTCGAAGCATGCTAATGGGAGAACCATATATAGAGAAGACATATTTATCAAGTGTCTTTATGGATCCGAATTAAATTGCCTTGCTTTTGGCCCCTCTTTTTTTTAAAAAGCAAAGGTGATGAGAAGACGTTAGCGGCCAGATTCTTATACAGTTTACAAAAAGGCGTTTTAATGGAACATCAATGCAGCGGGGTCATTCTTGCCGGTGGTTTAAACACACGATTTTCAGGAAAGAAAAAAGCGCTGGAGATAATCGGGGGTAAAGCCGTACTTTCATACACATACGACCTTTTCAGGGAGATGTTTGAGGAGGTGATCCTTATCACCAATGACCCGATTGAATTTTTATCCTTTGATGTAAAGATGGCTGCGGATATATACCAGGTAAGAAGTTCGCTGACCGGAATCCATGCCGGGCTGTCCATGGCTTCCAACCGGTGGGCATTTTTTGCGGCCTGTGACACACCATTTATAAAAAAACAACTGGTGGAAACGGTCATATCCGCCATAGATGATAAATCGGATATTGTTCTTCCGGAGACTGAAAAAGGGTCCGAACCGCTTTGTGCGGCGTATTCCAAACAATGCCTGACATCCATGACCCAGAGCCTGGAAAGGGAAAAATTAAAAATCAAGCTTGCCATCCGGAATCTTCGCATAAAAGAGATACCGGAACGTCTGCTCAAGGAAAAGGATCCCGAACTGGTGTCGTTTTTCAATATAAACACACCGGAAGACCTCAAAACCGCGGAAGAGATGATAAAAAAGGGGATTATATGAAAATCAACGACATGGTGGAAAAAATAAAGCGGCGCCCCGACTACCATAAAGCGGGAATGCTGCTGTGTCATAACGGGGTGGTGAGAGAAACGTCAAGGGACGGTCGAAAAGTAAGGGGGTTGAAAGTAGCCGTTGACCATGAAGCGCTTGACCGGGTGCTCACCAAAAACAGGAACAGAACGGGCATTATCGATATCCTCATCGAGATTGCCGAGGACAGGGATCTCGTTGTGGGAGATGATGTGATGGTGCTGGTTGTTGCCGGTGATATCCGGGACAATGTGATTCGTGTGCTTGAAGATACATTGAATGAGGTGAAGGCGACGGTGACCAGTAAAACAGAGTACTATATATGATGGATTACTAAACGTCCCGGCAAATGGTTTTTTGCTTTTATAACAGGAGGAATCATGCCTGAATTTACCCATGTGGATGAAAAAGGACACGTGCGGATGGTGGATGTTACGGAGAAGGAACCGACGCTGCGGGTGGCCGTGGCAGGCGGAACCGTTTCAATGAACAGGGAAACCTTTGAAAAAATAAAGGATAACCGGGTCAAAAAGGGAAATGTTCTGGAAACCGCCCGCATTGCAGGGATAATGGCTGCAAAAAAGACATCCGAATTGATTCCCATGTGCCATCCGTTGAACATTGCTTATGTCAGCATTGATTTTTTACCGGATGAAATAAACAGCCGTATTGGCATCCGTTCCGAGGTAAGGCTCACCGGACGAACAGGTGTGGAGATGGAGGCGCTGACCGCAGTGTCGGTCAGCGCATTGACCATATATGATATGTGTAAATCCCATGACAGGGGAATGATGATTTCGGATATCGCGCTGCTTGAAAAATCAGGCGGAACGTCAGGTGAATATAAACGGCCATGATGAATGAATACACCCATATAATTTTTCTGGTGCTAGGGGGCATTGTCGGTGGATGGATTTTAGGCCGCCTTTCCGCCCGGCTGAAGTACACCGCCGTCATCAACCGGCTTTCAAAGGAGTTGGAAAAGGCCAACCAGGGCCTCGAGTCCTTGAATGCGAAATACCTTGAGTCTTCAAATGAACTGGCCGCGGCCCGGGAGCGTTACCGGATGCTTGAAAACATAAGAACCGACATGACGGATGCATTTAAAGCAGCGTCAACAGGCGTGTTAAAGGAAAATAATGAGTCGTTTCTTGATCTGGCTAAAACGACGCTGTCAACATACATTAATTCCGCAAAAACCGATCTGGATGCCAGACACAAGGCGGTGGAGAATGTGGTCAAACCCCTGAAAGACACCCTGGACAAATATGACCAGCATGTGTCCACAATGGAACGTGACCGGGAAAAAGCAATGGGCGGTCTCACCAAACATATCGAGACCCTCACCTCTTCCCAGAATGAACTGCAGAAAGAAACCGGCAAACTGGCAAGCGCTCTTCGGGTTCCCCATGTAAGGGGTCGCTGGGGTGAGGTGACACTGAAACGGGTAGCTGAACTGTCCGGCATGCAGAATCGATGTGATTTTTTTGAGCAGGAGACGTCGCGCACCGAAGACGGCGCCATGCGGCCCGATATGGTCGTTCGGCTGCCGGGAAACCGGCAGATTGTGGTGGATGCCAAGGTGCCTCTTTTCGCCTATCTTGAAGCGATTGAATCCGAAGACGGGGATCGGCGGGAAACGCGGCTCCTTGACCATGCAAAACACGTGCAGGGTCATATACAAAAGCTTGCACAAAAAAGCTACTGGACAGGATTTCAGCCCGCGCCGGAATTCGTCGTCCTGTTCATTCCGGGCGAAAATTTTTTCAGTGCAGCCCTTGCAAAGATTCCCACCCTCATTGAAGAGGGGACATCGAAGAATGTGATTCTTGCAACCCCCACGACACTCATCTCCCTCTTAAAGGCCGTTGCCCATGGCTGGAACCAGGAAACGATGACTCAAAACGCCAGAATCATCAGCGAACTGGGCAAGGAACTTTTTGAGCGGCTCAATATGATGGCACGCCATCTGAACCGGCTTGGCCGGGATCTTGAGAGAAGCACAAGCACCTACAACCAGGTGGTGGGGTCATTCGAGCGGCGGGTGTTTTCATCGGCAAGAAAATTCAAGGAGCTTGGCATATCCCTTAAAAAGGGAAATGAATTCCAAGAGGTTTTACCGGCTGAAACCCATGTTAGAAAAATCAAATCCGATGATGAACCAGATGCGGATTAGGGCTGATGCACTAGGAATATACCGACACCATCAGCTTGATGATGGTCAGACCGATAACCGACAGAAAAAAGATTCTAACAAATTTCACCCCTTTGAGGACCACAAGGTTGGAACCGGCAAAAGCTCCCAGCACTTGGCCGACGCCCATGATGATACCGGCCTTATACACCACGTTATGTCCCAGCACAAAAAACAAAAGCGCAACCAAATTGCTGGTAAGATTCATAACCTTTGTATGGGCGGTGGCTTTGGTTAAATTAACTCCCAGAAACATGACGAAAACCAGCATCCAGAATGAGCCTGTCCCCGGTCCGAAAAAGCCGTCATAAAAGCCCAAAAGTAGGCCGAAGGCCGTATAAAAGCTGTTTGCGGATATCGTGGCACGCCGGTCTTTCATGCCGAGTTCACGGGAAAAAAGGAGATAGAGAAAAACCGCCAGCATCATGAAAGGAATGATGCGCTCCAAAAAATCCGCAGCAATAACCTGGATGGTGAGGGTTCCAATGCCGGCACCCAGGGCGGTAAACATGATGCCCTGTATGGTTTCTCGGAACGCAACTAATTGTTTTCTATTGTAATTCAGAGTCGCAACAAAGGTGCCGCACGTACTTTGAAGTTTATTGGTTCCAAGGGCCAGGTGGGGCGGAAACCCTGCTGAAATCAATGCCGGGAGAGCGATGAGCCCGCCTCCTCCGGCAATGGAGTCCACAAAGCCCGCAATGAATCCGGCAACGCCCAAGAAAAGATAGCTGCTGACTGATAAGGGGTCCATCGGACCGATCTATATTATTTTAACCCAACATTCAAGTAAGAGAAACGGATTGAGGTGATATATTGAAACCTAGTTGGTCTTATGTTTCGATCGGCGCTTCCAGAATGCCATGATACCGTCTTTGCCGTAGGAAATCTGAACAAGCTCCCAACCGTTTTTTCCCCTGTTGTTCAGTATATCGGCCAGCACCCTCACCTGGCTTTTTGACACTTCGTCAATACCGCACTGGCCGGACTCGCTGCAGAAATAGATAATTTTATCAAATGTATCCGAAGAGTGCTGGGTTATTTCATATTCAAATTGCTCCATGGGGCCTCCTTGGAAATCCTTTTTATTTACAGAATAAATCCGTTCAAAGGAAAGTCAAGGCGCTTTACAAGTATCCCATCGTAGTTATTATACCTTTATTGAGGTGGTTCAAGATTTAATGAATTCCATCGTAAGGAGGTGTGTCATGAGTGACAACATAAAAGACATGGACGTAAAAAAGGTGCTTTGGCCGACGGATTTTTCAAGGAATGCCGAAAAAGCCCTGCCCTATATTACATCACTGACCAAACAATACGGAGCTGAAATTCATGTGCTTCACGTGATTGAGGATATCGCCCATCATGAGTCATGGTATGGCGCTTTTGACAACGATCATATTGAAAAGCTGATGGAGTGGGTGAACAAAACAGGGGAAACCCGGCTGGAGCAGATTTGTGAGAAGTATTTAGAGGGATGCCCTCTGTACATCAAACACATTGCTGTGGGCGATCCGGCCGTGGAAATATTAAAAATGATCAACAAGGAGAAGGTGGACCTGGTGGTGATGGCAAGCAAGGGAAAAAGCGGGAACTTCCGTTTTGGCAGCGTTGCTGAAAAGGTGCTGAAGGAAGCGCCCGTGCCGGTTACGGCAATTCCCGTTGACCAGGAGAAATAAGCCGGTCTGAACGCCGCATGACCTGACTTGAGTGCAGAGCCGAATCGAAGAAATGACGAAAAAGAAAGTGCAATTAGAGGCCCGTGAACGTTTGATGAACTGGTATGGAAACAACAAACGGTCACTGCCCTGGAGGAAAACAGCGGACCCTTACCTTATCTGGGTTTCCGAGGTCATGCTGCAGCAGACACAGGTTGCCACCGTTGTTGAGTATTACCGGCGGTTTGTCCGAATGTATCCGACGATCAAGGATCTTTCCGAAGCAGGTCAAAACCGGGTTCTAAAGGCGTGGGAAGGACTGGGGTACTACACCCGGGCGAGAAACTTTCATAAAGCGTCTCAAATCGTGGCCTCCCGGTATAACGGGCACGTGCCGGATACCTGGAATGAGTTCCGGGGGCTGCCCGGCGTGGGGGACTATATTGCATCGGCGGTGCTCTCCATTGCATTCGGACAGCCTTACGCAGTGGTGGATGGCAATGTCAAGCGGGTTCTGTCGCGCTTGTTTCAGATGGATTCACCCGTCAACACGTCATCTTCGGTGGGCGTTTTCAGGGTTGTGGCCCAACAGATGCTGGACACCTCTGACCCGGGGACTTTCAACCAGGCGGTGATGGAGTTGGGTGCTCTCGTCTGCAAGCCAAGACAGCCGCTTTGCGGGGAATGCCCTCTGGAAACATGTTGCAGCGCTCTCGGCAATGAATCGGTGGCTGATTTTCCCAAAAGAAAGAAAAAAAAGCCGGTTCCGGAAAAATTGCTGGTTACAGGGATCGTTGAAAAAAAAGGCAAGGTGCTGATTGTTCAGCGGAATCCGGACCATATGCTTGGTGGGTTATGGGAGTTTCCCGGTGGCGAAGTTAAAAAAAAAGAAGACGGGTCCCTGGCCTGTAAAAACCGGATTCGGGAGCAGACCGGCATTCAGGTGTCGGAAATCAGTTATTTAACCCGGGTTCGCCATGCGTATTCCCACTTTAAAATTCAAATGGACGTGTTTCATTGTCATTTTGGGAAGGGGCCTGTTAAGTTAAACGGCCCTGTCGCCTGCAAATGGGTCAACATAGAGGACCTGGACCAGTTTCCGTTTCACAAAGCCGTGCACAAGTTCCTGTCCCTGGTAAAAGCCAAAGAATTGGAGTAATTTTCAGGTTAAGCGTTATTTTCTAACCGGCCTCCAAATATCTATTCTTCAATAACTGTTCAATACCTCATGCCGGACGTGATCCGGCATCTGTAATTTTAGAGAATATGAATTCCCCGTAAGGGGATAAGGATAATTACCCCGGGTCTTAACCCGGGGTAAAATGGCATTAAATCACATTTCAGAATGGAATATCATCATCGGGGCCTGAGGGTGACGTATCAAAAGAGGACGGATCTCCTCCATAATCATTGCCGGATTTTGCGCCACCCCCCTGGGTGCTGCCTGACTGGAAGTCCCCGGTTGCACTTTTTGAGCCCAGCATTTGCATACCGGTTGCAATAATTTCGGTGGTATATCTGGTCACCCCATCTTTTTCCCACGAGCGGGTTTGAAGCCGTCCTTCAATATAGACTGGCTTGCCCTTGGAAAGGTATTCCCCGCATATCTCGCCCAGGCGGTCAAATGCAACGACCCGGTGCCATTCGGTTTTCTCCCTGTTTTCACCTGTGGATTTGTCTCTCCACCTGTCGGTGGTTGCAATGCTGAAAGAGGTGATAGCTTTTCCATCCTGGGTGTATCTTATTTCAGGGTCGCGTCCTAAGTTGCCTATAATCATTGCTTTATTAAGGCTTGCCATGTTTTTCCTCCCGGTCCTGGTAAATTATACATGTTGATGCCAAAGGGTCGAAGTGGCTATTCGTTTCGAAAATATTAAATCCTGTCTTGAGAACAGTCCATATTTGACTGATAACGAAAGTGTTGTCAATGGTCTTCGGCAAAAACATGGTATTTCGAAATGATTTTTAACCGAACACTCCGGTTCGCAGTTTATAATTGACATACGTCTTCAAACTCGGCAGTATCTAACTGATCCACTCAATAACAGGCGTTTATGCAAACGGATAAAAGATGCCGCTTATTTTATCATGTTAGACGAGTCAAAAAACACCTCACATTATGAGAAGCGCTTCGGGCTCATTGCAGTTGAGAAAGGCTTTATCTCCCAGGAAGACCTGATACATGCGCTCACAGTCCAAGTCAGGGAAGATATTGAGAACGGTTCCCACCGGCTTATCGGAGAGTTATTCTTTGATCTGAAAATGATGAGTGAGAATGAAATTGAGGACGTTGTAAAAGAAATTACCCGTGCCTCAGCGTAACTCAATACCGAGACCCTCCCTCACCCCCTGTCGAACCCGGTCCGACACATAAGGGGCTTTCAGCAATGGGCGGTCGAACTCCTGGATGTGGTCAGCCGCAGCCGGTTGCACGGAGGTCGCGATCCAAGCCGCTATATAAAGATTGAGGCGCGCAAAAAGGTTAAAAAAGAGCATCAGTAAAATCACCGGACCGAATGCGGCAGCAGCGGGGTTGCCCGAAAATATGCCCATCAGAAATCCGGTGACATACTGCATGATGAAAAGCCCCATCGAACCGAGCATGGCTCCCCATGCAATGATGCGGAAAGGGAACTTGATCTCCGGCAATACCTCATAAAGATAAACGAACATCACCCATCCGGCAATGGCTGACAAGAGGGGGCCCACAAACCGCAGAAGGAATTTGATGCCGGGGACGCCGTCCAGCGACAACCAGTGCATGATGGTACCGGTCAGTGACGTCGCCACAATTGCCAGTGTGAAGGTCACCGCCAGGATGGCGAGCAGGCCCAAAAGAATCGCAAAATTAATCACCACTTCCAGAAGAATGAACCGCTTGCGCTCCTTCATGTCAAAGAGCGGACGGGTTTGCGCCCGTACGGCAGACTTCAGGTTCCCCGCCCATCCGGCACTGGAGAATATTGACGAAACAAGGCCCACCAGGCCAACGGAAGCCCAATTACGCAAGAGGCCGCCGATCAGTCCGGTCAGTTGGGACTGAAGAGCCTCCGGCGCGCCCTGCAACCGGACCATTATTTCCGTCTGAACCCGCTCCAGCAGATCGGGGCGCAACACTGTCAGGGTAAACCCGCAAGCTGAAAATGCAACCATCAGGATGGGCACCATTGCCAGCAACGAGAAGTAGGTGATGGCTCCCGCGAACTGGTTTCCAAGTCTGGTGGTATACCGGGTGTTCATTCTGAGTATGTGCGCCACCGCCGGAACCTTTTTAAGTTTGTTGAATACCCCCTGTAGCTGGTTTCCTGTCGCCGTCACCTTTTATTTCCCTCCGTATAAAATTCATACCCCGTATCCGGGAATGCCGCGGGCCGCAACGATTAGCCTTCAAGGACATGAAGCATCCTGAGAAGTTTCCCTGAAACAGGTTCTTTGGCGTAAATCGCCCCCTGCGGGCAGATTTCAATGCAGCAATAACAGCGAATACACCTGTTGTAATCAAAGGTAATCTGTCGACTCGTACGGTAAATCGCTTTTGCCGGACAATATTGCCAGCACTTTGCACAAACATCACAGATCTGGCGATCGACCACGGGTCGCTGCAGAAGGTGCCGTCGAACGATGTTGTGAATCGGTTCCGGCCCGAAGGTAAGGGGGGAAAGCTCCGGAAATTGAAAACCGGATATTAATGGAAAATCTCCCTGAATATATAACCGGCCCTTTGAAGCGCCTGCATGTTTTGCCTCCATGTTGGTGGCAAGGTGCTCCGGTGGAATACCCAGCATGCTGCAGACGGTCATGTCAACATCGGCGGCATTTTGCCCGGCAATCAATATTCCCAATTCACGGGGAGTTCCCCGTTTACCGGGCCCCTGCCCTTCCAGTGCAAGGATACCGTCCACAAGTGTCACATCCGGATTGATGGCGTTATAAATGGAAACCAGGAGCCTGGCAAACATTGACCGGTCGATTCCGGTTTTAAAATGCCATTCCGGCTTTTTTAATCCGACGACACAGCCGAACATGTTTTTAATCCCCAGGGTCAGCAGCATCTGGGCATGGGTCTTGAGCTTGGGGAGGTTGATAATGACATCGGCACTCACCGCGTCTTCGGCAAGGTCTATTTGTCCGAACGGTTCGCCGACGTCCACTTTTACGGATTGCTTGAATTCCCTGCATTCAACACAGAGATCCTCAAGGGCATCTTTGAACCCTCCGACAGTAAAAATTTTTTCAAATGACCCCATTGCCGGGCTGTCGGCAACCAGGGGAATACCCTCATTCTTTAGAACATATTCCGCAACCGACCTGACGATCATCGGGTGTGTCAGGATTCCTTTTTCAGGCTCTGCCGGAAGAAGAAGGTTGGGTTTTATTAATACCCGGCTGTTTTGTTTTATGAGACCGGGTATGGTCTTGTCCAAAAGATTGAAAACAACAGGCTTTAACTCATCATAATCATAGGTCGCTTTTCGGGTGAAGACGGTTGTCATGAATTCTTAGGTTTTCTTTCGCCTATCAAGAGTTCGAAAAGAATGCTAAGCCCTATTAATAAAAGCAGATAAGAAAAAAATGCGTGAAGACGGCTCCCCTTTCCGGATGCAGAGGAAATAAAGCAGTCATCCACGGCTTCGGAGGGGTCGAGGGTGACGTCATCGGTGTCCGCATCTTCATCGGTAAGACGATAAAGCGACAGGCCGCCCGGGCCGTCGGCGACAATAACATATTCTCCTTCATCATCGGCAACAAGGTCTTTTGCGTATCCTTTTGTATCCCAGAACCATCCTTTTTCATTGGCAATACCGTCATCATCGCAGTCAATGTTGCTGTAGATTCTAACCGGGGAGGACGGATTGGACACATCGAATGACTGGAAGCCTTTGTCCCCGTCGGCGACATGGGCATAGTTGTCTACGATGTATATTCCCTGTGCGTCACCACCGTCGGTGGCAATGGATCCGACGATGGTGTGGTATTCAGAACTGTTTGATTCATCAAGGGATATTATCTGGAGCCCCCGGCTTCCGTCCGCAACAAACGCGTAATTTCCGTATATGTATACTGCGCTGGCTTCCCCGGGGGTGTCAATGGCGGCAAATTCAGCGGGATTTGATCGATCGGATATATCCACGATAACAAGTCCGGCTGTTCCATCGGCAATATAGGCATAATCACCGGTGGGCACGAGGATGTCCCGTGCGTCGGATGTGGGGAGGGCCCCCGCGAGACCGGGCGCATCTTTATCCGTTATATTAATAATTTTCAGACCGTTGGTGCCGTCGGCAACATAGGCGTAATTTCCTCTCGCATATACCTCTTTTGCCTGGTTTGCACCGGTATAACCCCCCTTCATCACCGGCAGGCTTGCACCGGTGACATCAATAATCTGCAGACCGTTGGTGCCGTCCGCAATATAAGCATAAAGGCTTTTGCTGCCGTTCTCATTGGTTTCTTCCAGAACATAAACCCCCTGGGCCTCTCCGGGTGTCGCAATAAACGCGGTTTGTCTGATGGCCAGTGAAACGTCAAACTGCAGAATTCTAAGGCCCTCGTCTGCGCCGTTCGAGTTGACCATATAAGCATAGTTGATATCATTGAATCTGTTGAGAAAAAAACTGTCCGCCACGGCAGTCTTGTCAAATGTCAACGATGTGGATGAGGGTGACGCCGGGTCGGAAATATCGATTTTATGGAGGCCTGTTTCAAATTCCGCCACATAGGCATGGTTTCCTGAAACCAAGATGGAATAAGGTCCGGACAGGCCGCCGTCCAAAGATCCCACCAGGAACTGCTCGCCATAGGTCGGATCGTCAGCGGTATTCCCGGTGGCAAATTTTTCATCAAGGTCGCCGGAGATGTCCACCACCACCATCCGGTCATAGTTGTCGGCTATATAAGCATAATCCCCTGAAATAGATACGCTTCTTGCAAATGCCTCATCCCAGTCGTATAAACATTGGAGGGTGGGCCGCTGATTAATGGGGTTGTCCTGGCTTTCCGGGTCGGCTATATTGACAACAATAAGACCGTAATTTGCGCTGGCGACGAACGCGTAGTCGCCCACAATTTGTGCATCACGGGCATCCGGCGCTATGGCGAGGCCGCTTTCCAAGCCGTCTTTTTCTCCGATATAATAAGGCTTTCTTTTATTTTCGATATTGAATATCTGGAGGCCGTTCACCCAGTCAACGACATAAGCATAATTTCCTGACACCCGGATCCCCAGGGTTTCCGCTCTTCCGTAAGGTATGAACTGGGTTCCCACCAGTTCCGCCCTTCCACCGAATGGATCATCGGGGTAGGCAGGATCAGGGTCCGGAACGGACGGGCTGCCGGGATTTATAATATCCACCACCTGAACACCGAGATTAATGTTTCCTTCACTGGTCACCTCGGCAATTCCCACGTAGGCATAACTGCCTGAAACCTGAACGCCCCTTGCATATATGCTGACACCGTCGTCCACCGTGCTTTTAATTGCCAGTGGATTGCCGGGGGTAAGGGTCCCGTCGCCTTCCACCTGTATGGACTGCAATCCGTTGAAACCTGTGGTGACGAAAAGATAGCCGTTGTTATAATCAATGCCGGTGATGCCTTCGGATACATCGATGTGTAGACTGGACACATAGCCCAGAGTATCCTTGTCCACAACAGATACAATATCTCCATCACCATAGAAGACGTAATCGGTGCTTTCAGTGATGACCCGTCCTGTTGTGAAGGGCCATCTGTTGTATAACTCTGTTTTCTTTTCACAAAAATCGGCTGCGATGATAGGCGGAGTTGTGAATAGCAACACCGCCATTAATATGGTCATAAAACGTATCTTGTTAAACATTCAAGAACCTCTTTGTTATGCGTTTGATGGGTCTTTAGAAAATAGTAATCATAGTGATAAAAGTCAAATAAAATGAACCGTGGAGTAATAGGGTAAGATTTTGACTTGAAGCATGTTTTTATGTACTGTAAAGATAACCGTCAATTGGTGTTGTTTGACAGGCATAGGATTCAACATATTGGTAAAGAAACAGCGGGAGCGATGGTATGGAATGCCCTAAATGCGGATATGAGCGCCAACCTGAGGACACACATTGCGAGCTCTGCGGAGTTGATTTTGGACTGCTGGACAGACAGGAAGCGGAAAAACGGGCACTAAAAGAAAGGGAGAAGAAGCAAAACGGTGAAGAAGAGCTCCACTTAACCATGGAGGAAAAAGAACCCGAACCTCCTGCCCCTGCCGGACCACCCCCTCCTGGAAAAACGCAACCGTCTGAAATATCAATTGATACGTTAACGGAAGAGGCGTGCCCCAAGTGTGGTTTTGAGCGCAAGAAAGGCGGCCGGGAGTGCCCGAACTGCGGCCTTATTTATGCCAAGCATGAAGAATTGATGGCAAAGAAAAAAGCGGAGGAGGAGGCCAAAAAAAGGGAAGAACAAAGAAAGTTCGAGGAAGAAAAAGCCAAAATTCAAAAGGAGCTAGAAAAAAGGGTTGTCGAGGCTCAGGCTAAAAGAGAGGAAGAGGCAAGAGCTAAAAAAGAAGCGAAAGTTGAACACCTGACCAGTGACAGTGCGAAACAAAAACAGCAGATAAAGGATAAAATTATTACAGCCGTCGACCCCTTGGTCCGGCAAAAGAAAAAAATAGCCATTATACTTGTCGCTTTTATTGTCGTTGCTGCAGCGGGGTGGGGCGGAAAGTCCCTGTTTTCAAACTGGCAGAAGGGGGCAGAGGAAAAGCGGATTCTCGCTGAAAAGGAAAGGGAAGAAAAACAGCGTATTGAAAACAATAAAAAAACCGCGGCACACTTTAGACAAAACAGGGATGAAGTGGAGCGGTACTTAACCTCTTTAATTGACAAAAGAAACGTTGACGAGTTCAAAAAGGAGATGACGAAATATGACATTCCGGAGCTAAAGGGGGAACTGTCAGGCGTAAAGACATATTTTAAAGAGATTGAGCTTTATGACAAAGTAAAACGGGTTTCCGGCAAAGAATACAAGAAAAACTATGAGTTATATATAGAACTTCAAAAGTTAAATCCGGAAAAACCGCTCTATGGGAAAAAAATAAAGTATTATCGGAAAAAACTCGCAGAACAGAAATATACTCAGGCAAAAAATTATTTTAAGAAAAAAAAGCCCTTTCGGTCTGAACTTAAAACCGCCCTTGATGATATAAATACGGCTATCCAGCTTAACGGTGCTCAAAAGAGATATAGCCGGCTTAAAGCCAGGCTGATAAATGCAGAGCTTCTTTTTTATGAAGGAAATGACAACATCAAAATGGCGGTGAGAGATGACGGCCTTACATCCGGAAAAACCGGAGGCCAGAGAAAGCTGTACGTGTGGATAAAAAACACCGGCTCAAAATCCGTGTATATCAATGTGGAGTATTTCACTCTCATTGGAAAGAACAACAAGAGATATAAATACAACAACTGCAGCCGGGAACTTCTCGTCAGTCTCAGACCCGGCGAAGAAACCCAGGGGTATTTATATTTTTATACGTCTGTAAAACCAAAAAAACTTGTGTTTTCACATATTAATGCCGGCACAGTGACGCGCGTGTTCCCCGGATGAAGTTGACGCACCCATCCGATCAAGCGGCGCCGGCAGGGGCATCCTATAGAAAAATTTTTATTGTCCTGTTTTTTTCCATTTTTTCAACAATCACCGGTGTCGGGATTGTCGTTCCGCTGCTGCCTGTATGGGCTCACAGCCTTGGGGCAAGCGGGTTTTATATCGGACTGATATTCGGTGCTTTTTCTCTTTCCAGGACATTATTCCTTCCCTTTTTCGGGCGGCTTTCTGATAAAAAAGGCAGAAAACCCTTCATCGTCAGCGGCCTCCTTGCATATGCCCTGATCTCAATCGCCTTTATTTATGCAGCGGATACGATTTCCCTTGTTGCCATCCGGTTTATTCAAGGAATTGCATCCGCCATGATAATGCCTGTTACCCAGGCGTACATCGGTGAAATAACCCCCCCTGGAAGAGAGGGCTCATCCATGGGACTGTTCAACCTTTCTACGTTTTTCGGTTTAAGCTTGGGCCCTCTTGCCGGCGGTGTGATAAACGACCTGTTCAGCCTGACCGCTGCATTCTTGTGCATGGGCGGACTGGCGGCTGCGGGATTCTTTCTGAGCCTTGTATGGCTCCCTCCTGTCAGTATGGAGCACAATCGTGTCACCGATGAAACGCATTATTCAAAATGGGCTGCCCTGCTGAAAGATAAAGATATTGTCGGCATTTTTATTTTCCGGCTGACATATACCACCTGCATCGGTGTCATATGGTGCTTTTTGCCTGTCTTCGCCGATTCCGAATTTTCATTATCCAGTTCTTCCATTGGTGTTCTTGTGATGCTGGGCGTGTTTATCAGCGGGGTCATGAACGCACCCATGGGTTATGTTGCGGACCGAATGGATAAAAAACTGCTCTCGGTGGCCGGGGGGCTGGTCATTACATTTTCAATCTATTCATTTGTCTGGGCAGACGGGTTCCAAGACCTCTTTGTCGCGTGCGTTCTGTTTGGTATCGGCGGCGGGACGGCAATGCCGTCCTTAATGGCGATTACAGTGATAAAGGGGAGAGAAACAGGCGCCATGGGGTCTGTGATGGCACTTTTAACCATGGCCCACAGCCTCGGGATGCTGTTGGGATCACTTCTGGCCGGTTTTGCCATGGATTGGTTTGAATTGCGCAATGCGTTTCCGGCAGGCTCCGTGCTAATGCTTGCGGGATTGATTTGTTTTGTGATATTTCTTAGGAAGCGGTGAGAAATGGTACCCTAAAAAATCCTAATCCTGATCATACTCTTAATCATAATCAAAAAAACAGCTTGTTGGCAGATAAAGGGATTATTGAGAGTAAGATTACGATCAAGATTATGATTAAGAAAAAAGAAGCCATCTATTCCACGTAGAGCTGCTGCCCGGGGTATATCGTGCTCCACTTGGACAGGCGGTTTATTTTTAACAGCCGGCCGAGCTGCATGCCGTGTTTTGTGGCAATCTTATACGGACTGTCTCCCCGTTTAACGTGATATACTTTCCAAGAGCCATTGTCAGGCGGCACCTTTTCAGCCCCCGGCAGTTTCAGAACCTGGCCGACAAGCAGGGTGGCTGATTTCAAATTGTTCAACTCCTGGATATCCCTGGGGGTTGTTCCGTATCTCCTGGCAATGTACCAGAGCGAGTCACCCCTTCTTACTTTATGGTGTGAGGCCTGCAAATGACCGGGCTGATAGCTTCCCCGAACCGGAATTTTTAAAAGCTTTCCCGCTGCGATATAATTATAGCTTCTGATATTGTTCGCTCTTGCAATTTGGCTGACCGAAGACCGATAGCTTTTCGCAATGGTTGATAGCGTCTGACCCCTTCTCACGCGATGGTAGACAAAGGAGCGCTGTGGTTGGGAGGTGACGGGGATTTCATCGACCTTGGCAAGCATCAGTTCTTTTTTACCCGGGGGCAACCTGAGGATATAAGGCTCGGGAGGCAGCATTTTATACCGCAGTTCAGGATTAAGCTCCTTTAATGAGATCAAAGACAGTCCTGTTTTATTTGAAATCTGTTGAAGTGTAATTCTTTTTGATATTTCAATGGTTTCAAATTGTATTGGGGGATCCGGCCGGATGGAACCCATATCATATTTTTCAAGATTTTGAACGATATGGAGGGTTGCAAGAAATTTTGGTACATACCGTGCAGTTTCCAAAGGCAGACGCTCATAGAGATCCCAGAAGTTGTCAAGATAATTAACATGCTGGTTGCGAATAATTCTCAATACGCGGCCTTCCCCGCAGTTATAGGCGGCAAGGGCGGTTGTCCAGTCACCAAAAATATTATGAAGCTCTTTTAGGTACTCAATGGCGGCCCGGGTCGATTTTTCAGGATCCAGACGCTCATCTATATACATATCCCTTTTCAGGCCGAATTTATACCCCGTTGAAGAGATAAATTGCCAAAGTCCAAGAGCCCTTGCTTTTGATAACGCACGGGTTTTGAATCCACTTTCTATCAAAGGAAGCCAGGAGAGGCTTTCGGGCAACCCCGCTTCTTTCAATTCTTTTAAGATATGGGGGCGGTATTTCCCGGAACGCTTATAGGAAGCGATGAAAAACTCCCTCTCCCTGGTTTTTGTGAAGCGATCGATTTCTTTTTGAACGTGGTGATTGATGGTCAGGGGTATGGCCTGATGGTTACCGTTGACAACAATATTTCGTGACGCATAAATTTCTAAGATTCTTTTTGAAATTAAAAACCTTAGGTCTTCTTTTTGCTGGATCAGTTTTGGATTGTCGTTTGTGTCCACGTGGATGATGAGGGCATAGGCCTCATCAAGGGCAAGAAGGGCGTTGTCAAGCTCGCCTTTTTTCCATAAATCCTGGGCAGCTTGGCAGAACTCGAGCGCTCTTTCAAGATCGGGCTGTGTTTCCGTATCTTCCGCGCTGTCTTCGGTGGGATCTTTTTGTATACTTTCAGCCCGGGATTTCTCTTGAAGCTCCGTGTTCGGGGATGCATCGTCCAATGATTGGATTTCTGAATAATTATCCGCTTGAAAGAACGCATGGCGGTGGGAGTTTGGAGTTCCCGTTTCGGGTTGGGCGGCGGATTCTCCCTGCTTATGAGATGATATGTCTTGGGCGGAAGATTCCAACACAGTATCCGGTTTTTGGGGGCCGGCAACGCATCCGGACAAAAAAATAGCACAACTAATTAATATAACGGAATATCTTGATTGTAACATGGTTTAGTAGCCTAATTTAAAATAAATAACAGAAGCAGCTCATATTTCCAGTCTGCACCGATAGTATCAAATTTTTCAGTTCGACTACAGTAATAATAAGGTGTTTGTCAAGGAATTATGTTTTTTAATCCGCTAAGAGGGCATTAAAAAAAACAAATTCCAACACAAAAAAGCTTGACAGGTCTAAAGTGTTCGAATATAAGGAGAGATTTGTTAAAAATACGTTTTGCCAACGTAGCTCAGCTAGGCAGAGCAGCTGATTTGTAATCAGCGGGTCGGGGGTTCGATTCCCTCCGTTGGCTCCATATAATAAGGTGGGGTTCCCGAGTGGTCAAAGGGAACAGACTGTAAATCTGTCGGCAACGCCTTCGGAGGTTCAAATCCTCCCCCCACCACCATCCTCATTGCATGCTGTATGCAGGAGACCCGTGGAAACGCAGGGTTGTTGAAACTGCATGGCTGCCTGCATGAGTTATTGTTATTGGATAAGAGGTTACTATTTAACAGTTAAACGGTATGGCTCTTGTTAATAAGTGCAGCCTATCTGGCTAATGGCAACATCACGATAGCGGGAGTAGCTCAGTTGGTAGAGCTTCAGCCTTCCAAGCTGAATGTCGCGAGTTCGAGCCTCGTCTCCCGCTCCAGAAAATGAGGCCCACGTAGCTCAGTCGGTAGAGCGCTTCCTTGGTAAGGAAGAGGTTCACCGGTTCAATTCCGGTCGTGGGCTCCAGGCTGGCAGGCAGATTGTTTTGGGTTAAACGTATTTTAATTATAAAAAAATAATGACGATTAAAAGGTGTAATTAACCAGAGGAGGACGGCAAGATGGCTAAAGAAAAGTTTGAGCGAACCAAGCCCCATGTGAATGTGGGTACGATCGGTCACATTGATCATGGTAAGACGACATTAACAGCTGCAATAACCAAGCATGCTT
>Ga0180435_10001279_pt1 | contig 26393 bp, 23 predicted proteins | sample SS_ome_3_FD_132467 | JGI IMG/M metagenome (GOLD analysis project Ga0180435, IMG submission 132467) | Hypersaline lake sediment archaeal communities from the Salton Sea, California, USA - SS_3_S_1 metaG | ecosystem: Environmental > Aquatic > Non-marine Saline and Alkaline > Hypersaline >... | reverse complement strand
GCTTGGAGTTGCCAAAGGGCAACGTCCACACCGCCGCGGACAACGGCTTGGAGTTGCCAAAGGGCAACGTCCACACCGCCGCGGACAACGGCTTGGAGTTGCCCAAAGGGCAACGTCCACACCGCCGCGGACAACGGCTTGGAGTTGCCAAAGGGCAACGTCCACACCGCTGGGAACATATGAACCGTTTTTCTTTGCGGTCTCAGCGTTCTCCGCGGTGAGGACGTTCGTCCCGTTTTTCGTGGTGAAGAGTCCGCGCCGTCCGCGTAATCCGCGTCAATTGCCTTGTCTCCCCGGCGGCGATGGCGCCTGTGTGAATAGGACATTTCTACTTTACGTTGACATCGGCCCGCCGCCGCGATTGACAACGGCCGGAAGCGCTGATAGAATCGCGGCTCCGTTTTGCTTGTCCGTGTGCAAACTCAGCAAGGAGGTCTGTTGTGGCGAAGAAATACGTGTACTTTTTCGGCGGCGGCATGACCGATGGTCAGGCGGATATGAAGGCGATCCTGGGCGGCAAGGGCGCCAACCTGGCTGAAATGGGCAATATCGGCGTGCCCGTGCCCCCGGGCTTCACCATCAGCACCGAGGCGTGCGACTACTACTCGAAGCACGGGCACAAGCATCCGCCCGGCATGATGGACCAGGTCAAGAAAGAGCTCGCCCGACTTGAGAAGCTGATGGGCAAGAAGCTCGGCGACCCGAACGACCCACTGCTCGTCTCGGTCCGGTCCGGCGCCGCCGTGTCGATGCCGGGCATGATGGATACCGTCCTCAACCTCGGCATGAACGACCAATCCGTGCTCGGCTTCATCCGGAAGACGGGCAACGAGCGGGCGGGCTGGGACAGCTTCCGCCGGTTCATCGACATGTTCGGCAACGTGGTGATGGGTCCGACGACGGGCCTCGAACACGAGCACTTCGAGCACGAGATGAGCGCGCTCAAGAAGAAATACAAGGTCAAGCTCGACACCGAGCTGACCGCGAGTCAGCTCAAGGAGTTGTGCGGCATCTACGAGGGCGTGTACAAGAAGCACGTTGGCAAGCCCTTCCCACAGGACCCGATGGCGCAGCTCGAAGCGGCCGTCAACGCCGTGTTCGGCTCGTGGGACTCGGCCCGCGCGGTGAAGTACCGCCAGATCAACAAGATCACCGGCCTGATCGGCACCGCCGTGAACGTGCAGACGATGGTGTTTGGCAACATGGGCGAATCGTCCGGCACGGGCGTCGGCTTCACCCGCAACCCCGGCACCGGCGACCGCGCCCCGATGGCCGAGTACCTGGTCAACGCGCAGGGCGAAGACGTGGTCGCCGGCATCCGCACGCCGTCGGCACTGTCGGAGATGCCAAAGGAGAAGAGCCCCGTCTGGAAGAAGGCCCACAAGGACCTGACCGCCATCATGGCGAAGCTTGAGAAGCACTACACGGACATGCAGGACGTCGAGTTCACCGTGCAGGAAGGCACGCTCTTCATGCTACAGACGCGGACGGGCAAGCGCACGGGCCTCGCCGCCGTGAAGCTGGCCGTGGACATGGTGAAGGAAGGCCTTATCAAGCCGGCCGACGCGATCAAGCGGATCGATGGCGAGCACCTCAACCAACTGCTGTTCCCGATCTTCGACCCGAAGGAAGAGGCCGCCGCCGTCAAGAGGGGGCTCGACAAGGTGTACGGCCTGCCCGCCGGGCCGGGCGCGGCCGCGGGCAAGGTCGTGTTCAGCGCGCACGCCGCCGAGGCCGCGGTGAAGAAGGACAAGGCCGCCCGGGTCATTCTTGTCCGCCACGAAACGAGCCCGGAAGACGTCGGCGGGATGTGGGCCGCCCAGGGCATCCTGACCAGCACCGGCGGCATGACCAGCCACGCGGCCGTGGTCGCCCGCGGCTGGGGCAAGTGCTGTGTCGCCGGGGCGGGCGCCCTGAACATCGACTACAAGCAGAGACAGATCACCATCGGCAAGCTCGTCATCAAGGAAGGCCAGTATATCTCGCTCAACGGCTCGAAGGGCGCGCTGTACTGCGAGCACCTGAAGAACGTGGACCTCCCGACGACCGCGTCGCCCGTCGTGGCCGGCGTGGTGGACGGCAAGGCGTGGGCGAAGAAGCACCCGATTTACAGGATGTATCACCAGATCAGCGACTGGGCCGACCGCTTCCGCGTCATCAAGGTCCGCACGAACGCCGACACGCCCGCCGACGCCGACGCGGCCCGCGCGTTCGGAGCCGAGGGCATCGGCCTCACGCGGACCGAGCACATGTTCTTCGAGGGCGACCGCATCCTCGCCGTCCGCGAGTTCATCCTCGCCGAAGACCACGACGGCCGCAAGAAGGCCATCGACAAGCTGTTGCCGTATCAGCGGAAGGACTTCGAGGGCATCTTCAAGGCGATGAACGGGTTGCCGGTGACCATCCGCCTGCTCGACCCGCCGTTGCACGAGTTCATGCCGCACACGCACGCCGGACAGGCGCAGATGGCCAAGGTGCTGGGCGTGTCGGTCCACAAGGTCGCCGACCGCGTCAAGGCGCTGCACGAGTTCAACCCGATGCTCGGCCATCGCGGCTGTCGCCTCTCCATCACGTACCCCGTGCTCTGCGAGATGCAGACGCGGGCCATCATCGAGGCCGCCTGCAACGTCGCGAAGAAGGGCATCAAGGTGTTGCCCGAGATCATGGTGCCGCTGATCGGCACGAAGGCGGAGTTCGATTACCTCGAACGCATCATCCGCGACACGGCCGAAGCCGTTATCGCGAAGAAGAAGGCGAAGGTCGGCTATCTGGTCGGCACGATGATCGAGATTCCGCGGGCCTGCACCGTCGCCGACAAGATCGCCGAGAAGGCCGAGTTCTTCAGCTTCGGCACGAACGACCTCACGCAGATGGGATTCGGCTACAGCCGCGACGACGTCGGCGTGTTCCTGCCCGACTATCTCGACAAGAAGATCCTGCCGGGCGACCCGTTCGAGTCGCTCGACCAGGAAGGCATCGGGTCGCTGGTCACGATGGGCATCGCCAAGGGCCGCTCGACGAAGCCGAAGCTGAAGGTGGGCATCTGCGGCGAGCATGGCGGTGAACCGAACAGCGTGAAGTTCTGCGCCCGCGCCGGGATGAACTACGTGAGTTGTTCGCCGTATCGCGTGCCCATCGCGCGGCTCGCCGCGGCCCAGGCCGCGCTGGAAGAGCGCGCTGCGGGGAAGAAGAAGGTCGCCAAGAAGGCGAAGAAGAAGTAAGCAATCGGGAAGGTTCCCGCGTTTATTCGGCGAAAAGGCCGCCGGTCACTCCGACCGGCGGCCTTTTCCGTTTTCTGTGGCGGCTTACGAGCGGCGCTGCTTTCGCACGAGCTTCGCGGCGAGGGTGAGCGCGGCGACCATGCTGGAGTGCTCGGCCTTTCCCTTCCAGGCGATGTCGAACGCGGTGCCGTGCGCGACGCTCGTCCGGATGATGGGCAGGCCCAGCGTGACGTTCACGCCTTCATCGAAGCAGAGCATCTTGAACGGGATGAGGCCCTGGTCGTGATACATGCAGACGTGGACGTCGTACTTGCGGAGGGCTTGTTCGGTGAACGCGGTATCGGGGGAGAGGGGCCCGGCGACCTCGATGCCTTCGGACTGCACGGCGGTCATTGCGGGGATGATGGTGCGGCGTTCCTCGTCGCCGAAGATGCCGGCCTCTCCGCCGTGGCAGTTGAGCGCGAGCACGGCGATGCGGGGCGCGCGGCCGAGCATCTGGCTCATCGCCTGGTGCGTCAGGCGGATGGCGCCGGCGACGTGGTGGAGCTTGATGGCGCGCGGGACCTCCTTGAGCGGGAGGTGGGTCGTGACGAGCGCGACGGTGAGGCGCGGGCCGGTGAGCATCATGACGGCCCGTTTCGAGCGGGTTAGGGCCTTGAGCATCTCCGTGTGCCCGGCGAAGTCGACCCCGGCCTTGTGCAAGGCCTCCTTCGAGATCGGCGCGGTCGTTATCGCGTTGAACCCGCCGGCCATGGCGCGCTCGACGGCGTAGGCGACGTAGTCGTATGCGACGTGTCCGCAGGCGGCGTTGACGCGCCCGGGCGTCACGTCGGCGAGGGAGATGATGTGCATGTCGACGACGGACGGCCGGGCGGGCGCGAAGGAGCCGTCGACGTCGTCGTGGTGGACGGTGTCGGCGGCGAACGGGATGTCGAGCCGGCGTGAGACGGCGTTGAGCACCTCGAGGTTGCCGACGACGACGGGCACGCAGGCCTTGAGGACCCGCGGGTCGCTGAGCGCCCTGAGGCAGATTTCGGGCCCGACGCCGGCCGGGTCACCCATTGTGATCGCGATGATGGGGCGGCTCACTCGTCCTCCTTCTCCTCCAGTGGTCCGCCGATTTGATATGCTCCGTCAAACCATCTGCCGAGGTCGATCAGCTTGCACCGCCTGCTACAGAACGGGAAGTGCTTGTCGGCGGCCAGGTCGCGCGTCACCATCGCGGTTCGGCAGATGGGGCAGGCCGAACGGATGACCCCGTGCTCGGCCGGCGCGTTACTTGTCGGAGCTTTCTTCTGCGGGCTTCCCATCGCATTTCTTCTCCGCCTTGGCGGGACATGAAGAGCAGGCGGACTTCTGCTCGGGGCTCTTCTTGCGCTTGTAGTCGGTCTCGTAGAAGCCACTGCCCCTGAATATGATGCCGGCGCCCGCTCCGATGAGCCGGCGCACGGGCTTGCCGCATTCGGGGCATTTCCGCAGTGGCTTGGCCGTGATCGGTTGGAACTTCTCGAAGGCGTTGGGGCACGCGGTGCATTCGTATTCGTATGTCGGCATTCAGGCGTCCTCTTCGGTTTCTTGCTCGTCGTTCTCGTGGTCCGTCGGCCGGGCGGCGACCTTCACCTGTGCGGGCCGGATGACGAAGCCGTCCATGATGAAGCCGCGTCCGATCTCCTCCGTGACCGTGCCGGGCGGGACCTTGTCGGTCGGCTCGGGCATGACGGCGTGATGGACCTCGGGGTCGAACGGGCGGCCCGCGGCCTCGATGGGTTCGATGCCGCTCTCGCCGAATATCTGGAGCAACTGGGTTTCGAGCAGTTTGAACCCGTCGATGAGCGCGGCGGCGTCGTGCGATGTTGCCGCGGCCTTGAGCGAGTGCGACATGTTGTCGATCACGGGCAGGAGCTTCCTGACGAAGGAAGAGACCGCCATCCTGCCGGTCTGCTCGCGCTCCGTGCGGAACCGCCGGTGTGCGTTGGCGAGGTCCGCGACGGCGCGGCGGTACTTGTCTTCGAGCTCGGCGATCCTGCGGTCCCGTTCGTCCTGTTCGACGGCTTCGGGTTCCTGGTCCGCATCGGGCGGTTGCTCGTTCTTATCGGTCTGGTCCCTGTTCATTCTGCAAACTTGCCTTTCAATCGGTCGAAGAAACCCTTCTTGTGCGGGTTGACGCTTGTGTTTTCGAGCTCGGCGAGCTGCCGGAAGACCTTCTCCTGTTCCGGGGACAGCTTGGCCGGCGTTCGGACGATGATCTGGACGAGAAGGTCGCCGTTCCCGCCGGATCGCAGGCGCTTGACGCCGAGCCCGCGCAGGTTGTAGATGCGGCCGGATTGCGTGCCGGGCTCGATCTTGAGCGAGGCGGTCTTTCCGTCGAGCAGCGGGATGTCGATCTTGGCGCCGAGCGCGGCTTGTGTGAACGTGATGGCTCGTTGCATCACGAGGTCGGAGCCGTGCCGTTCGAAGATGGGGTGCTGGTCGACGGCGAGGTGGAGGTATAGGTCGCCGCGCGGTGCGCCGGGTCCGCCGGGCTCGCCTTCGCCTTCGAGCCGGAGCGTCTGGCCGTCTTCGACGCCGGGCGGGATGGTGACGTCGATGGTGCCGTGCCAGGGGATTCGGCCGGCCCCGCTACACTTGGTGCAGGCCTTTTCGATTATGGTGCCCTTGCCGCGGCACCGCGGGCAGGTGGAGCGCATGCTGAAGAAGCCCTGGGACTGCTGGACTTCTCCGAGCCCTCGGCAGTAGGGACAGGTCTTGGGCGAGGAGCCCTGTGCGGCCCCGCTACCGTGGCAGGCGGGGCAGGGCTCGTTCCGTTCGATCTCGACGGATTTCTTCGTGCCGAAGGCCGCCTCCTGGAACGTCAGGTTGAGGCCGCGTTCGAGTGAGACGCCGTGTCGCGTGCCGCGTCGCCGGCCGCCTGCGGCGCGGCCGAACAGATCGCCGAAGACGTCGCCGCCGAACATTTCGCTGAACGAGCTGAATGCGTCCTCGAAGCTCTGGCCCTGGTAGGAGTGCATCGTGGTGCCGCGAAGCCCGTCGTGGCCGAACCGGTTGTATCGCTCGCGCTTCTCGTTGTCGCTGAGCACTTCGTAGGCCTCGGCGACTTCCTTGAATTTCTCCTCGGCCTCTTTTTTGTTCTCGGGGTTCTTGTCGGGATGGTACTTGGCGGCCAGTTTTCGGAAGGCGCGTTTCACGTCGTCGGAGGATGCCGCCTTGTCCAGGCCGAGCACCTCATAGTAGTCGCGTTTGGCCATATCTCACAAACTCGCGCCGTCGGATGCGGCGGCCGCGGGGTTACGGTTCTATTTGCGCTGCGCCTCTTCCCATTGAAGCTTGAAGCGGTCGACCCGGTCGAGCCATTCGACTTCGGAATATGCGGGATTGTATTCGACATTGCGCCCGGCGATTTGGCTCGCCGCCTGCACGGCGGCCTTGCGGACGTCCGTGTTCGGGTCGCGCATCATCAGGATGAGGTAGTCGACGGCTCTCTTGTCTCTCATCATCCGGATGCGTCCGATGGACTTGACCCTGATGGCCACGGGCTGGCCACCGCCGACGTTGGCGGCGATGTTGATTCTGAGTGTGAGTTCGGGAGCGTTCGTCACCGCGTACTTGCCGCCTTCGCGGGTCTTCTGCCACCACGCCTCGAAGTCCTCTATGATGGGCTCGCGGTCTTTGGAAAGGTGGGCGATGATCCATCGGCCGTCGGCCGCGATGTCGTATCCCAGCAAATCCTTGATGGCCTGCACGGCGGCGTTTCTTTCGTTTACGTCGTCGCTGCGCAGTGTGCCGGCGAGCTTGCCTATGACGTCAAGCGGATCGTCCGCGTCCGGCGTGGGCGCGAGCGCGACGCCCAGCTTGCCCAGCGCGTCTGTCGCGTGCAACCGGACGTCCTTGTCTTCGTCGTCCGTCATGCTCATTAGCGCGTCTGCGCTGTCGGGCCGGGCGATCTCGCCCAGAGCGTCGGCCGTGACCATGCGCAGGGCCGGCTCCTTGTCCCGGACGAGCCGGTGGAGGTGCGGGACGGAGTCGCCGTACCGCATCACGCCCAGCGTCTTCACCGCGAGGTAGCGGACGCCGCTGTTCTCGTCGCTGAGCAGGCGGATGAGCGGCGGGCCCGCGGGGCGCAGGCCCTCTGTGCTTGTCATCATGCTCAGGGCGGTGAGGGCCGCGATCTTTACGGCGTTCCGGTCGGTCGTCGCGATGAGATCGAGGAGCGGTTGCACCGCACTGGCCCCGGTCTGCGTGAGCTCTTTTGCGGCCTCGGCGCGGTAGTTGGCCCATGCTTCGTCGGGTCTCGTCTTCCAGGCGCGGTCGGCGATGTCGGCGGGCTTCTCGGCCGGGGTATCGGGCTGCGCGACGGCCTTTATGAGTGTGTCGACGTCAGCGGCCGTGGCCGTGGTCTGCATCAAGACGACAAGGCCGGCGGCCAGGAGCGCCGCAACAATGCTCCGCGCGGTCATGGATATCATTGCTTTGCTCCTTTCAATCAGGCGCCGGCCGTCGGGCCCGTGGGCCGGCGCCGCATCCGTCCGGAGGTCAGGAGACGCTGTCGGCGACGGCCTCCTCCTTCTCTTTCACTTCCGCGACCAGTGTGTTCGTGGTCAGGAGCAGGCCGGCGATGCTCGCGGCGTTGGAGAGGGCGGCCTTGACGACCTTGGCCGGGTCGATGATGCCCGCCTTGATCAGGTCCACGTACTCGCCGGTGACGGCGTTGAGGCCGGTGTTCTTGGGAGCATCGGCGACTTCGGCGACGACGACCTCGCCCTCGAGGCCCGAGTTCGTCGCGATCTGCCACAGCGGAGTGCTGAGCGCCCGGGCCACGATGTCGGCCCCGATCTTCTCGTCGCCGCGCAGTTTGCCCTTTATCGTTTCGATGGCCGGGGCCGCGCGGAGACAGGCGACTCCGCCGCCGGGGACCGTGCCTTCCTCGGTCGCGGCTTTCGTCGCGTTGAGCGCGTCCTCGACGAGGTCCTTCTTTTCCTTCATCGCGGCCTCGGTCGCGCCGCCGACGTTGATGACGGCCACGCCGCCGGTGAGCTTCGCGAGGCGCTCCTGGAGCTTCTCGCGGTCGTAGTCCGAGGTCGTCGTCTCGATCTGCTTGCGGATGAGCTCGCAGCGGGCGCGGATCTCTGACTTCTTGCCGCCGCCGGTGACGAGTGTTGTGTACTCCTTCGCGACGATGACCTTGTCGGCCGAGCCGAGCTGGTCGAGCGTCACGGCGTCGAGCTTGATACCGAGGTCTTCGGAGATGACGCTGCCGCCGGTGAGGATGGCGAGGTCTTCGAGCATCGCCTTCCTGCGGTCACCGAAGCCCGGGGCCTTGATGGCGCAGCACTTGCAGACGCCGCGAAGCTTGTTCACGACGAGGCCGGCGAGCGCCTCGCCCTCGAGGTCTTCGGCGACCACGAGTAGCGGCTGGCCGGTGCTGACGATCTTCTCGAGCAGAGGGATGAACTCGCGGAGGTTGCTGATCTTCTTCTCGTAAAGAAGAATGGCCGGGTTCTCGAGGACCGCCTCGAGCGAGTCGACGTTGGTGATGAAGTAGGGCGATATGTACCCCTTGTCGAGCCGCATGCCCTCGACGACCTCGAAGGTCGTGTCGATGGTCTTGCCTTCCTCGATGGTGACGACGCCTTCCTTGCCGACGCTGTCCATCGCGTCCGCGAGGAGCTTGCCGATGACGGGGTCGTTGTTCGCCGAGACGGTGGCGACACTGGCGACGTCGCTCTTGCCCTTGACGGGGGTGGCCATGTCGGTGATGGCCTGTGCGGCGGCCTCGACGGCCTTGTCGATGCCGCGCTTCAGCGCCATCGGGTCGGCGCCGGCGGTGACCATCTTAAGGCCTTCGCGGAATATGGCCTCGGCGAGCACGGTGGCCGTCGTCGTCCCGTCGCCCGCGTCGTCGCTGGTCTTGTTCGCCGCTTCGTGCAGGAGCTTGGCCCCCATGTTCTCGAACGGGTCCTCGACCTCGATGTCCTTGGCGACGGTGACGCCGTCCTTCGTGATCTTGGGCGAGCCCCAGCTCTTGTCCAGCATTACGTTGCCGCCGGCGGGGCCGAGTGTGACCTTGACGACCCCGGCGAGCTTCTCGACGCCGCTCAGTATCTTGCGCCGGGCGTCGTTGTCGTACATCAACTGTTTCGCGTTCGCCATTTAGAATCGCCTCCTCTTCTCAAGCCACGATTGCCAGTATATCGGTTTCTCTCATGATGCGACAATCTTTTCCGGCCACCTCGACCTCGTCGCCGCCGTACTTGGCGAAGAGAACGACGTCGCCCTTCTTGACTTCCATCTTGGCGCGCTCGCCGGAATCCAGCAGGCGGCCCGGGCCGACGGCGATGACCTTGCCCTTCTGCGGCTTCTCCTGCGCCGTGTCCGGCAGGACGATCCCGCCCGCGGTCTTGGATTCCGCCTCGAGCACCTCGATCACGACCCTGTCGTCCAGTGGTTTCACTGCCATTGTTCAATTTCCTCCAAAGACTTTGTTCGTGTTATCCGCGACGGTCTCACATCATTCCGCCCATACCACCCATACCACCCATTCCGCCCATTCCGCCCATGCCGCCCATGCCACCCATGCCACCCATTCCGCCCATGCCCTCGGGTCCGCCGGGCGGCGGGGCCTCTTCCTCCTTCGGGATTTCCGTGATGAGGCAGTCGCTCATGATAAGCACCGCGGCGACGCTCACGGCGTTCAGGAGAGCGCTCCGCACGACCTTCGCGGGATCGACGATGCCGGCGCCGACCAGGTCGACGTACTCGTCCGCGTTTGCATCGTAGCCGAATCCGTCCTTGCCTTTCTTCACCTTATCGACAACGACACTGCCCGGCTGGCCGGCGTTCTCGGCGATATAGAAGAGGGGGCGTGTGAGCGCCTTGCGTACGATGTCGGCGCCGGTGGCCTCGTCGCCCGAGAGCTTGAGCGTGTCGAGCGCCGAGAGCGCGCGGATGAGGGCGACCCCGCCGCCGGGCACGATGCCTTCCTCGACGGCCGCGCGGGTCGCGTGTATCGCGTCCTCGACGCGGGCCTTCTTCTCCTTCATCTCGCTCTCGGTCGCGGCCCCGACGTTGATCTGGGCGACGCCGCCCGCGATCTTGGCCAGCCGCTCCTGGAGCTTCTCACGGTCGTAGTCCGAGGTCGTCGTATCTATCTCGGCGCGGATCTGCTTGACGCGGCCGGCGATCTCGGACGCGTCGCCCGCTCCCTCGACGATCGTGGTGTTGTCCTTGTCGATGACGATGCGCTTCGCCCGGCCGAGGTCCTCGAGCGAGACGCCGTCGAGCTTGATGCCGAGGTCCTTGTACACCGCCCGGCCGCCGGTCAGGGCGGCTATGTCGCCCAGCATCGACTTGCGGCGGTCGCCGTAGCCCGGCGCCTTGACCGCGGCGCACTGGAGCACGCCGCGCAGCTTGTTGACCACGAGCGTGGCGAGGGCGTCGCCCTCGACCGCCTCGGCGACGACGACGAGCGGCTTCCCGGACTGGCTGACCTTTTCCATCAGCGGGACGAGGTCCTTGGCCGCCGTGATCTTGTCTTCGTAGATGAGGATGAACGCGTCGCGAAGATCCACCTCCATCGCCTCCGGGTCGGTGACGAAGTGGGGCGAGAGGTAGCCGCGGTCGAACTGCATTCCCTCGACGACCTCGACGTTGGTCTCGGCCGTCTTGCCTTCCTCGACGGTCATCACGCCGTCCTTGCCGACTTTTTCGAACGCATCCGAAATCTTCTTGCCGATCTCGGCGTCGTTGTTCGCCGCGATGGACGCGACCTTGGCGATGTCCGCCTTGCCTTCGATGGGCTTCGATATCCTAGCGAGCGCGGCGACGACCTTTTCGACCGCCTTTTGCATCCCGCGCACGAGGGCGGCAGAGCCGGCGCCGGCCATCACGTTCTTGAGGCCCTCGAGGTACATCGCCTCGGCCAGCACCGTCGCGGTCGTGGTGCCGTCACCGGCGACGTCGCTCGTCTTCGAGGCCGCCTGCTTCACCATCTGGACGGCCAGGTTCTCGTACTTGTCACCGAGTTCGATCTCCTCGGCGACAGTGACGCCGTCCTTCGTCACGGTCGGACTGCCCCAGCTCTTCTGGAGCACCGCGTTGCGGCCGCGGGGGCCGAGCGTGCTCTTGACCGCGCGGGCGAGCTTCACGACGCCTTCCCGCAACGCCTTCCGAGCTTCCATCTCGAACAGCATTTGTTTTGCCATTTGGCCGATGTCCTCCTCTCTGAAACTATCGTTCTCGACGGTCTGCACACCCGGCAGGACCACATTATATGCTCAGGACTCGTCATATACAAATGCCGTGCCCGGCGGCACCGGCGCGTGCCGAATTGCCGCCAAAAAGCCAGAACTGTCGCGCCCGCAGATGGTTATAAATGCAATTCTGCCGCGGCGCCGGGGCCGCCTGCGAAGTGTTATGTCACATTGGCAGGCAAACGGCCGGAACACAGTGCCATGATGACAGAGCGCCGCCGCCTGAAGGGCTTTGCTGTTGCCGAAGGAACTGGCTGCGCCCCGCGGCCTTGATACTCGGGCCGAACCGGCTATAATCGGGCTGTCGGCATCCGGGGGACGCTGGGGCGTTCGCCGGCTATTTTTTTTCGGCTTTGCGAAAGGCGCAGGGTGGAAAGCATCAAGCGCGTTCACGTCATCGCCTGCGGCGTGCTGGCCGCGGACCTCCGGGCCATCGCCGGCGAACTCGGCATCGACGCGTCGATGACATTCATGCCCGGCGGCCTGCACAGCCACCCCCATGAACTCCGCAGGCGGCTCCAGGAAGCGATCGACCACGCCTCGGCCGAACGGCTCGGCGACATGATCGCCGTCGGCTACGGCGTCTGCGGCATGGGGACCGCCGGGATACGCGCGCGCAACGTTCCGCTCGCCATCCCGCGCGTCAACGACTGCATCGCGCTCTTCCTCGGCTCCGACGCCGCCTACAAAGAGCAGTTCCGGAAGCATCCGGGCACGTACTACATCGCGGCCGGTTGGATCGAAGAGAACGCCCAGCCGCAGGTCACGTCCGACGGCCAGGAAGTGCCGGCCGGCCCGACGGACTTCGCGTTCGACAAGCTCGTCGAGAAGTTCGGCCGCGAAAACGCCGACGCGATCCGCCACTTCCTCACGAGCTGGCAACGCAACTACCAGAGGGCGGCCTTCATCGACACCGGCGTGCCCGGCCGCAGGAAGTACGCCGGAATCGCTCGCTCGATGGCCGACGAGTTCGGCTGGGAATGCGAGGAATTGCCCGGCACCGGTGACCTCCTTCGCAAGCTCCTCAAGCAACGGCAGTCGTCCGATGAAATCCTGGTCGTGCCGCCGCATCACGTCACCGTCTACGACGCCGTCAGCAAGGGCCTCCGGGCCGCGCCCGTCTGGGAACGGAAGGATGTCGCGCCCGAGCACGGGCACCACCAGGTCTTCAGCGACGAGGGCGAGGACCGGCCGCACGAGGACGAGCACGCCGTCCGTCTCGGCCTCGGCATCGACGCCGGCGGCACCTACACCGACGTGGTCATCTATGATTTCCAGACGAACGGCGTCATCCAGAAAGCTAAGGCGCCGACGACGAAGTGGGACTTCACCATCGGCATCGGCGAAGGGCTGGACCAGCTCGACGCCGCCCGGCTGGCCCAGGTCGACCTCGTCTCGGTCTCGACGACGCTCGCCACCAACGCCATCGTCGAGGGCCGCGGCCAGAAGGCCGGCCTGCTCATCATGCCGCCCTACGGCCTCTTCGACCCCGAGGACATCGCCTGCCGGCCCATCGCCGTCGTCGACGGACGGCTCGAGATAGACGGCGCCGAAATCGCACCCGTCAACCCCGACCAGGTGCGCGGCGTCGTCCGGGAGATGGTGGACCGCCAGCAGGTCCGGGCGTTTGCCGTCGCGGGCTACGCGAGCCATAACAACCCGGCGCACGAGCTACAGGTCAAGGAGATCATCGCCGCCGAGACGGGGCTGAGCGTCACCTGCGGGCACGAGGTCTCGGAGGGGCTGAACTACCGGCTCCGCGCCGCGACCGCGGCCCTGAACGCGCGCATCATCCCGTGCCTCGAAACGCTCATCGACTACGTGAACGTCTCGCTCGAACGGCGCGGCATCCGCGCCCCGAAGATGATCGTCAAAAGCGACGGCTCGCTGATGAGCGCCCAGACCGCGCGCGGGCGGCCCATCGAGACGATCCTGTCCGGCCCCGCGGCGAGTGTCGCAGGCGCCAGCTACCTCGCGCGGCTCACCAACGCGATCGTCGTCGACATGGGCGGGACGACCACCGACACCGCCGTCATAAGGAACGGAGTGGTGCGGACGTGCGACGAGGGCGCGTCGGTCGGCGGGTGGAGGACGCACGTCAAGGCGCTCGACATGCGGACGCTCGGACTCGGCGGCGACAGTCTTGTCGCGTACGAGAAGCGCAAGCTACGCATCGGGCCGCGCCGCGTCGCACCCGTGTCGTGGCTCATCAGCCGCCAGCCCCAGGGGCGCGAGGCGCTCGACTGGCTCGGGCGGCACTTGGATTTCTTCGACCGATCGACCGAGGGAATGGGGCTCGTCGCCCTCAACGGCCACGCCGGAGCCGCGTCGCTGACCGCGGAAGAATCGCGCATCGTCGAGGAACTCTCGAAGCGGCCGTGCTCGGTCCAGGAACTCGCCCTCCGCGTCAAGAGCGTCGCATGGGAACTTCTGCCCCTGGAGCGGCTGGAGGACGCGCACCTGATTCAGCGGTGCGGGCTGACGCCGACCGACCTCTTGCACACGATGGGGCAGGTCGATCTCTGGGACGCCGACGCCGCGCACCGGATGGGCGAACTCTACGCGCGGCTCATGGGCGTCACCCGCGAGGAACTGGCCGGGCGCGTCCTGCGGCAGGTCGTGCGCGACCTGGCCGTCGAACTGCTCAAGAAGCAGCTCGATGGGGAGAGCGACCCGGACACGATAGACGATTCGGCGGCCGCAATGGCGCTCGTCACGAACATGCTCGACGGCGGGCGCGACGGCCTGCGCCTTCGGGCCGAGCTGCGCTGGCCCGTGGTCGGCATCGGCGCGCCCGTGCACCTCTTCCTGCCCCAGGCCGCCGAGCTCTTGGGGACCGAGGCGGTGATCCCGCCCAACGCCGATGTCGCCAATGCCATCGGCGCCATCACGAGTTCCGTCTCTATTCACAGGCAGGTGAAGATCAGGCCCAACGACCTGGGCGGCTATGACCTCTATGGCTTGCCCGGCGTGCCGTCGTTCACGAACTTCGAGGACGCCCACCGGTTCGGCGTCGCGGAACTCCAGAAGATAGTGCGCCAGGTGGCGCGCGAGGCCGGGACGAGCCGGACGAGGGTGGACGTTGTCATCAAGGACGGGATCGGAGCGCTGTCGGACGGCGGTCAGATTTTCGTTGGCCGGACGCTCGAGGCGCGGCTCACCGGCCGGCCGGACGTCGCGCGCCTTGCCGGCGCGCGTTCCGGCGAACACGGCAATCGCGGGTGACAGGTGTTGCCCGGAATCACGGCAACTCACAGTCGAAGGAGACAGGCATGATTCACGTTATCGCGAGCATCGAGGTGAAGCCGGGCAGTCGCGACGCCTTTCTGAAGGAGTTCAAGGCACTCGTCCCGACGGTCAAGGCCGAGAAGGGATGCATCGACTACGGGCCGACGGTTGACGTACAGCCCGGCCTTCCGCGGCAGGTGTCGTACCGCGAGAACACCGTGACGATTGTCGAGAAATGGGAAAGCTTGGACGCGCTCAAGGCGCACTTGGCCGCGCCGCACATGACGACTTACCGGGAAAGCGTCAAAGACCTCGTCGCCGGCGTCACACTCCAGGTCCTCGAAACGGCATGAGCGGGGCGGGATCAGCCGTCCTTCGGGAAGAGTTTCCTGAACGGCTTGTTGAAGTCGTCGGGCTCGGTGCACGAGCACGGCCCCTCGTTCCGGTTCCGGCCGCAGTGCGGGCAGAGGCCTTTGCAGTCGGCGCGGCATAGCGGCTTCATCGGCACGGCGAGAGAGAGCGACTCGAATATCTGCTCCCCGAGGTCCACGACGCCGCCGGAGTAGTAAAGCAGTCTCTGGCTCTCGCCCTCGGCCCGGTGTGCGGCGGGGCCGTCCATGTCGCGCTGCTGGTCCGGCACGTAGAGGGCCTCGATCGTGCCGGTGACGGGCTGATCGAACTCTTTGGTACACCGACCGCACTGGGCGCGGACGGACGTGCGCACGTCGGCTCGGACGAACAGGTCGTTCGCCATCTTGTTCACGACCGCGCGGACGACTATGTTTCCGCAGAAGCAGAGCCCGGACGCCGCGGCCGACTCGCCGTAGTCCGTGGGCGCCTCGCTCGACTCGAAGACGTGCCTGCCTGACTGCAAGCTTGGGACGGATATCTTCATTGCTTGCGCCCGCGCGGTTTCACTCGAACAGCTTCCGGTATTCCGTCGCAATCGCATCGACCATGACGCTTGCGGGATAGCGCTGCTTGCATGTTTCGCGGCCGGCCGCGGCCATCGCCCGAGCGTGGTCGAGATCGCCGAGCGCCTCGCAGACCGCCTCGGCCAGTTCGTCGACCGCCTCTGCCCGGACCAGCCAGCCGGTCTCGCCGTTGATCACGACCTCGCGCGCGCCGTCGACGTCGTACGAGACGACCGGCACGCCCGAGAGGAGCGCCTGGGGCAGGACGCGGGCCAGGCCCTCGCGCAGCGACGTGTGTACGACGAGGTCCATCGCCGAGATCAGCTCCGGGACCTCGCGGTAGTCGCGCAGGCCGGCGAACACGATGCGGTCGAGCACCCTGTGGCTCGCGGCAAGTTTTTCCATCTCGGCCCGTATGTGCCCGTCGCCGACGAAGAGCAGTTTCGTGTCCGGATGCCGCGCAAGGATGCGCGGGGCCGCGCGTATGATGAACTCGTGTCCCTTGAGCGGGCTGATCCGCGCGATGACGCCGACCACGGGCGCGTCCGCCGGCAGGCCGAGCCCCGCGCGGACGGCCGCGCGGTCGTGCCGTCCGTGCAGGTACGGCTCGACGTCCATGCCGCTGTACACGGTGACGAATTTGTCGCGCGGCGCGACGCCGGCCGCGACGGCCTTGTCGGTCATCGCGTCGGCCACACTGATGATGAGGTCGGTGTAGCGTGCCGCGTTCCGTTCGAGAGTGGTGTACAGCTTGTTGACGAGCGGCCTCTCGTAGTCGTGGAACGGCAGGCCGTGGATCGTGTGGACGATTTTCGGCACCTTCTCGTCCTTTGCGGCCTTGCGGGCGATGATGCCGGCCTTCGAGCTGTGGGTGTGGACGATGTCGGGCCGGAGCCGCCGAATCCAGCGGCGGAGCGCCCGGTAGCTGGCGAAGTCGCGCCACGGGTGGATGGGCCGGCGCATCGCGTCGATTATGATGACGTCTGTGCCCGATTCCCTCGCGTCGGGCACGAGGTCGCCCTCGGGCCCGAGGCCGGGCCCGGTGACGAGCACGGCGTCGAAGCCGGGCGTGCGCGCAAGCCCCTGGACCGTCAGCAGTGTGTTCTCCTGCGCGCCGCCCCGTATCAGGCGGGTGATGACGTGCATGACCTTCAGGTCCGCGCCCATGGTTGTCCTCGCCTTTGTGCTGTCTGAATGCAGGGAGGATTATATGGCCGCGGCCGGCGCTGGTCAACCGCGGTCGGGCTTGCGCAGTCGCGGACGCGGGGGTATACTGGCAAAGAGCACGTATCGAGAGGGCGCCGCCCGTGAAAGACCTTCGTGACATGCTGGCGGGCCGTCTGACGGCCGACGGGGCAATGGGAACGCAACTTATCGCGCTCGGGCTTGAGGGCGACTGTCCCGAGGCCTGGAACGTCGAGAAGTTCGGCGCTATCGAGGACATCCACCGCAGTTACGTCGACGCCGGCGCGCGTATCATACTCACCAACACCTTCGGCGCCACGGAATGGAAGCTCGGCCGGTCGGGTCACGCGGCCGACCAGGGGCGCTTTTGCCGCGCGGCGGCGGAGAACGCGCTCCGCGCCGCCGAGGGCCGGGCGTATGTGCTGGGCGACGTTGGGCCGACGGGCGAACTGCCCGAGCCCTACGGCACGCATCCCATCGCCGAGTTCGAGGCGGTCTTCGCCGCGCAGATCGATGCACTCGCGAAGTCCGGCGTCCACGGAATCATCATCGAGACGATGGCGAGCGCGGCCGAGGCCGCCGCCGCGGTCCGCGCGGCCAGGCGAACCTGCGGGCTCCCCGTTTTCGCCTGCATGACCTACTCGGCGGGCAAGGGCGGCTTCCGCACGATGATGGGCGAGACCGTCGGCGATGCGACCGCCGCGCTGCTCGAGGCCGGCGCGGACGTCGTCGGCTCGAACTGCGGCCTGGGCGCCGCGCAGATGGTCGAGGTCGTGCGCGAAATAAAGGCGGCCGCGGCCGTTCCCGTCATCGCCAAGCCCAACGCCGGCCAGCCGCGGCTCGTCGGCGGGAAGACCGTGTTTGACGAGGACGCCGGGACGTGGGCCGCAAAGGTTCCCGAGCTGGTCGCCGCCGGCGCGAACATCGTGGGTGGGTGTTGCGGGACGACGCCGGCGCACATAGCGCGTGCAAGCGAACTGGTGAACGCGAGGGGACACGATGGCTGAGAAGGCGCTCATCATCGACGACGAGGCCGATATCGTGGCCGGCGTCGAGGACGTTCTGACCCGCGAGGGATACGAGGTCGCAACCGCCCGGAACGGAAAGGCGGGGCTGAAGAAGGCCGGCGAGTTCGTCCCGGACGTCATTATCCTCGATGTGATGATGCCGGGCATGGACGGGTACCAGGTCCTGGCCGCCCTGCGGGAACGCGGCGTCCGGACGCCAGTGATAATGCTGACCGGGCGCGACGCGGAGGCCGACAAGGTGCGGGGGCTCGACACCGGCGCGGACGACTACGTGATCAAACCCTTCGGAATGAAGGAGCTCGCCGCACGTGTCCGCGCGGTTCTGCGCCGGGGCGCCGGCGTGAAAGAAAGGATCCGCTCGTTCTCGTTCGGCGACGTCGCGGTGGACTTCGATCACCAGACGTTCACGAAGAAGGGCGACCCGGCCCGGCTTTCGTCCTGCGAGTCCGAGCTTCTCCGCATCCTGGTCGAGAGGCGCGGCGAACCGGTGAGCAGGGAGACGATCCTGACCGAGGTATGGCGGTATGATTCTCCGCCCGACACCAGGACGATCGACAATCACGTCGTCCGGCTGAGGCAGAAGATCGAAGACGACCCCCACAAGCCGAAACATATCCTTGCCGCGCACGGCATAGGTTACAAGTTCGTGTGCTGAGCCGTCGAGCCGCCGTTCCGCGGCAACGATTCTGGTTGCGAGTTGCGTGTGATGCGAGCACAGGACAAGAAAAACAGAGAGAACGGACGCGAGACGTGTCGGCGGATCGCTACGACGCGCCTCGCGAGCGCCGGTCTTTGCGTTCTTGCGGTTCTCGCGCTCGTGCCCGCCTGCCGGGAAGCACAGCCGGCGCAGCCGGTCAACGTAACGCCCCCGGTCTTCTTCGACGAACTCGAAGGGCAGGAGGAGCGTTTCCTCGGCAAGTCGATGGTCGAGATCCGCCGGATGCTCCGGTCCACGATGGACGCGCCCGTCACGCTGAGCGTGCGGTCCTCGACGCTTCAGGCCGTGGTGCGCGAGCTCAGCGAGCAGAGCGGGCTGGGCATCGCCATCACGCCTGACGCGCTCGCCACGGCAAGAGACCGGCCGATCGACCTCGACGTGCGCGAGATGCCGGCCAGATACGTGCTCGACTGGCTGACGCGGCTCATCGACGCGCACTACACCGTCGAAGGGCCCGGAAACGTCTTCATCACGCGGGACCGCGCGTGGGCCAGCCGGGACCGGCTCAGGATGCGTGGGTACAGCATCGGCGCACTCAGAAAGATAGGGCGGCCCGTCGTCACGCGGGTCGACCGGCCGGGCGCCGCGCGGTACGACCGGTCGTACGACGCACAGCGGCTGATCATCCTGCTGTCCGACGTGCTTCGACACACAACGAAAGGCCACCCCGACGCGCGGATGGTCGTGGACGAGACCGGCTCGCGGTTGAGCGCCATGCTCCCGCCGAGGGGCCACGCGAAGCTTGCAAGCATCCTCGATGAGGCGAAGCGGCCTCGGCAGTACGAGCCGCCGCCCGCGGACGACACTGGCCTGCGGCGGGCCGCCCTGCTCGCGACGCCCGTCACGTGCGACTTCCCGAGGCAGGACGTGCGCCGCATCGCCGACGACCTCGGCCACCGGGCCAACGTCAACATCGGGTTTGACTATCGGCTCATCGACGGACGCCGCCGCACCGTCTCTCTCGCGCTTGGCGAGACGACGCTCGACAAGGCGCTCGCCGCGTTCGCCGCCGCCGCCGGCCTCGGCAAGGTCGTAGTGGAGCCGGGGGACCGGTTCTGGATTCTCGGCAAGGACCAGACGGCCCGCACCGTCAGCGGGTCCGGCGAATTGCCATGGGACAGGGCGGGCGTCCGGTCCCACTACATCGCACCGCTCGTGGACCAGTTCGGGATCGACCTGGTCTTCCGCAAGGTTCAGCAGGCCGTCACGGACCGGAGGCCGGACAGCGCGCCCATCGGGTTCGTTCGTCTGCCCGAGGACCGGTTCGCCGTCGAACGGACCGTTCATGACAAGCCGGCCGCGGCGCCGTGGAACGGGGATTTCCCCGTCATCTTCTATCACGCGGCGACCGGGCGGCTCGTGGTGATTGACGAGGACGAGGTTCAGAAGATCGTTGCGCAGCGCGTCGCGGAGCTGATGGGCATGCTGCGGCCCCCGCCGGTCGGCGAGGAATAGCGCGTGGGCGAAAAAACATTCATCGACTGGCTGCGCGGCCGCATCCGGCTCGGGCCGAACGTTCCGGTCGGGCCGGGCGACGACGCCGCCGTGATAAGGCCGGACGGCGAGGTCGTTGTCACGGCCGACGCATTCCTCGAGGGGACGCACTTCCCCGCCGACGCTCCGCCCGCGCGGATCGGGCACAAGGTCATCGCCGCGTCGGTGAGCGACGTCGCCGCGATGGGGTGCTTCCCGGTCGCGAGTTTCGTCACGGTCGGATTCAGCCGCGCGCGCGACGAGGCGTTCGTGCGCGAGCTCGGCGAGGCGATGATCGCCGCCGCCGAGAAGTACGGCGCTCCCATAGCGGGTGGCGACGTGACGTCCTGGGACCAGCCGCTGGCGGTGTCCGTCACCGTGCTTGGCGAGACGCGCGGCCTCCGGCCCGTGCTCCGTTCGGGCGCGCGGCCCGGCGACCGCATATTCGTGACCGGCTCGCTCGGCGGATCGCTGTCGGGCCGGCACCTCGACGCCGAGCCGCGCGTCCGCGAGGGGATATTCCTGAACCGCGAGGCCGGCGCGAGCGCCATGATCGACATCAGCGACGGGCTCTCGGCCGACCTGAGCCACGTCGCGCGGGAAAGCGGCGTCGGCGCCGTGGTACGCGAGGCGGCCATACCCGTCTCCGAGGCCGCGCGGGCCCTCGAGAAGGAGGACGGCCGCGCTGCGCTACGGCACGCGCTCGATGACGGCGAGGACTTCGAACTGCTCTTCACCGTGGCCCCGGATCGTGCGGAGTGGCTGCGGGGGTCGTGGTCCTTCGACCTCGCCCTCACCGAGATCGGCGAAATCACGGAGGAGGGTGTGTTCATCGAACGGCCCGACGGGGTCCGCGAGAAGCTGGAGCCCCGCGGGTACGAACACCGGTGGCGCGAGTGAAGAGGGAGACGGTGCCCGAACACAAACAGATCGTAATCGAGACGAATTCGCCCGAAGATACGGCGGAGCTTGGCCGGCGGCTTGGCCGGCGGCTCGAGGCGGGCGACGTCCTCGCGCTGACGGGGCCGCTGGGCGCGGGCAAGACACAGTTGACACGCGGGCTGGCGCTCGGGACCGGCGCGGCCTCCCGCGTCACGAGCCCGACGTTCAAGCTCGTCAACGAGTATGAGGGGCGGGTCCGGCTTTACCACATCGACGTATATCGGCTCGGCGGAGCCGAGGACCTCGTCGCGCTCGGTTCGGACGAGTTCTTTGACGGCGACGGCGCGGCCGTCGTCGAGTGGGCCGACCGCGTGGCCGGAGCTCTGCCGGCCGAGCACCTGCGCATCGAGATCGACATCACGGGCGCCGCGTCGCGGCGGTTCGTCCTCACGGCGCTCGGCCCGCGCTGCGAACGCCTTCTCGGCGACGCAGGGGGAGCGGCGTGATGCACAGCGATTGTCCGGCGTGTGGCGGCGGGCGGCTGTCGGGGCATGTTCCCGACGCGCGAAAACTGAACTCGTCCAAGGTCCATCCCAAAGTCGCCGTGCCGGCCGGCGCTCGCTTCGGCCAGTGCGAGGACTGCGGGCACGTGTTCCTCGCTGACGCGGAGTACCGCGAAGCGGACTACGTCAAGTCCGAGGCGGCCCCCGCCCGGCACAACTGGTTTTTCGCCGACCGGCGTGCACACGTCGAGGTTGCTCTGGCCGAGATGCGCCGTGTCAGCGGAAAGAGCAAGCTGAGGATTCTAGATTTCGGGTGCGCCTATGGCAACGTCGCTCGTCTGTTCATGAACCGCGGCCACGAGGCGGTGGGGTACGACGTTGCGGCCAATCACGTCGAGTACGCCCGGTCGCACCACGGCGTCGAGGCGTACAGCGGCCCCTGGGAGGAGGCGCGCGGGGCCGTCGGGCCGGTGGACGTCATTTACTCGGAGAACGTCTTCGAGCACATCCCAGACCCGTTCGGAACGTTGTCGGACGTCTCAAAAAGACTCGGGGCCGGCGGGGTCGTGTACCTGTCGGTGCCGAACTTCGACTGCGCTGAGGTCGGGTATGTGGTGCCCGAGCATCTCCAGTATTTCCGCCCCCGGAGCACTATTCGGTTGGCCGAACGGGCCGGCTACCGCGTCGCGTCCTGCCGGTCCGGCCGGCCGGGCATTCAGAAGTGCCACCGGCTGACGGGCAGGATCCCGCCGATGCCGCTCGTGCGCGCGATCGACTGGCTGACCTCGCGGGTCGGCCGGCACGGATACAGCATTCGCCTGTGCGCGGTGAGGAGGTAGAGGCCGGGCGTTTTTTTTGCGGAAAAGAGGGGGCGTTTGTGATATGATATCGCCAGTGGCCGTGTGCTCTCATTGCGAACGATGGAGGTGACAGAGAACAATGCCTAAGATTCACATCATCGACGTGACGAACCGTGACGGCGTCCAGACGTCGCGGCTTGGCCTGGCCAAGCTTCAGAAGACGCTTATCAACCTGTATCTCAACGAGATGGGCGTCTATCAGAGCGAGTTCGGATTCCCGTACACCTACCACGAGATGAACTATATCCGCGCGAACCTCGAGCTGGCGGAACGCGGCGCGCTCCACCCCATCCTGCTGGGCGGATGGTGCCCGATGCGGGAGAAGGAGATCGAGCTTTCATTAACGACCGGACTGAAGCACATCAACCTGTCGATGTCGACGTCGATGCAGATGACGGACGGCAAGTTCGGCGGCCGCATCGTCCGCACGCCGGAAGAAGACCCGTCGCGGCCGAACCTGATTGACATAATGGCCGAGAGCGTCGCGCTGGCGAGGAAGTTCGGAGCGCTGACCGTCGGCGTCAACGCCGAGGACGCGTCCCGGACGGACGAGGAGTTCCTGCTTCGCTTCGCCCGCGCGGCGAAGGAGGCCGGCGCGGACCGCTTCCGCTATTGCGACACGCTGGGATACTGCGACCCGCTCACGATCTACGGCCGCGTGCGCAAGCTCGCCGAAGAGATATGCCTCCCAATCGAGCTCCACTGCCACAACGACCTGGGCATGGCCGCGGCCTGTTCGGTCGCGGGGGCCAAGGGCGCCGTGGACGGCGGTGTCGACGCGTACATCAACACGGCCATCAACGGCATGGGCGAGCGCGCCGGCAACGCCGACCTGGTCTCGGTCATCCTCGCGGTGCAGAAGTCGAGCGGGATGGAAGGCAAGTACCTGCTCGACGAGAAGATCGACCTGAGCAAGGCCTGGCGGCTTGCGAAATACGCGTCGTACGCGTTCGGCGTGCCGATCCCCGTGAACCAGGTGGGCGTGGGCGAGAACGCGTTCGCGCACGAATCGGGCATTCACGCGGACGGCGCGCTCAAGGACCGGCGCAACTACGAGCTCTACAGCTTCGAGGAGCTCGGACGGGGCGAGCCGGAGATCATCGAGACCGGCCGCGAAATAACCGTGGGCGAGTACAGCGGCATCCGCGGGTTCCGCGACGTCTACGGCCGGATCGAGATAGAGTTCCACAGCGACGACGAAGCGCGGGAGATTCTGGAGCTGGCCCGGTACGCCAACGTCCACACGCAGAAGCCCCTGACCAAGGAGGAGCTTCGCTTCGTCGCGAAATATCCCGACCTGGCAAAGCAGATAATGACGATGACGCCGCTCGAACACACGGAATGACCGGCCGGCCTCCGGCGCCGACATCGAGAATGAGTTCAGGGCATCACATCGACAACCGGTCCGGGCGCCAGGCGGGTCTTTGCGTGCCGCTTCTTCGCGTCGCGGAATTCTTCGGCCTTTTCCTCGTAGTTCCGGCCGTCTACGCATACGCGCTTCTTGATGCGCACAAGAACGGCCACAGAACGTTGCCGCTGATCCCGGTGCTGATCGGCGTCACACTTCTGTGCCTGGCCGCTCTGCTGTGCGACCGGACTTTTTCCCGCCGCCGCCTGTGGAACGCGGCGGACCTCCGGCGCCGGCTGGTCCCGGTCCTCGCCGTCTTCCTGGTCGCCGGGGCCGGGCTCGTCGCGATGGTGCTTTTCTTCCAGTCCGGCTTTCTGGCGTCCGTCCTCGAGAAACGTCCCGGGCTTGTGCATTTCGTCAGGGCGCTCTATCCTCTTGCCGGCCGCAAGCTCTTCCTTTCTTTGGTCCGGAACCACCCGGTGTTCTGGGTGATACTGATGGCGCTGTACCCGCTTCTTTCGGTGTACCCACAGGAGCTGATTTACCGGGCGTTTCTCTTTCACCGCTACCGGGCGATCTTTCCGACACCGTGGGTCGTGATATTCGCGAGCGCGGCGGCGTTCGGTTTCATGCACGTCGTCTTCTGGAACGTGCCGGCCGTCGTGCTCAGTTTCTTCGGCGGGCTCCTGTTCGCGTGGACGTACCAGAGGACGCAGTCGCTCCTTGTGGCCTTTATCGAGCATTCGTTGTACGGCTGTCTCATATTCACCATTGGGCTGGGTTCATATTTCTTTCCGGGCACGATATCGCTCGTTGCACGGATGACCGGTTAGGGAGGTGCACGGACGCATGCGAATCGTGGTCCTCGACGGACAGGTGCTGAACCCGGGCGACAACCCGTGGGACGACGTGGCGAAGCTGGGCGAGTTCACCGTGCATGACCGCACGCCGGACGACCTGACAGTCGAGCGCGCCCGCGACGCCGAGATCATCGTGACGAACAAGACGCCGCTCGCGGCCGCGACGATAGGGCGGCTTCCGAAACTGCGGTTCATCACGATCCTGGCGACGGGGCACGACGTGGTCGACGCGGAGGCGGCGCGGCGGCGCGGCATCCCCGTGTCCAACGTCCCGGACTACGCGACGGACTCCGTCGCGCAGTTTGTCTTCGCCCTGCTTCTCGAACTGTGCCATCACGTGGGCGAGCACGACCGCGCGGTCAAGGACGGCGAATGGAGCCGCGCGGCGGACTTCTGTTTCTGGAAGACGCCCCTTGTCGAGCTTTGCGGGAAACGGATGGGGATCGTGGGGTTCGGCCGCATCGGGCGCCGCGTCGGCGAGCTCGCGCACGCGTTCGGGATGGACGTCCTTGCGAGTCGTGGCCGCCGGTCCGAGGAGCCGGGGTACGAGCCCTTCGGCTGGCGGACCGTTGCCGAGATTTTCGCCGAGTCCGACGTCGTCACGCTACACTGCCCCCAGACCACCGGGAACACGGGCATGGTAAACGCCGGCCTGCTTGGCATGATGAAGCCGGGGGCGTTTCTCATAAACACGGCGCGCGGCGGCCTGGTCGCGGAGCAGGACCTAGCCGACGCTCTGAACGCCGGCCGGATCGCGGGCGCGGCCGCGGATGTCGCCGCCTCCGAGCCGGTCCCGGCCGGGAGTCCGCTCTTGAGCGCGCGGAACTGCATCCTGACGCCGCACATCGCGTGGGCGGCGCTCGCCGCGCGGCGGCGGCTGATGGAGCAGACGGCCCGGAACATCGCGGCCTTCATCGCCGGGAACCCGGTCAACGTGGTCAACTGAACGTCCACGAGGGAGCAGGTTCCCTCGACGTCTCCGGACTTGTTGGCCCCCCACCGAGCGAAACGACCGAGAACCACCGAGAAATAATATGTATACTATTTTGGCTCACCTGAGCCACAATAGTATACATATCCAAATGGTAGGTAGCAGGCGGAATGCCGGCGTGGCGGCGTCCAGAGGCGGCAAAGTGGCATGTCTGGGCTCGCAGCGCCCCGCAAGGCGTGTTGTCGTCGGCCAGTAATATGCGCACTATTGTGGCTCAGGTGAGTCAAAAGAGTGTATATGTGAAGCCGGTGGCAGGACGTGTCAGGAACGGGCCACAAGTTTCGGAAATCTCCCATCCGTCTCCCATCCACAAACCAGTTGAATTCGCACGCAAATCTGTTATAAATGCCGCTGTCGTAATCACGTTCGTCAGGAGGGGCCGGTGTCGATAGTCAGGCCGTTCAGGGGGCTCAGGCCGAAGCCCGGACACGCGCGCGAGGTCGCTTCGCCGCCGTACGACGTTTTGAGCGCCCGCGAGGCCCGCGAGATCGTCAAGCGGAACCCCAACTCCTTCCTGCGCGTGAACAAGGCGGAACTCGAATTGGGAGACGGCGTCGATCCGTACAGCGACGAGGTCTACCGGCGGGGCAAGGACAACCTCGCCCGGCTCGTCGCCGAGGGCCTGATGGCCCGCGACACGAAGCCCTGCTTCTATCTTTACCGGCTCACGATGGACGGCCGCAGTCAGACGGGCCTCGTCGCGCTGGCCTCGGTCGACGAATACGACGCCGGCAAAATCAAGAAACACGAGCACACGCGGCCCGAGAAGGTCAACGACCGAGCCAATCACATCTCGTTCCTCGAGGCGCAGGTCGGCCCGGTCTTCTCGACGTTCAGGCGCGACGAGCGCATCGACCGCACATTCGGCCGCGTCACGGCGAGCCCCGCAGACACGGACTTCACAGCCGACGACGGCGTCCGCCACGAGCTGTGGGT
>Ga0180435_10001277_pt1 | contig 26458 bp, 12 predicted proteins | sample SS_ome_3_FD_132467 | JGI IMG/M metagenome (GOLD analysis project Ga0180435, IMG submission 132467) | Hypersaline lake sediment archaeal communities from the Salton Sea, California, USA - SS_3_S_1 metaG | ecosystem: Environmental > Aquatic > Non-marine Saline and Alkaline > Hypersaline >... | reverse complement strand
TGGGAAGTTTGTCCAGAAGGACGTCAGGCTTGAAAGTCGCGTAAGCGCGCCGGGGAAAAAACGCCGATCCGGCGACGATGTCCTCGAGCAGGCGAATCAACTCTTCGGTCGAACCATTCCACGTTCCGCTGAGCGAGGGGACGGTGTCATTATCTACGCCGACGGCCTCGGCGTCCTCGAAATTCCACAACCATCGATCGGGCTTGTCCTTCGCCGCCAGCCTTCCCAGCCCGAACGAGCCCCAGTAGATCAGCAGGTCGGTCTCGTGTCGGCGCCGGCGCTTACCGACAAAAGCGACTACTTTCCTGCTCGCGGCGAATGTCTTGTCGTCGACCAACTCTTCGAAGAAGTCCTTCATGTCGCCATTGGCGGCGACGGTCACTCGCTTCGGCGCAAATTTGCCCTTGTAGACCCTGGTGATCGTCACCGTAAAAGCCTTGTCCTTGACGTTCACGGTATCGATTTGCCCGGCGATCACAGCGTTGTAGCGGGCGAACAGGTCGCCGGGCTGGAGCGTGGGATTGATCAGCGCTCGAACGGGGCGCGCAAGCAGAAATACGGTCAGCGTGACCGCTATTGCATGAAACACGCACGAGGATTCAGGCGGTCTGGGATGTGTTCTCACTTTTACTGGTTCTCCGAAACGGTCTTGGTCGGGATCGCGCACGTTGGCGGGCGCCCCGAAGCGATGCGCGCCTGTTCGGTTATCTCAAACTCCCGGGTCCGGAGCAGTATTACTTGAACACGTAAGCTGCCGAGAATGTTCTGCTCGGGGCCATTCCGGTTCTAAAGGCCTTGACCTTCAGTCGTGTCGTTTTCGTCAAGCGAACTGGCGCCGTGTACTTTCGCGAGGCGTTCGTCGGTTCGGTACCGTCGAGAGTGTAGTATATCGTTGCCTCGCGCACGGCCGTAGTCACCGTCACGGACACCGGCTTGGTGAACACCACCGCCAGCGGTTTGCTGAACCCGCCGTCCTTGCGCACCTGGACCGGCGAGGGTTCAGTGGCGATGCGGTATTTGTCGGCATTCTTCATGAATGCTTCCATGTTCTTGACCGCTGTTGTAGTCAGTCCGAATTCGCTCTTTCCGTCTCCGCGATTGTGGTAGTAGACGTTGGGGTTGACCGTCAGGGGACCGAACAGGCCTGCGGCGCCTGCGGCGTTGTGTGTGCCAAAGGTCACATTCGACCAGGTCCGGCGTTCGGCTGGATCGGCCAGCCTGACGCCGTTCTTGCAGACATAGTCAAACATCACGCCATTCAGCGCCACGTCGCCGGCGAGTTGCATCGTTATTCCCTCGTTACCGTGGGCCTTTTTTGACGGGTTTCCGATGCGCCGCCCGTGACCGTCGTGGTAGTCGTCGCGGGAAGTTATAGACGTGAACACAAGTCTGGCCTGCGATGGTTTGGCGCTGTAGACGCGGACTTGCGAACCCTTTGCCGAATAGAGTCCGGTAAGACCGGGCCGGTCGTTGGCGGCGAAACCCAGCATGATAAAGGCGTCGGTAGTAAGCGGTCGTTCGGGTGAACCGGCCTGGATCACGCCGTTGCGGTAGACGTCGATATTGAAAACGCGTTTGCGATTGGTCCCGATCAGCGGTCCGATAGTTGCGCCGGATTGCAGTTCCAGCGTGGCGCCGTCGTAGATTTCCAGGGCGCCCTTGTTCGTAACACCGCTCCATCGCAAATCGCCGTTAATGATCATCCGTCCATGCTGAACCATGATCTCGTCGCTCACGCCGAATCGTCCGATAAACTCGACCGACGCGTCTCCGTACTTGCAGACCTGGAGCTTGTGTGATATCTGCGTTCGGTTCAGACCGGAGCGGCTCCGGGTGGTGTGGCGGTACTTTGTGCGGTTCTTCGCATTGGGGAACTCGCCGTTATCGATGCGGAAGAACGTGTGTTTCGGGCCTCGAATGCAGACGTAATAGACGTATCCACCGTCCTTGACGTGAATGTTGCCCCACACGCGAATCTCGCGCCGGTGGTTGCCGATCAGAAACGCATTCTTGTCTATGATTACATGCCGGACATTGTCGAAACCGGCCCCGTTGACCATGTAGCGTTTGGCGGCGCGGGGAAGGATCACGTCAGTGTTGCGGTCCGGTCCCTTGCCGGTCCTCCGGGAACCCTCCCGCCAGTTACGCGCATCCTTGAAACTACCACCCTTGCCCGGGCTGGCCCAGACAAGGCGCCGCGCCGCGGGCCATCTCTCTGTCCTGTAAGCCGGAATAGCGGACACCTTTGCCGAAACACTCCGCCCCGCGCAAACCAAACTTACGCAGGCGACGAAGAATGCGGCGATCGGAAACCTGCTGCTGCAACGATAATTCATCGACATAACCTTTCGCTGTAAACCACTTCGCGGTGGAACACAAAAACTCTACCGTGTATCAGCAAACAACCATCAGTTGTGCATGGAAAGAAGACGCATCATGTCGCCCGCCGGATTATGACCAGCCAGTCTTCGCCTCGATCCGACGGGGGAGAACCGATGTTCGCAGCGGCGCCGCCGGCGATTCTGCGCATGGATCCGTCCTGGAGCCTTCCGCCCTCGCGGGGATTGAACCACTGTATCGTAAAGGCGCCTTTGATCTTACTTAGATCCAGCTTCGCCGAACCGCCGTCGGCGAGATAGACGAGATACAACTCACCGGTCTTGGCCAGGCAGTAGTTGCGCGAGTTCTTCTTTCCTGACGCTACGAGCTTGTCGGTGTTTTTCATCTCCCAGAACGGGACCTTGTTGTCCTTGAAAAACTCCAGTGCGATGCGGCAGTAGTCCCAGAACCTGTCCCGGCTGCGATAGTCCTGGCACGTCAGGTCCGAGTGGGCGTGCTTGTATCCGAAGTAGAATTCGAGCCCCGCCCCGCCGGCCATTATGTTGCCCCACAGTGCGTTTTTTCGGCCGTCGGTGTGGCTCGTCCCGGCGTCGTTGTCCGGACGCAGCGAGTGTGTCGCATCTCCGGGTTCGTCGCATGCAACGACCCACGGCTTGCCGGTCGCAGCCGAACGCCTGATGTAATCCAGCGTTCGCTTGTGGACCTGGCTGAAGTCGGCCCGGTTGGTCTGCAGGGAAAAGCCCGTAAGCGCCGAGGCTTTGCCCAGCAGATCGTAGTGGGGACTGCCGTTGTGGATGACGATATTGTGCCTGTACGGATCGTGCGTTCGGAAGTAGTTGGCCCATGCGACTTTCTGTTCGTGCGAGGCGTTGTTGATCTCCTCGCCGAGGTTCCAGTTTAACGCCATGTGGTGCGAGAATCGCGCTATCAGTTCGCGGTAGTAGAGCTTTCGCTGCGGTCCGAGATCGCCGCGGTCCAGCAGGAGTTCGTTTTCGGTCTCCATAGTCTTGAAGTGCAGGTACATGCCCATGCGCTCACCGTGAGCGAAAACGATCTCCCACTGGTCCAGCCGCGAGCAATCGAGGTTCAGGCGGTCGCGGTACGTAATGTACGGAAAGACGTTCCTGTCGTCGCCGCCGATGTTCATCGTAATGAACGAAAACGCGTTAAGTCCTTCCGAAGCAAGGTAGTTGACCGCGCCGATCATCCCCTTGCCCTTTCCGCCGGCCCAAGTCGGGTCGCCCTTTCGCCAATCCTCGACGTGCGCCTTCCACGACTTTACGAGGTTGTCTTTCTGTCCGTCGTTTTTGAACGATCCGTCGAAGTCCCGATACGCCAGGAAGTTTTCCGGCGCGTCGGCGCCGCATTTGAGAAAATACTCACCGCTGCCGGCGAATCGCAGGTGGTGCTTGCCGACGTACTGGAGGCGTCCCCGGGCTCGCAAATCGCGACCGGTCTTGTCGGTCGGCTTGATGACGAACGAACCGCTTTTTCCGTCGAATTTTTCCACCCTGGCTCCGGCCGCATCGCTGAGGGCTGTTTGCCTGCCCTTGACGAACGATACGGTGTACGACCATTTGCCCGGTTTGTCGGGAGACACGTGGGCCCTCCATTTGACACCGGATTCAGCCGAGGTATTGGCCGCGTCTCCATCGGCGGCGAAATATCCCGGGACGTTGTAGCTCGGCGAGCCAGACTCGTGCCTGAACGCGACTGTCATGCGATAGTCGCAGAACGGATTGGGCGCGTTGTCCCGCTCGTGGGCGAACGGTCCGTCGAGAGTGAGCGTCACCTTGTGCCACTGTTTCAACTCGCCGCTGACAACAATACCGCCGGAACCGTCGGGATTTCGAGGACCAAACAGCGGCTCGCCCGAAACCGGCTCAGGTCTCGCCGGAGCCTTCCTTTTGTTCGACGTTTTAACGGCCGCGAACGTCAAGGCGCCCGGGTTTTTGGAGTTTGAAGGAACGAACGTGACTTTCGCCACACGAGCTCGGCTATAGTCCGAGCCGTCAACCGTGGCGACCCGCGAGCGGACCTTTACCGTCGCGTTGGCGGGCACGGTAACCTCGGGCCAGGTCCTTGTGAACTGCGGGCCCTCGGCGTACGTACCGCCGGCCAGCGGGCAGACGAATTTCCCCAGAGACTTACCGTCGATCGACAATTCGAAACTACTCTTACCGTCATCCTCGCCGACCGCGTACAGCGTTACGTGGTACTTGCCCGCCGGTATCGATACCCTGATGTCGGCTTCAGCGGACTTGTGGCGGGCGGGATCGATCGCCAACCACGTGCCCTTGTCCATATAGTAGTTTGTCCCGGATATCCTGAACCGCCCGGCGTCGAGCACCACCGAGCCTTCGGGAAGCCTGCCTTCAGCCGCTTTTCGCTTCGGCCTGGCGGCAGCCCATAGCGTAGTTACCACAAAGAAAACCACGAACGTAAAGGCAATCGCCGATGATCTGTTTCGCATCAGGAGTCTCCATATAAATACGCTGTCTTGTCGATACTCCGAGAGCCGCCCCGCGGCCCCGGTAAGGTCTCACATCAACAACCGCCGCTCCGCTGTTTACGATTTACCGGTGTGCCCGGTCCGCGCGCAGAAAAGCCTATTGTTTCGCAATAAATCGCAATTCTCTTTTACACGGTTCTCTCTTTTCGGTCAATTACCTACCGGTGAATTTAAGGATGGACTGAACGATGTCGAACCCAGACGATCACGCGTACCGGCATGCGTCGAGCTCGATGGCAACGTGAGCGGACGGCGTTGTGGTGTTGTCTCCGGAAGGTTTCGCCTCGAATGAGGAAACCGCTGCTTTTCCGATACGCTCATAACTGCAAAGGCCGGGAAGTGGCCAGGCTCAGCGGCGTTAACGATGAGACGGCGCCAATGCTCCGGACACATCGTTATTCGGTTTCGCCCTTCGGCGTCCAGTAGAGTTTTTCCGGTTCGGCGAGGTTGTTCTTACCGTAGGAAACGTTCTTCCAGGTCGCCCGCGTTTCGGGGGAGACCATGATCCCGCCTTCCAGCACGTTGTCGAACACCACGCCGTCGAGTTCGGTCTTGCCGAAGAAAGCAAGGACAGCGCCTTTCGGATTTCCGTACTTTTTGCCTGCGGCCCGGGCCTTTTCGCTGTCGTGCATCTTGAACACCAACCGGGCCTTTGTCGGATCGACGGTGTGCATAACGAGCTTGCCCCCTTCGCTTAACAGGAACGATACGCCGGGTGTCCTGATGCCCCCAGCTGGCTTGCGGATGATATATTTTTCTTCGATCCCGACGACGGGAAAGAGCATGTCCCGCGTGATTGGTCGCCGGGGCGTTCCGATCATCAGCGTGCCTCCCACCCAGACCGACGCCTTGCCTTGTTGTTTGGCGGTTGTCTCAACGCTGATCCGCGCGTCCTGGAGGAGTACGACAGTGGCTTCGGGTTGGATCGCAAAGCACGCTCGCAGACCCGGTGAGAGGTATCCTCCCTCCGAGACGATCAGCTTGCCCTGTCCGGTTACGCGAAACTGATCGTTTACATGGTTCTTTCCGACGATCTCCAGCGAACCGCCCGGGGCTGTATGGTAGCAGCCCCATTGCGAAAGGCGCCAGTCCTCGGGATTGACCCGCTGCGGACCGGTTTCTCCTCTCTTGGGGTTTCTGAGCCTCATCCCGTCAAAACGAAGAAACCGATGCAGGCCTGGCTCGGAATTGCTGTACTTTCCGAACCACGGAGCCCGTATTCCGCTGCCGTCTTTCATCCACATGTTTCCTCCCACGTTGTACGTCAGGAAGAATTGGACTCCGTTTTCGATGGTCAAGTGTCGGATGCGCCACTGGGGGCGGTCCCCGACGACCTGGTAGAACTCATCGCTGGCCGGTAGAAGAATATCCACCGCCGGAAGACCGACGGAGGTTCTGGTATCGACGCGGATAGGCGGTTGGAAGTAGGGGCGACCGGTCTGATCGACCCAGTTTGCCGCCACGAAACGCGACCCGGACTGACCGGGGCGCCGCCAGACCATCAGCGGAGCCTTGGGCCATTTTTGCTTTCCGTAGGCGCCGATCTGCCCCTTGCCGGGTAAATCGGCCCAGAGGGCGTTGACCTTGCGGAGCTTCCGTTCGGAATCCGAAAGGGCTCGCTTGGGGTTGTACTCGGTTCGCTTGCCGCCGATTTCGACGGCGCGTACGCACTTGAGATCGAACGACTGGGCGATGCGGTTGCCTTTGGAACGGACGATCAATCGTTCGCCCAGCGGGAAGAGTATCTGGCATTCGGTGGTCAGACCGTCGACGAACTCGACCGTGCCGAATCCGCCTTTGAAACTGGTGAACTCGATGGTCGAGTACATAGCGTTACCGGATGCCGCGCAATGTTTGCCGAACGTTGCATCCGCCAGGGCCTTTTTGGCCACAGCAGAGTCTGTCGCCGCAATTCCGCCCGCGCGAAGGTAGTCGATACTCACCTTACCGAAGTCCACCTGCTTTTCCAGGAAGATCGAGATGCCCTTTTCCGACGCTTTAGGATCGGGATTGCCCGCTGTGACGACAAGAGATCCGAAGTTGCGGAACTCGGCGGTAGGGCGGATGTAAAGCCCGCCGCTCTGGTTGAGGAACTTCCCGTCGCCGGCGGTCATGGTCAGTTCGATGACGGCAGGGGAGTCGTTCTTGTCGTCGGCTCGACCGATCTGGAGCAGGCCTTCGATTCGCATGTCTGCGATGATGTCATCGGGCGGATTTACCCTTCCGATTCGCGAACCGGCCTGCATTTCGAGGGCGGCATGGTCTTGGACCCAGACGTACGGTTCCGCCCGTCCGTACCCGCGTTTTCTGAGTTTTTTCAGGTCGATCCGCGCCTGCAGAGTGGCGTTGGTGCGAATTGCGGTTCCCGGCGCCAGAACTAATCGGCCCGACTCGACCCTCACCCCTTCGACCAGGTCGTACCTGCCGGCCTGGACTGTGACGCCGGCGGTCCTGGTCTTGCGTATCAAGAGACTTCGCCCTAGAGGCTCGGGACTCTTGCCGATCGAGAAAAGGGCGTGTTTGTCGCCGACAAATCGCAACGGTCCGTAGATGTACCCGCCGTCCGTGACTCGCACGTTTCCATAAATATCCATGGGTGTGTCGTCGCCCGGATAATCGCTGGTGACGGATTTGCCCCTGGAAACGCCGATCCCGCCGTCGAGCGCGGCGCCGGCGCCGATAGTCACGTGCCGGCAGGATAAAGTCAGGGTCCCGGATTGCCGGTTCCGTTCTCGCGTCTTGGCGCGAACCATGCACCCGACAATGTACGATTTACCGTCCGGCGCGTCGGGCAGGACGATATCGGTCTTCGCGTCGGGTCCTTTTACCGCCGGTTTTCCGCCCTTGCCGGCTGTGAAATCTTCTACCGAGGCGAACTCCGTCCAGTTTTCAGCCTCCATAGCCATACCGCCTTCGCCCGGCCTGGCCCAGACCAGCGTGCGAACTCCCGGCCATTGCTCTTTCAGGAAAGGTTCGGCGGCGCACAATTCGTAGGCCGACAGGAGCCCTGTCATCATCGCGTATACAAAACAGGTAATCTTCATTCTCTTTTTCCGTTGCGTCGGTCGGTCTGCTTCCCGGCGGTCTTAAGCAGTCCGAGCATCGCCTTTCCGAACGCCTCGCCGGCGCGGTAGTAGAAGCGGGCCGAACCGTTGTAGTGGTATCCTCCGTCGTGTTTGACGGTGTCGTCCCAGTACGGCGCGGTGGGCACTGCCGCGACGGAGCCCTTGAATTCGGGCATCTTGGCAGGAGCGGACTGGGCGTCGCGGAACTTCTTTTGCCTGACGTTCGCATTTCCACCATGGCCCGCCACACCGATTACGATCGGCAGGTTGGGCGTCTCGAGATGCTTGCGAATATCTTTTATGAAGGCGGTCATGTTCTCGGCGTATTCGGCGGTGCGCTTTCCGTTGATCAGGTCGTTCCAACCCTGGAACCAGACAAGGCCCGCGATCTGGTACTTCCGCCCGGCGAATTGCGGGAATGTAGCGTCCATGTTGTCCAGCACGAAGTGTTTGATGTTGAATATCTCCTTGTAAGCCCAACCGACGGTGGCGGGCTTGTATTTTTTTCCGTCGTCCCGGTTGAACTGGCGGTCCCACTTACCGCGGCTGGGCGGGCGGAAATCGACGGCCAGCGACTGCCCACCCCAGCAGGCCTTGATAAGGATAACCGGTTGGTCGATTGCATCTCCGATCACCTTTCCAAACCCCATCTCCGGTCCCATGCGCCCTGGCGGATACGTGTAGCCTACCGTTAGCGGACCGCTGGTCGGCAGGTTCCGGGACCTCATCGATCCGAAGTAGATGCCCACGTCGTCGCGCTCGACCCACTTTCCGTCCTTCTGGAGATGCCCGAACACAGCGGGCTCCTTCTTGACCAACTCGTCGAGGTGCTTGACCGACCCTTTCCCCTGCATGTTCGACTGGCCGACCAAGAGAAAGACCTTCACGGGACCATCGGAGGCGGTGGTTTTCTTGACGGGTTTCTTGGGGTTGGGGACTTCGGGCGGTTTTGGGGCCTTCTTGGCCGACAGGGCCTGCGAGCCCAACAACACCAGTACTACCAGAGAAACAGCGGTGACGGCGAGGCGAGAATAGCGAATACTCATGATGTACTCCTGTAACCGGGATTCACCAAAGAGACGGACACAACCGCGGCGGTTTAGTCTGCGGTTGTCCATCTTGGCGTGCATGCTGCCGACACTACCGGTTGGATTGACGAGAACGCTTCAGTCCTCGCACTATCCGCCCGGGTGGGATACAACTCAATAGTCTACCCGATATTCGCGAATAGCCAAAACAAATCCTGTCTGCATATGCGACAATCGACAACGGTCCGGTGACACACAAAAAAACCCGATATTTGACACAGCGATACCACGGTTCTGCGACCGTGCCCAAGCAGATTACTTGTTCTCGTCGGTCTTGAGGTCCCAATACAGTTTTTCCGGTTCGGCCAGGTTGTTCTTTCCGTAGGATACGTTCTTCCACTTGGCGCGCTGTTCGGGCGAGACCATGATTCCGCCTTCATATACGTTGTCGAACACGACGCCGTTGAACTCGGTCTTTCCGGCGAAATCCAGGACGATCCCCTCGGGAGTGTCCCAACCGCCCCATTCCCTGGCTTTTGCCTTGGCCCGGTCGCTATCGAACATCTTGAAGACCACGCGGGCCTTGGCAGGGTCGATGCTGTGGGTGACCAGCCGTCCCTGCTCGCCGAGAAAGAACGACACGCCCGAACAACGATGACTCTGTCCGGGCGAGCGATTGATCTTGTCTTCGGCAACTCCGGCGACCGGGATCGGCATATCGCGGGTGATCGGTCTGTCGGGCATGCCTATCATCAATGTGCCTCCGACCCAGACCGATGCCCTGCATACCTCCTGGTTCCTGACGCATTCAAGACCAAGCCGCGCATCCTGTAGCAGAACGACAGTCGATTCCCGACTGATACCGAAGGCCGAGCGATTGGTGCCCGACATGGAACTGCCCTCCGACATTATGAGCGTTCCCGGGCCGACGACGTTCGCCCAGTCTCCGGCGGCCAGGGAATTCCCGATGAACTCGAGCGTTGAATCCTTGCCGGTTTCGAAAGTGGCCCATCGGGCCAGTTGCACGTCCAGACCGTTTTTCAATGCGTCTTTCCCGTTCCACCTCTTACCGTCCAGGCGGATGAAGCGATGTACGCCCCTGCCCGGGTTCCTGTATTCGCCTTGGTTTCTCCCGTGCGAGCCGCCGCCATGCTTCATCCATAAATTGCCCTGAATGTTGAAAGTATTACCGTATTTGGCGTTGTATTCGATGGTGATATGCCGGCAGGGTACACCCCTTCCGCATCCACCTGAGCCGTGCCCCGTGGTGGCGTAAGAGCTGTCCGACGCGGGCAGCAGAATGTCGATATTGGGGTCGAGGTCCAGGGGCGAATCGAACAGGGGCCTGCCGTTTTCATCCAGCCAGTTGGGGCCCACCATTCGCTCGTCGGACTTGCCCGGATACCTCCAGACCAGAAGGGGGGCTTTGCCCCAGGCGTATCGCCCATACTTGCCGAGTTGGCCCTTGCCCGGCGCGTCGCCCCACAGGGCGTTGATATTGCGAAGCTCTTTCTCCCCGCTCGTAAGCTCGCGCTTGGCGCTATACTCGGTTCGCTTCCCGGCGACAGTCACCGCGCCGACGGTCTTCAGGTCGAACGACTGGACGGTGCGATTGCCCTTGGAACGCACGATTAACCGTCCGGCGTGGGGGAAGAGAATCTCGCAGTCGGTTTTCAGGCCGTCGACAAACTCGACCGTGCCGATCCCGCCGGCAAAGTCGATCAGGTCCAGCCTGGAAAAAAGCTCGGAGCCTTTGCCCCCGCAATGCTTGCCGAATGTCGCCCTGGACAGCACCGCCCGGGCAGCCTTGGGATCTTTGGTCGCGATCCCGCCGCAGCGCAGATAATCGATGCTGACCTTGCCAAGGTCCGCAAGGCTCTCCATGAAGATCGACACGCCCGTGTCGCCCCTGGCCGATCCCTTGGGTTCAAATGCGGTGATCGACAGTGTGCCGTAATTCTTCACCTCCGCGGTTGGGCAAATGTAAAGCCCGCCGCTCTGACTGAGGAAGCGTCCATCGCCGGCGCCCATGAGCAATTCGATCGTCGCCGGGTCGCCCTCGGCGTTACCGGACGAGCCGATCTGGAGAAGCCCCTCGATCCTTACGTCAGCGACGGTGTCTTCAGGTGGCAGGACCCGACTGATCGACGAACCAGTCTGCATTTGGAGCGCTGCGCCCTTGTGAACGTAGACATAGCCTTCAGGGAGTTTGGTTCTGCTTATTGTGCCCAAACCGTAGCGGGCGTTGAATTTGCCCAGTGCCTTGCGCGCTTCGTAAGTCGCATTGAATCGCAGGCGGGTTCCCGGACCAAGGGTCAGCCTGCCTGATTCGACGGTTACGCCCCTTCCGAGATCGTACCGGCGGGCCAGTAGCGTTACCCCGGCGGTGCGGTCCTTGCGGACGGTGATCTCGCTGGCCAGCGGTTCGGGACTGTTGTCTATCCGGAAAAATGTGTGCTTCTTTCCGGCGAAAACGAGCTTACCGTAGATATATCCGCCTTCCTTGACGGTGACGTTCCCGTGGATTTCGACTCCTTCATCCAGGTCCGGACGGCTGGTGAATATCTCTCGCCCTCGCACGGTTCCGGTCCCGCCGTCCAGACCCGCTCCTTTCCCGATGGTAATATGGCGGCAAAGCAACACCGGGGGTTTTGTCCAGACGTTGTCGCTATTCTTGATCGACCGCTTCAGGAACATCGCTACATACGATTTACCGTCCGGCGCGTCGGGAAACACCAAGTCGGTGTTTGCGTCGGGACCCTTCGCCGCCGGGCGGGCGGGTTTGCCCGCAAGGTAGGCGGTCTCCGAAGCGTATTCCATCCAGTTCCCAGCGGTCAGGGCCATGTCGCTCGTCCCCGGTTTGGACCAGACCAAAGTTCGAGCCTCGGGCCATTTGTCCTCGCCCAGCGGAGCTTTTTCAGCGCCGCACAAGTCACCGCCGGCAAGAGCCCCGATCATTATCACCGATACGAAACAGATGCACTTCATTTACCGATCCTCTTGTGGACTATTGCCCGTCGTCGGCCTTGAGGTCCCAATGCAGTTTTTCCGGTTCGGCCAGGTTGTTCTTTCCGTAGGATACGTTCTTCCAGGTCTTCCGCACGGCCGGCGGCGCCGTGATTCCTCCTTCGAGCACGTTATCGAACACCACGCCGTTCAAGGGCGCTTTGCCTGCGAAGTAGAACGCCAGACCATCGCACCGCCCGTAGGACCTGCTTCGCGCGACCGTCTCGGAAGGATCGTATGTTTGGAACACAACCCGGGCCCTGGTCGGGTCGGCGCTGTGAATCATGAATCGACCCTGACTGGAGACGATCAGCGAGGCTCCGCCCGCCCGCATACCGCCCCCGCCGACAGCACGCGCCAGTTGCTCTTTCCGAATACCGCAAACGGGAAACGCCATGTCGGTGCGGATGGGCTTGTCCGGAAGGCCTATCAGCAGCGTTCCGTCGACCGACACGGCCGCGCAACCGCTGCGCTGCATCTGTGTGGCGTGACCCACCCGGGCGTCCTGCAGCAGCGCCAGCGTGGCGCCCGGGGCGATTGCAACCGCCGCCCGGGGACCGTCGGCAAGCCTGCTGCCCTCCGAGACGATCAGCATCCCCTTGCCGAAGACATACAACCGGTCGGCTGCGGCACGGATTCGACCAATCAACTCGATTGTCGCGCCTTTTCCCGCGCAGAAGTGTCCCCACTGCGCCAGCGTTGCATTGTCGCTCTTGACGAACTTGCCCTCGCGGTTCATCCGATCGCCGTCAAATCGAAGGAAACGATGAATGTTTGGCTTTTCGGTGTCGTACCGCCCGCGATGCTTGCCCACCAGTCCGCTTCCGTGTTTCATCCAGAGATTCCCCTGGACGTTATAGGTAATCCCGTACGAAGCGTTTTGCTCGATGGTAAGGTGGCGTACGGGAGGGGCCCCCTCGTTACCGCCGGCGCCCCAACCGGTCGCAAAATAAGGAGTGTCCGCCGCCGGAAGCAGGATGTCGATAGGGGGGTTGTCGCTCCTGACCTTGCGCTGCGAGATCAGGGGGACCTCGAAATATGGCACGCCCTTTTCGTCCAGCCAGTTCGCTCCTGTAAAGCGCCCGCCCGAGACGCCGGGATGCGCCCAGATCATCACCGGGCAATCGGGCCATTCCTGTTTGGCGTACTTTCCGTACCGGTTTGTACCTGCTATATCGCCCCACAGAGCGTTTAGCTTGCGGAGTTCGGTTTCCTTGTCATTCAGCGGGCGCTTGGCGCTGAACTCGGTCCGTTTTCCGTTGATAGTGACCGCGTGAACGCTCTTCAAGTCAAACGATTGCAGCGTGCGGTTTCCCCTGCCCCTGACTATTAACCGACCGGCATGGGGGAACAGTATTTTGCAGTCAGTTTTCAGACCGTCAACAAACTCGACCGTTCCCGCGCCGCCGGGAAAATCGATGACGTCGAACTTCGAAAACAGTTTATCGCCCGCGGCTGCGCAGTGCTCGCCGTATGCGGCTCCGACGGTTGACGCCCTGGCGGTCTTGATGTCCGGCGCGGCGATCCCGCCCGGGCGGAGATAATCGAAGCTTACGTCGCCGAGGTCCACGGTCTTTTTCAGGAAAACCGACACGCCCTTTTTGACTGAGGCCTTCGTATCGCGTTTGTGCGAGGTGATCGCAAGCTTACCGAAGTTCCTTACCTTGGCCGTGCGGAGGATATACAGTCCCCCGTACTGCCTCAGGAAACCGCCGTCACCTTCGCCCATGCCCAGTTCGAGCACCGCCGGTTTGTCCTTCTTGTCTCCGGGTCGACCGATTTGGAGCAGGCCTTCGATCCGGAGGTCGGCTACCGGATCTTCCGGTTCCAGAATCCTGCAGATACGGGAGCCTGACCGCATTTCCAGGGCTGCGTTCTTGTGTACGTAGACGTATCCGCCCTTGCGGAGGCCCGTGACGCTGCGCAGTTTCTCGACTGCTATGCGTGCGTCATATCCCGCGTTGAAACCGAGTCGGCAGTTGGGGTGCAGCACCAGGCGGCCTGATTCGATCGACGCGCCCTCGGCGAGATCGTACTTCCCGCCCAGCAGCGTGAGGCTCGCATTCTTTTCCTTGCGAACTATCCACGACCTGTCCAACGGTTCGGGGCTCTTGCCCATGTGGAAATAAGTGTGCTTGTCGCCGAGAAAATAGCGTGGACCGTAGATGTAACCGCCATCCTTGACCGTCACGTTTCCATGGACGGCCATCGCCGTGTCCTGACCGAGGTGCCTGCCGTAAGAAGCGCGCCCCCGGCTCATCCGGGACGCGCCGTCAAGCCCGGCGCCTTTGCCTACAATGAGATGTCTGCAAATTAACTGAGGATGGTCGAGCCCGCCTTTTCGCCTGAAACTCTCGATGGTGTATCCGGCGACGTAAGCCTTGCCTTCGGGCGCATCGGGCAGAATAAGGTCGGTGTCTTTGTCCGGCGGGGTCCTGGCGGGCTTTCCTTCCTTTTTCGCGAGATAGTCGGCGGTCGATGCGTATTGGGTCCAGCTTCCGGCGCTCAGCGCGCTTCCGCTGACGCCGGGCCTGGCCCAGACCAGTACGCGTACCGGGGTCCACTTCTCCCCGGCAAGAGGTTCGTCGTCGGACACTCCGGGCACGCTGAGGCCCACGTCAACCTCCGTTGCGGGTGCGGAGGTCTTTTCGCCGGCGGTTATGAGGACCAGCATCATTGTCGATACCAAACAGGTAATCTTCATTTCTTGTCTTCCACCTTGAGGTCCCGGTACAGTTTATCCGGTTTGGCCAGGTTGTTATTCCCGTAGAAAACGTTCTTCCACTTCGCTCTCGCTTCGGGAGCCACGATGATTCCGCCAGGATAAGTTTTGTCGAACATTATACCGTCGATTTCTGTCCGGCCCGCGAAATAACAGACGATGCCTTCCGGATTCCAAAGCGCCATATTTCTTGCTTTGCTTGCCTTGGCTCGATAGTCCGAATCTCGTGCAAAGGCTCTTTTGCTGTCATGCATGGTGAATATCACCCGTGCTTTTTTGGGATCGGCGCTGTGAATGACGAATCGTCCCTGCCTGCCCAGCACGAAAGAGCTTCCGGCCGAGCGCACGCTGAAACCGGGACTTAGATTGATCAATTCCTTTCTTATACCGCTGAGAGCAAACCGCATATCCCTGCGGATCGGTTTATCGGGAAGACCGATCGCCAGTGTGCCGCCGACTATCATCGACGCATAGCATTGCGGACGCTGCTGGGTCATCTCGGTGCCTGCAAAAGCATCCTGCAGAAGAACCAGCGATGCTCCGTGCTTTATCCATAATGCCGATCGGCTGCCTTCGTGCAGTTGGCTGCCCTCGGATACGATCATCGTTCCAGTTCCCCCGATGGAGAGGCGGTCGGCGGCAGATCGAATTCTGCCTATCAGTTCAAGATCGCCTCCATCGCCCGCCGAGAAGTAACCGAACTGCGCCAGGACGGTGTCGCGGCTGTCGGTCAGGGGCGCCTGGATGTTGCCTCGGCGATATGGGATGCGTCTGCCGTCAAACCGCAGAAAGCGATGCAGTCCGGGTCGGTTGTTGGCGAACTCGCCACCCCGCGATCCGGTCAGGCCATTATAACCGCTTCCGTCCTTCATCCACAGATTGCCATGGAGGTTGTCCACGGCGCCATAGCAGGCGTTCCGTTCGATAGTGAGATGTCGATGCAGGGGCGACCCCCTGGCGCCGCGAATGTGCGAACTGGCGGCGGCGTAGGGGCTGTCGGCCGCGGGCAGGAGCATGTCGACCGGAGGAATGTCGCTTCCAACGCCCCGCCGCGGAGTCAGGGGATTTTCAAAATGCGGCATTCCGGTTTTGTCCAGCCAGTTTGCGCCGACAGCGCTGGCGTCCGACTGGCCCGGTCGCGCCCATATCATCACCGGGCAATCGGGCCATTCCTGTTTGGCGTACTTCCCGTACTGCCCTTCACCGGGCGAATCACCCCACAAGGCGTTATGCTTGCGGAGTTCCTTTTCCTTGTCGTTTAACGGGCGCCTGGCGTTGAATTTGGTTCGCTTACCGTTGATGGTGACCGCATGCACGCTTTTCAGATCGAACGATTGCAGCGTGCGGTTTCCCCCGCCCCTGACCATGAGTCGACCGGCATGGGGGAACAGGATGTTGCAGTCGGTTTTCAGTCCGTCTACAAACTCAACTGTTCCCGCGCCGCCGGGAAAATCGATCAGGTCGAACGTCGAAAACAGTCCGTCGCCCCTGGCCCCGCAGTGCTTTCCGAAAACAGCTCCGGATACCGACGCCTTGGCGATTTTGATGCTTGTGGCGGCGATACCGCCGGGGCGAAGATAATCAAAGCTCACCTCGCCGAGGTCCACTGTCTTCTCCAGGAAAATCGACACGCCCTTGTCGGCTGACGCGGCGACATCGGTCTGGTAAGAAGTGATCGCCAGACCGCAGAAATTCGCGATCCGGGCGCCGCGACGGATATACAATCCCCCATGCCGGGTCAGGAAACCGCCGTCGCCCCGGCCCATGCCCAGTTCGATTATCGCCGGTCGACCTCGTTTGTCTCCAGGCCTGCCGAGCTGCAGGAGCCCTTCGATCCGAAGGTCGGCGACAATACTCTCCGGCTGGCGGGTTCGACCTATACAGGAGCCCGAATGCATCTCCAGGACTCCGCTTTTGTGAACGTAAATGTAGTCTTCTCTGCAGGCCCGTCGGCCGTCATACCGCCTTTTGGGATCAACGCGTCCCTGGAGACCGGAGCCGAAACACAGACGGCTGGTCGAATGAAGCACCAGGCGCCCGGACCTTACCGCTGCGCCTTCTGCCAGTTCGTATTTCCCGCTCAGCAGAGTAACGCTCGCGCCTTGTGACTTGCGGACGACCCAGTACCTGCCCAGGGGTTTGGGACTGTTGCGAACGCTGAAATACGTGTGCTTGTCGCCGAGGAAGATATGCGATCCATAAATATACCCGCCGTCATTTACGGTCACATTCCCGTAGATGCCCATGGGCGCGCCGGGATGCGGGGCGCGAGAGTAAACCGGCCGCCCTCGCATGAATTCGCACTCACCGTCAAGACCGGCGCTCCTGCCGATGGTAATGTGTCGACAATTCCACTGGTCACTGTCGGAATCGCTCTTGCGTCGCTCAAAGCACGTAACAACATAAGCTTTGTCGTCGGGTGAATCGGGCAGAATGACATCGGTTTCCTTATCCGGTGGATTGTCAGCCAGTCGCCCTTTCTTCCCTGCAAGGTAATCGGCGGTCGAGGCATATTCGGTCCAGTTCTTCGAGCCCTTTATTGACCCGCTGGTCCCGGGATTGGCCCAGACCAAAACGCGCGCCGGGGCCCACTTCTCCCTGGCAAAAGGCTCGTCGTCGGACACTCCGGGCATGGAGGCCTTTTCGGCGCCTTGAAGCTCGCCCGCCGCTACGGTCGCAATCATCAAAGCTGATACGAAAAAAACCGACTTCATCTATTGCTCCTGATTGCCGGACGTTGTTTTCGTTTCGCCGATCAGCGGAGAGTCAGCAATTGGTGTCGGGGTGTTTTGTCGTTGATAGTCAGCGGATGTTTGCGAACGCTGCCGTCGCCCATCCGCAGGTGCAAGGTATAACTGCCCGGTTCGCGCACCGCCAGCGTCAGTTGCGCCGGACCGCAGCAGCCCACGCCGATGTTCGTACCGGTCCAGCGGTGCGTCACGGGTTTGCCCCCGGCGTCGACGAGCGTCAGTCGGCAGCCCAGCAGGCCCTTGGGCCCGGCGGGCCTGACTGTCACGATACGTGTCTGAATCTGCTTGCGAACGTCGTTGGTCGTGCTGATGTCGGCCTGCTTCGGGCGATCGGTCAGCGTCTCGTTGACCAGCAGGGAAACCCTGCCGTCCAGCCCGCCGACCAGCACGTCCATTGCACCGTCGCCGTTGACGTCACCGGCGGCAAGGCCCCAGGCCGGGCGATTGTACACGCTCGGCGGGACGATCTTGCCACCACTGTACTTCTCCGGCATCATGAACGAGGCATACCCGCGGTTGGATACGTAAAACGACGAGATTCCCTTGAGGCCGCTGGCGGCGTACAGGTCCACCGTACCGTCGGCGTTCAGGTCCCCAGCCAGCGCCATCTTCAGGCCGCTGACGGGGTCCTGTATTTCATTGCCCGACCCCGTCACGTCCGACAGGGCTCCGCCGTCTTCGCAGAGCAGAGCCTTGCGATCGCCGGCGACGAGGTAGACACTCGACAACCCTGCGCGGACTATGGTCCCGAAGGCGGCGGTCCCGCCAGAGAACCCCTTCTCGCTGTCGCTTATCTCGGAAGACTCGAAGACGCCGTCGGCGTTCTGCCAGAGCAGGTAGCCCGGGCCTTTAACGCAGATCAGGTCGGTCCGCCCGTCGAGGTCCCAGTCGCAGGCCTCGAAGTACCCCGTCAGGCCTTCGCCGCTTTCTTCGTCGATCAGGCCCGCAGCTTTGGTCTTGTCGGTAAACGCGCCTCCGCTTTTGCCCGGATTCACGTATAGCGCCAAGCCCGCGCCGGCGCGCGAAACCACGACATCCGGATACCCGTCGCCGTTGTACTCCACGAAGGCGGCGCTGAGGGGTTTGCCTTCGGTCCGAACGTCACCGCTCCTGGTGAACCTGCCGTTGGCCTGGCGATAGAGAACGCCGTCGAGCAGAACGTCGGCGTCGCCGTCGGCGTCCACGTCGGCAAAGCTGCAAGCCACAGCGGTAGTGGCCTTCAGTCCGAACGCCTCGGTGCGATCGACGAACGCTCCCCTGGCGTCCTGAACGAACAGGCGATTGCCCCCGGTCGAGCAGGCAAACAGGTCACACTTGCCGTCGGAGTTCACGTCGTAGATCGCCACGCCGCCAACCGGTTTGTCGAGGGATGCGATGGTCTTCGTCGAAAACCGCGTCAGCGGGACTGACGGATAGTACGCGGCGCCACGCGCGGTGTCTCGCATCATCTCCCACAGGCTCTCGACCTTTCCGTTGAACGTCCCGAACATGATCTCGCTGCTGGAAGGGTCCTTGCCCTTGTCGGCGTTGGCGAGAATCGTCCACGTGCCCGGCGCGCCGGTCATCGTCGCGATGTACCAGATTCCCCCGCCGACGTAGTAGAGGATATCCTTCTCGCGCCGCCGGCGTTTCTTGCCCGCGTAAGCGACGATGGTCTGGTGCTTCCTCAGAGACAAAACCGCCTGGGCCAGGCCCTTGTCGCCTGCGGTCATCGTGATCTCCTTCGGGGCGAAGGTTCCCTTGCTGACGCCCTGCACCTTCAAGACGACCTTCAGTGCGGTCTTGTCAACGGACATCACGCGGCACGAAAGCACGTTCAGATAGCGATTCGCCAGGTGCGACGGCTGGAGCTTGGGATTTATCACCCCGTACAGGGGCGAGACGACAAGAATACCGATCAGCAAAACCCACAACATCCCGATAGCGGGCAAGCGCAACATCATGGAATTCTCTCTGGACGATTGAACGAGCGCGCCATTAGAAATCATCGGCATTTCCTTGTTTTAGTGTCCGTTGCTTGCGGTCAATGATACATGTTTTTTCCCGCCGACCGTAATCTTCTGTTTTTTCACCGTTCCATCGGCGAAACGCACCTGCATAGTATAGTCGCCCGGTTCGCGGACGGCCAGATTCACCGTGTCCGGACCGCGGCAGCCGGTTAGAACCTGAATGCCGATGCTGCGTCTGAGGACCGTGTTTGCGTTGCTGTCGATCAAGCGGACATCGGCGCCGACCACGCCGCGTCCCTTGAGCGTTATCGACAGGATGCACGTCTGCTGGAGCTTTTTGGCGTGATAGGTCGGGTGCTCGGTGGGCTTGCGAAGTTCCGCGGCACCGCTGAGCATAATGGTTATCTGTCCGTCAATATGCCCGAGTAGCAGATCGTTCATGCCGTCGCCGTTTACGTCACCGGTCGCGGCGCCCCAGGCGCCCTTGTTGTGCGCCTCGCCGAACGCGTTGTCATCGTAAAGCGTGGCGTCCATGAACGACCCGTATCCGCGGTTGGTGTGGAACTGGTTCTTCTGGTTCACGTCGCGCGAGATCGTGTAGAGGTCCGCGTATCCGTCCATATTCAAATCTTCGACGAGCGTGGCGATCTGTCTGGCCGCGCACAAGCCGATCTCATTGCCCACGTCGCTGACGTCGACCAGTTCACCGCTGCAGTCGGCGACAATTGCCACCGAACTGTCGCCGGGGCTGACGATGTCCAATGCGTCTTGTTTCCACACAGCGCCGAAGCACCCGGCGCCTGTCTTGCCGGGCTTGTAATCGGGCGAACAGCGATAATCAAACGCCAACTTGTGCTTCAGCGGAGCAAACGCGCCCTTTTTGTTCTGGACAAGGATCAGCCCCTTGCCTGTAGCGTAATAGAGGTCGGTCCGACCGTCTCCGTTCCAATCGCCCGGTGCAAAATACCCGTTGCCCCCGGCTCCGCATTCGGCGCCCGCCAAACCGAGTTTCTCGGTCGCGTCGGCGAACGAGCCCTTCCCGTCGCCCAGCAGCGCCGTCAAACCGCCGCCGTCGTGGGATAGAAGAATATCCGCATGCCCGTCGCCGTTGAGTTGCACGAACGACGAGACCTTCAGGACTTTGCCCCGCCCGGTCGCCACGGCCTTGGCCTTGATGAAAGGACCTTTCTCCGTTTTTAAGAACAGTTGGTGGTCCACGAGCAGATCGCTGAGCCCGTCGGCGTTGACGTCTGCAAACGAACAACTCATTCCCGACACGCCTTTGAGACCGAGTTTTTCGGTGGCGTCGGCGAATTTCATCTTACTTTCCTGCAGATACGCCGCGATGCCTTTGGCTGAACAGGCCAGCACGTCAAGATCGCCGTCGCCGTCGATATCGAACAGCGCCACTCCGCCTGCAGCGCCGGGCGTCTTGCCGATCGTTACATCCTGATTAAGGCGAACGGTAACGTCGGCGGGGAAAAATGCCGTTCCGTTCTTCGTGTTGGTCATCATGTCCGCCAGGCGGTCCGAGTCGCCGTTGAATGTGCCGACCATTACCTGAGCGCTGGATGCTTCGTAGGTCCATCCCGCCGGTTTGGTCTTGTCGGTAATTCGGGCGTGATGCCATTGACGCTCGCCGCAATACAGCAGTATCTCGTTTTCGCCTCGCCGTCGCTTCTTCCCTACAAAAGCGACGAACGTGCAATTCTCGTTGGCGACGTCCCAGATGTTCCATTCGTCGTTGGCCTCGTGCTTCGGCTTTGTCCGATCTTTCCATGCCGGGACATTGATGACGATCTCCTTGTCGGCGAACTTGCCTTTGGTGATCGCGATCGTCTTGAGCCTGATGAGTCCGGACTCGACATCTTCTTTTTCATCCTTCAGGTCCGCCGCAACCACCTTGCATGAGAGCACAACGTTATAGCGATCGTACAAGTGAATCGGTTGGAGCGAGGGGTTGACAAGCGCCCAGGTTGCCGTGGTGGTCAACAGCACGGTAAATGCGGCGGTCAGCAGTGTTGCAGCTTTCATTGTGTCTTCCTTGGTTTTTGTTTCGTCTTGCGATCTTCAGGGGTCATGGCGTCGCTGTTGAAGCGGGTGGGCGAGAAGGTGAACCGGTCTGCCGGTTTGAAATCTTCGAGTTTGGCGTTTTTCTTCGGGTGGGTGTGAAACTCGACTTTGCCCTTGTCGCCATCGACGTACAGGTAGGTAACGCCGGTGATCAGGTTCTCCTTGTCGGTTCCTCTGCCATAGAAACGTGCCATCCACGGGCTTTGTCGCCTGCGGATGCTGCCCCCGATCGCCACGTCCAGATTGACGGTGCCCGTCGGCGTCTTGTTACCGTCCTTGTCGATGGGGAAGGTGCGTTGATATACGTGGTCGTGCCCGTTTACGGCGATTCGCATGTTGTATTTCATAAACAGCGGCCAGACCGACCGGCGGCGCAGTTCGCCCTCGGGGGCTTTCTTTCCCCACCGCAGGGCGCTGTGGTATCCGTCGCTCAAAAAGATGTGGTGGCAGGTGTAGAATTTCCATCGTCTGTCCGGGCTTTTCAATTGCTCCTCGATCCAGGTCAATTGCTTCCTGGTGAAATCGTCGGCGTAAGGGACGTAGGGACCGATGATCCATCGCACCGCGCCGTAATCGACCACGTGTTCGGGATTGTCGGCGGTCCAGGTTTCGTAGTCGAAGTGGTGAAGATTGGCCAGCTTGTCGGGCCAGTCGTGCGTGTGGTTGCCCTTGGACACGACGATGGGGACGCGGCGGTAGAGTTGGGACTTGAAATCGTAGTAGTCCTTTCCGCGCTGACTGGTGTCGCCTCCGTCGACCACCAGGTCCGCCGCCCGGCCGACTTTCTTTTCCACGAACCGGAGATCCAGATCGGTCAGGGCGCAATCGTCACTCTGAAACACGGTAAGATGCGGTTCGTTTCTCTTCGGGATGCGAAATTTTCCTTTCCTCTCGCCGCTGATTCCGTTGCCCGATATTTTGTAGTACCAGGTAACGCCCGCCGTCAGCTTTCGCAGTCGCGCCCGGCAGGCGAATCGCTCAGATTTGGCTTTGGGCGACTGGACAATCCGATCGCACAAGGTGATTGCGGCCTTGTTCCCACAGGCCTCGGTCTTACCGTACTCGACCTGGCCCGCATTGGCGGTATCGGCGATCCATCCGACGGTCATACCGTCCATGCGCGGATTGCACAAGTACGGTCCGGCGACAAACTCCGCCGCCGGCGCCTCGACCGTCATAGCGCTCAGCAGCAGGGCAAGTGTTGCGGTTAGATGTAGTTTCATTTTCATCGTGTTTTCCATTTCTCGAATCGGCTACTACATCGAAATATACTTTTTTTCCGGAGCCAATTGCTTTTTGTCCCTGGGATTGTACTGGCGGATAAGTTCTTTGGGATCCTTGCTGAGGCAGGCGTCTCCGAACGATACGTTCTTCCAGTTCTTAAAGATATCTGCGCCCGGGGTTAAAATGCCTCCGCGAGGCAGGTCGTCGAATCTGACATTTTCAATCTTCGCATCGATGCCGATCTCGATTCGGATTTTCGGCGCGATCCTGGGAAACACTTCCTTAAAGGCGTCGTCAGTTCGGCCCCAGCTTCCCGCCCCGCCGCTTGAGATCCGCTGCCAGCAGACAACCAGGCGAGAATTGGTTCCCTTGGCGGGATAACCAATCAGATCGCCTTTGATCATGGCGTTGGCTCCGAGATACGCGTAGTACAGCTTTGTCCCATCGGCCATGGTGGGAATTTCCTTCTTGTCGTTCGGCCTTTTCGGAATGGGCAGGTTCATCCAGTTGCGGTATCCGACGCCCATGTAGGCGTCGTGCCGCAGCGGTCGGTCCGGAGTTCCGCCGGTGACCTGACCACCTGGTTGAACGCCCCAATCTCGATTCACGAACTGATTCTGCCCGTGCGAGCACTGGGCTCCGTCCATGAGAACTACTCTGGCGCCCTTGTTGATCGAGACCGATGACGGACCGGTGGTTACGAATCGACTGTCGCGGCCTACGATAAACGTGCCCGATTTGATCCCCACCTCGTCGGCCAGGCGAGCGAACCCGATTACTTCCGTGGAAACACCCTGGGCTTTGTCGTGGCGCATATACGTGCCGATGGTGTTCGTCCCCCACGGCGTCTTGATGATTTCGCCGTTCTTCTTGTAGGGCGAAACAGCCCGCTCGTCATGGAGTTTTTTCAACACGCCGTCTTCGGGCCAATCATATCGCAGGAACGTATGCTTGTCGCCCGCGAAAACGATGTTGCCTTGCCCGGTTCTCATCGCCCCGCCGGGACGTATCCATAGGTTGCCAAACAAGCGAAACTGATGGTGGCGGGCTCCCCATGATGAAAACGCAGCGTTCTTGCCGATCGTCACGTGCCGGCAGAAAGCCCCCTTCTTATCGGCCGCCCCAAGTGCGGCTTTGTACGGCGTCTCACTGTCCGGAAGAATCAGATCGGTATTCATGTCCGGCAGTTCCGTTGCGGGCTTGCCCGTTGCGGCGTCGATCCAGTTGCCCGGATCGGATCCGTCAGGGCCACGGCGACGTCGGGAGCCTTTACTTGCCTCGAGGCTCTTTTTGACGTTCCAGATGTAGGTGCGGCCTTTCTCCCACTTCTCCTTGGAGAAGTACTCGTCGCCGACAAGCGTCGGCCAGACCTTCTTGTTCTTGTACTGCGGATTGCCCGCGGTGAGTTTCGCGGTGATTGCCTTGATATCCATCGCCGCGGCGGGCAGCGCAAAACTGCAAACTGTGACGATAAAAAACAGTATTTTCTTCATGTTCTGCTTTCTGGTGGTTGGTGTTCGATTGGTATGACCGCGACTACATCGTGATGTACTTTTTGTCGGGCGTTTGTGGTTTTCCTTTTTTGATTTCGCGGAAGAGTTCTTTGGGGTCCTTGCTCAGGCAGGCATCGCCGAAAGTGACGTTTTTCCAGCCCTTGCTCTTGAAGATATCAGCCTTCGGGGTGAGGATTCCCCCGCGATGCAGATCGTTGAAGCGGACATTCTCAATCCTGGCGGATTCAACCCAGATCGTTATTTTCGGAGGCATGTTGGGAAACACCTTCTTGAAGGCTTCATCGCGTCGCCCCCAGTTCCCGGCGCCGCCGGCGGAGATTCGCTGCCAGCAGACGACCAGACGCGCCTCGGTTCCCTTGGCCGGGTAACCGATCAGATCGCCCTGAATCCGGGCATTGGATCCCTGGAAACCATAGTAAAGTTTCGGTCCGGTCGGCTGCTTGCCTTTTTTCTTGTGATTCGGGAGTTCCGGGACGGGCAGATTCGTCCAGTTGCGGTATCCAACGCCAAAGTAGGCGTCGCGTTTAAGCGGTCTGTCAGGCGTTCCGCCGGTAACTTCGGCTCCGCCGGAAACGCCCCAGTCCCTGTTGACGAACTGGTTCTGCCCGTGGCAGCACATGGCGCCGTCCATCAGGACAACTTTGGCGCCCTTGTTGATCGAGACCGCAGAGGGGCCCATGGAGACGAATCGGCTGTCGCGGCCGACAATAAGCCTGCCCGATTTGATTCCGACTTCGTCCAGAGATCGCACATACCCGAGCAGTTCGGTTGACTTATCCGCGGTTTTGGCGTGGATCATATAGGTGGTGATGGAGCGATGCCTCCTTCCGTCCACCATCCAGAACGGGGTCTTCTCTTTCGGGTCGTAGGGGGCGATGAGTCTCTCGTCGTGCATTTTTTTCAGCCTACCGTCTTGGGGCCAATCCTGCCTGACGAACGTGTCGCAACCTCCGGCGAACGTCAAATTCCGCCATGTCATCAGCATTCCGCCGTAACGATTCCACATGTTCCCAAAGATCGAAAAATTCCCTCCGCTTTCCACGCTGAAAGTGGCGTTCTTTCCGATGGTCAGGTGTCGGCAGGCGAAGTTCTTCAGGCCCATCGCCACCACGTACGCCTTGTCGGCGTCGGGTATTATGATGTCCGTATCCATATCCGGAATTGAAGCCGCCGGTTTGCCCGTTGCGGCATCGATCCAGTTGGCGGGGTCTTTCGGGTCGATTTTCGACTTCCTGGTGGCCTTTTCGCCCGGACGACCCCAGATCAGCAGGCGAGCCTTTTCCCATTTCTGTTTGGGGAAGTACTCGTCGCCAACCAGCATCGGCCAGATCTGCTTGTTCTTGTACTGCGGGTTGTCGGCGGTGGGTTTGGCGGTGATCGCCTTGATGTCCAACGCGGCGGCGGGACTGGCGAAACTGCAAACTGCAATAAGAACAAACAGTGTCTTCTTCATGTCTCTTATCCTTTGTGGCGGTAATTACATCGTCGTGTACTTTTTGTCCGGTGTCTGTTTCAACCCTTTTTTGGGGTTGATTTCGCGGAAGAGTTTTTTCGGGTCTTTACTCAGACAGCCTTCGCCGAACGTGACGTTCTTCCAGTTCTTGAAGATATCCATTGTCGGCGTGAGGATTCCCCCGCGATGCAGATCGTCGAATCGGACATTCTCGACCTTGGCGGACTCGACCAGGATCGTGATCTTCGGCGGCATCTTTGGGAACACCTTCTTGAAGCCCTCGTCGGTTCGTCCCCAGCCGCCTGCGCCGCCGGCGGAAATGCGCTGCCAGCAGACAACCAGTCGCGCTTTACTCCCCGGCGCGGGGTAACCCACCAGATCGCCTTGAATCCGAGCGTTGGATCCCGCGTAGCCATAATAAAGCTTTGGCCCGGTCGGCTGGTTGGCTGGCTTTTTACGATTCGGAAGATCCGGTACGGGCAGATTCATCCAGTTGCGGTATCCAACGCCAAAGTAGGCGTCGCGTTTGAGCGGGCGGTCCGGCGTTCCGCCGGTAACCTCGGCGCCGTTGGCAACGTTCCAATCCTTATTGACAAACTGATTCTGTCCGTGCGAGCACTGCGCGCCGTCCATCAGGACAACTTTCGCGCCCTTGTTAACCGAGATCGCTGCCGGACCGAGGCTGATGAATCGGCTGTCACGGCCAACAATAAGGGTGCCCGCTGTGATTCTAACTTCGTCTATTGCGCCCACGTATCCGATGACCTCGGTTGACTTCCCCGCTGTCTTGTTATGTATAAAGAAATAGGTGATGCGGCCGTG
>Ga0180435_10001276_pt1 | contig 26482 bp, 25 predicted proteins | sample SS_ome_3_FD_132467 | JGI IMG/M metagenome (GOLD analysis project Ga0180435, IMG submission 132467) | Hypersaline lake sediment archaeal communities from the Salton Sea, California, USA - SS_3_S_1 metaG | ecosystem: Environmental > Aquatic > Non-marine Saline and Alkaline > Hypersaline >... | reverse complement strand
AAGTATTTTGAGCTGGTGGATAGATTTATTTTTTGTTTTTAGTTTTTAGTATGGAGAAAGAATCTATAAATCCGCCACAGTCTATGCGTCAAAGGCGCTGGCCGCCAAGCGGCGACCCCAAATATTTCTCGAAGCTGTTGATTGCAGCCTGGAAGGATTTCGCAGGGAGTTTTACAACCTAAAATCCGAATTAGGCCGAAAACAGGAGTTTTATTGTCAAGCAAATTCAGACAATGGTTTATAGAAATAAAAAGCCCGCCGAGGCTAACCGAGGCGGGCGTTAACGAACTGCATCAGGACATTCTCATAGAGCAGCCCACTTCTTCCAAATACCTGTTTTCTTCATGACGCGATCGGGGTGTGTCAATTTCCGATAGTTCATGCTATCCGGGTTATTGCACCATCCCATGCTCTGTGTCAGGACTTGCTTCTTATCCTTGGAAACCTTTCGCATACCCCCCCAATACTGGCAGGTGGCACAGGTATTCTCTGCCGCAGCATCGATAGCTTTTCCATCCGCCGAGCCGCTTCGCATTTTCCCTCCATGAGAACTGGCTAGTACATTCGCCGATACAAGTGCAGCAGATCCAGCAACAAACTTTGCGGACGTGGCGAGAAATTTACGACGTGATTCATCAGACACAATGTTTCTCCTTTTTGACGCCTTAATATTCTTTGAGTGCACATTCAGAGCCGTTGAATAGCCCGCCTCAAAGCGAGACGTAGCCTTCGAGACGAAGTCTATATGCAATTGGAAAAATTCCAATACCAAAGGAAAGAACTGTGCTTCTCGAAGACAACAGACAGATAAATGCTCTTTACAATTAAGCTCATGGCCGATCACAGCCCCGCAGAGTGATCTGTCAGAAACCTTGTTGCCCACAGACGGTTAGTGTCTGGTGTTGGCCGAATACTGTCGATAGCCAAACCGAAACGGACGTCCGCTTCGGTCGCGAAAGCGACCTTTCTGAACAAGACACAATACTTCTGGTTCCATCTCCTGAATGGAAGAATCAGCTCATGGAACCCCTTACCCACACTCACCCCGGCCAGTATCCCCACATTCCGCAACGTGGCCTTCAGCGACGATCACCAGGTACTCGGGATATTTCCGCAAGCCAACCGTTCGGTTGGCGAAACGCGCCGCGACACTGTAGCGATTCTGGTCATGGGAGGCTTGTCCTCGGGATGAGGGAGCTCCTGCCTTAGATAGAGACAACGTTGCCCGAGCCAGGTGTTCAACTCGGTCAGCGAGGCGAAGGCTGAGGCATGCTGCCAGATCCGATGACGCAGGTCGTGCACCTGTCGCTCCACCTGGCCCGTCTCCCAACCAGCCGCCGGGTTACAGAACTCAGCCTCGAACAGGTATTGGCTGAACTGGCCAGTTACTTACGATTCCGTATAACGACTGAGCCCGGTGCGCCGGGTTATCTCCCGGATCGGCATCCCTTCGCGGAAATGCCATCGTCTGATAAGGAGTGAAATTCTGCCAATGCTTGCTATACCCGGATCCTGGTTATTATTAGCCTGGAACCAATATAGGCGATGCTCAGGGCTTCAAGCCTGTTGCTGATCAAGGCATGGCTCGCAGGCAATGGTTATTCCCTTGTCAATAGCCATAACACCGAGCAGGGACAGGCTTGCAGCCCCTGTCTTTGTTGAATTTCTTCATGATAGGCCGACGTGTGTCGATCCACGGACTGCGTTATCAAAACTGACTGTAGAATGACTACAGTGGCGTTTTGATGCCTTGCTGCGAATCGACACACGTCGGCTGAGTATCATCTATATCGATTCCGGGTAAATAACTTGAGTCATTCCTTGTTGCGCATCCACACGGGTTAATGCCTCGTTTCCTGATTAGATTTGAAATATGGAAAGGGAAATAAAACAACTCTTGGAGCGACGGCTCGGTGGCCTGCACGCGCGCCAGCGACTGGGCATAGAAGAGGATAAAAAGCCGAAAATTTTCGGCAATGGCATCAATTTCTTCCATCCGGAGAATTGGTACTCTTTTCACTCATTGATCAGAAACAGCCTGCGACTGGTTGGCCTGTATAAACGTGGCCAACGCAATACGCTCAGCATCCAGGTACGCGAAAACGAAATCCACCTGCCTGGGCTGGCGGACGCATTCGACGGATTCACCCTGCTCCAGCTCAGCGACATCCACGCCGACATCCACCCACCGGCAGTTCATGCCATGGTGGAGACGGTGCGTGAACTCGAATACGATGCCTGCGTGCTCACCGGAGATTACCGGGCGCAAACGCACGGTCCGATTGAAGAGTCCATCGAATGGATGGGCGTATTGATGAGCGGCCTACGGCAACCGGTCTACGGTGTGCTTGGCAACCATGACAGCATCCGTATGCTGCCGGCACTGGAGGCCATGGGCATCCGCATGCTGATCAACGAGCACCAGCTGATCGAACGTGACGGTGCCGTACTCTACCTGGTGGGGATTGATGACGCGCATTACTACCGAGTAGACAATATCGAGAAAGCCGTGGAGAACATTCCACCGGACGTCTCGACCATCCTTCTCAGCCACACACCGGAAATCTACCGCCAAGCCGCGCATGCCGGATTCGATGCAATGCTTTGCGGCCACACCCACGGGGGACAGATATGTCTGCCGGGAGGGATTCCCATAACCCTCGATGCACGATGCCCACGTCACCTGGGAAGCGGCCCCTGGAAGCACCATAAAATGCTGGGGTACACGTCAGTCGGCACCGGTAGCAGCATTGTCAACGTTCGCCTGAATTGTCCACCCGAGGTAACACTGCACCGCCTTCGGCGAGTTTGAGCGGTATCAAAACGGCTGGTTTCGGATGTGCATCCAATAAAGGATTCTGGACAAAACAAGTTCCAGGACAAAAAACAGCAAGACCAAAAGGCCAGTCTGCTGCATTGTCATGTCTACAAGTAAATGGGCGGCCAGCAAAGGGAAAAGCGCTTCGGGAACCTGGTCCAAACCCAGCGCCATGCTGCTAGAGGGCATACCGATGCGACGCTTGATAAAACTGGAGAACAGGTCTCCAAGCATCGCAAAAACGGCTACTACACTGCCCAACAGCCAACCCAAACCCAACAAGATTGAGGCAAGCGGTGTAAGCAACAGCGCCAACACAATGCCACGCCAACTCTTGGATTCACCGAACAATGGACGACCATCGCCGAAGGTGCGTCGGTTATCAAGCGGATGGTCAAATGATGAACGAAAAACCACCGTTCCCAGTATTGGCGCCCCATTGGCGATCAGCACCAAGAAAAGCAGCAGGAAGTGTTCGTACGACAACCACATAGGCAGGGTTACACCAATAAGTATCCTCTGTTAGGGCCTGAACACTATTTGGGATAGCGCACATAAGTATAGCCGGCGAAGTGAAACATCTTGGATTTGGCTGGATGAGCGGCAGCTTCGGCTCGGAAACTTCTGCCCGGGTGGCGTAGCTGCTGCTGGGGACGTCTAATGGCCGATGCTGGTTGGCCGACTCAGGCGGGCACGTGGCGCCCGGCCTGGACCGTCTCCTGGTAGGCACGCCAGGTCGCATGCCCGATCACCGGCAAGATTACCGAAAGACCGATATAGGCGGTGAGGAAGCGGACCAGCATCAGGCCGAGGATAAGCGCCACCCCCAAGGTGAACAGCGCCAAGGTGTTGTCCTCCCCCCAGGCCAGGCCGGTGACGAGGTAGCCGAGCAATACCAGGCCAACGCCATACGCGAGGCTCTGTCGCCACGCCTGGCGGAAGTCCTGCCAGCCCAAAGCTAGCCAGCGCATCGGCGCGTCGAGGCCGAGCGTGTTGCACGGGTAGAAAAGGGGCTCGTTCTCGGTGTCAGGCTGTTCCGGGCCGACCACATCAGGTTCTGCCATGCCATCCTCCTGAAAAAATGACGCCCCGTGTGTCCGGGATCTTGTATTTCCGGTGTGCCACTACAGATGTCTCCACAAATAGCGCAATTGTGCGGTTCGGGTCGCGCTTTCTGTAGCCAAAACGCGAAATGACGGGGCTTTCCCGCGCAGCAAGATGTCCCCTCGTCTTTGAGTGCAGGGCGCTGGTCTATTGGTGAGCGTACGCATATTTTGTGGGACTTGTTGCGACTCGGTAGAAACCAGCTCCGGGCATTGCAACAACAGGCGTCCGGAAACGTATGGAGATAGAAAATCCAACAGGATCGCACGCGAGTTATTAATCCTCACTTGCACTTGCTCAGCGGCTTGGCTGTAATCCACGGTCGAAATCGAGCAGGAGACCCATGATGTACAAAATCCTCTGTGTGAACCCCAAGGGCGGCTGTGGCAAGACCACGCTGGCCACCAACCTTTCCACCTGGTTCGCCGACGACGGCAAAAAAGTGGCGCTCGCCGACCACGATCCGCAGAAGTCCAGCCTCGACTGGCTGGCGGCACGCGAGGATTACGAAGGCATCCCCTGGATTGCCGGAGTGGATGCCGCATCCGGTGAACGGGCCGAGCGCGGCACCGAGGTGGAGATTACTGACGCACCCGCACGTACCGGCGGCCCGGAACTGACCGCCCTGCTACGGCGTGCCGACGCCCTGCTCGTGCCGGTGCTGCCCTCCCCCATCGACATGCGCGCGGCGGCGCGCTTTCTCGAGGAACTGATCGGCAGCGGGCGGGTCTCACGGGGACAGACGCGCATCGCGCTGGTGGAGAACCGGGTTCGCGAGAACACCCGGATTTTCCATGTACTGGAAGACTTCCTGGGCCACTACCAGGTACCGGTGCTGACCCACCTGCGCGAGAGCCAGAACTACATCAAGGCGGCGGAAACCGGGCTCGGCCTGTTCGAACTGGCGCCCTCGGCCGTGGCAAGAGACGTGGAAACATGGGACCCCATTATCGACTGGCTTTCCTCCTGAGCCTGGGCTGCCTGGCCAGCGGCAACGCGCTTGCCGGCCAGGCGCATGTTCTGAAGGCCGAGATCCAGCGCCAGGACGATGGCCGCTACCGCATCGAAACGACCGTGCGGCACACCGATACCGGTTGGGACCACTATGCCAACCGCTGGGAGGTCCTGGGCCCGCAGGGACAGGTCATCGCCACGCGCATGCTCTCCCACCCGCACATCCATGAGCAGCCATTCACCCGCGCCCTGTTGAATATCACTATCCCACCCACCTGGACCTGGCTCCGGATACGGGCGCATGACAAGGTGCATGGGTATGGCGGTCGCGAGGTGACCGTCAGCATTCCACCCCGGACCCGGCACTGAATCCACGTCTGCCCTTCCCGACACCGGCGCACATCATGGTGGTTAAACTCCAGCGATTTCCAGCCGCCAACCTATTCTGGATATTGCCAGGAGATGTTGCGGGATGGACTTCCGCCGGAAAGAAGAAAAATCCCAGGAACAGTTATCTGATCAACATCCTGAGGTTCTGATCGAGCGCCTGGGGCTGCTGCGTGACGGTGGCTACCTGAGTGCCTTGATGAGCCTGTTCGTGAGCGCCATTCTGGCCAAATTGCTCACCCAGGATCAGATAACCGCATGGATTTCCCCAACTGACTGGTTTCTTATGATGTGTGCCGCCCTGTTGCTGCGGGGCGCGAATATCTGGCTGCACAGCCGCCAGCCGGAGAAACATTCGCCCCACGGATGGCTGCGTCGCTACCACTTTCACACCAGTATGACGGCTGCCGGGTGGGGCCTTGCAGGTGTGCTTTACTTCGGTCAGGGCGACCTGATCACGCACATGTTCACGGTGCTGGTTGTGGCCGGTATAGCAACCGGCTCACTTGCCGTGCTGGTGGCGGATTTCGTCATCTTCAGAAGTTTTGTTCTGTTCAGTGTGCTCCCGCTCGCCCTGACCACCCTGGCCAACGGCGACAAGACCGGGGTGGCAACCGGCGTCCTGCTGTTCTTTTTGATTACCTTCCTGCTCAAATCAGGGAAACGCGCTGCCGACGCAATCGAACGGGCAATCGAGTTGCGTTACCAGAACGAGAATCTGGTCTCCGAGCTGCAAAAAGAGAAGACGCGCGTGGTCAACGAGGCCGAACACCTGGTTGGCACCATTCTGGCGAACGTTCCCCTGGTGATCTGGAGCACAGACCGGCGGGGTATGCTGTCTTTCGTGGACGACCATCGCATCGTAAAAGCAGGCGCATCCCCTCTGCCTGCGATTGGTTCCTGCATCACCGAGCGCGAGGATGATCTCGCCGACATGGCCAGGCTGACCGAGTCCGCATTACGCGGGGAAATTCCGGTCGAAGAAGTTGCCATGGGTGATCGCATCTACGAGATGCATGGTTCGGCACTGAAATCTGCGAACAACTCCGTGGAGGGCATGGTCGGGGTGGCCATCGACATCACCGAGCGCAAGCGCCAGGAAAACGAGCTGATCAAACGCGCCAACTACGATGCGCTTACCGGACTGGCCAACCGCAACCTTGCTCAGAACAGTATCGCGCGGGCCATTTCCCGCGCCGACCGCTACGAGAAACCGATCGCGATCTTCTTTCTCGACCTCGATAACTTTAAAACCATCAACGACAGCCTGGGGCACCAGACCGGTGACCTGTTGTTGTGCCACGTAGCCGAGCGCCTGCAACGCGGGGTGCGCAAGACTGACTTGGTCGCGCGCCTGGGGGGAGATGAGTTCCTGATCCTCGCCGAGGATTTCAGCAAGGCCCAGACGACCGAATCTCTGGCACGCACCCTGGTGGACCTGTTCGAGGCTCCTTTCGATTTCGACGGCCACGAACTCTTTGCCACTGCCAGCATCGGTATCGCAGTCTATCCCCAGGATGGCGAGACGCCCGAGTCGTTGCTCAAATCGGCGGATGCGGCGATGTACCAGGCGAAATCCGCCGGGCGCAACAGCTTTCATTTCTTCAGTCCCAACCTGAACGACAACAGTGAACGCCACCTGCTGATAGAAACCGAACTGCGACGCGCCATCGAGCGCGGCGAGTTGTCGCTTGTCTATCAGGCACAGGTCGATGCCCAGACCCAACGGATATGTGCGGCAGAAGCACTGCTGCGCTGGACTTCAGAACACCTGGGGCCGGTCGGCCCTGACGAATTCATCCCCGTGGCCGAACTGGCTGGCATCATGCCGCGCATCGGCAACTGGGTGTTGCAGCAGGCCTGTCGTGATGCGGCGGCATGGCAGGCGCTTGGGCATCCGGTACGGGTATCCATCAACATATCGCCGCAACAGTTCCGACGCCCGGACCTGTTGCCGGAGGTGGAGTCCGCCCTGCAACAGGCGGAGTGCCGGCCTGAATTGTTGGAGCTGGAAATCACCGAGAGCCTGCTGGTTCAAAACGGCCCGGACATTCACGACACCTTCAACCGCCTCAAGGCCGCCGGCATCACCCTGGCCCTGGATGATTTCGGAACCGGTTATTCAGCCCTGGGCTACCTGCAGCACTTCCCGCTGCAGGTGCTCAAGATCGACAAAAGCTTCATCCAGGAACTGGGGCAGCGCAAAGGCAGTGACAGCCTGGTACAGGCCATCATTGCAATGGCCCAGAGCCTGGAGCTGAGCATCGTGGCCGAAGGCGTGGAGACGCAAGCGCAGTTCGCGCATTTGCAGGCACAGGGCGTCGATCTGGTACAGGGCTATCTGTTCAGCCGGCCGCTCCCACAGGCGGAATTCCTCGCCTTTCTGTCCGCCTCTCAGCAGCAACAGCGCGCCTCCTGAGCGGTGCCTCGGCGCGGTTCGTACTTCACCGCACCTTACTTCCATACGCTTCGTACCAAAGCCCCTGCCCACACCCTCGCATCGGGTGTGGTGACGAAGGAACCGCACCAAAAACCTAGCCCGCATCGATCACCGGGATGCGGGCTAGGGATAGCTGGCGGGGAGACCCTCTTCGAGGGTGGGGTAGCGCAGCTTTACACCGAGTTCCTCAAGCATGCGACGGTTGCTCAGGCGCCTCGACTCCGCCAGGTAGGACAGCAGGCCAGGAGACAGGGAGTCGCGCGCCTGCTCCAGCGTGATCGTGGGTGGACGATCCAGTCCCGCGAGATCGGCCACGCGATTGAAGTAATCGGTCATGTTGCCAGGGTGCCCATCGGACACGTTGTAGACCGCGCCATCGGCACCATGCTCCATGGCAGCCAAACAGGTCTCGACCAGATCGTCGGCATGGATGCGGTTGGTCCACGGGGCATCCGTCTCGGCCACCATTGGAACCCCCTTACGCAGACGCGCCAGCGGAAGCTTGCCCGGGCCATAGATGCCGGCCACGCGCAGGATCACGAGCTCGCCACCGTTGGTATCGCGCCAGGCTCGCAATTGCTGTTCCGCATCCCAGCGCCGCTGCGCCCGGTCCACCTGGGGATTCACCGGTCGACTCTCATCGACCCATTCACCGTGACAGTCGCCGTAGACGCCGGTGGTACTGATATAGACGATGCGACGCGGCTGGCCGCTCCGGGCGAAACCGGCGATGAAATGCTGCATGCGGGTGTCGGTCTTGCCCTCCCCCGGAGGTGGGGCAAGGTAGTAAACATTCCCGCCCACGGTGCTGCCCGGTGGCAGCCCACCGAGATCGAGGTCGACCTGCAGGGCATCGACACCGCTTCCTCTCAAGGCATTCAGCGAGGCCTCGCTACGCACCAGCCCGGTTACCGGGTTTCCTTCACCTGACAGGCGCGCCGCGAGGCGTCGCCCTATATAGCCGCAACCAACGATTAACATGGCACAAACGGGTTTAATTACGCTTCGCAATCTCAGAGAATGCGGCATTCTCTCACTGTTATGTTGCCAAGACACCATGAGCTTCGAAGTCACTCTGAGCCCCAGCGGCAGGAAATTCACCGTCAATGATGACGAGAGCGTGCTGGATGCCGCGGTTCGCCTGGGAATCGGGTTGCCTTACGGCTGCCGTAGCGGGCGCTGTGGCTCATGTACCGCCACGCTGATCGATGGTGAGATCGAGTACCCGGACGGACCGCCGGATGCACTGGAGCTGGAAGGTGAGGAAAAGTGTCTGCCCTGCGTCGGCTTCCCCCACTCCGACCTGACCCTGGAGATCCGCGAGGTCGAGAGCGCGGCCGACATTGAGCCACGCATCCTGCCCTGCCGGGTACAGCAGGTCGATCACCTGGCGCATGACGTAATCCGCATGTGGCTCAAGCTGCCAGAGGACCAGCGCCTGCAGTTCCGCGCCGGCCAGTATCTCGACTTCGTGCTCGCTGACGGCAGCAAGCGCGCGTTCTCGATCGCAAATGCACCCGAAGACGACAACCTGATCGAGCTGCATATCCGTCACGTGGACGGTGGAAAGTTCACCGACTGGGCCTTCGGGCAGATGAAGGACAAGACCATCCTCCGGATCGAGGCGCCACACGGCACCTTCGTGCTCGATGACGACAGTCCCCGCCCCTGGCTGTTCATTGGCGGTGGCACCGGCTTTGCCCCCCTCAAGTCACAGATCGAGCACAGCTTCCACAAGGGCACCACGCGCCCGATGACGCTCTACTGGGGGGTGCGCTCCGGGCAGGACCTGTACCTCCCGGATCTGCCGGCAGGCTGGAGCGCCGAGCATGCCAATTTCAAGTTCGTGCCGGTTCTGTCCGAGCCCGAGGAAGGCTGGGAAGGTCGCAGCGGTTTCGTGCACGAGGCGGTCCTGGCGGACATCCCCAACCTGGCCGATTACGACATCTACATGGCAGGTCCGCCGATCATGGTTCAGTCAGCACGGGATGCCTTCCGCGAGAAGGGCGTGCCGGATGCGCAGATGCATTACGACTCGTTCGAGTACGCCGCCGAGACCCGCGACAATTGAGGTCGCGGCAAGCCCTAGAAACGCAGGCCACCATAGCGCCGCCTGATACGGTGGTCGATGAAGCCCACCCCCGCGGCGAAACCCACCACCGCCATCACGACTGCCGCCACCCAGGGAAGATAACGGTCCCACAGCGATTCACCGGAGGCTTCGGCTGACGGGTCGGCGTGACCGACAATATCGCGCACCTGCTCCAGGCGCTGCTGCAGCGCATCCCGTTCTGCGAGCGCCGCCTTCAGTTGTGGCGAGTCGATCAGTTGTTGCTCGAGCTCGGCAATGCGCGTCCTTGCCTCGTTCAGCGCCAGGCCGGCATGAATGCGCTCGGCAGACGGGTTCGGCTGGTCCGGGGTCGCCACCGACGCCGGCTCGCCGGCCTCCACCCGGGCCTTCAGGGTTCGCAGTTCGGCCTGCACCTCCAGCAGCTTCATGGCCGCCGGTTTCTCCTCAGAGACGTAACGGGCCTCGAGCCAGCCGTAAGTATCGTCGGCAAGGCGCACCCGGACCGCTCCCTTGGCGCGTTTCAGTACCTCGACCGGCGTGCCGCTGGTCAACAGTTGCCCGGGTTCACCATCCAGCTTCTGGTCAGGATACAGACCGACCACCAGCTTGTCGGTGATATGCGCCGCCTTCAGCGGCGCACAGAGCAACAGCAGGGCCAGCAGAGTGACGTACGAGCTCATGCCGACCCACCCCGTTGGCGCCACCAGCGATGCAGCCAGGTCGCGCACTCACCCAGTTTCGCAACGGTTTCGCGGTGGACCTGCTCATCCGGAGGATCGAACATCTGCTCCTGTTCGTACATCAGGAAGGAATAGACCGGTGTCAGATGTGCCACCGCATCCTCGTCGGCCGCCGCCAGCTCACGCAGGTCCTCGCCCGCGGTGTTCAGGCCCAGTATGTAGCCCTCGCACCAGCCATAGGGAAGAGGCAGCATGCTGCCGTCCTCGCGTGGCATCTGCATGATCAGGGGGCCGTACTCATCACGTTCCAGATCGCGTTGCAACTGTTCATGGAATTTCTGCAGCAGGGGTTCGATACCCTCTTCGCCCGAGATCTCCCCGAGCACGCGTGCGCGCGCCTGCTCCGGACTGATCCGGTCAGGATGGGCTGCTGTTGCGCTCAGAAAACCGTGCGCGGCATCCAGCGGCATACTGCCGGAGGTCTGCATGTGTTCGACCAGAACGGTCTGCAGCTTGTCCAGTTCTTCAGGGTCGAGGAAGTCGTATCGTTCCATAGGTTCTGATCCGGAAATACTGAGTTCTCCCCTCACCCTCCCCTGCACGGGAGAAAGGCCGGGAAGGGGAATCTACGCGGCGATGCCCGAGTGCCGCAACAGGGCATCGATCTCGGGGTCGCGCCCACGGAAGGCACGGAACAACTCCGCCGCATCCTTCGATCCACCCCGTTCCAGAATATTGCGCAGAAAGGCCTGACCGGTTTCGCGGTCGAACACGCCGCGCTCCTCGAACAGGGAGAAGGCATCCGCCGACAATACCTCGGCCCACTTGTAGCTGTAGTAGCCCGCGGCATAGCCGCCTGCAAAGATATGCGAGAAGCCGTGCGGGAAGCGGTTCCATTCGGGGGGCTCGATCACCGCCACCTCGGCGCGCACCTGATCCAGGATCGAATAGATGCGTCCGCCCTGTTCCGGGTCGTATTCCAGGTGAATGCGGAAATCGAACAGCGAGAACTCCAGCTGACGCACCATCATCATCGCGGACTGGAAGTTCTTGGCCGCGAGCATGCGTTCGAACATGGCCTCGGGGATGGACTCACCGGTCTCGTAGTGCCCGGAGAACAGATCCAGGGCCTCGCGCTGCCAGCAGAAGTTTTCCATGAACTGCGAAGGCAGCTCGACCGCATCCCAGGCCACGCCGGCAATGCCCGAAATCTCCGGGTAGTCGACCCGGGTGAGCATGTGGTGCAGACCATGTCCGAACTCGTGGAACAGGGTCTCGACCTCGTCATGAGCCAGCAGCGCCGGCTTGTCACCCACCGGCGGGGTGAAGTTGCAGGTCATGTAGGCAATGGGCAGCTGACAGCGCTCGCGCGTGACCATGCGCGACTGACAGGTGTCCATCCAGGCCCCGCCTCGCTTGTTCTGGCGGGCATACAGGTCGAAATAGAACTGCGCCACCTCATGCCCTTCGGCATCCCGGATTTCGTAGAATTTCACCTCCGGATGCCAGACATCCACGCCCGTGACCTCGTGGAAGGTCACACCGAACACCCGGCTCATCACCTCGAACATCCCCGGAATAACCCGGTTCTCCGGGAAGTAGGGCTTCACCTCCTCCTGGCTGATGCTGTAACGCTGCTGGCGCAACTTCTCGCTGAAGTAGGACACGTCCCAGGGTTGCAGATCCTCATGCCCCAGCGAGGCTGCATACTCGCGCAGCTCCGCCAGTTCGCTTTCCGCCTGGGGATGGGAGCGACGCGCCAGGTCTTCGAGGAAGTGCATCACCTCGCTGGGCGAAGAGGCCATCTTGGTCGCCAGGGAGCGCTCCGCGTAGTTGGCAAAACCCAACAGCTGCGCCAGTTCATGCCGCAGCGCCATGATCTCTTCCATCAGGTCGCTGTTGTCGTACTTGCGATCGTGCGGCCCCTGGTCGGAGGCACGCGTGTTGTACGCCTGGTACAGCTCGCGCCGCAGCGCGCGGTCGTCCGCGTAGGTCATCACAGGGAAGTAGGACGGATAGTCCAGGGTCAACAGCAAACCGTCGCGCTCGCGCTGCCGCGCTGTCTGGCGTGCCAGGTCCAGCGCCGATTCCGGCAACCCGGCCAGCTGCTCCTCGCTGTCGATACGCTTTTCCCAGGCATTGCTGCAATCCAGCAGGTTCTCCGAGAAGCGGCTGGTCAACTGTGACAGCTGCAGGGAGATCTCCTTGTAACGGGCCTTCTTGTCCGCCGGCAGATCGATTCCCGAGAGATGGAAATCGCGCAGGGCGTTGTCCAGCACCTTGCGCTGTTCCGGATTGAAGGTCTGGTCGGAATCAGCCAGCTTGCGGAAGGCCTGGTAAAGCTGTTCGTTCTGGCCCATCTCGGTGGCGTAGTCCGACAACTTCGGCAGGCAGGCGTTATAGGCGGCACGCAGCTCATCCGAATTGACCACCGAGTTCATATGCGAGACCGGTGACCAGGCGCGTTCGAGTTGATCCTCCCACTCCTCCAGCGGAGCGATGAGCGTGTCCCAGGTCGGGTGTTCCATTCCGTCCAGCAGTTCGGCAATGCGCCGCCGGTTTTCGGCCAGCAGCTGATCGATGGCGGGCTCGACATGCTCGGCCTTGATATGGGCGAAGGGAGGCAGTTCCTCGAACTGCAGCAGGGGGTTTTCGTTCATGCTTGCTTCATTCCAGTTGCGTGCGGCGTATTCTGCCACGATTGAAACCGGCCTTTACCCGGAAGCGTTTCGGGTTCGCACAACAGCTTCACCTGACCCGGAGCGCCCCGTTTTCCTCAGCGATTCAACCAAACGTCCGGCCGGCCAGGGCGATACCGAGGACAACCAGGGCCAGACCGAAAACTCCCAGGCCGATGCGTGCCCGCCAGCGGAGGCGACGCAGCAGGGTTGGCTGGTCGCGGTTGGCGATCAGGAAAAGCCTCCCCTCCGGTTTGCGCAACACGTGGACATGGGTATCACGACGGTGCGCGGCGAGTTCCTCTTTGGCCAGTTTGCCGGCGGCTGCCCGCGCATCCTCCCATTCGACCTGGTTGACGACGCCGTCGCGGTCATGATCAAAACGCTCGCGCAGGGTGTCCGGTCGCTGTTTCCATTCGCGCAGGATTTCGCCGGTCCGAATGCGCTCGCTCTCGGCAAGATCACTTTCATCCACCGAATGAAACTGCCCGATCGCATATAGCGGATCACCGTCCAGAATGATCCGCTCGGTATACCGGGTGTTCTGTCCGCTCATCGCACCGGTGTGACTCAGGACCCTGCTGGCGACCTTCAGACCGATACCGAACTCGCGTTCCATCCGGTGCATTCCCGGAACGCCGAGGCTGGAACCGTCGCCATACCATGTCTGATCGTGCCGGGAATCAACCTCCGCACCCTCGGGATCGATCACGCAATCGCCGGTCTCGTCACGCAGCAGGAACAGACCATCGCTGGTGCCGCTCTGTACGGTGCGCCAGCCCTTGTCGGCCTGGCGTTCCACCCGGTAACTGAACCAGCAACACTGGGTCTGGGTAAGGGGGGCGACGATGGGTTCGCCCGACATGGAGGCCGCTACGCCGTGCAGCTCGACATAGCCCTGATGGGCCGAACGCACCCGCGCGGTCGGCACGTCCTCGATCAGGCGCACGCGCCGCAGACCGGAAAAACCCACAAACAGACCGATCAGGCCAACCACTCCGATGAACACCAGCAGGCCGGTCGGCCATCCCTGGAGCGATGCAATCCAGTCGCCAGGCATGTCTCAGGGCCTGTTGATACAGGAGATCTGCATACTGCTGCGCAGACCCTAGCTGAACAGCTCGCCCAGGTTGGGGTCGGCTTTCTCGGCCTCGCTGAATTCGAGCAGTTCAGCGCTCTTGAAATTGAGCATCCGCGCAATGATCAGGTCCGGGAACTGCTCGATCCGTACATTATTGTTGTTGACCGCCGCATTGTAGAACTCGCGCCGGTCGGCAATGCTGTTCTCCAGCGAGCTGATACGTGTCTGCAGGTGACGGAAACTTTCGTTTGCCTTGAGGTCGGGATAGGCCTCGGCCACGGCGAACAGCTGTCCCAGGCCCAGGCGCAACACGCCTTCCGCCTCTCCGAGCGCCCCCATGTCGCCCTTTGCCTGCGCGTCATGCACCGCGGAACGCGCCCGCATCACCTGCTCCAGGGTCTCGCGTTCGTGTTTCATGTACTGCTTGCAGGTCTCGACCAGCTTGGGGAGCTCGTCGTGGCGCTGCTTGAGCAACACGTCGATATTCGACCAGGCCTGGCTGACCGCATGCTTGAGCGTGACCAGGTTGTTGTAGATCAGGATGGCGTAGCCGACCAGGACGGCCAGGACGACAAGGAAGATGATCGTTGAGGTATCCATCTGTGCCTCTCGCTCGTGCGGATGTGGGTTGAAGCAGGCTGCAAGCAGCTCAAGGTTGTATCGGCGCGGCCACGCGCGCCTTGAGCTCAGCGGCTATTATGGCCCGGTTATGACCCTGAGGGCGCTTTCGTGACAGATATCCGTTCGTTTCGTGAACACCATCCATTGATCGCGGCATCCGCCTACCTCGATACGCGCTGCAGCGTGATCGGTGATGTGCACATCGGCGAACGCAGCAGCCTGTGGCCGGGCGTTGTGGTCCGTGGTGACGTAAATCGTATCCGTATCGGCAGCGAAACCAACATCCAGGACAACAGCGTGCTGCACAACAGCCACGACAGCGAATACCTGCCCGGCGGGACACCCCTGATCATCGGCGATCGCGTGACCGTGGGTCACAGTGCCATCCTGCATGGTTGCGAGGTGGGCGACCTTTGCCTGATCGGTATGGGGGCGGTGGTACTGGACCAGGCAGTGATCGAGCCCGAGGTCATGCTGGGCGCCGGCGCGCTGGTGCCGGGAGGCAGGGTGTTGCGCAGCGGCTACCTCTACACCGGCTCCCCGGCACGCCAATCACGCCCGCTGAGCGACAGGGAACGCGAGTACCTGGCCTATTCCGCCGCGCATTACGTACGCCTCGCGCAGGCGCATGGCGAGTGAATCAGGCCGTGGCGACCTGGCCTTGGGTCTGGGTCTGTACCTGGCTGGTGTCGTACTGCAGCAGGAAATAGGTCCTGGCCAGCTCATCGTGCACGCGCATCACCCCCCGCTGCACCTCATCGACAAAGATATGCAGATCCTGGCGGCTGAGGTGCTCGACTTCCAGTAAACGCGTCTTGCGCGCAACGGTGCGCAGCTTGCGCAGCACCCGCTGACCATCGCCCAACCCGCCCACGGCCTCTTCGACCCCATTCAGGCAATGTGCCACCGAACGCGGAAAGGCCGGATCCTGCAGCAGGTAAGCCAGCACTTCACCACGGCGGACCCGGGTCTCGCGCACACGACGGTAACTCTGGTACCCGGACAACGACTTGAGCACGCTGATCCATTGCAGTGCATCCAGGGTGCGGGATTCGATCTGCTCCTCATCGAAAAGATCGGTCGAGCGTACATCGATGATGCGTGTGGTCATGTCCGCGCGTTCCAGGCTGCGTCCGATCCGCAGAAACCGATGCGCATCGTCACGGTACATCACCGAGGCAAAAACACCCTGGAGTGTCTGTGAGCCGGTGATGATTTCTTCCAGGTAGTGGTCGCGCCCTTTCTTGGAGACCCCGGTCTGTACATGGTCCTTGGCATACCAGTGCAATTCGTTGAGTACCTCCCAGGCGGCCCGTGGCAGGATCTCGCGCACCGTGCGCGCGCTTTCCCGGGCAGCGGCAAGCGAATACAGGATCGAGCCAGGGATATCGCTGCCACCGATGAGATAACGCACCACGTTGCGCTCGTTCGGCTCCCGACAGCAATCGGAGAAACTGTCTCCCAGGCCGATGATTTCGATCAGCGGTTCCCAGCCGGGATTGACCCCGCGCGGGGTGTCCATGACCAGCTGTCCGTTCACCCGCAACAGGCGCGCCGTGTTCTCTGCACGCTCCACATAGCGCGCCAGCCAGTAGATCGTCTCTGCTACCCGTGAAAGCATCTCAGTTCTCCACGATCCAGGTGTCCTTTGAACCGCCCCCCTGCGAAGAATTGACCACCAGGGAACCCTTGCGCAGGGCCACCCGGGTCAGTCCGCCGGTGGTCACGGTGGTCTTCTTGCCACTCAGGATGAAGGGGCGCAGGTCGACATGGCGGGGCTCCACACTCTTGCCAACCACGGTGGGCACGGTCGAAATCTGCAGCGTGGGCTGGGCAATGTAGTTGCGCGGATTGGCCTTGATCAGCCTGACGAACTCTTCACGCTCGGCACGCGAGGAACGTGGTCCGATCAGCATGCCGTAGCCCCCCGATTCATTCGCCGGCTTGACCACCAGCTCGGCGATGTGTTCCAGGACATAGTCCCGCTCATCCTTATACATGCAGCGGTAGGTGGGCACGTTCGGGATCAGGGGCTCCTCACCCAGATAGTAGCGAATGATGTCCGGCACGAAGGCGTAAACCACCTTGTCATCCGCCACCCCGGCACCCGGGGCATTGGCGAGCCCCACGTTGCCGGCCTTCCAGGCGCGCATCAGTCCCGGCACACCGAGCATCGATTCGGCGTTGAACACCTCGGGATCCATGAATTCATCATCGATGCGACGGTAGATCACATCCACGCGTTGTGCACCATTGATGGTGCGCATGTTCACGACGTCATCCTTGTCCACAAACAGATCCGAACCCTGCACCAGGCTCGCGCCCATCTGTTGCGCCAGGTAGGCGTGCTCGAAATAGGCCGAGTTGTAGATTCCCGGCGTCAGCACCACGATGTTCGGGCGCTTGACCTTGCGCGGCGAGATCGCCGCGAGCATCTCGAAGAGCTCGGTGGGGTAGTCATCGACCGGCAGGGGCGCATAGCGCTCGAACAATTCCGGCATGACACGCTTGGTGATCTGGCGGTTTTCAAGCATATAGGACACCCCCGACGGCACCCGCAGATTTTCCTCCAGCACGTACATGGTGGCATCCGCATCCCGCACCAGATCCGAACCGCAGATATGGGCCCAGATACCCAAGGGCGGTTTTACGCCGATGCATTGTTTACGGAAGTTCTTGGAATCGGCCAGCACCTCTTCCGGGAAGACGCCGTCGCGCACGATCTTCTGTTCGTTATACAGGTCGTTGATGAACAGGTTGAGCGCCTCGACCCGTTGCGCCAGGCCAAGCTCTATGCGATCCCATTCCTCTTTCGGGATGATGCGTGGAATGATGTCGTACGGCCAGGCACGATCGATCATCCCGCCCTGTTCGGCGCTGTACACGGTAAAGGTGACGCCCGCTTCCTTGATCGCCAGTTCGGCCCCGACCTGGCGACCCTCCAGCTCGTCCTCATCCATCTTGCGCAGGAGTTGCGCCAGCTCCTTCGAGTAGCCCCTCGCACGATTGGGACGGACCAACATCTCGTCATAGAACCCGTCGGTTTCGTATCCGTTCAGATCGATTGCCATCGCTTACCCATTCCGGTTCCGGCGCAGATCCAAGGTGTACGGATAGTCGCCACTGCACTCCTCTAGCGGCGGATCCACCTCGCCGGTAGAGTGACCATGTTGCCAGAATCGTGCCAATCGACGGGATTCCGCGGCATTTGCGTTCACGGGGAAATCATCGGCATTCCGCCCACCCGGGTGTTCCACGTGGTAAGTGCAGCCGCCAAGCGAGCGTTTGCTCCAGGCATCGATCAGGTCGAAGCGCAGGGGAGCATCCAGTGGGATGGTCGGGTGCAGACCTGAGGGCGGATTCCAGGCCTTGTACCGGACGCCGGCCACAAACTCGCCATGCTCACCCGTGCACCGTAATGGCACACGCCGCCCGTTGCATGCCACAAAATGGCGCGAATCGGTCATGCCCCGGACGCGCACCTGGAGTCGCTCCACGGACGAATCGACGAAGCGTGCCGTACCCTGCCCGGTCACCTCCTCGCCGAGTACATTCCAGGGCTCGATGGCAAAGCGCAGCTCCAATTCGATATCGCCGATATTCACAGTGCCGTAGCGCGGATATCGGAACTCGATGAAGGGGTCCAGCCACTCCTCCCTGAAGTCATAGCCCCAGCGTTGCAGATCGGCGACCACGTCGGCTACGTCCCGTCCGGTGTAATGCGGCAGCATAAAGCGGTCGTGTAACTCGGTATTCCAGCGCACCAGCGGCTGCTTGTACGGTTCCTCCCAGAAACGGGCTACCAGGGTTCGCAGGAGCAGGTTCTGCACCAGCGCCATGCGCGGGTGTGGTGGCATCTCGAAACCGCGGAATTCGACCAGCCCAAGGCGTCCACTGGCCGAATCCGGCGAGTAAAGCTTGTCGATACAGAACTCCGAACGATGGGTGTTGCCGGTGACGTCCGCCAGCAGGTTGCGCAGCACGCGATCGATCACCCAGGGCGAGGGGGTCTGCCCGGGGGGCAGTTGCTGCAGGGCGATTTCCAGCTCGTACAGATTCTCGTCGCGCGCCTCGTCCACGCGTGGCGCCTGCGAGGTCGGACCGATAAACATCCCGGAGAAAAGATAGGAGAGCGAGGGGTGGTTCTGCCAGTAGCGTAAAAGGCTGGCCAGAACCTGGGGGCGGCGCAGCATGGGGCTGTCCGCGGGGCTGGGGCCACCCAGGGTGACGTGGTTGCCTCCCCCTGTTCCGGTGTGACGGCCGTCGAGCATGAACTTCTCGGTACCCAGACGTGACTGACGTGCCTCCTCGTACAGTGCCTCGGTATGTTCGACCAGTTCCTTCCAGCTGTTGGCCGGATGGATGTTGACCTCGATAACGCCCGGATCCGGGGTCACCGAAAGACGCTGCAGGCGTGCGTCGTGAGGCGCGGGGTAACCCTCGAGAACAATCGGCTGGTCCAGCGACTTTGCGGTGGCCTCGATTGCGGCAACCAACTCGAGCCAGTTCGACAGGTGGCTCAGAGGCGGCATGAAGACGTGCAGATGGCCGTTGCGCGGCTCGAAACAGATGGCACTTCGAACGAAGAAATGAGATTGGTCTTCGTGTCCCGTGTCCGCAACCGGTTGTTCCCGCAGACCATGGGTCTCCGGCCCAGCTTCCTCGAAGCGGCTGTAACGCTGGCTGACATCACCGGGAAGGTGGTCCGGATCGGCGAAGGGATCGGCCGGCAGGATTTTCTGGCGCGCCGCCTCCTTCTCCCACAGGAGCGAGTCCAGCGGCAGTCTCAATCCCATGGGCGAATCGCCGGGTACCAGGAACATGTTTTTGCGCCGGAAGCGCCAGGTCGAGCTCACCCAGCGTTCCTCGACCGGCTCCCAGGCTATAGGCAGTGCATAGCCGGCAACCTGGTCCAGACCTCGCTCGAACAAGCGCCTCAGGCGACTCCGCTCCAGCGGATCGGCCAGGCGGCTGTCGAGCACATCCACATTGTCCGGCAGGGTTCCTTCCTTCCAAAGGTAGTAGAGCCCATCCTCGTAACCGGGCAGCGCATTTGCCTGGGGAACATGGAGTCGCCTGGCCAGCGAACGGGCAAATACTGCGGCCTGTTCGTCCCCGGCCTGCCCGGACTGCATGGGGTCCGCCAGCAGGGCGGTTTCGCGCCACACCGGCTCGCCGTCCCTGCGCCAGTAAGCGTTCAACGCCCAGCGTGGAAGCGGCTCTCCCGGGTACCACTTGCCCTGTCCGTAGTGAAGCGCCCCACCCGGCGCAAAGCGCTGCCACAGGCGACGGAACAGGACCTCGGCCCGCTCACGCTTGTGCGGTCCCAGTGCCGCGATGTTCCACTCATCGCCATCCATATCGTCGATGGAAACAAAGGTCGGCTCGCCGCCCATGGTCAGCCGCACGTCACCCGCCTGTAGCGCTGCCTCCACGGCCGCACCCAGTTGCGCAACCCCTTGCCACTGCTCTTCCGAATACGGAAGGGTAACCCTCGGATCCTCACGGAAACGGGTCACTTCGTTGACAAAGGCGAACTCCACCTCGCACTTGTCGGTCGCCCCCTCGATGGGTGAGGCACTGCCAGGATCCGGTGAACAGGCAAGAGGGATGTGGCCCTCACCGGCAAACAGGCCGGAGGTGGGATCCAACCCGATCCACCCCGCTCCCGGGACATAGACCTCAGTCCAGGCGTGCAGATCGGTGAAGTCCTCATCCGGGCCTGAGGGTCCGTCCAGCGCTTTCTGATCGGATGTCAGCTGAACGAGATAGCCGGAAACAAAGCGTGCAGCCAGCCCCAGATGACGCAGGACCTGGACCAACAGCCAGGCCGAATCGCGGCAGGACCCTCGCGCCAATTCGAGGGTCTCCTCGCAGGTCTGTATCCCTGTCTCCATGCGAATGGTGTAAGCGATCTCCCGCGACAGACGCGCATTCAGGTCGAACAGGAAGTTCACCATGCGCTTGCGTTTATGGGACACGGTCTCCAGCCATCGGCTCAGCCGGGGGCCGTCCTCGCTGCATTCGAAATAGGGCTTCAGTTCCTTGCGGAGTTGCGGCGTGTAGTCGAACGGATAGTGCTCGGCGTACTCCTCCAGGAAGAAATCGAAAGGATTGATGGAGACCAGCTCCGCCACGACACCGACCTCGACAGAGAACTTGCGTGTCTTTTCCGGGAACACCAGGCGCGCAAGAAAGTTCCCAAAGGGGTCCTGCTGCCAGTTAAGGAAATGCGGCTTGGGCTCGACCTGCAGGGAATACTGGTGGATCGGCGTGCGTGTGTGCGGCGCCGGACGCAGACGAATGGTATGCGGCGAAAGTGAAACCGGCCGGTCGAAGTGGTACTCGGTCTTGTGGTGAAGGGCGACGTGGATGGACATCGATTACTTGTCTCCGGGGAGTCGGGGTGCCTGAAAATCTGAACTAACCATGCAGGATATGAGCCAAGTTTCCCGGAAGCCTGGTTTACTGACTCCTTTACAGCCGGCTCAAGGTCCTTAATACACGCCCGCGATGTCACTTGCGTGAACCGCAAGAGTCGGGATAATCGGACCAGTCAAATAAACAGGTGACCCATGACTTACTGCGTTGGACTCTATCTCGAAGAAGGCCTCGTTTTTGCGTCCGACTCGCGCACCAATGCGGGCGTCGACTACGTCACGAGCTACAGCAAGATGCATATCTTCACGCCGGCACCGGATCGTCTGTTCGTGATTCTTTCCGCCGGCAACCTGGCAACCACACAGGAAGTCATCAATCACGTTCAGCGTGACCTCGAGCAGCCCGAGAGTGGCCCCAACCTGGCCAGCGTGAACTATCTGTTCGAGGCTGCCGAGTACCTCGGTCGTATCAGCCAGCAGGTGCAGCAGGAACATGCCTCGGCACTTTCCGGCTCGGGAGTGAGTGGCGAAACCACCTTGCTGCTCGGCGGCCAGATTGCAGGCCAGGAACACGGTCTGACCCTGATCTATCCCCAGGGCAATTACATATCCGCCTCGCGCGAAACCCCCTACCTGCAGATCGGGGAGAGCAAGTACGGCAAACCGGCGCTGGACCGGATCGTGGACCATGGCCTTTCTCTCGACCAGGGGTCCCAACTCTGTCTGGTATCACTGGACGGCACCTCCCGCTCAAACATCACGGTCGGCCCTCCATTCGAGGTCGCGACCTATCACAAGGATCAGCTGCAGTTGGGTTGTCACTGCCGCTTCGAGGAACAGCAACCCTACCTCTTGAGCCTGCGCCAGGCGTGGAACAATGGCATCCGCCAGGCCTTCCTCAACCTGCCTGCCATCCCCTGGGGTGGCGGTGATCAGCAACAACAGCAACAGCAGCAGGTAACCGTGATGCCCACCCAAGGCATGAACCAGAGTGGGGAGTGGCCACCGCGTTCACGCTGATCTCTCCGACACCCGCTGCCCGGATTCATCCCGGCCGGCAAGCACGCAAAAGAAAAGCCCGCCGGCGAAAACCGGCGGGCTTTTTTGCAGCAGGCAGGGGGATCAGCCCTCGAAGTTACCTGCAACGAAGTCCCAGTTGATCAGCTTCCAGATCTCCGCAAGGTACTTCGGGCGTGCGTTGCGGTAGTCGACGTAGTAGGCGTGCTCCCACACATCGACGGTCAGCAACGCGGTCTTGCCCTCGGTCATCGGGGTACCGGCGTTGGAGGTGTTGAAGATCTCGATGCTGCCATCGGCATTCTTCACCAGCCAGGTCCAGCCGGAGCCGAAGTTGGTCGCGGCCGACTTGCTGAAGGCCTCTTTGAAATCCTCGAAGGAACCGAAGGCGCTGTTGATGGCATCCGCGAGTGCACCGGTGGGCTCACCACCGCCGTTCGGGCTCAGGCAGTTCCAGTAGAAGGTGTGATTCCACACCTGCGCGGCATTGTTGAACACACCCCCGGAGGACTTCATGATGATGTCTTCCAGCGACATGCTCTCAAACTCGGTGCCCGGAATCAGGCCATTGAGATTGGTCACATAGGTGTTGTGGTGCTTGCCGTAGTGATACTCGAGGGTTTCCTTGGAAATCACCGGCTCCAGGGCATTCATCTCGTAAGGCAGCGCGGGCAGTTCGTGCGCCATGGTGTTACTCCTTGCGTTAAATATCTAAAGGGCCTGCATGCGGGGTGAGCAGGGACCGGACGGATTCTAGGAATGATCCGGTTACATTTTCAACCGCGCAGGCAAAGTGGATGGGGTGCTCAGGCCGGTTTTGCTTTTGAGATCGGACGGGAAATCGTCACTCGTAGATGGCCAGCTCCATGAGCCTTCGCTCCCCGTCCGGATCCGTTACGACACCCATTTTCTCGATCACTTGCGTGTAGTGCGCCGGTAGCCGGTTTTCGCTGCAACCCCGCAGCACGTGCTCGCGGTACCAGCAAAAGGGCTGCAGGTTTGTCTGGACCTCGGTGGCATAGTAGGTGAACGCATCGAGGGTGGCCTGCTCAGGCGTGACAATGGAAACCTGCTTGTGCTCGTAGCCATTGCCCAGACCTTCCGCGCTGTCGAGGTGATGCTTCTCCGAGGGATGGATGCGGAACACCACACCGATGACCTGATCGGCCGGATCCCCGGTATGCAGGGCATCACACTTGGCGGAACCGTCCCTGCCGACCTTGTGAAAACGGAGTGCATGCGCCTCCAGGGTGGCTACCGTCACGAAGGCCGCCGACGGAACCCTCGCCTGCAGGCGCCGGTGAGACATGTTCGAGCCGTAGGAAAAATAGAGCATTCAGTTGTTCCCTCCATCACCCTCATTCGACTTGATGATCTTGCCCACGAGGTTGGGGACAAACCGTTCGGCGTAACCGGCGATGAAGCTCCACACGAGGATCTTGGCAATGTCCTTGTAGGTTGCCGGCTCCACCTCGGTCAGGAACAGCTTCATGTTCCAGTAGGCACCTTCGGGTAAGGGCCGCTCAACGAACTTGGGAAACATATCGCCGCCGATCAGTCCCGCCACCAGCATCAGGTAAAGCAGAAAGGCAAAGATGATCGATACCGCGCACTTCCAGGACAGGTAGGCGGCAACCCGGCCCATGGTCGGCCGGACCAGCTCGGCCCGGCGGTAGGATTCGTTGGCGAGCGAGCCCATGATCGCGGCAGCAATGATGAACCAGGAGATGGGGTATTCATCCGCCCCGCCTTCGCTGCCGATGGAGCGCCACAGCCAGAGCCCAGACAGCATGGCGACTGCAACCACTCCGATTACGAGTGCACGGTACTTCCAGTCATGAGGCATCGATTCAGACATTGCAGCTCCCCGCTTCAGAAGGTTGTTCCGGGATCGTTCCACCAGTCCCAGTGATTCTGGAACGAAGGCCGGAAAAAAGAAATGGCCGGCCCCTCATTCAAAGGACCGGCCATTCGTCTCACCGAACCGGGATCGTTATCAGATCCCCACGCCGAGCTCCATCAGCGTGTTGAGAGTCAGGCCACCACGCTCCAGTCCCTTGGTGCGTTGGTACTCGTCCACCGCACGCAGGGTCCGGCTGTCCACATGCCCGTTCACCGGCCCCGGATTGAAACCGGCTTCAATCAACTTGCTTTGCAACTGCTCGACGACGTTCGGGGTGATGTTGGTTTCACACAGTACCTGGCGCCACTCCGAGCGCTCGTCGCTGAGCTTGACCTGCTTGGCCACCGTCTCCATGACCGCGGGCACCTCGACCTTGCGGGATTGGCCCGGCTTGACCAGCTTGCGCACTGCGACGGTCTGGTATTCGGCGGGAATAGTCACTTCCTGTGTACTGGCCGGGGTCTTGATCTGGACCTGCTCGACCGTCGCGATCCTGGCCGGCGTTTCGTTCAGACAGACCGTCTGGCCGGTGGGTCTGGCATTTCCGGGGGTGAAAAGTTTGTCCGACTGCCACACATAGGCCTCGTCGGCGACCTTCACCATGCGGTTGAGCATGTGGTAAGTCGGCTCGACCTTGACGCGGCGTTCCTGTGCCGGCTGCACCAGCTTCAGCACGCGCTGCATGGCATATTCAGCCGGCACTTCAACTTCCCGGGTGGCCGCGGGCGTCTTCAGCACGTTACGGGTGACCGTCTTGTACTTTGCCGGCACCTCGACCAGGCACATGATCTCGCCGGTGGAGTGATCGATCTTCTGCAAGGGACCGCTACCTTCCTTCCACTGAGTGGTAGCGGGGCTTACCAGCACCTGTTCCGAAACGGTTTCATACACGGCCGGCACTTCGACCACCTGCTTGCTGGCCTCTTTGACCAGGACCCTCTCTTCAACCCAGTCGTACTGCGCGGGAATCACCTCGATCTGTTCGTAGCCGGCGGTCTTGAGGACCTTGACCGGTTCGCTCTGGTACTGCGCAGCAACGTAGTACTCGCTGAGGCAGCTGCCGGCGGGCTGTTCGTCCAGGTTCACGCCACTGCTGGCAATCGCATTCAGCACCGCGCTGCTGGCGGGTTCCGCGCGGAAAGAACGCCCGGAGACCCAGGTGCGACGGGCCGGTTCCAGCTCCACGCTCTTCTGCACGGTCTCGTAGACCGCGGGCATGGCCACGATATTCCTGGCCGCCTCTTTCACCAGGACCTTCTGCTCGGTCGTGGTGTACTGCGCAGGGATGGTCTCGTAACGGACGGTCGCCTCCCGGGCAACGACTTCCACCATTTCGGTCTTGTACTGTGCGGGTACGACAACCTTGGCATAGCACTCGCCCGGCTTGGCATCAGGCAAGCTGGTCAAAGGCTGCTGGGGCATGGTCGACACCGGCGAAGCGCCGTAGGCGTAAAACGCGGCAACCGCGGCCGCGACACCGGTCATGAGGAACAACTTCCTGGACTGCATGGGATCCTCCGGAAATAACAATCTGTATGAAAAGTGACGTTCTGAAGGCGCAGCTCAAGCATTCAGCAAGCACAACCTTCAGCCTGTCTGATTCCTGCACCGGGCCGGAACGGCCAATGCAGGACAGGCAGTTTATAACTTTCTAATAAGACGTTTTTCTTATGCGCGTCGCGATACCACGACAATTTCTATAGCCGAGGCATGCCGGACGCTGATCTCCACGGGAGAGAGAGATCCGGAGGTGGTGGGCCAGGGGGCGAAGAGGATAGGGCGTTCTTGACCAGTTGGAGTTCCAGGATCACTCGCTGCGTTTTGGCGGAACAATGAACCAGCTGGCAACAACCAGGGCGCCAAATGCCGTGTAAACCGAAATGAACACCCAGTCCGGGGCCCGGTAGTAGAGCAGGGCCTGAAGCCAGTATTGAATGAACGATCCCCCGTATGTGGCTCCGCCGGCCGCTTCACGCAACTGCATTTCCCAAATCGTAAGCGGGCAAATGGCGCCCGCCCATGACTGCAGCACAACAACTCCAATTGCTGCCAGATGCAGCAACCGGAACCGGCTGTTACGTACCCATGCCCACGACAACCATCTGCCGACATAGATCGCGACCAGGCCGAGCACGACAAAGGCGACAAACAGGGCATGGGCAATGAGAATGGCGTCCGCTGCCAACAGTTGAAGTGAATCCGCGGACAATGGTGATCACCTGGCACTCAAAGCAGGAAAACCGTGAGTTGTACCCGAAACCTCAAGAGACCAGGGAACATCAAAGGGGCAACAGTTCACCTGACCCCGGAATCCGGCGGATCCAGGGCTTGTGCTCTGCAAGTGCCTT
>Ga0180435_10001274_pt1 | contig 26484 bp, 25 predicted proteins | sample SS_ome_3_FD_132467 | JGI IMG/M metagenome (GOLD analysis project Ga0180435, IMG submission 132467) | Hypersaline lake sediment archaeal communities from the Salton Sea, California, USA - SS_3_S_1 metaG | ecosystem: Environmental > Aquatic > Non-marine Saline and Alkaline > Hypersaline >... | reverse complement strand
TCGCGCGGGCTGCACAGCATCCCCTCCGAGCGCACGCCGCCGACCTCGCGGACCTCGAGCGCGGCGTCCATGCCGGGGAGGCGGGTGCCCGGCGGGGCGTAGGCGGCGCGCATGCCCGCGCGCACGTTGGGCGCCGCGCAGGCCACCGTGCGCCGCGCCTCGCCGTCGTCGATCTCCACGCGCCGCAGGGCATCGCCGACGGCTTCCACGGTCAGCACCGAGGCGACCCGGACGCCCAGCGGGGCGCCCGGCGCATGTAGGATCGCCTCGACCCCGAGCCCGAGACCCGCCAGCAGCTCGGCGGTCTCCTGGAGGGGCGGCAGCCCCTCCACCAGCTCGTCCAGCCAGCCGTACGGCACGCGCATCACGCCACCCCCCGGAACTGCTCGAGCAGGCGCAGGTCGCCGCGGAAGAGGTCGCGGATGTCGCTGACCTGGTAGCTGACCATGGCCAGCCGCTCGATGCCGAATCCGAAGGCGAAGCCGGTCACGCCCTCGTACCCGACCGCCTCGAAGACGCGCGGGTGGACCATGCCGCAACCGCCGAGCTCGAGCCACTCCTCGCGGCCGGTCTTGGGGTGACGCCACCAGATGGCGAACTCCGCGCCGGGCTCGACGAAGGGGAAGTAGGTCGGCAGCAGCCGCGTGCGCGTGCCGGGCCCGAGCAGCGCCGTGGCCATCTCGGTGATCGCCCCCTTGAGGTCCGCCATCGTGATGCGTTCGCCGACGACGAGCGCCTCGAGTTGATGGAACTGCGCCTCGTGGGTCGCGTCGACGGCCTCGTTGCGGAACACGCGGCCGGGCACCACCACCCGGAAGGGCGGCCGGTGGCTCTCCATGTAGCGCACCTGCATGGGGCTCGTGTGCGTGCGCAACAGGCGGCCGTCCGTCGTCCAGAAGGTGTCCTGCGTGTCCCGCGCTGGGTGATCCGGCGGGAAGTTGAGGGCCCCGAAGTTGTGCCGGTCGTCCTCGAGCTCGGGGCCTACGACGACCTCGTAGCCGAGCGCCGCGAACACGTCGAGCAGGCGGTTCGTCACCTGCGTGAGCAGGTGGTGGGCGCCCGCCGGCACGCGCTCACCGGGAAGCGTGAGATCGAGCCGCTCGGCGGCCAGGCGCGCGTCGAGCTCGGCGCGCTCCAGGGCCGCCTTGCGGGCCTCCAGGGCCCCCTCGACGGCCCGCTTGCGCTCGTGCAGGGCCGCGCCACGGGCGCGGCGCTCCTCCGGCGGCAGCGTACCGAGAGACTTCAGGCCCTCGGTGATCTCGCCCTTCTTGCCGAGCAGGCGGACCCGCAGGGCCTGCAGCTCGCGCAGGTCAGGGGCGGTCGCGATCGCGTGGAGGGTGTCGTCGTCCATGGCGTCTCCTGGTGGCGACGACGGCGCGTCGCGGGGTTCGGGCTAGCGGCCCGCAGGGCGGACCAAACGAACGCACCGCCGTCGCGGGGTCGCGGGGCGGTGCGCAGGGGTCGGTCGCGGCTCGCGCGTCCGGGCGGTCCTACGCGAGTCGAGCAAAAGGCGAACGTGGCGTTCCCATCGATCGGGAGCGTACGGCATCGGCCCGCGCGCGTCAACCTCGGCGCGCGGTGGACCGCCGCGGCGGGCCGGCCGGGGCGGCCGCGAGCGGCGGGCGGCCCCCCAGGGCCGACCGCCCGGCGCTCCACAGCAGGTAGGCGGCGACCGCGACGGACCCGGCCAGGTCGATCCAGCGGGTCGCGGGCCGACCGGGCGCGAGCGCCACGGACGCGAGCGCCGCGATGACGCAGGCGTCCACCGCCACCTTGGCGCGGTACAGCAGGCGCTGGGCGTCGAGCAGCCGCCCGGGGGTCTCGCGGGCGAAGCGGGCATACCGGCGCCAGAACCAGGCGTTGGTGACCAGACCCAGCACGGCGACCCCGAGGCCGGGGCGGACGTCGCCGCCCGGGGCGAAGTCGGCGGGCCGGCGCAGCGCGAGGAGCAGCGTGGCGGCCCCCGACAGCGCCAGCGCCGCGGCGGCGGTCCAGGCGGCGACGCGTTCGAGCCGCGCCGCGACGGCGGGCGCGGGGTCGCGGCGTCGCAGGCGCCGGTAGATCGCCCACGCGACGGCGACGGCGACGAACTCGACGCTGCGGCGGACGAAGTCGGCGACCTGGGTCGACGAGCGGCTGACGAGGACCGCCCAGCCGGTGACGAACGGCGCCCAGGCGCTGAGCAGCACGGCGACGAGGAGCGTGCGGTCGCGTTGCGCCGCAGGATCGCGCGCGGCTCGGGACACTAGGCCCTCGAGGCCACCACGAGCCACCACCACGGCAGCAGACCCGCGGCGGTGGCCAGGGGCACCGTGAGCGTGTCGGCGCCACGGCGGGAGACCAACTCCACGGCGGCGGCGAGCGGCGCCAGGAAGGCGGCGGCCAGCAGGCTCAGCCACCAGGACGCCCCGCCGTAGCCGAAGAGCGTGGCGAAGGCCGCGAGGGCGCCGGCGACCAGCATCGCCGCCGTGCCCTCGAGCGTCTTGGCCCCCTCGACGAGCCTGTGCGCGAAGCGACGGCGCCCGAGGTGGCGGCCGACCACGGCGGCCGCGGCGTCACCCAGGCCCCACACCATGACGGCGACGGCGATCGCGGGCCGCCAGCTCGGCCCGAGCAGGCCCCAGAAGAGGGTGATCAGGAGGCAGACCACGAACACGGCGAGCAGCAGCTGTCGGCGCATCTCGCCGCCGCCCTCGCGACGGTCGACGAGCAGCCTGCGGTAGCTCGGGTGACGCTCCCACAGCCACAGCGCCGGGAACGCGACCACGGCCAACCCGGCCGCCGCGGTCACGGCCTGCGTCCAGCGCTCGAAGAGGCCGAGCAGGAGGAAGACCGACGCCGCGTAGGCGACGTGCTGCAGCTTGCGCAGCACCTCGGTCGGCAGCCCGGTGAGGGCGCGGAGCGCGATCGGCAGCGCGAGGAGCACCGCGAGGTAGTAGGTCCACAGGATCGCCATGCCGGGCCACATCGTCGCCCCACCCTTCCCACCGGCGCGCCCCCCGGAGCCGGTCCGGCCCGAGGCCACGTCCTTTCGAGTCACGTATACCATAACATATGCCTGTATCGTACGCGTGGATGGGGTACCGTCACGCGATGGCGGCCATCGACCGGCGCGTGCGGCGCACCCGCGAGGCCCTGGCGCGAGCCCTCCTGCAACTCGCGGCGGAACGCCCCTTCGCCGACCTGACGATCCGCGAACTGACCTCCGTCGCCGACGTCGGCTACGCCACGTTCTTCCGCCACTACCAGAGCAAGGAGGAGCTGCTGCTCGACGTGCTCGGTGGCATCGTGAGCGAGCTCGCCGACCTGCTCCAGCCGAGCGCCGAGGCGCGCCGCCTCGAGGACGCGGGCCGGCAGCTGTTCGACTACGTCGCCGACCACGCGACCTCGCTGCGGGTGCTGTTCGACGCCCAGCGCAGCGGGACGCTCGAACGCGACCTGCGCGCGGCCGTGAGCGCTCGGGTGCTCGGCAGCCCAATCTTCGCGCCGCCGCCGGGCGTACCCGCCGATCTCGCCGCCCACCACCTGGCCGCCGCGTCCCTGGCGCTGGTGGGGTGGTGGCTCGACCGCGACATGCCCTACCCGCCCGACGTCATGGCCCGCGCCTACGCGCGGCTCGTCGCGGCCCCGACGCTGGGCCCCTGAGGCCGTACGACGGCCTCGGGTCAGGCCTGCGGGTCGCCCACGAAGACGTCCGCGTACCAGCCGTCGCCGTGGCGGTGCACGTCGTGGACCCACGGCGGACGCAGGTTTCGCTCGGCCCAGGCGTCGGCGGCCGCCGCCGCCGGGAACGGCCCGACGAGCCAGGCGCCGCCGCCGTAGGCCTCCGGCGCCACGGGCAGCGCGAGCTCGTCGCGGCGGCCCGAGCGGTCGCGGACCTCGCGCAGGAATGCCCCGCCCGCGCGGGCGAAGGGCTGGCGCAGGAGCTCCTCGAGGGCGTGCCGCCATCGCTCCGCGGCGACCGCGGGCCACGGTGGGTCGGTGCTCAGCACGACCCGGCCGTCGGCGTCCGGGCCGGCGCGCCCCAGGCGCCGCTCCGGGAAGGTCGCCCAGAACAGCGAGGCCACGACGTCGAGCAGGCGCGGATCGACACGCAGGATCTCGCGCGCGGGCGGCGCGCCATCCGGGCCCGCCCCGACGCTCATCGCGCCGCGGCCTCCAGCCCGCCGGGCGACCGCTCGGCGACCCCGGGGCCGACCGCGGCCCGCGTCGGGGAGGCGTCGCCGGCCACGCGCGCCGCCGACACCCAGGCGGCCTCGAAGACCGCCGGCAGCTCGCTCGCTGCCGCGAAGCCGAAGCGCGGCAGCACGGCCGCCAGGGCGGCCATGAGGCGCCGGTACGGCTCCGGACGGGCGGCCTCCCCCATCAGCCCCAAGCGCCACACGCGTCCGGCCGTCGGCCCCAGCCCACCGGCCAGGCTGACGCGCTGCTCCGCGCGCAGCACCGAGCGCACCGCCGCGTCGTCCATGCCCTCGGGCAGCGTCAGCGCCAGCACGGTCGGCAGGCGCGCGTCCTCGGCGACGAGGTGGGCGAAGCCGACGGTGGCCAGCGCCGCCGCCACGGCTTCGCCCACGCGACGGGCGCGTTCGGCACGGGCCGCCACGCCCTCCGCGAGCGCGGCACGGATCGCCTCGCCGGTCGCCCAGTGCAGGTGGATCGGCACGGTGTGGTGGTAGCGCCGCCCGCCGCCGCCCGCCGACCAGTACCCCCGCATGCCCACGAGGTCGGCGTACCAGGTGCTCACCGGCGTCCGCCGTGCCGCCACGCGCGCCATCGCCCGAGCGGACACCGCCACCGGCGCCAGGCCCGGGGGCGCCGACAGGCACTTCTGCGAGCCCGTGTACGCGTAGTCGACCCCCCAGGCGGACATCTCGAAACCCAGCATGCCGACGGTGGTGACCGCGTCGACCGACCACAGGGCGCCGACGTCGCGCACGACCGGTGCCAGGTCGGCGACCGGGTTGAGCACGCCGGTGGAGGTCTCGCCGTGCACCAGCGCCACGACCGCCGGGCGCGCGCGCTCGGCCGCCCGCCGCAGGCCGTCGGCCTCGATCGCCTGCCCCGCGGCCACACGGTGCACGTGGACCTCGGCGCCCAGCCGGCGCCCCATCTCGACCATGCGGTCGCCGAACACGCCGTTGCTCGCGACCAGCAGACGCTCGCCCGGCTGCAGCAGGTTCGCCAGGCCCGCCTCCATGCCGAGCGAGCCGGAACCCGCGAGCAGGCTGGTGAAGGCGTCGTCCTCGGCCGCGTAGAGCCGCCGCAGGTCGGCCACGATGGCGTCGTTGTGGTCGAAGACGTCGGGATCCATGTGCCCCCGCATCGGCCACGCGAGCGCCGCCTGCGCCCACGGGTGGATCGGGGTGGGTCCCGGGGTCAAGAGCAGCACGTCGTCCATCCAGGGTCCGGCGTCCATGTGGTCCTCTCCCTACCGGCGTCCGCCGGCCGGTTGCGCGTCGCGCCCGGCCCCGCGCCGAACCGCCGGCTCGCGGCGGGCCGGGGCCTCGCTGAGGAGCGCCGGGGCAACGAAAAGGGACCCTCCTTTCGGACGGTCCCGCCACGCGACGAGCATGCCTCCGCCACCCGGGCGGACGCACGTCATCGCGTTCGTGTAGCTCGCGGCGCGCCACGCATCGTCGCGGAGTGTACCCGCGGGCGGGTCCGGGCGCAACCCGGTGGTCCGCTGCGGCCCGCGTGCCCGCGGGCGGGCGGCGGCCGGCCCTCCCGCGCGCGACCCCGGCGCCGTGCGCATGCTATCTTGGTGGGCGGACAACGTCCCGGCGGCCGTCGAGGGTGGGTTCCAGGACCCGCCCTCGCGTCGTGCGACGCCCGCGCCAACGCAGGCCCCGCCTGCGCCGAGCCACCCCGCGCGGACCCTTGCCTGCGCAGACCTGTGCCTGCGCGCGTCGCTCCCGCCGGGCCGCGACGACGGAGGACGCATGGACCTGACGCAAGCCGCGCGCGACACGCTGACGCCCCTCGGCTACGAGCTGCTCGAAGTGTCCGTCGGCCCGCATGGGCGGGCGCGGCGCGTGCTGGTCCGCATCGACCGGCTCGACGAGCAGGTCGTCGGCGTGGACGACGTGCGCCGCGCGTCCGAGGCCTTCGGCCTGGAACTCGACCGGCTCGACCCGTTCGAGGGCGCGTACCAGCTCGAGGTGGAGTCGCCCGGTGCGCAGCGGCCGCTGTTCACGGCCCGCCACTTCGAGCGCTTCCGCGACCTGCTGGTGAAGCTGCGCGCGGGCGGCCACCAGTTCAGCGGCCGGGTCCGGGCGGTGGAGGGGGACGTCGTCGTGTTCGAGACCGCCGAGGGGGGGCCGCCACGGCGGCTGCGCCTCGACGAGATCGAGCGGGCCCACCTCGCGGAGTGGCCCGACTCGCCGCGCTAGGCACCACCCCCGCCGAGAGGCGGGCCCCCGCCGAGAGGCGGGCCCCCGCCGCCAGGCGGGGCAAGCTTCGGCCGGGCGACCGGTGCGGGGCACGCCGCCGCAAGGCGGCCACAATCAGGCGTGCTGCCCACGCGCAGCCACGGACCAGACCGGAGTGAAGGATGAACAAGGAATTCATCGACGCCCTCAACGTGCTCGCCGCCGAGCGCAACCTCGACAAGGAGGAACTCCTCACCTCGATCGAGGAGGCGCTGGAGCAGGCGTTCGAACGCAACGTCATGCCGGGCAAGCAGATCGAAGTCGAGGTCGACGCGGAGACCGGCGAGATCGACGTGCTGGTGATCCGCCGCGTGGTCGAGGAGATCGAAGACCCCGACAAGGAGATCCTCCTGGCCGAGGCGCTCGAACTCGACGAAGGCGTCGAGGTCGGCATGGAGATGGAGTTCCCGGTCGATCCGGAGAAGTTCACCCGCATCGCCGTGCAGACGACCAAGCAGGTCATCACCCAGAAGCTGCGCGAGAAGGAGCGCGAGCACGTCTTCGAGGAGTACAAGGACCGCGCGGGCGACATCATGACCGCGGTCGTCTCGCGGACCGACAACAAGCGCAACGTGTTCGTCGACCTCGGTCGCGGCGAGGCGATCATGCCCCCGCGCGAGCAGATCCAGGGCGAGCGCTACATGGTGGGCATGCGCCTCAAGGTGTACGTCGCCAAGGTCGAGCTGTCGACGCGCGGCCCCTCGATCCTGGTGTCCCGCGCCGCACCCGAATTGCTCGAGTACCTCATGCGCCAGGAGATCCCCGAGGTCGCGGACGGCACGGTCGAGCTCAAGGCGATCGCCCGCGAGGCGGGCCAGCGTGCCAAGGTCGCCGTGGCGAGCACCAACCCCAACGTCGATCCCATCGGCGCCTGCATCGGTCACCGCGGCAGCCGCATCCAGGCCGTGACCGCCGAACTCCAACGCGAGCGGGTCGACATCATCATGTGGGATCCCAGCCCACGCGAGTTCATCCGCAACGCGCTCTCCCCCGCCAAGGTCGGCAACATCGAACTGGACGTAGACGCCGGCGAGGCGCGGGTCAACGTCGGGAGCGATCAGCTGTCGCTGGCGATCGGCAAGGGCGGCCAGAACGTCCGCCTCGCCGCCAAGCTGTCGGGCTTCAAGATCGACCTGGTCGCGACCGAATCGATCAGCGACCTCGACGCGGCCATGGCGGCGGCGGCCTCACGGCAGCAGGACCTCGGCGCCGCGGCACCGAGCGACAGCCGCCGGGCGGCGTTCGACGCGCTGTTCGCGACCCCCAAGGAGGCGGAGGCCGAGGCGGATGCCGCGCCCGATGCGGAGACGCCCGGCAGCGGCGAGGCACCGCCCGACGCGCCCGAGGAGACGACCGAGTCACGATGAGCCGCCCACGCCACGTCCCCCTGCGCCGCTGCGTCGCGTGCCGCGAGAGCCACCCGAAGCGCGAGCTCATCCGCCTCGTGCGCGCGGTCGCACCGGGCGACGCCGGTTGGGCGCTCGACCTCCGTCAGCGGGCCGGCGGACGCGGCACCTCGCTTTGCCCCGCCTGCGCCCTCGCGGCCGTGCGCCGCGACGATCCCGCGCGGCGTGACGACGCCGGCCGGCTCAAGGGCTTCCGCCGCGCCTTCCGGCAAGACGCCGACGCCATCGCGTCCCTGCTCGCCGGGCTGGAGCCGACGCTGGCCGCCGCCGTCGCGACGGCGCCGCAGCCCGACCACGCACCCGCCACCGCCGACACCGCGACCCCGGCCACCGCGTCTGCCGTCACGACCGCAGCCGCTGCCGCCGAACCACCCCGACCGAACGGAGGGATGCATGGCTGACAAGGTCCGCATCTACCAGCTCGCCCGCGACCTCGCGATCGACACCAAGCAGCTCCTGGCGATGCTCGACGACATGGGCGTTGCCTACAAGTCGCACGCCAGCACGCTCGAGGGCGACGTCGCCGAGACGATCCGCCAGCTCGTCGCCGAGGACGAGGCGCCGACCGGGGCCGCGACCGCGACGGTGGCCGAAGCACCCGCACCGGCACCGGCCGCCCAGCCCACGGCCCCCGAGGCCCCGAGCCTGCCACCCCGGGCACCCGTGGTCACCGTCATGGGTCACGTCGACCATGGCAAGACCTCGCTGCTCGACCACATTCGCAAGACCAAGGTCACCGAGCGCGAGGCCGGCGGCATCACCCAGCACATCGGCGCCTACCAAGCGCAGACGCCGAGCGGATTGGTCACCTTCCTCGACACCCCGGGCCACGCCGCCTTCACCGCCATCCGGCAGCGCGGCGCCAACGCCACCGACATCGCCGTCATCGTGGTCGCCGCGGACGACAGCATCATGCCGCAGACGCGCGAGGCGATCGCCCACGCCAAAGCGGCCAAGGTGCCCATCGTGGTGGCGATCAACAAGATCGACCTGCCGCAGGCCAACCCCGACAAGGTCATGCAAGACCTCATGCAGGTCGAGCTGATCCCCGAGGCCTTCGGCGGCGACACGATCGTCGTGCCACTCAGCGCGATCACGGGCCAAGGCGTGGACGATCTGCTCGAGATGCTCTCGCTGGTGGCCGAGGTCGAGGACCTGCGCGCCGACCCGGCCGCGCCCGCGCGCGGCGTCGTCATCGAGTCGGTGCTCGACAAGCGCGCCGGGGTGTTGGCGACCGTCCTGGTGCAGGAGGGCACGCTCCACGTCGGCGATTACCTCGTCTGCGGCGAGGTGTGGGGCAAGGTGCGGCGCCTGACGGACCACACCGGCGCCACCATCACCGAGGCGGGCCCCAGCGTCCCGGTCCAGGTGCTCGGCTTCAGCCACCTGCCCCACGCGGGCGAGGAGGTCGTGCACGCGCCCGACGAGGCGAGCGCCAAGCACCTCACGGCGCAGCGCCAGGCCGAGCGCGAGGAGGCCGAGCGCGAAGCGATCGGGCGCAAGGGGCTCACCCTCGCCGATCTGTTCGGCAAGCCGAAGACCAAGACGATCCACCTGCTGCTGCGGGCCGACACCCAGGGCTCCCTCGAGGCGATCAAGGGCGTCCTGGCCCAGGCGGCCGAGGACGTCCCCGAGGTCGAACTCGACCTCATGCTCGCCGAGGTCGGCAGCCCGACCGAGAGCGACCTGTTGCTGGCATCCACCGCCGAGGCGTCCATCCTGTCGTTCGGGGTGACCGCTCCGGGCTCCGTCCTGAAGGCGGCGGAACGGCAGAAGATCCCCATGAAGAGCTTCCGGATCATCTACGACCTCATCGAGGAGGTCGAGCGGATGATCAAGGGGCAGATCGAACCGACGTTCGAAGAGCGCGTGCTCGGCCACGCCGAGGTGCGGATGGTCATCAAGGTACCGCGCTCGGGCAACATCGCCGGCTCCTACGTGACCGATGGCCTGATGCGCCGCGGCGCCAAGGCGCGCCTCAAGCGCGGAGGCCGCGAGGTCTACAAGGGCTCCATCGCCCAGCTGCGGCGCTTCAAGGACGACGTCCGCGAGGTCACCTCCGGCTTCGAGTGCGGCATCAACCTGCAGAACTACGACAACGTGCAAGAGGGCGACGTCATCGAGGCCTACGAGATGGTGGAGGTGGCGGCCGCCTGAGGGCGGTCCGCCCGACGACTCCCTCCGATGGCCCGCGCCCTGCTCGCCGCCCTCCTGCTCACGCTGGCCGCCGTCTTGGCGACGGCGCCGGCGGGGGCGGTGGCGAGCGCCGCGCCCCCCGCCCACGACGATGGCGCCGAGGGCTGGGTGCCGCGCGCGCCCGGCTGGCTCGATCCTGCGCCGCGTGCGCGGGCCGGCGCCAGCGGCGACGGCGCGCGGGCGCTGCCGCGCCGGACGCTCCAGTTGCTGCCGCGGCGGCGCGTATCGCGGGCTCCGGCACGACCGCGCGGTCCCCTGCCGGCCAAGGCCAGCCTCAGCCGCCTGGGCCGACGGCAGACCGACGGCGGGTGATCCCCCGAACGCCGTGCCCCCGCGCCGCGGCGCCGTGGCGGCTCGCCCGCCCGGCCGCGCACCCCTCCCCACGAACCCGCCCACCCTTGGAGAACCCCTGACGTGACCCAACGATCCTTCGTCGGCATCCTGCTGCTGGGTGTCGTGCTCGCGGCCCTCGCCTACCTGTGGCAGCCGTGGAGCGACACCCCGGGCGACACGCTCAAGCTCGGCCTCGACCTGCAGGGCGGCCTCCGCGTCGTCCTGCGCTCGGACATCGCGGATCCCGCACCCGAGGACATCGAGACCGCCCGCAACATCATCGAGAACCGCGTCAACGAGTTCGGCGTTGCCGAGCCGCTCATCCAGACCAGTGGCGCCGATCGCATCATCGTCGAACTGCCCGGCTTGACGGCCGCCGACCAGAGCCGCGCGCTCGACCTCATCGGCCAACAGGCGATCCTCGAGTTCCGGCTCGTGCGTACGGGTGCGCAGGCGCTCGCCACCCAGGAGCTGACCCTCGACGACCTGGAGGACGTCGCCTTCACCGGCGAGATCATCCGCACGGCGCGGGCCGATTTCGAACGCGTCGGCAGCGCCACCCTCGGGCCCGCGGTCCTGTTCGAGGTGCGCGCCGAGGACGCCCGCGCTTTCGGCGACTTCACCGGCAGCAACATCGGCCGGCGTATGGCGATCGTGCTCGACGGCGTCATCCAGACGGCACCGACGCTGAACTCGCGCATCACCGACTCCGGCCAGATCACCGGCATCGCCGACCTCGACGAGGCGGCCGACACGGCGCTCGTGCTGCGCTCGGGCTCGCTGCCCATCGCGTTGACGGTCGAGCAGATCAGCGCCATCGGGCCCACGCTCGGTCGGGACTCGATCGCGGCAGGCACCCGCGCCGCCATCATCGGCGGCCTCGCGGTCGTGGCGTTCATCCTGGCCTTCTACGGTCCGCTGTTCGGCGGTGCGCTCACGATCGGCCTGGTGCTGGTCATGCTGTTCATCTTCGGCGCGCTCGCCGGCCTCGGCGCCGCCCTGACGCTGCCCGGCCTGGCGGGGCTGGTGCTGACGATCGGCGCCGCCGTCGACGGCAACGTCATCAGCTTCGAGCGGATCCGCGAGGAGTTGCGAGCGGGCAAGGGCCTGCGCGTCGCCATGCGCAACGGCTTCGGCAACTCCCTGTCCGCGATCATCGACGCCAACGTGACGACGCTGCTGGCCGCCGCCGCCCTCTACCAGTACACCAGCGGCCCGGTGCGCGGCTTCGCGATCACGCTGGCCATCGGCCTCATCGCCGCGATGTTCGTCAACATCGTCGTCGTGCCGTGGCTGCTCGACGTCGCGTCGATCCGCACGAAGCGCACCTTCATGCGACCCGGGTACTTCACCGAGAACCTCAAGGTCGTGAGGCGCGCGCCCCTGTTCCTGGCCATCTCGGGTCTGCTGGCCGTCGCCTCGATCGTCCTCGTGTCCCTCGTCGGCCTGCGCCTGTCGACCGACTTCACCGGCGGCACCAGCGTCCTGCTGCGCGTACCGGACGGCACCACGGTCGGCGACGTGCGGACCGTGCTCGACGGGCCGGGTTTCGCCTCGGTCGCCGGCTCGAGCGCGACGATCGTCGAGGTCATCGATCCCACGGTCGCGGGGACCCTGGTCACGGTCCGCGTGGGCCTGACCGAGGGCGCCGAGAGCTTCTCGTTCGCCCTCGCCGAGGCCGCCAACGCCGAGGTGCTCTCCTCCGAGTTCGTCGGCCCCGCCGTCGGCGCCGACCTGCGGCGTGGCGCCGTGCTGGCCGTCCTGGTTGCGCTGGGGCTCATCCTCGTGTACGTCGGCTGGCGCTTCTGGCCGAACTGGGTCATCGCCCTGGCCACCGTGCTGGCCGCCGTTCACGACATCGGCCTGACGCTCGGCTTCCTCGATGCCATCCGTGCCGAGATCGGCGTTCCGGTCCTGGCAGCGCTGCTGTTCGTCGTCGGCTATTCCCTCAACGACTCGATCATCATCTCCGATCGGATCCGCGAGAACCTGCGCAAGGTGCGCGACCGCTCGTACGCCGACGTCGTCGACCTGTCGGTCAGCCAAACGATCTCGCGCACGCTGGTCACCTCGGGGACGACGCTGCTGCCCGTGCTGGCGCTGCTGTTCTTCGGCGGCAGCGTGCTGCGTGACTTCTCCATCACGCTGCTCGTGGGCATCGGCATCGGCACCTACTCGTCCGTTTTCGTGCTGGCGCCGATCATCGTCTGGTTCAAGACGCTGCAACGGAGGCGCCGGCGGGCACGCCGCACCTTCGCCTGACCGCACGTCCAGACGACCTCGCCCCGCCCGGGACAAGCCCAACCGCCGCCCGGGCGGGGCGTTTCTTCCACCGACCGCGGACGAGCGTGGCGCGTCAGTCGACGGGCAACGCCACGTCGAACTGCCGCAGCAAACGCTCGCCGACGGAAAGCACCGCCCGCCACGTCCCCGGCTCGAGCACGAGATCGTCCGGCGCGTCCCACGTCCACGACCGACCGGCGTCGGCCGGCTCGAGCCAACGCGCGTCCGATGCGCGCTCTCGGCCGACGGGGCCGAACCACTGCACGGCGACCCAGGCCGACTCGGGAACCTCGTCGAAACGCAGGTTCAAGCGCAGCCCTTCGACGGTGCCATCGGTCGCCAGGACGGCCGCGAGGGCGGCGTCACCGGCCACCCGCCAGGCTGGGGTCGGACGCAGCTGGTCCGTCGGGATCGGAGGGACGAACAGTGGCACGCAGGCGTTCGGCCCGATGGCGAGAAGCGCGAACGCCAACACGCGCACGGTGCGCCGCACCCAACCGGGGCGTTCGCCTCGCTCGGCCTGCCGCGCGCTCACGTCTCGTCCTCCAGCAGCCAAGCAGCGGCCAGCGCGACCGGCGCCGTCTCGGCCCGCAGCACCCGGTCGCCCAGACGGACGCGGGTTGCCCCGCGCGCCTCGAGGGCGGCCACCTCCACCGGCGTCCAGCCCCCCTCGGGCCCCGTGAGGGCCGTCAGCCGCCGCCCTCGGAGATCGACCGCCCCGCGCCACCCCACCGGGGCCGCGAGGTCCGCCACGACCGCCGCGGCCTCCCAGGCCAGGTCATCGACGGCGACGGCCTCGTGCACCGCGGGCACCAGCGCCCGGCCGGACTGGCGGGCCGCCTCACTCGCCACGCGCCGCAGGCGTGCCAGCCTCGCCGGGCTGAGTTCCCGCACCTCGCAGCGCCGCGCCAACACCGGCCTGAACGCAACCACGCCGAGCTCGGTACCCATCCGCACCACGTCCGCCAGCTTGTCGCCCTTGAGCAGCGCGGGGGCGAGGGTGAGCGCGCGTGCCGCCTCGGTCGCCCCCGAGGTCGGCTCGCCGAGCTCGAGCCACACGCCGTCGCCGTCGGCCTCGACGACGCGTCCCGACGCCTCGAGGCCGCGACCGTCGAAGGCCACGACCTCCGCCCCGGGCCGTACCCGCAGCACGCGGACGAGGTGATGCCCGCCGTCACCTGCGAGGCGCATCCTTCCTGCGGCAAGATGCGCGACCCGGACGCGGTGAACCCGCACGTCAGGCCACCCGTCGCAGGTGGACGAGCCACCAGGCGCCATCGCGGCGCGCGTCGAGCCACGCCAGCCGCGGCCCGCCCACGCCGCAGGCATCGTCCAGCAGGGCGAGGGCGTCGCGCACCAGCTCGTGGCGCGGGTCGAGGATGCCGCTGAGCAGGAGGTCACCGCCGAGGACCACGCTGGCGGCGTACGCCGCCAGCCATGCCGCGTGCAGTTCGGCGTACAGGTTGGCGACGAGCACGTCCACGGGATCGAACGCGACGGCGCCGAAGCCGCCGACGAGGAAGCGGGCCCGCGAACGGTTGCGCTCGGCGTTGGCCCGGGCGACCGGCACCGTGTCAGGGTCGATGTCGATCCCCAGGGCATCGGCGGCGCCCAGCTTGTCCGCTGCGATCGCCAGCAGCCCCGAACCGGCGCCGACGTCGAGCACCCGGCGCCCCGCCAGTGGCAGCGCCCCGAGCGCCTCGAGCGCGAGCCGTGTCGACTCGTGGTGGCCGGTCCCGAAGGCGGTGCCGGGGTCGAGCCACACGACCTGCTGGCCAGCGCGCAGCACGGCCTCGGAGTGCGTCGGCGCCACGACGACGGCGCCGGCATCGACCGGCGCCAGACCGGCGAGGTAGGCGGCGACGTGGTCGACGTCGGGCACGTCCTCCCAGCGGCCGTCGCCGGGGGGCGCCGCGCGGGCATCCTCCGGGAAGTACGCCACGAGGTCGGGGCCGTCGACCCACACGGCGGTCGCGCCGGCGTCCCACAGCGCGGCGGCCTCGGCCCCCTCCTCGGCCAGCGGCGCGGCGGCCGCCCCGCCGAGCCGCCAGGCCCTCACGCCGGCGCCCCGCCCGCCAGCGGCCCCCCGTCGGCCCGCGCGGGCGGGTCGGGATCGCGCAGGTCGCGGGTGATCACCTCGAAGCCGAGGCGCTCCCCCTCGGCCAGGTACCACTCGATGTCCGCGATGCGCGTCTGGGGACCGAGCGACGCCCGGTCGAAGGCCCGCGTGGCGGTCATGATCATCGTCTCGGCGAGGCACGCGGGCACCAGCCCGTCGCCGAAGTGCAGATCGATCTGGCTGCGCAGCGAGCCCGGCGGGCGCACGACCCCGCCGGGGATCAGCTTGACGCCGGGCACGCCGGCCACCTCGGGGTGCACGTCCGCAGGCCGGCCGAGGTCGAAGACCCATGCGCCCGGTTTGACGTGCGCCGCCCGCAGCACCGGCAGCGGGTCGGAGGTCGCCGTGAACACCAGGTCCGCTTCCGCCACCGCGGCCACCTCGGTCGAGGTCCGCACCTCGAGGTCGTGATGCTTCCGCTGGAGGGTCCGCGCCGACCGATCGAGTCGTTCGAGATCGCGGCCGACGAGCACCAGCCGGCCCACCTCGCCGGCCAACACGCGTGCCACGCCGAACGCCACGACGCCGTTGGCGCCGATCACCGCAGCCTCCGCGTTCCGCAGGTCGCCCCCCTCCTCCTCGAACCGCCGGAGCAGGCCGGGCACGGCGGCACGGACCGTCGCGGCGGTATAGGCGCCACCGTTCGTGATCGCCAGCTCGGGGACCGCTGCCTGCACCAGCACCCCCTTGTCGCCCACCGTCGACCAGAAGGCACCGAGGCCGAACGCCTCGGCGCCGAGCTCACGCGCGAGGCGGGCCCCCTGGATGGCCATGCGCTCGGCCTGCTCGGTCTGGGTGCGGATCTGATCCGGGAGCATGGGCCCGCCGATCAGCGCCACGCGCAACTCGCGGCCGTCGGACAGCGCCACGCCGCGGATCTCGCCCTGGACCTGCGGGCGCAGGCGCGGCAGCACCCAGCGCAGCACACCCTCCGGTAGCCAGCCGTGCCGGGCCAGCGGCGCCAGCCAGCGCTGGCTCGGCGGCTGCCACAGGTCGTCGATCGTCATCGGATGGGCCATGAACGCCGCCAACACGACGTTCGGGTCGAGGCCACGCACCGGCGGGGGATCGCCGAGGCGGGGCTCGGTACCGTCCTGCATCCGGGCGATCGCCGACTTCTGGCGCCACGCACCGAGCGCCAGCATGGCCGCCCCAGCGACCACGGCGATCGGTCCGGCCCCGCCCAGGGCCAGGGCCAGGGGCAGCGCGAGCAGGCCGGCCAGCGTGCCCAGCGCGACGTAACGCGTCGCCGCCAGCACCGCCGCGTAGGCGATGACCGGCACGGCGAGCAGCGCGGCCGGCACGGACCCGAAAGCGGCCCAGGCGGCCAGGGCACCCAGCAGCACGCCGTTGCCGCGCCCGCGCGGCATGTCGACACCCCACGCCCTCGGCCATGGCGCCACGTGCCCGACGTAGACGCCCGCGGCGGCGGCGGCCGCGGCGGCCGGTGCCCACGGCGCCGCCAGCGCGACCGGCAGCGCCCCCTTGACGATGTCGAGCGCGAAGCTGCCCAACGCCGCGGGTAGTCCGGCCAGGCGCAGCACGTTCTCGACACCGAGCAGGTGCGGGTTGAGATCGCGGGCCGCGTGACCGGTGACGCGCCGCACCAGGCTCGCCCCGGCAGGGACGGTGCCGATCGCGTACGCGAGCGCCGCCGACGACAGGACGAGGGCGAGGGTCATCATGCCGGCCATCCTACGCCGAAGCGCGTGGCCGACGGTCGGCGCGCCCCGTCGCCGGGGCGGACGAGCGGCGGATCCGACGCCGCGGTGGTATGCCGAGCGCCCCGTCGTAGCATGTCCCGGTGGAGAGCCGAACGCCACCGCACAACCTGGAGGCCGAGAAGAGCGTCCTCGGCAGCGTCCTCCTCGACAACGAGGTCTACGCCGCCCTCGAGGGCACGCTGACCGCGGAGCTCTTCTACAAGGAGGGACACCGCAAGATCTGGCGCGCCCTCGAGCACCTGTTCCGCCGCGGCGAACCGATGGACCTCGTCACGCTCGCCGAGGAGCTGCGCCAGGGCGGCGACCTCGAGGCCGTCGGTAGCGTTCCCTACCTCATCGGACTCGCCGAGGGCGTTCCGACGGCCGCGTACGCCGACAGCTACGCCAACATCGTGCGCGAGAAGGCCGTGCTGCGCGACCTGATCGGCGCCAGCGGCCGTATCCTGCAGAGCGCCTACGAGCAGGCGGCCCCGCTCGAGCAGCTTCTCGACCAGGCGGAGTCCGCCGTGTTCGAGATCTCGTCGAGCAAGCGTCGCAGCTTCTTCGAGGGCATGCCGCAGCTCGTCGGAGAGACCTTCCACCAGATCAACGAACACTTCAACAACCCCGACCCCGTTTCGGGTCTGCGGATGGGTTTCAAGGAGCTGGACGCCCTGACGTCCGGCCTGCAGCCGTCGAGCCTGAACGTGCTGGCGGCGCGTCCCAGCATGGGCAAGACGGCCTTCGCCCTGACGATCGCGCAGAACGTTGCGCTGCGGGAGAAGCGAACCGTGGGCATCTTCTCGCTGGAGATGTCCGGCGTCCAGCTCGTCACCCGCATGCTGTGCTCGGAGGCCAGGGTCGACATGAGCCGCGTGCGCAACGGGCAGCTCTCGGACCGCGATTTCCAGCGGCTGGCCGACACGGCGGGGCGCATGTCGGAGGCAAAGATCTACATCGACGACCACGCCGATCTGACGGTCATGGAGCTGCGCTCCCGTGCACGGCGGCTGATGGCCGAGCACGAGCTCGGGCTCATCGTCATCGACTACCTCCAGCTGATGTCCGGGTCGCAGGGCCGTCAGAGCGAGAACCGGCAGCAGGAGATCAGCACGATCTCGCGCGGTCTCAAGGCGCTGGCGCGCGAGCTCGACGTCCCCGTCCTGGTCCTGTCACAGCTGTCACGTGCCGTCGAGGCGCGGCCGAACAAGCGGCCGATGCTCAGCGACCTCCGAGAGTCCGGCGCCATCGAGCAGGACGCCGACCTGGTCATGTTCATCTACCGTGACGAGTACTACGACCCGCACTCCGAGAAGCAGGGTATCGCCGAGGTCATCCTCGGCAAGCAGCGGAATGGCCCCGTCGGCCAGGTCGACCTGCAGTTCCACAACGCCCACGTACGATTCAACGACCTTGCGCGGTCCGGTGCCTGAGCGCCCGCTTCGGCCTCGCACCTTGACGCACGGTGTGACGATCACACAACACTGTTGTTGCAGGAGCCCAGTGAGCCCAGACGGGCGTTCCGCCGCCGATCCCGCCCGGAGACCCGGAGGACCCTTTCACTGCGTGGTGCATCGGCCCGCCCGGGCGGCGGCCGACCAGGCGGCAGGAACCCCGATCTGCTGCGGAAAATTCACCAGGGGGCATGAGAGTCGCGTGATACAGTCCCGATAGGCATTCGAGGAGGATTCCTATGGCCTCAACGCGCGGACGCATGTCGCGCTTCCTACGACCCAGGATCGAAGCCGTCGGGCTCGAGATCGGGACGTCGGCCCTGAAGGTGGTGGAGCTACGGCAGGGCAACCCGCCCAGCCTGGCCGCCCTCGGGATCCGGCCGATGCCCCCCGGGCTCGTGCAGGACGACCAGATCATCGACGCCCCCGGGCTGGCCGCGGAGGTCAGAGCCCTCTTCGACGAGGCCGGGATCCGCAAGCGTCACGTCGTGTCGGCGGTCTCCAACCGACAGGCGATCACCCGCAACATCATGGTCCCCAAGATGACTCTGCAGGAGCTCGAGGAGGCGATCAAGTGGGAGGCGGAGCGCTACATCCCCTTCCCCATCGACGAGGTCGAGCTCGACTTCTACGTGTTGGACAACCCGGACGACGTGTCCGAGGGCGGCCAGCTCGAGGTCGTCATCGCCGCCGCCCGCCTCGACCTGCTCACGCAGCAGGTCGAAACGCTTCGCCTCGCCGGCCTCGAACCGGTCGTCATCGACATCAAGCCGTTCAGCCTGCTGCGCTCGCTCAAGGGCGCGCTCCTCGGGGAGCACCTCACCAAGACGACCCTCTCGGGCAGCGGTTACACGGAGGCGAACGAGATCGGCGTCGTGCTCGAGATCGCCGCCTCGAACACCACGATCACGCTGGTGCGCGGCGAGCGGGTGCTGATGAACCGCAACATCGGTGTCAGCGGCGACGACTTCACCGCCGCCGTGCAGCGCGCCTTCGGCCTCGACTTCGACAGCGCCGAGGACGTGAAGCTGCAGTTCGGGACGGCCGTCATCCCCTCCGAGGACGAGGAGGAGCTGCTGAACTTCGACGCCAAACGCGAGCAGTACAGCCCCAGCCGCGTGTACGAGGCGCTGCGGCCGGTGCTCATCGAGTTGACCACCGAGATCCGCCGCAGCCTCGAGTTCTTCCGCGTGCAGACCGGCGACGCCAACATCAACCGCATGCTGATCACCGGTGGCGGCGCCAAGCTCCGCGGCCTCGCCGAGGCCGTGGGCGACACGCTCGGCGTGCGCACCGAGGTCGGCGACCCGTGGCTGACGGTCACTGCGGACGGCAACCGCTTCGATCGCGCCTACCTGCAGGACGTCGGCCCGGCCTTGGCCGTGCCGCTCGGTCTGGCACTCCGGGGGGTGAGCGGCCTTGATTAACATCAACCTGCTTCCCAAGAGCCTGCAGCGCGTCCGCGAGCCCGGCTACTGGCGCGTCCTGGCGGTCGTCGTTCCGCTCGCGGTGGGCAGCGTGCTGTTTTCGATCTCGTACCTGACGAACCAGACCATCGCCAACCTCGAGCGCGACGTGCAGCTGCGGCAGGACCAGTTGGCGCTGCTGCAGCCGTTCCTCCAGGAGCAGCGCGACCTGCAGGCACGGCAGCAGGCCTTGCGGGCCCTCATCGCCGTCGCCGAGGAGGTCCGCCTCGGCCAGGTCGTCTGGACCTCCGAGATCCCCGCCCTGCTCGAGTACGTCCCCGCCCAGAGCGACGACGGCGTCACGCTGATCGACTTCAGGAGCCTCAACCTGCGCTCGGTCTACCCCCCATCGAGCGACGCGAACCGCTACGAAGGGGCCGCGATCGTCTCCGAGGCGTCCATCTCCGGGACCGTGCGCGGGCCCGAGGTGCTCGCGACCTTCGTCCGCAACCTGGAGAACGCGCCGGACTTCGGCGTGCTCTTCCAGAACGCGTCACGCCAGTCCGAGGATGAGGAGCTGTTCACCTACAACCTCACCGTCGGCGGTTTCTCGGGGGCCGAGCGATGAGGTTCTCCCTGCGCAACATCCGCCAGCGCGACATCGCGCTCATCCTCCTGGTGCTGACCATCGTGGGCGGCGTGCTCTGGTACTTCTACCTGTACACGCCGTCGCAGGAACGCATCGCCGAACTCGAGGCCGAGATCCAGCGCCTCGACGTCGAGATCCGACGCGGCGAGGACGCCCGCCGGAACCTCCCCGAGCTGCGGCTCGCCGTCGCACTGCTGGAGGAGGAGCGACGCGTGTTCCTCTCGCAGCTGCCGCAGGAGTCCCAGATCGCGGACGTCATCGACGACCTCCGGCGCTCCGCTGCGGACGCGGGCGTGACGATCGCCAGCTTCAGCCAAGGCGGCGCCTCGGGGAACATCGAAGACGTGCGGCCGATCGGCTTCACCGTCGCCTCGAGCGGCACCTTCGGGGAGGTCATGAGCTTCCTCGGTGTCCTCGAGGGGCTGCAGCGCTACACGAAGATCAACCAGATCGGGCTCTCGCTCTCCAGCGACGAATCGACCGACCCCGACCTCTCGACCAACGTCGGCTTCACCGTGTACGTTTTCACGGGCTCCGACCCCGGGGAGCGTTGACATGGCGCTGTCCCGCACCGCACGCATCCTGATCGCCATCCTGCTGCTCGCTGCCGCCGCCTTCTTCTGGGTCAACTTCTTCTACCAGAGCCGGCTGACCGAGGCGCCCGCGCAGGACCCCGTCACCGCGGTCCCCTCGACGCCCAGCGCCACGACGGCCCCCGCCGACGCGGCCGAGGGCGAGCCCGCGACGCCGACTGACGGCGCTGCGGAGGGCGAGTCCGCGGCAGAAGGCGAAGGAGCCGCCGAGGGTGCCGCACCTGTCGATCCCGACGTCGTCACCGATCCCGGCGCCATCGTGGTGGCCGAGCCCGAGGTCGTCGCCATCGACCCAGCGATCGCGGTCACCCGCGACGTGGTCATCGCCGACCTGCCGTTCCTCGTGACCGAGCCGCAAGCCGTCGCCGTCGAGCCGGAGCCCGAGTCCGAGACGGACACGCCCTCCGGCGTCACGGTGCCGACCCGCGCCACCATCAACCCCTTCTCGCCCGTCGTTGTGCGCACGCCGCCGGCGCCGGTCCGCGACGTCCCCGCGGCCAGCACGCCCACGGGCGAGGTCGCGGTCGAGGTCCCCGTGCCCGCCGGCCCGCCGCCAGTGGCGGCCCGCCAGCCCGCGCCGACGCCGCGCGCGGTTACGCCACCCGCGCCGAGCGCCTCGCTGAGCCGCGATCTCCCGTCGGGCGCCGTGCTCTCCTCCGCCCCCGACCTGCTGCGGCAGCCGCGTGTCGGCACCGTCGCGGACCGCGTCGATCTGCCGGCCATCACCGTCATCGCCGTCCCCGAACCGGAGCCGGCCGTCATCGAAGCGCCGTCCGCACCGCGGCCGCCGGCCCCGGTGGTGGACCTCGAGCCGACCGGCCCGATCACGGCGCCGGAGCCGATCGCCGAACCGGACCCGGTCGTCGTGCAGACTCCGTCCGCGGGAGCGGACGCCGCCGCGGGAGCGGACGCCGCCACCGGCTCCGAGCCGGGCTCGTCCGGAGAGGCATCCGAACCCGGTGAGCGGCCCGCCGCGATCGCCTCCGACCCGCCGCTGGCGGCGGGCTCGACCGGCCTGGCGCGCTTCCTGCGCGACAACGACTACGCGTTCACGGGCTCCGTGCTGGGCCCCGTCAGCGTGGGCGTGTTCCGCTCCAACCTGGACGCGGCGCCGATCGTCGTCTCCCTCGGGCAGACCCTGCCCAACACCGAGATCGTCCTGACCGACCTCCGCGGCATGCAGGCGGAGTTGACCCTCGGGCAGACCACGCAGATCCTCACCTTGGACCTCAGGCGGTGAACATGAAACGAGTGCTCTCCCTCCTCACGTGTGTGGCGTTGCTCGGCCTGGCGCCGGTGCTGGCGCAGCCGGCCGAGTTGCCAGCGGACGCCCGCTTCGATCAGCTCGTGTCGTTCTCGACCGGCCTCGCCGGCGAGGACCTCGGCACCATGCTCACTGCCCTGGCGCGGGCCGTCGACCTCACGCCCGTCGTCGACGACGTGCCGCCGCGGACGATCGTCTACGACATCGGGGAACCGAAGCCGTTCCGGCAGGTCTGGTCGCTGGTCCTCACGCTGAACGATCTCGACTACCTGCTGCAGGAGAACGACATCGTCGTCATCGGCACCAGCGGCTCGCTGGCGCGTCTGCGCACGTCCGCGCCGGAGCCGGTGGAGGCCGGCGAACCGCGCGAACAGCGCTTCTACCGCGTGAACAACGACGTCGACACGGTCGTACGGCTGCTCCGCCTGGCCGTCCCCGAGGCGTCCGTCGAGGGGCTCCCGGGCACGGCGGCGGTCGTGGTCACCGCCACCGAGGCGCAGCACGAGGCCGTCGCGGCCACGCTCGCGGAGTTCGACCAGCCCGCCGAGGTCCTGCCGCTCGTGCAGCGCACGTACTTCCTGTCGAACTCCGACGCCGGTAGCCTCGCCGAGACCCTGCGGGCCACCGGTGTCATCGCGGGCGGCGATGAAGGCGAGGGGAGCGGGACCCTCATCGACACCTTCACGGTGGTCGCGGACGCCCGGACCAACAGCCTCATCGTGACCGGCACGGCCGCCGTCCAATCCCGCCTCGGCGCCCTGATCGCCGAACTCGACGAGCCGCAGCCGCAGGTCAACGTCCAGGTGCGGATCCAGGAGATCACGCGCCGCAGCGCGCTGGACCTCGGGATCGACTGGAACGCGGGCTTCGGCAACCTGACGGCCAACATCCTGTCCGGCGGTCTCAGCTTCATCTTCGACACCACACAGGTCATCTCCAGCCTCAACGTGCGTGCCGTGCTGGACGCGCTCGAGACCCAGGGCCTCAGCCGCCGTGTCGACGACAGCAACATCACGGTCCTCAACAACGGCCAGGGGACGATCCAGTCCGGCGGGCAGATCTTCATCACTTTGACCGGAGGCTCGGAGAACATCGAGCGCACGATCCCCTACGGCGTCCAGGTGGACGTCACCCCGCGCATCACGGCCGACGGCCGCATCACGCTCGTGGTATCGGCCAAGTTCGAGGACGTGCTGTCGACCACGAACGACCCCACGTTCCTCAACCTCTCGACCCGCAACCTCACCAGCACCGTCACCGTCGAGCAGGGCCAGACCCTGCTGCTCGGCGGCCTGCTGCAGAACTCGCTCGCGATCACGCGCCAGCGCCTGCCCATCATCGGCAGCATCCCGGTGATCGGTGACCTCTTCGGCAACACGGTGACGGAGGAGGACGACATCGACCTCCTGCTCATCATCACGGCGACCGTCATCGACTGACGCCTTACGCCCGACCCGACCTCCAAGGTGCGCGCGCCCCCGGTCCCCGGGGGCGCGCCTTCTCGTCCGCGTCCGACGGCCAGCCCATCTCCCCCGTCCAGCACGGTCCAGGCGCGAACGCGGGGCCGTGCTAGATTGGCGCGATGAAGACGCTGAGGTTCCTGTCCGCCGGGGAGAGCCACGGCCCGGCGCTGACGGTGCTGCTCGACGGGGTCCCCGCGGGGTTGCCGCTCCTCGCCGCGGAGCACGTCGACCCGTGGCTCAGGCGCCGTCAGGGCGGCTACGGCCGCGGCCGCCGCCAGGCGATCGAGACCGACACCGCCCGCGTCCTCGCCGGCGTCCGCGCCGGCCGCACGACCGGCGCGCCGCTCTCGCTGCAGATCGAGAACCGCGACTGGCGCAACTGGGAGACGATCATGTCGCCCGATCCCGGCGGCGAGCCGCGGAAGCGCGCGCTGACCAAGGCTCGGCCCGGTCACGTCGACCTCGCCGGCGGCATCAAGTACGGCCACAAGGACCTGCGCGACGTGCTCGAACGCGCGTCGGCCCGCGAGACGGCCGCCCGCGTCGCCGCCGGCGCCGTCGCCCTCCGGATCCTCGCCGAGGCCGGCGTCGAGGGCAGCGCCCGCGTGGTCCACATGGCCGGCGTCCCCTGCGACGGCGGCATGGACTGGGACCGCCTCGACGCGCTGGACACCTCCCCCTTCCGCACCTTCGAGGCCGCCGCGGAGGACGCCATTCGCGAGCGTGTCGATCGGGCGAAACGCGACGGCGACACCCTCGGCGGCATCGTCGAGGCCCGCTTCCGGGACGTGCCCGTCGGGCTGGGCAGCCACACCCAATGGGACCGCAAGCTCGATGGGCGCCTGGCGCAAGCCACCATGTCGATCCAGGCGATCAAGGGCGTCGAGATCGGCGACGGCTGGCGCAACGCCACGGTCGCCGGCAGCGAGGTCCACGATCCCGTCTTCCACGACGACGAGCGCGGTTACCACCGCCCCAGCAACCGTGCCGGTGGGCTCGAGGCCGGCATCACCAACGGCGAGGAGCTGGTGGTGCGCGCGGCGATGAAGCCGATCGCCACCCTCATGCGCCCGTTGCCCACCGTCGACGTCGTCACCCACGAGCCCGCCGACGCCGCCCGCGAGCGCTCGGACACCACCGCCGTGCCCGCCGCCGCGATCGTCGTCCTGGCGATGGCCGCGCTGGTGCTCGCCGACGCCCTGCTCGAGAAGTTCGGCGCCGACACCGTGCGCGAGCTGCGCGAGCGCGTCGCCGCCCACCGCGCCTACGCGGCCGCGTACTGAGCCCGGTGCGCCGCTACCTCCCCGACCGGCCGGTCACCTGGGTGGCCATGGCCGGCTTCATGGGCACCGGCAAGAGCCGCATCGGCTGGGAGCTCTCACGCCGGCTGCAGCTGACCTTCATCGACACCGATCGGGTGATCGAGCGCGTCGCCTGCATGCGCGTCAGCGAGATCTTCGAGCTCTACGGCGAGACGACCTTCCGCGACTACGAGACCGAGATCGTGCGCCGCGTTTTGCGGCTCGACGAGGTCGTCGTCTCGACGGGTGGCGGCACGGTCGTCCGCGAGGAGAACCGCCGCCTGCTGCGCTCACGCGGACCCGTGGTGGTGCTCGAGGCCTCGCCCGAGACCGTGTACCGCCGAACGCGAAGGCACAAGCGCCCGCTGATCGAGACCGGCGACCCGCTGGGGCGCATCCGCGCCCTCATGGAGCAGCGCCGCCCCGCCTACGACGACGCCGCCAGCATCAAGGTGCAGTCCGACGGCCGCGAGTCGACCGAGGTCGTCGAAGAGATCGTCGAGCAGCTGCGCGAGTGGCACGAGGCGCACGGGTGAGCCGCTCCCTTCGGGTCCGCGTCGCCCTCGAGCCGGGGTACGACGTGTGGGTGGGCGCCGACGACGACCTCCTCCCCGCGGCCCTGGCCGACACGGGCGCCGCCCGCGCCTCGCGCGTCGCGATCGTCAGCGACGAGCACGTCGCCGCCGCGGGGCACGCCGCCAGGGCCGCCGCCGCGTGGGCGGCGCTCGGCGTCGAGCCCCTGGAGCTCCTGGTGCCGCCAGGCGAGGGCTCGAAGTCCGTCGCCACCTGGGCCGACCTCCATGCCCGGCTCGCCGCCGCCGCGTGCGACCGCGACACCTGGGTGTGCGCCGTCGGCGGCGGGGTGGTCGGCGACCTCGCTGGCTTCGTCGCGGCCAGCTGGCTGCGCGGGGTGCCGTTCGTCCAGGTCCCGACCACCCTCCTGGCGATGGTCGACGCGTCCGTGGGCGGCAAGACCGGTATCGACCTGGCTTCCGGCAAGAACCTCGTGGGCGCCTTCTGGCAGCCTCGCGTCGTCGTGGCGGACGTGCGCGCTCTCGCCACCCTGCCGCCCGCGCTCCTGCGCGAGGGCGCAGTCGAGCTCTACAAGCACGCGCTCCTCGCCGACGCGCCATGGCGCGCGGCCTTCGGTCCGACCGACGCCTTCGGCCTGCCTGCCGACCTCCAAGACGCCGCGTGGGCGCAACTCGTGGCCGACGGCATCTGCGTGAAGGCGAAGGTCGTCGCCCTGGATCCGCACGAGGCCGGCGTCCGCACCCACCTCAATCTCGGGCACACCCTCGCGCATGCCCTCGAGGCCGCCACCGGCCACGCGCTGCGCCACGGCAGCGCCGTCGCCTACGGCCTGGCCTTCGCTGCCGAGCTCGGCGCGGCACGCGGCTGGGCCGACTGGCGCGCGGACGCCGCCGCGCTGGTCGGCTGGGCCGCCGACGCGCCACTGCCGGACGTGCCGCTCGACGCGCTCGGGGGCTTCATGTCGCGCGACAAGAAGCGCCGCGGCGACCGCCTGCGGTTCGTGCTGCTCGAGGATTTCGGTCGGCCGGCGGTCGTCGACGACGTCCATCCCGCTGAACTCGCCCGCGCGTGGGACGCCCTACGTGCGCGCTTCCCAGGAGGCCCCCGATGAGCGACGCCCCCCGAAGCCTGTGGGTGCTCCACGGGCCCAACCTCGACCGCCTCGGTCGCCGTGAGCCCGAGGTCTACGGCCGTCAGACGCTGGCCGAGGTGGACGCCGCCTGCGCCGACCTGGCCGCTTCTCTCGGCTTCGCGCTCGAGGCGCGCCAGAGCGCGCACGAGGGTGCGCTGATCGGCTGGCTCCACGAGGCCGCCGACGCCGGTGCTGCGGGCGTCGCGATCAACCCGGGCGG
>Ga0180435_10001273_pt1 | contig 26486 bp, 21 predicted proteins | sample SS_ome_3_FD_132467 | JGI IMG/M metagenome (GOLD analysis project Ga0180435, IMG submission 132467) | Hypersaline lake sediment archaeal communities from the Salton Sea, California, USA - SS_3_S_1 metaG | ecosystem: Environmental > Aquatic > Non-marine Saline and Alkaline > Hypersaline >... | reverse complement strand
TGACGAGCTCGCGCTGGCGGCCGCCTGCGACGCGCTCGCGCGACGCACGGGCGAGGATCCACTGTGCGCGGCGTTCGCGTTCGCGCGCGGTTCGAGCGGTCGCTGGTTCGACGCGCTCGAGCGCGACGAGCCCGTCGGCCTGGTCGGTCCGACCGGGAGCGGGCGACGCACGCTCGCGCGCTGCCTGCACGCCGCGCGCGGGAGCGGTCCGCTGCGCAGCTTCCGCGCGCTCGAGGAGCGCGAGGCGTGGCTCGATGCGCTGGCGCACGGAGCGCGCGACGAGACGCTGCTCGTCGAGCGGCTCGACCGGTCGAAGGACGGCGTGCGCCTGCTCGAGGAGCGCGCCGCGGCGGGCGGTCCGCGCGTGCTGTGGACGGCGGCGTCGACGCCGAGCGGGACGGACCTCGAGCCGCTCGAGCTCGCGCCGCTCGTCGCCGACCGCGGACGCGTGCCCGAGCTGTTCGGGCGGCTCGTCGAGCGCGCGGCCGAGCGCGAGGGGAACGCCGCGCCCACGCTCGACGACGCCGCGTGCGCGCTCGTGTGGCGCGGTGCGTGGAGCGGGAACCTGGCCGAACTCGACCGCGTCGCGCGGCGGGTGGCGCGCGACGCGGACGAGGTCGGCGGCGCGATCGGGGCGCGCCGCCTCGAGGCGGCGGCCCTGGCCGTCGGCGTCGCGCTGCCCGCGCGGCTGCCGTCGCGCCGACCGCCGCGCGCGTTGCTCGAAGCGGCGCTGCGCACGACGGCGCTGTCGAACGGTCGCGCGAATCAGCGTCGCGCCGCGCTGTACCTGGGCTGGGATCGCGATACCGTGCGCGCGCGACTGCGCGAGGCCGGGCTGTTGGATCCGGCCGCGGCGCGCGCGCGGCCATGCGACTGAGCGACTTCGACTACGACCTGCCGGACGAACGCGTGGCCCAGGCGCCGGCGGCGCGGCGCGAGGGCGCGCGGCTGCTCGTCGTCCGTCGCGGCGCGCCCGACGCACCGGCCGAGCACGGCCGCGTGCACGACCTCGTCGAACGGCTCGCGCCGGGCGACCTGATCGTGGTCAACGACACGCGCGTGCGGCGCGCGCGCATCGTGGCGCGTCGCGCGACGGGCGGGCGCGTCGAGTGCCTGCTCGTCGAGCGGATCGAGGAGGAGCGCGAGCGCTCGGTCTGGCGCGCGCTGTGCAAGCCGGCCGCGAAGCTGAAGCCCGGCGAGGTCCTCGAGGCGGACGGCGCGCGCGTGGTGGCGCGCGAGCGCGAGCGGCGCCCCGACGGCGGCGTCGACCTGTTCTGGCGCGTGGAGCTGCTCGAGGCGGACGGCGCGGTGCCGACGGACGACGAGGCGCTCGTCGAACGCGTCGGTCGCGTCCCGCTGCCGCCCTACGTCCGCCGCGACGCGGGCGAGGACGACGCGCGGCGCTACCAGACGGTCTACGCGCGGCGGCCGGGCGCGGTGGCCGCGCCGACCGCGGGCCTGCACCTGTCCGACGAGCTCCTCGCCGCGCTCGCCGAGCGGGGCGTCGAACGCACGAGCGTGACCCTGCACGTGGGGCCGGGCACCTTCCGTCCGGTCGAGGTCGAGGACCCGCGCGACCACCCGATGCACGCCGAGCGCTACGAGGTGACGGCGGACGCGCGCGCCGCGATCGAGCGCTGCCGCGCGCGCGGCGGCCGTGTCGTCGCGGTGGGGACCACGGTCGTGCGCACGCTCTGCGCCGCGCGCGACCCGGACGGACTGCCGGCGGTGGGGCGCGGGTCGACCGACCTGTTCCTCTACCCCGGCTCGCCCGACGCGCGGCGGCTCGACGCCGTCGACGCGCTGCTCACCAACTTCCACTTGCCGCGCAGCACGCTGCTCATGCTCGTCGCGGCGCTGCTCGGGACCGAGCGCACGCTCGCGCTCTATCGCGAGGCCGTGACGCGCGAGTACCGCTTCTACTCCTTCGGCGACGCGATGCTCGTGCTGCCCTGAGCGGGTGTCGCGTCGCGCGTCGCGTCGCGCGCCGCGGACGCTACGCGCCGTCGGTCGCGCGCCACGCGTCGTGGCGCTCGACGCGGGCCACGCGCAGCTCGTCGTCCGCGTACTAGGAGCCTGTCCAAGAAAGTCCCTGCTCCGGCTTCGCCCTCGACGGCGATGCGGCGTCAGCCTCGTCGATCCGTGCTCAGCGACCCTACAGGGTCGCCTGCGCCGTCTCGACTTCGTCTTCCTCAGCTCACCGCCGATGGCTTTGCCTCGCGACGGGACTTTCTCGGACAGGCTCCTAGCGCTCGCGACCGCGCCGTTGCGCAGCCGCGTGTTCGGCGTGGTCGCGCCAGCGCTCGAAGTCCTCGCGCTCGCGCCAGTACGAGACCGTGATGCCGAAGCCCTCGGCGTCGCGCGCCGACTCGACGCCGAGGAAGCCCGGCTGGTCGACGGCGAGCGCGAGCATGCGTTCGGCGACGGGTGCGTAGCCCTCGGCCCGCTCGCGCAGGCGCGCGCTGAAGATCACCGCCCAGTAGGGCGGCTCGGGTCTCACCGCTTCGCCGACATCCACAGGGAGCCGGCGTCGTGGAAGGCGACCTTGTCGGCCCAGGACGGGTAGTAGTCGCTGGGTTCGAACGCGGCCTCGTCGCCCGGGCCGCGGCGGTCGACCACGTGCTGCGCGGTCGGCTCCGAGAAGCCTGCGGCGGTGAGGTGCTCTTTCCACGCGTCGGCGGAGAGCAGGTGCATGTCGAGGCCGACGCCCGCGGGCCAGCCGGCCACGCCCGGGCGCCCTTCGTAGAAGTCGACGACGAAGTCGATGCGCCCGCCCGGCTTCACGACGCGCGCCACTTCCTTCAGCGCGGCGTCGAGGTCGGGCGCGTAGTACATCGACTCCATCGAGAAGGCGCGATCGAACTGGCCGTCCTTGAAGTCGAGCGCGTGGAAGGGCATCACCTCGTAGCGCGCGCGGATCGTGAACGAGTGCAGGTCCTCGGCGCGCGCGATCATCTTCGGCGAGGCGTCGACGCCGACCGCGCCCGAGCCCGCGGCGGACTTGGCGAGTAGACGCGTCGCCCAGCCGTTGCCGCAGCCCAGGTCGAGGATCTGCTCGCCCGCGCGAATCTCGAGCTGGGCGACCACCTGCTCGACGACGTCTTTGTGACCGGCTTCCATCGACGCGTCGCGGCCGCTGTCGGCCCACGCGTCGAAGACGTCCTTGATGCGTTCCGTGCTCATGGGGCGAAAAGGATAGCGACCGCCGCGCCCAGACGGATGCCTCAGGCGTAGCGGCGTCGCAGCTCCCGGGCGGCGCGGCGGTCGGCGTGCCCGGAGAAGTCGAGCAGGAGCTCGGTCAAGGGCTTCAGCGTGCGCTCCCAGTCGCAGGTGCGCTCGACGAAGGTGCGCCCCGCGGCGCCCAGTACGGCGTTCCGCTCCGGATCCTCGAGGAGGCCGCAGATGGCCTCGACCTGTCCGTCGGCGTCGTCGGCGACCAGGTAGTGCTGGTCCGGCTTGCCCTCGACGCCCTGGGACGCGTTCGTGGTCGCGACGACGGGCACGCCCATGGCCATGGCCTCGAGGACCTTGTTCTGGATGCCGCGCGCGATGTGCAGCGGCGCGACCGAGACCTGCGCGCGGCGCAGCCAGTCGCGCGGGTCGTCGACGCGACCGGTGACCTCGACGCCGGGGTGCTCGGCGAGCGCGAGGACGCGCTTCTCGGGGCGCGCGCCGACGATCGACAGGCGCGCCTCGGGGTGGCGCTCGCGGATGCGCGGGAGCACGTTCTCCACGAACCAGATGCAGCCCTGCACGTTCGGGTAGTAGTCCATCACCCCGACGAAGACGAGGTGCCCGGGCTCGGGCGCGCGCTCCCGTTCGTCGGGGACCAGGTCGACGCCGTTGCGCACGACGACCGACGGCGCACCGGGGATGAGGCGGTTGAAGAGCTGCTCCTCGAGGCGCGTGACCAGCACGTTGTGGTCGGCCATGCGCGCGAGCTCGGACTCGAAGCGGAAGAGCGTGCGGTGCTCGCGTGCGTAGATCCACGACAGCGGCCAGGGCTGGAACGCCGCGTACTGACGCCACTTGTCGGAGTCGAGCTCGGCGAAGACGATGACGCGGCCCAGGTCGTCGTGGTCGACCAGGTACTTGCCCATCGACGACGAGAAGGCGATGCCGACCTCGTGCTCGGGCGCGAGGCGATCGACGATCGCCTGGAGCTTCGACGAGCCGTAGTAGGAGAGGGTCAGCGGTCGGAGCGTCGGGAGCCACACGAGCGAGCGGACGCGCCGCAGCGCACTCGACCCCAGGTCGACGGTGTGGACCGCGAAGCCGCGCCGCCGCAGCTCGTCGGCCGCGGCGCGATCGGCGTCGTCGTGCGCGAAGGCGACGACGGTCACCTCGTGGTCACGCGACAGGCGCTCGATGTGGTGCCAGCACGAGATCTTGTCGCCGCGGTCGGGGGGGAAGGGGACCCGCTGGGTGATGTAGAGGAGGCGCACCGCGAAAGCCTACCCCCGCGAGCACCCCGGGATCGAACCCATCACGCGCCCGCGAGGAACGCGGCCAGCTCGCGCGCGGCCGCCGCCGGGTCGTCGGCGGCGAAGACGGCCGCGCCGACGGCCGCTCGACCGACGCGCTCGAGCTCGAACGCGCGCGACGCGTCGATGCCGCCGATCGGGAAGACCGGCCGCGGTGCGGCGCCGGCGGCCGCGGCCCAGGCCGCCTCGGGGCCGAGGCCGCGCTCGTAGCCCTTCGTCGCGGTCGGGAAGACGGGCCCGAAGCCGAGGTAGTCGACCGGCGCGTCGTCGGCGCGCACGACCTGCGCGGTGTCGTGGGTCGACAGCCCGATCACGGCCGCGTCGCCGAGCCACCGCCGCGCCGCGCTCGCGTCCATGTCGTCCTGCCCCAGGTGGACGCCGGCGCAGCGCGGGCCGAGCGCGCGCGCCACGTCGGGCCGGTCGTTCACGATCAGCGGCGGCGGGTCTGCGAGGCCTTCGAGGGCGTCGAGCAGGCGCTCGCTCCACGCGAGCAGCGCGGCGGCCGGCGCGGGGCCCGAGCGGCGACCGGGCGCCTTCACGCGCACCTGGACGAGGTCGAGCCAGGGCGCGGCGGCGACGGCGCGCTCGAGGGCCTCGCCGTCGGGCAGCGTGTCGGGCGAGAAGATGCCCATGAGGCGCGCGTGGGGGAGGCGCGCGCGGGCGCGGTCGGCGGCGCTGGTCGAGGTGGCGTTCACGGGGCGCGAGGGTAGCGGGCCGGCGCGGCGCGCGGCCCCGGGGCGGCCCCGGCGAGCTCGGTCGAGGAGAGCACGGTCGAAGCGGGCACGGTCCGAGGTGAGCACGATCGGAGCGAGCGCGGACGAGGCGGCCGGAGAGGGCCGCTCCCAACCCCTGGGCACGGCTCGGCGCGCTCCCAGGGACCCTGGAGCGTTGCCGCCGCGTCCATCGGGGTACTCTCCAGGACCCCCTCCGTTCCCGTCCCACCCCCGCTTGGACCGGCGCTCACCCGGTCGACGAACCCCACTTGGGGTCCAGATGCGACCCGAGCGCCACCCCCGACCCCCCCCATGCTCCGATCCCAGCTCCCCGCCCTCGGGCGGTCCGCCACCGTCGTGGCCTTCGCGTGCGCCGCGGCCGGCGCCGCCCACGCCCAGCAGTTCACCTACGCCTCGGGGCTGCTCTCCGGCTCGAACTGGTCCGAGGGCGTCGAGCCGAGCGACGTCGACAACGACGGCGACCTCGACCTCTTCTTCGCCGACGGCAACGGCTTCTCGTCGGCCGGCTCGAAGCAGCAGAACCGCCTGCACATCAACAAGCTCGAGCAGGGTCCGAACATCTGGACCGACGAGAGCATCGCGCGCCTGGGTGCGCGCACGTCGAACGCGAAGATGGTCGTGGCCGCGGACGTGAACGGCGACGGCTTCGAGGACGCGCTCTTCTGCAACGCGTTCAACACCGACACGCCGTTCCTGTACATCAACCGCGGCAGCCAGAACCCCGGCGTCTTCCTCGAGCGTGCGGCGCAGCGCGGGCTGGGGCAGATCTACAGCTCGGCCTCGGCGCAGTTCGGTGACCTCGACAACGACGGCGACCTCGACCTGATCCTGTCGGACTCGGGTTCGAGCTTCCTGGGCGGGAGCGGCGACCGGCCGCACCTGTTCTTCAACGACGGCGCGGGCTTTTTCACCGAGGACGCGGCCAAGTTGAACGCGCCCGTCATGAAGGCGCACATGGACGTGCAGTTCGTCGACATCGACAACGACTTCGACCTCGACTTCTTCGGGCCGAACCGCGCGAACAACGACCCGGGCGGCGACCACTACCTGATGCTGAACGACGGGACGGGGACCTTCACCGACGCGTCCGCGCTCCTGCCGAGCACGAGCTCGAGCGTGTACGAGGCCGAGGTCGGCGACCTCGACGGCGACGACGACCTCGACCTGTTCTTCGTGAGCCTGTCCGGCTTCTCCGAGGGTCCGATGCGCAACGACCTCTCGTCGGGTTCGCTCGGCTTCACCTCTGGTTCGACGCTGAGCGGGTCGGACGACAACGAGGTCGCGCTGTGCGACTTCGACATGGACGGTGACTACGACGTGGCCATCGGCTCGCTCGGGAGCTCCGAGAAGCTCTTCCGCAACAACGGCAACCTCTCGTTCTCGACCGTCTCGAGCGACTTCACCTCGATCGGCGACTCGACGCTCGACATCGGCTGCGCCGATCTCGACAACGACGGCGACTACGACTTCGTCACGGCGCAGGGCGAGAGCGGCCAGAGTCAGTGGGAGAACAAGATCTACCTGAACAGCGGCCCGGCCGACACGCTCGCGCCCGTCATCGTCCGTATCGAGGACCTGACGCTGCCGCCCGCGAACGGGCCGTGGATCGTGCGCGCGCAGTTCCGCGACCAGGTCATGGACGACGGTCACGACTGGCTCTCCGCGCGCGTCCAGTACCGCATCGAGACGCCGAGCGGTTTCGGGCCCATCACCTTCGGTGACGCCACGCGCATGGCCGGTGGCCTGTGGCGCTTCGCGATGGCGGACGACGCCGAAGGTCTCGGCACGAAGCTCCAGTACGCGATCACCGTCACCGACTGGGCCGGCAACTCGACGAGCTCGGGCTTCGTCGACGTTCCGCTCGGACCGCCCTGTGGCGTGATCCGCTACGGCCTCGGCGCCGGCGGCGCCAACGTGCTGTCGGCCGACGCCGTCGGCGGCTTCGACCTCGGTGACTCCTTCGACGTGGTCGTCGAGGCGCCGGGTCAGCCGGCGGTGGCCATCGTGCTCGCGTTCGGCCGCGACGCCTACCCGATCGCGGGCGGCACGGGTCTGGTCGACCTGGCGACTTACTACACCTTCTCGATCGCGCCCGTGGTCGGGACGACGGCGACGGTGACCTGGGGCCTGCCGGCCGGCGCGACCTCGCTCGTCGGCAACACGCTGAACTTCCAGGCCGCCGTCCCCGATCCGCTCGTCCCGGGCGGACTGGCGCTCTCCAACGGCGTCGAGATCGCGGTCTGTCAGTGACGCAGCGCTCGATCCGCGGCGCGTGGTAGCGTGCGTCGATGGATCGAGCCAACAGCGTCTTCTCCGGCGCCCACCGCGTCCGCTCCGGCGGGCGTCGGTGGGCGCTCGCCGTTCCCGCGGCCCTCGGTGCGACCGCGTTCGCGGCGTCCTGCCAGCAGTCCGACGCGTCGAGCGCCGCCGCGGCCGAGCGCGAGCGGCCGAACTTCGTCCTGCTCGAGCACGAGCTGCCGCTGTCGCGCTGGACGGAGGGCGTCGAGGCGGCTGACGTGGACGGCGACGGCGATCACGACCTGTTCTTCGCGGACGGACCGGCGTTCGTCCGACCCGGGCTGCCGCAGCAGCACCAGCTCGTCATCAACCGGATGGACGAGCCCGCCGCCGCGTTCAGCAACGAGAGCGTGCTGCGCCTCGGTGAACACGCGTCGCACGCGAAGATGGTGATCACCGGCGACGCGAACGGCGACGGCTGGATCGACGCGCTCTATTGCAACGCGTTCCGCACGGCGCCGCCCGCGCTCTACCTCAACCGCGGCGACGCCCGGCCGGGGTACTTCGACCACGCGAGCGAGGCGGCCGGGCTGACCGAGGCCCTCAACAGCGGCAGCGGTCAGTTCGGCGACCTGGACGACGACGGCGACCTCGACCTGGTGCTCTGCGATTCGGGCGAGAACCTCCTGTACGGCGAGGGCGGGCGCCCGCGGCTCTACCTCAACGACGGGCGCGGCGTCTTCACCGAGCGGCCGGACCTGCTGCCGTTCGACGCGCGGCAGGCGCACGTGGACGTGCAGCTCGCCGACCTCGACGGCGACTTCGACCTCGACCTCTTGGTGCCGTGTCGCGCCGAGTCGGAGGGCCCGTTCCACCTCGTCGGGCGCAACGACGGCACAGGGCGCTTCGAGGACGTGAGCGCGGTCGTGTGCAACGGCTCCGCGCACGTGTACGAGATCGAGGTGGGCGACCTCGACGGCGACCGCGACCTCGATCTGTTCTTCGTGAGCCTCGAGGACTACTCCGAGGGCGCGGCGGAGAACGTCAGGAGCGGCGGCGACGCCTGGCGTTTCGAGCCGCGCGGCACGGTGGGGGAGCTCGACGACAACGAGCTCGCGCTGTTCGACTGGGACGTGGACGGCGACTACGACGCGGTCGTCGGTTCGCTGGCGGGCGCGGAGAAGTGGCTGGTCAACGACGGTGACTTCGTGTTCCGCGCCGTGGAGCCGATCGTGCCGGGCGAGGAGGATCCGACGATGGACCTGACGGTCGTCGATCTCGACGGCGACGGGCGCTACGACCTGGTGACCGCGCAGGGCGAGGGCGATCCGAGTCGCTTCCGCAACCGCGTCTACATGAACCGCGGACAGCGCGACACGCTGCCGCCGGTGATCGAGCGCATCGAGGAGGTGCCGCGGCACGCCGACGGAGCGTTCGTGGTGCACGCCCGCGTGCGCGATCAGGTGCGCGACGACGGTCAGGACTGGGTCAGCGGATCGGGGCGCTATCGCGTGGACCAGGGCGAGTGGCGCGACACCGTGGTGACGCGCATGGCCGGTGGGCTGTGGCGCGTCGCGATGCCTGCGGAGGATCCCGCAGCGGCGCTGGAGTACGAGGTCACCTTCACCGACGCGCCGGGGAACGCGACCCGCTTTCGCTTCGCAGGGCGGTGACCGGTACGGTGCCAGACCCCCTGGTCATCATCGACGCCCGCGCGCGGAGCGCGCGGGCGTCGATGATGACCAGGGGGTCTGGCACCGTACCGGTCACCGTTAGACTCCTTCCCGATGATCGACGCTTCACTCCTCGCGCCGCTCCTCGCGGCCCTCGTCGCCCAGGACGCCGTCCTCCAGGATGCCGGCGCCCAGGACGCCGGCGCCGCGCCGCCGCTGTTCGAACGCCGCGACCTCGTCGTGGACGGCGCGCCCGTCGTGACGCGCTGCGGCGGCCCGGCGAAGGACTACATCATCGAGGTCAACGGCAGCGCGGTCGTACTCGGTGACTTCGACCGCAACGGCTCGATCGACCTCGTCACCGTCTCCGGCTCGACGCTCGAGCGCGTGGCCGCGGACGAGCCGGGCGACGCGCCGCGCCTGCTGTTGAACGACGGGGCCGGTGGGTTCGCGAACGCGCCGGAGTCCTGGTCGATGACCGCGGGTCGCTGGGGCATGGGCGGCACGGCCGGCGACCTCGACGGCGACGGCGACCTCGACCTCGTCGTCACGAACTGGGGCGCCGACCAGCTGTTCCTGAACGAGCGCGGCGCCGGCTTCCGCGACGCGACCGAGGGCAGCGGGCTCTCCGGCAAGCGCTGGGGCACGAGCGCGGCGCTGCTCGACTACGACCTCGACGGCACCCTCGACCTGGCCGTCGTCAACTACCTCTCCTTCCGCCTCGACGAGATCGCCAGCCGCGAGTCGGGCGAGTGCAAGTGGAAGGGCCTGCCGGTCATGTGCGGGCCCGAGGGCCTGAGCGCGGTGCACGACCAGCTCTACCGCGGCAACGGCGACGGCACCTTCACCGATGTCTCGGTCGCGGCCGGCTTCCGTCCCGACTGGGCCGGCTTCGGCCTGGGCGCCACGACGCTCGACTACGACCGCGACGGCGACACCGACCTCTACGTCACGAACGACTCGACGCCCAACCACCTGTGGGAGAACCAGGGCGACGGCACCTTCGTCGAGGTCGGATTCCGTCGCGGCGTCGACCTCGATGCGAACGGCAAGGAGCAAGCGGGCATGGGCATCGCCTGCGGCGACGTGAACGAGGACGGCATCCCCGACCTGTTCGTCACCAACTTCTCCGGCGAGAACAACGCGCTCTACCAGTCGCGCGCGTCGAAGTCCGGTCGCGCGCCGCGCTTCTCCGACCGCTCGCACGCCGTGGGCGTCGGCGGCCCGTCGATGCAGCTGCTCGGCTGGGGCACGGGCATGATCGACGTCGAGAACGACGGCGACCTCGACCTGTTCGTGCTCAACGGACACGTGTACCCGCAGGCCGACGCGCCCGGGACGGACACGAGCTACGCGCAGCCCGACCAGCTCTTCCTCAACGACGGCGACGGCGGTTTCGTCGAGCGACGGCTCGCCAACGGTCCCGACCTCGTGTCGCGCGGCGGCGCCGCGGCGGACCTCGACGGCGACGGCGACCTCGACGTGATCGCGACCCAGGTCGACGGCGCGGTCCAGGTCCTCGAGAACACCGCCGGTGGCGGCGCGTGGATCGCGTTCGAGATCGAAGCGGTCGGCGGCAACCGCAGCGGCATCGGCGCGCGCGTCGACCTCGTCCTGGGCGAGCGCACGCGCAGCGCCGAGATCCGCACGAGCGCCGGCTTCCAGGCCGCGCAGCCCGCGCGCGCGTCGTTCGGGCTGGGCGAGCGCACCGCGGTCGACGCGGTCGTCGTCCACATGCCCGACGGGCGCAGCGTTCGCTTCGAAGCGCCCGAGATCGGTCGCGTGCACACGCTCGCGATCCCGGCCGCGCCGGCTGCCGACGACGCCGAGGAGCAGGAGGCGTCGCGGTGATCGTCGCCGCGTGCATCGCGCTCGTGCCGCTGTTCGCCCATCAGGACGAGCGGCCGCCGGGCGAGGGTCCCACGCCGACCGACGAGGTCGCGGGCGACGAGGATTCTCGAGACGGGGCGAACGGCGGCGAGACCGCGGGCGATGAGACTGCGGGCGAAGCGACCGAGGCCGAGACGCTCGTCGAACTCGACGGCGACCCCTTCGCCCGGCGCCCCGAGGACCTGCCGCGCGCCGAGCCCGGGCGCTGGGCGGACTTCTTCGCGATCCTCGACACCGACGGCGGCGCCGAGCGACTCGCGCCGCAGGAGCTGCGCGATCGTCAGGCCCTGGCCGAGGCGCTCTATTCCGTGCGCGACTACCGCAGCGCGCTCGGCGTCCTGTACGGCGTGCTCGAGGACGCGCCGGACTTCCCGCCCGCGCTCGTCGTGCTCGGCACCACGCTCTTCCGACTGCGTCGCTACGGCGACGCGACGGTGGCCTTCGAACGCTTCGCCGAGGTCGCGCCGGACCAAGTGAGTCGCACGCAGGCGCTCGGTCACTGCTACTACACGCTCGGCGACTACGAGCGCGCGCGCGACCACTACGCGCGCGTCATCGAAGCGGGCACCGACAGCCCGGGCGCGCTGCGCGGCCTGGCCCTGTCGCACTGGCGCCTGGGCGATGTCGAGCGCGCGCTCGAGCTGCTCGACACCGTGCTCGCGGCTCTCCCCGACCACTACGAGACGCTCGTGTGGAAGGCGCAGCTCCTGTACGAGGAGCAGCGCTTCGCCGACGCGCTGCACCTGGTCGAGCGCGCGGAGACGCTGGCCCCGCACGAGCCGCGCCCGCTCTTCCTGCAGTCGCGTTGCCTCTACGAACTCGAGCGCGACGACGAGGCCGACGCGGTGCGCGCGCGCTGGAAGGAGCTCGACCGCCTGACCCAGGAGGTGCGGCGCATCGAGGGTCGCATGTACTTCGAGGAGCAGCCCTACGGCTTGGCCATCGAGCTCGCGCAGCTGTGCCGCACGACGCGCGACGTGGAGCGCGCGCGCGACGCCCTGGCCGTGGCCGAACGCTCCCGCCCCGACGAGATCGACGCGGTCGACTTCCGCCTGTTCGCGCTCGAGGTCCTGTGGGACGTGGGCGATCGCGAGGGCGCCGACGTGGCGGCCGCGGCCCTGCGCATCGACGGCGCCGAGTCGGTCGCGGCCTGGAAGCGGCTCGAGCTCTACTACGCCCAGATCCGCGACCGGCGGAACCAGATCCACGCCGGCGAGATGTGGCGGCGCCTGGCGGGCGGCGAGGACTGAGCGGCGCCCCGTGGGGTGTCGCTCGCGCGGTGGACGACACCGAACGGGGGCCGGAATTGAGTGCGGGGCCCGGGAGGGAACCCGGGCCCCGCGCGATCGGATGTGACTCCGACCTCCAATCCGAGAGGGAGGCCGCCGTGCCGCGGATCCTCTCGAGGGTGCTCGTCGACCGAACCCCCGTGAACCTTGCGTCTCAGGCGGACTCGGCCGAGCGCTTCTTCTTCGGCCTCCCGCCCTTGGGCTTGGACGCCTGCATCGTCTCGTTGAAGGCCTGCCAGTCGCCCTCGTTGAAGAGGCGGACGGTGCAGCCGCAGTCGACGCAGTAGGAGTGGTCCAGGCTCTTCAGGTAGCGGACGTAGTCGCCACAGTCGTCGCACCACTTCAGGTCGTTGTAGTAGTCGCTCTTCTGCATGGTCGTCGGTCCTCGTCGTCGTCGTGCTCGTCGTTCGCGCCGTCGGCGCCCGTCCCCCGGGGCGCGTCGTTCGGTGCGTTGGTCGTCGTGGTGAGGGGGTGCAAGGGAGGGGCCAAGCTTTGCGCGAGGCCCTCCCGTGCAACCGAACTGACGGCAGGGGCGGGACTTGGGTGCGTCGATCGCTCCGGACGGGCGCCGCGTCGGCCCAGCGTCCGTGTCGAACGGATTCGACGCGTCGGCGCCCGCGCGGGGCGCCCAGGACGGCGGGAGGGGGGGCGGCGAGCGGCGCGGAGTGCCGCCAACCTTCTGGGTGTCAGTCACTTGGAGCGAACGGGCCGGTTTCCCCGGCCCCTCGCCCAGCGGATCGACCCAGCCGGACCGAACGTCGAAGAGAACGGACACGATCGGTCGAACCGCTTCGACATGGTTGCAAGTTGTTGCCGTTCTGTGGGTTGTTTGGGTGTAAAAAGGCGGTTACTCGCGCCGTGGGCGTCCCAGGGCCCCTCCCGGGCCCCCGCGGCGCCCGAAGCACGGGCCGACCCTGTCGAAGCGCTTCGACACCGGCCGGCGCGGACGCCTCAGCCTCGGCCCAGGTGCCGCGCCAGGGCGGCGCGCGCGTCGGGGTCCGGCTCGCGGTCGAGGGCCCGCTCGAGCGCCGCGCGCACCCCGGCGTCCTTCCCGTGCCCCTGGGCGAGGGCCCAGCCCGCGGTCTCGCGGACGATCGCGGAGGGGTGGCGGTCGAGCGCCCGCTCGAGGGCGGCCCGGCCCGTGTCGCTGGGCGCGTTGCCCAGGGCGACGGCGGCGTTGCGCGCCAGGCCCAGGGCGCCGGGGCGCCGCAGGGGCGAGCCTTCGAAGCGCGCGCGCGCCGCCGCGTCGTCGAGCTCGAGCCAGTCGGCGAGCCGCGCCCCCTCGAGCCCGGGGTGCTCGCCCCACAGCTCGCTGCGGTCCGGCGCCCGGTGGCCGAAGGGGCAGACCTCGGAGCACACGTCGCAGCCGAAGGCCCACTCCCCGACGTCCGCCCGCAGGGCCTCGGGGATCGCGCCGCGGTTCTCGATCGTGTGGTAGCTGATGCAGCGCCGGGCGTCGACGAGCCCCGGCGCGCGGATCGCGTCGGTGGGGCAGGCGTCCAGGCAGGCGGTGCAGGTCCCGCAGGACCCCGGCGCCGGCGCGGCGGGCGGCGGCTCGAAGCCGTCGAGCTCCACCAGGGCCTCGCCGAGGAAGAACCACGGCCCGTAGCGGTGGTGGAGCAGGTTGGCCGCCTTGGAGCGGAAGCCGATCCCCGCCTCGGCGGCGTGCGAGCGCTCGAGCAGCGGCCCCGCGTCCACGATCGTCCGCGCGCGGCCCGCGCCGAGCCGCTCGCCGAGCCGCCGCACGAGCTTCTTCAGGCGCTTGCCCACGAGGTTGTGGTAGTCGCGCCCCAGGGCGTAGCGGGCCACGCGCCCGCCGCCCTCGAGCCGCCCCGCCGCCCGCGCGTGCCCGAGCCCGACCACGAGCACGCAGGTGCCCTCGGGCAGGATCGCGCGCGGATCGGCGATGCGCTCGGCCTGGCGTTCGAGCCAGGCCATGTCCGCGTGGTGCCCGTCCGCCAGCCAGGCGCGGAAGCGCTCGGCGTCCGGTGGGGGAGCGAGCGGAGCGAGGCCCACCAGGTCGAAGCCCAGCTCGAGGGCCTCCTCCGCCAACGCCGCGGCCGTTCGTTCGTGCTCGTCCATGGAAGGAGCCGTCGGGCGGACCGATTCCCGCCCATCGGCCCGCGGGCGCGGACAAGGCTCGGTCGATGGGAACCGTGTCGCCCCGACTGCCGACATAGAATGACGCCCCGCCCGTCCGGACGGGCCAACGCCATGCGAACGCTCTCCCACACCACGATCGCCCTCGCCCTGTTCACCCTCGCCGGCGTCCTCGCGCCGCGGCTCGCTGCCGCCGAGGTCGTCGCGACCGCCGAGGCCGCGCCGGCGCCCGCCGGGCCCTGGTCCGCGCTCGTCGACCCGCTGCTGCGCGCGGCCGGCCAGGCGTCCGCCCAGGACGAGGACGGCCAGGACGGCGAGGGCCAGGAGGAGGGGGACGACGCGCCCGAGCCCCAGCTCGTCGCGGTCTCGAAGGTCGACCGCCTCGCGCGGGCGCTGCTCGAGGCGCACGGCGGCGTCGACGCGCTGAACGCCTTCACCAGCCTCCAGTTCACGGTCACGCCGGTCCAGATCGTCCCGGTCGCGAACCCCGCGGCGGGCGAGCCGGCCTTCGAGGAGCTGCGCCGCGCACCGATCGAGTTCCAGGCCGTGTTCGGCGCCGAGGAGCGCCTGATGCGCATGGACGAGCCGATGGAGGTGAGCGGCGCCCAGCACGTCACGACCAAGATCCTGCGCATCCGCGAGCAGGGCAACGAGGTCGAGTTCCTGCTCGACGGCAACGCGCGCACGGTGATCGCCGAGACGCGCGCACAGATCACCCAGGACGTGCTCACGCTGGTGGGGCAGTTCGACGTCCTCCTCGGCCTGGGCACCGGACAGCTGGTGGGCCAGTTCGACGGCGTCTCCGAGCGCGACGGCGTGGCGTACGAGACGGTCGTCGCCCAGTTCTTCGGCGGTCAGCAGCCGGAGAAGACCTACCGCCTGTTCCTGAACCCGGACACGCACCTGGTCGATCGCTACGACCTGTACGACACCCAGTCGCGGCGCCTGATGAACAAGCAGCTGATCAGCGGCTACACGACCTTCGCCGGGCTGCAGCTGCCGAGCGCGATCACCTTCCAGGACCGCCGCGGCGTCCCGTTCATGCGCTGGGAGTTCACCGCGTACCAGGTGAACGAGGAGATCGACCGCGCGCGCTTCCTCGCCGGGGCGTCCGAGGGCGAGGGCGAGGACGGCGAGTAGGGGGCCGGACCGCCGCCCATCGCGCGCGACGCCGCGGGCTCCCGAGCGGGGGCCCGCGGCGTCGTGCGTTCCGGCGGGCCCGGCGCAGGGCGTCGGCTCGGCGAGCGACCCGAACCGACGAGCGGCCCCGGCTCGACGGGTCCTCCCGCTCGGCTCGCCGACCGCTCCTGGAGCGGCGTCGCGCCCGATCGCTCCGTTCGGACCCTCGCTCGGTCGACTCCGAGTGCCTCGCGGATCGATCCCGGCCGTTCGGTGGCGCCCACGGCCCGCGCTCCCAAGCCCTTGTGAACGCGCGATCTGCGCGAGGGCCGGGATCGGTAACCGCTTCGTGGAGACCCGGTAGACTTCCGCCAGGTCCCCCGCGCCCCATCCCGCGGGACGATCGCCCCTCCCCCGACCGGCGCGCGAGCGCCCGACCCTCGGGGCGCCCTCGGACCCGTTCCGACTGCCCACCCCCCCCTCCGCGCGGCCCCGTCCCGTGGAGACCTGCCCGGAGATCCAACCGCTTTGAAGCAGGACCACCGTCCCCTCGAGCCCCTGGCCACGCCGTTCCGTGGCGAGGACCGCGACGTCTGGCGAGAGAAACTCGCCGAAGTCGCGGACGAGGTCGGCGACGCGTGTCTGCCTCCCCTGATCGCGATCCTGGACGACGAAGAGCGCACACCCGAGAACACTCGGGATGCGCTCTCGACGCAGTTGATGGAGTTGTTCCGCCTCCACACGGCGCGCTCCTGCTTCGGACTGCTCTACGAGCTCAACGCCGGCCACCTGCTGCAGCACGTCGCGCAGCGGCTCCGGCGCTATCAGAGCCGAGCGGACCCGAACGACCTGCTCCAGGAGGTCTTCTTCAACATCTACCGCTACCCGCGGCGTTTCGACTGCACGCGCGAGGACGCCTTCCGAGTCTGGACGGCGACCATCGTGCGCAACACGGTGCTCAAGCACCTGCGGTCGCTCAGCCGTTCGGGGCGCGCCGAGGTGCCTTTCGAAGACCTGTCCGAGCATCCCGAGACCGGCGCCCGCAGCCCGCTCGGCGGTGTGATCGACAGCGAGAGCGAGGCCGAGTGCCAGCGCGTCTACGTCATCTACCTCCACCTGTACCTGACCTTCTACGAGCGCCTCTCCGATCGCGAGAAGCGTGCGTTGCACATGGTCGAGGTGGAAGGCGCGAGCTACCGGGAGGCCGCGGCCGACCTGGGCATCAAGCTCGAGAACCTGAAGATGGTGATCTTCCGCGCGCGTCGGAAGATCTATCGCTCCATGCGCCGGGTGTTCGACGGACTGCCGCCGGACCTGCGCGCCCCGGGCGAGGCGAAGAGCACCCCGAAGCGCCGACGCGCGAAGGACGGTGCCGCTTCGCGCGCGAAGTCGCCCGAAGCCGTCGAGGTCAACAACGACGGAGTCAGCCATGACAACTGAACATCACGAGCACGGGTGGAAGGAGTCGGCGGAGTGCGAAGCGCTCCAGGCCGACCTCTCCAGCCTCGTCGACGGCGAACTGGACGAGGTGGCCGCGGCCGGCGCGATGGCGCGGCTCGAGTCGCACCCCGAGTGCCGCGACTTCTTCGAGCACGTCCGCGCCCAGGTGCAGGCCCACGCCAAGCTCGCCGACCCCGACGCGCTGCTGCGTCAGCTGACCGGCGCGAACCTGGGCCAGGGCTTCGAAGCGCGCGAAGCGGTGCACCGCCTCGCGTCGATCTTCTACCAGCTCGGCAAGGCCTACGCGCTCAACGCGACCGACCCCGACTTCCGCACCCGCGTCTTCGAGAAGGCGGTGGAGGTCGAGCCCACGCGGGCCCGCGCGCGCGGCCTCGTCGACGGCATGACCGCGAGCGGTCGCGGCGGCCTCGACTGGGCGAGCAAGCGGCACTTGTTCAACGGCAGCCTCGAGCGCATCGAGAAGCCGATGGACAAGGCGCGTCGCCTGTTGCGCGAGTGCCTCGCGCTCGAGGACGACTACGAGCCGGCGCTCCTCTACCTCGCGTTCCTCGAGATGCGCGAGGGCCGGCGCGTGAAGGCCGCGCGCCTGTTCGAGGACGTGTGGCGGAACGGCGTCGACCCAGCCTGCCGCGGTCACGCCGCGAGCCAACTGGGCGTGATCCACCTCGACGAGGAGGACTACCGAACCGCGCTCGTCTGGTTCCGTTGGATTGCCCTGTCCGGCCTCGCCGACAACCAACCCGAGTTCTTCTTCGCGCGCTTCAACACCGCGCTCGCCTACGCGCACCTCGGCTCGCCGCGGCGCTCGGTCGACAGCTTCCGAACGATGCTCGACCGCCACCCCGAGCGCGTCGCCGAGGTCGCCGGCTTCCTGGCGAACTCGCCCGGCCTGCGCAACGAGGTGGAGACCCAGCCCGGCTTCGCCCAGATGCTCGTCGAGCGTTGCCCCGAACTCCTGCGCGCCGACCCCGTCGGCAGCGACCGACCGAGCCAGTGACGCTCGGCCCACCCGACCAGCTCGCATCCCGTCCGAACGGACCGACTTCGATGTCCATCAACTCCATCACTTCGCGCGCCCGTGTCGCGGCGCGCACCATCACCGAGCCGCTGCGGCGGCGCGTCGCGCTCGTCGCGATCGCGCTGGGCGCGCTCGTGGTGCCGACCGTGGCCCTGGGGAGCGCGCTCCCGCAGTGGTTCCAGCTGTGGACCGGCGGCTCCCCGATGATGATGTCGGGCGAAGGGATCGGCTCACTGCCGGCCTACTTCACCCCCGACAGCTTCGCGCCGGTGCCCGGCGCCACGCCCGAGCAGCTCGCGCTGCAGTCGAAGCCCTCCGTCGAGGTCAACGTCTCGTACTTCGAGGCGTTCGACGTGATCACCGCGGCGCAGGGTGACGGCTACGTCTTCATCGGCCCCGGCGCCACGCCGAACGACGCCGTCGTGCGCCTGTTCGGTGACCTCGCGATGACGATCGATCCGACGGTCCTCGAGGGCCGTGACAAGACGGTCGCCTGGAACGTGGGCCAGGACTTCGCCGGCTCGACGCTCTACTACGTGATCGGCAGCGCGAGCTCGGTCGGGACCGTGAGCAACATCGACGGCACGATCCTCCTGCCGGTCGAGTCCGGCGCCTGGAAGGCCGCGTTCGAGCAGGGCACGGTCATCCTCGCCCTGATCCGCGGCGACGGCGCCGTGGCGACGCTGCACCTGGACTCCACGGACGACGGCATCGTGGCGTTCCAGAACCTGCCGTGAGCGTCAGCGCGCGGGCGGCGTCGTCGACGCCGCCCGCGCTGAGTCTTCTCGCGACGCGACGGGCGCCGCTCGGTTCGACCGGGCGGCGCCCGTCGCGTTGCACCCGGTGTCCCTTCGGCTCGTACACTCCGCGCTCATCGGAGCACCACCATGAGCGGGATCATCGCGATCGACGCGGGCACGACCGGCGTCACCTGTCTGTACTTCGACGCCGAACTGCGCGCCACCGTTCGCGCCTACGCCGAGTTCGAGCAGCACTTCCCCGCGCCCGACCGGGTGGAGCACCGCGCGGACCAACTGCTCGCCGCGGTCGATCGCGCGCTCGGTGAGGTGCTCGCCGACGACCGGGCCAAGGGCGCGGTGGCGATCGGGATCACGAACCAGCGCGAGACGGTCTTCGCGTGCGAGCGCACGACCGGTCGCCCGCTCGCGCCCGGCATCGTGTGGCAGGACAAGCGCACGGCGCGGCTGTGCGCGCGCTGGAAGGCCGAGGGGCGCGAGGACTTGGTGCGCCAACGGACGGGGCTCGTCATCGACCCGTACTTCAGCGGGAGCAAGATCCACTGGATGCTCGCCGAGATCGAGGGCCTGCGCGCGCGCGCCGAGCGCGGCGAGGTCGTCTTCGCGACGGTGGAGGCGCTGATCGCGCAGCACCTGTGCGGCGGCGACGCGTGGACCACGGACACGACGAACGCGAGTCGCACGCTGCTCTTCGACATCGACGCGCGGCGCTGGGACGACGAGCTGTGCGCGTGGCTCGGCGTCGATCCCGCGTGGCTGTGCGAGGTGCGCGAACCGAGCGCGTCCGCCGGTCTCACCGATCCCGCGCGCTGCGCCGGACTTTCTCTCCCGATCCTCGGCACGGTGGGGGACCAGCAGGCGGCGCTCCTCGGACAGGGCGCGGTGGAGCCCGGTGCGTCGAAGAACACCTACGGCACGGGTTGCTTCCTGCTCGTGCAGGCGGGCGCGACCCGACCGACCGCGGTGCAGGGCTTCCTCACGACGCTCGCGTGCGACGCGACGGGTGGGACGAGCTACGCGCTCGAGGGCGCGCTGTTCATGGGCGGCGCCCTCGTGCAGTGGCTGCGCGACGGCCTCGGCATCATCGACGACGCGGCCGCGGTGGAAGCGCTCGCGGCGAGCGTGCCGGACAGCGGCGGCGTCGTGCTGGCGCCCGGGTTCACCGGCCTCGGCGCGCCGTACTGGGACGCGGACGCGCGCGGTGCGCTCCTCGGACTGACGCGCGGCACGACGCGGGCGCACGTGGCGCGCGCGACGCTCGAGGCGATCGCGCTCGAGAACGCCGAGCTGGTCGAACTCGTCCGCGCCGAGGGCGCGATGGCGGTGGAGGAACTCGTGGTCGACGGCGGCGCGGCGGCGAACGACCTGCTCATGCAGCTGCAGGCCGACTTCGCGGCGACGCGGATCCTGCGCCCGGACGACGTGGAGGCCACGGCGCGCGGCGCGGCGGTGCTGGCGGGGCTCGGCGCCGGGCTGTGGGAGCGCGCGGACGCGCTGCCGCGCCCCGGCGTGCGCGCGTTCGAGCCCGCGCTCGGCGAAGCGGAGCGGCAGGAGCGCCTGGCGGCCTGGCGCGCGGCCCTGGAGCGGACCCTGTCGCGCCCCTGACGCCCGTGCCGCCGCCGGCCCCGCGCTCGACCCCCAGGACGCCCCGGGGGGTCCGAGAGGTGGGACCGGGGCCGCGACGGGTGACCCCTGTCGGTCGGGCTCGTACTCTCTTCGCCCGAGTCCTCGCCCGCCCGCCCGCGAGAAAGGCGCCGTTGCGATTCAGCCGCGGCCCCGGGCGCGACGAAGGACGCGGAACGGTGCGCCACATGCGGGCCCCCGAACATGTCCGACACGGACCAGATCCCCCTCACGACTCCCCCCGGGAGCCTCTTCAACGCCGACGAACTCGAGCGCCTGCTCGAGGCCGAGGTGGATCGTGCGCGTCGTTACGACTATTCGCTGTGCTGCCTGCTCGTCGGCGTCGATCGCCTCGAGGCGCTCGCCGACCTGTACGGCGCGGACTCGCGCGACGAGATCTTCGGCGCGGTGCAGCGCTTCCTGCGCCGCGACCTGCGCACGAGCGACTTCATCGGCCAACTGATGGGGGACCGCCTGCTCGCCGTCGTGCCGAGCACGAGCAAGGAAGGCGTGCTCGACGTGATCAAGCGCCTGCTCGCGGGCGTGCGCAAGCTCGAGTTCAACAGCGGTGAGACGCAGCTGCGCATCACGCTGAGCGTCGGCTTCACCTGGGCGCGCGGCGCCGAACTCACCGGCTTCAAGCGCCTGCTCACCGCCGCGCAGGGCGCGCTCGGTGCGGCCGCGGCGGCCGGCGGCGACCGCTACGTGGAGGGCGCGTTCGCCAAGCCTCGTGCCGAGGAGCCGCGCGCGCCGATGCCCGCCACCGTCGAGGTGCCCGAGCCCGCCGCCGCGCCCGCGCCCGAACCGCAGCAGCCCAACCCCCTCGACCCCGAGGAATTGCTCGCGGCCGTCCGCCATGTGCTCGGTGAGCACGCCCAGGCGGTCGCGCGCGTCGAGGACGCCCAGTCGCGCCCCGAGGGCGCCGGATCGGATCAGGTCAAGCTCCTCGAGCGCCGCGTGCAGAAGCTCGCCGGCGAGCTCGAGCGCTACCAGCAGGTCGTCGCCGGCCTCATCGAGGGCGGCGGCATCGGCGACGACGGCGTCGCTTCGCTCGGCAAGGTCTTCGGCGCCATCGGCAAGGGCGGCCAGGAGGACGAGAAGCGCAAGAGCATGATGGGCGACATCTTCCAGGCGAACATGGCCCTCAAGCAGGCGCTGACCGAGAGAAACCAGTCGGGCGACTGACGCCCGTTCCCGAGGATCAAGGCGATCCTCGCGGAGGATCGCGATTCGACCGAACGGTGCGCGACGCCGCGCGTCGACACCTCCGACCACTCGACACCACAACCATGGAAGCCAGTCCGATGCAGTCCCAGGCCCAGCCCCAGGAGTCGGGCGTCCTCTACCTCGGAATCGACCTCGGTACCTCGCGGACGTCCGTCTCCTCGAGCAACGGTATTCGCGAGACCGTGCCGTCCTTCGTCGGTTACCCGAAGGACGTCGTCGCGCGCAAGCTGCTCGGCAAGGACGTCCTCTTCGGTGACGAAGCCCTCGAGAAGCGTCTCTCGCTCAACCTCTACCGCCCGCTCGCGGACGGCGTCATCAAGAGCTCGCTCGAGTCCGGTCAGCAGAACCAGATCGAGGCGGAGGCGAACATGCGCGCCGCGCGCGACCTGATCGCAGAGATCGTGCGCCGTGCGCGTCCGCGCGCCGACGAGCTGGTCTACGCCGTGCTCGGCGTGCCGGCCCAGGCCTCGATCAACAACAAGGAGGCGATCCTCGAAGCGGCGAAGGAGAGCGTGGACAGCGCGATGCTGTGCTCCGAGCCGTTCTCGGTGGCCTACGGCCTCGACATGCTCGACGACGTGCTCGTCATCGACATCGGCGCCGGCACCGTCGACCTGTGCCGGATGCACGGCACCATGCCCGAGGACGCCGACCAGGTCACGATGACCACGGCCGGTGACTTCGTCGACGACAACCTCGAGCGCCTCATCAAGGAGCGCTACCCCGAGGCGCAGACGACGCGGCAGATGATCAAGTCGATGAAGGAGCGCTTCGGCGCGATCAACGAGAACATGGACCCGTGCCTGGTCACCATGCCGGTCAAGGGCAAGCCCACCGAGTTCGACATCAAGGACGAGATCAAGGAGGCCTGCCTCGCGATCGTGGCGCCGATCGTCGGTGGTCTGCAGGACCTGATCTCGAGCTTCGACCCGGAGTTCCAGGACAAGCTGAAGAACCGCGTGCTGCTCGCCGGCGGCGGTTCGCAGATCAAGGGCCTCGACACCGCGATCGAGCGCGAGATGCACGAGCGCCTGGGCAGCGGCAAGGTGATCCGCACCGAGGAGCCGATGTACGGCGGGTCGAACGGCGCGCTGAAGATCGCGAACGACATGCCCGACGAGTTCTGGGAGCAGCTGCGCTGAGTCGCTGATCCAACTTCGAGTCGCGCGCGGGGGCGCCGGTCCGGTGACGGGTCGGCGCCCCCGTGTGCGTTCGGGGGGGGCGATGGGGTCTCGTTGGGGGGATCACAGAGCGGCGCCCTTCGGGCGCCTACACAGAGGCGCGCCCTTCGGGCGCTTCGCACAGAGGACACAGAGGGCGGCCTTCGGCCGCCGGGGAGGCGCGCGCTGAGCGCGCGCCGGCGATCGCAACGGCGCTGCGAATCGCAACGACGCTGCGATTCGTTCCGCTCCTCCTCCGCGGAGCCCGAAGGGCTTCGCTCTTCGTGGAGCGCGAAGCGCTCCACCTCTGTGTCCTCTGTGCTGAAGGCCGCGAAGCGGCCGCCTCTGTGTAGGCGCGCGAAGCGCGCCCTCTGTGCTCCCCCCAACGAGACCCCATCCCCATCCCCATCCCCATCCCATCCCACCCCTCAAGCCCCGTCTCCCTCGTCCGACACCTCAGGGCGTGGACCCCCTCCGCCACGTCGGGCGCACCTCCAGCGAGCTGCCGCACACGGCCGACCCCTCGGCCCAGTCCTCCCCGCGACCCACCGCTGGTCCCGTCGCGGGTGTAGAGACCCGCGTCCGCGTGCTCGCGGACCTGGGCCAGGGCACCTACGCGGTGCGCTACGCCGACCGACAGGCGGCGGTCCTGGTGCGCTCGAGCACGCCCCTGCCCACCGACCGACCCGTCGACCTGCGCGTCGTCTCGCCCGAGCGGCCCCCGGTGCTCGTCGCGGTCCCCGACTCGGCCGTCGACCGCGGCGCCTCCGAGGCTGCCCGCGCCGCCGCCCGCACGGCCGGCGTGCCCTTCGAGGCCCTCGTCGGCGGCTCCCGTCCGTCCAGCGGCGCTCCCGCGCCGGTCGGTCCCCTCGCCCAGGTGCCCACCGCGCCGCAACAGGTCGCGCGCGCGCTGCTCGCGCCCGGCTCGCCCGTCGCCGCGGACACCATCCGGACGGCCGCCGGCCAGCCCGCCCTCGTCCTCGCCGGCGCGCGGCTGGCCGTGCACGTGGACGGCGCGCCCGCCCCGCCCGGCGGCGTGTACGCCGTCGCGCGCGCGGCCCGTCCCGCACAGGTGGAGCCGCTGACGCCCGCGCCGCCCACCGCGCCGGCGCCGCCCGCGTGGCTGGGCCCGTTGCTGCACGCGCTCGAGGCCAGCGATGGACGCGCGCCGAACGTCGGCGAAGCCCTCGCCCGTCTCGCCCGGTCCCTGCGCGAACGCGCCGCCGCGTCGCCCGGTGCGCGACCGGCCGCCGAACGCGAGGCGCGCGAACGCCTCGGCGCCGAGCTGCGTCCGCCGACGGACGGTCGCGAGCTCGCCGAACGGATCGCTCGCGGCGGCACGCGCTTCGAGCACCTGGCGCGCTCGGCGCAGGGCGACGCGGCGCGCGCGCTCGGTGACGACCTGCGCGGCGTCCTCGGTCGCCTCGTCGCGGGCGAGGTCCCCGGAGCGGTGCGCGAGTCGGCGCAGCGCGCGCTCGAGAGCCTCACGACGAACGCGCTGCTCGTCGCGGCGCGCGCCGAGTCGGGCGAGATGCCGTGGTCTCCGCTCCCGCTCGCCGACGGCGACGGAGCGACGACCGCGTGGATCCGCTGGCGCGGTGGTGACGGCGCACGTGCCGAACGCACGGCGTCGGGCCTGTTGCGCGCCGAGATCGCTGTCGAGTTCAGCGCGACGGGCCCCGTTCGCGTCGATGCGGTCGTCGCCGCCGATCGCGTCGCCGTGCGGGTGACCGTGTCGAACGACGACGTGCTCGAACGCGTGCGCGCCGCGGGCGATCGGCTCGCGGCCGAGCTCTCCATCGACGGTCGACACGTGCTGTTCGGTGCGTCGGTCGACGAGCCCGCGAACCTGCGCGTGGACGCGGATCGACCGCCCGCGATGCGCCACGAGCACGACGCGCGTTCGAGCACACACGCCGGACCCGACTACCGGGGCACGGAAGGACACTGGGTGGACGCCGTTGGCTGAGCGCGACGACACGACACCGCCGTCCGTTCCGCAGGCCCAGCCGCCGCGTCGCGCGGTGGCCCTGCGCTACGACACCGAGAAGGACCCGGCGCCGCGCGTGGTCGCGTCGGGCGACGCGCTGACCGCCGAACGCATCGTCGCGCTCGCCGAGGAGCACGGCGTTCCGACGGTCGAGGATCCCGATCTCGCGGCGCTGCTCGCGGCGTGCGATCTGGGCGAGGTCGTGCCCGAGGAGCTCTACGAGGTGATCGCCAAGGTGCTCGTGTTCCTCTACGACGTGAACGGCGATCTCGCGCGCGAGCGCTCGTGACCGGCCTCGGCGCCGCTACCGTGGCGCCATGGCCTTCGTCGAATCGACCCGTCCCAAGCTCGCGCTCACCGTCGGCGATCCCGCCGGCATCGGACCCGAGATCGTCGCCGCGGCGCTCGACGATCCGCGCAGCACGGCCGACCAGGACCTGGTCGTGATCGGTCCCGAACACGCGCGCCCCGAGCACGTGCCACTGTGGGACGGCAAGGACGGACTGCAGCTCGCGACGCTGAGTGGCGCGATGTGGCTGACGACGCCGTGCGAAGCGTTCGAGGTCGGTCGCGTGAGCGCGGCCGGCGGTGCGGCGGCCCTCGCGGCGTTGCGTCGAGCTGCGGACCTGTGCCTCGGGACGTCGTCGAACCTGCCTGCGCTCGATGGCATGGTCAACGCACCGGTCAGCAAGGAGGCGCTGCACCTGGCGGGGGAGGAGGTCGAGGGACAGACCGAGTTGCTCGGTCGCTGGGCGAAGGCCGAACGCATGCAGATGCTCGCGATCGCGAAGAAGCTGCGCGTGCTCTTGCTGACGCGACACATGCCGCTGAAGCATGCGCTCGAGCTCATCACGACCGACCGCGTCGTCGAACACCTCGCGCTCCTGAAGGAAGGCCTCGAGGAACTCGGCTTCGACGCGCCGAAGCTCGCGCTCGCCGGCCTCAATCCGCACGCGGGCGAGAACGGCCTGTTGGGATCGGAGGACGGCGAGGTGCTCGTTCCGGCCGCCGCGCGGGCGAACGAACTGGGCATCGACGTGACCGGGCCGTTGTCACCGGACTCGATCTTCGTGCGCGCGAGCCGCGGTGAGTTCGACGGCGTGCTCGCGCTGTACCACGACCAGGCGTTCATCCCGACCAAGTTGCACGCGCCCGACGGCGGTATGACCGTGCTCGTCGGCCTTCCGTTCTTGCGCGTGAGTCCGGCGCACGGCACCGCGATGGACGTGGCCGGCCAGGGCGTCGCGCGCGCCGACAACCTGATCGAAGCGATCGTGCAGGCCGGCGAGTGGGCGAGCCTGCGCCGTGCGCGGGCGATGCGGGTGCGGACGGTCTGACGATCGAGCGCGCGGGGCGTTCGACGCGCTCAGGACGTCCCGCGCAACGCCCGAGCCGTCGCCAGCCCCGCGACGGCCGACATGGCGAGCGTCGTGAACCACGCCTCTCCGGCGGCGACGGCGCACGCCGCTTGCAGGGCGAACAGCGCGAGCCACACGCGCGCGGGGCTCGCGTTCCCGGCTCGATGCGCGAGCGCGAAGGCGGCGAACAGTGCGGTGAGCGGCAGGCTGACGAGCGCGTCGCGCGGCGCGTCGAACCGGGCGAAGGGCGCGAACGACCACAGGCGGTCGGCGGTGGGCGCGATCGCGACGAGGCCGCTCGCCGCGGGCTCGGACAGCGGCAGGAGCAGCGCGGGCGGCACGGCGACGGCGGCGGCGCACCAGG
>Ga0180435_10001272_pt1 | contig 26503 bp, 28 predicted proteins | sample SS_ome_3_FD_132467 | JGI IMG/M metagenome (GOLD analysis project Ga0180435, IMG submission 132467) | Hypersaline lake sediment archaeal communities from the Salton Sea, California, USA - SS_3_S_1 metaG | ecosystem: Environmental > Aquatic > Non-marine Saline and Alkaline > Hypersaline >... | reverse complement strand
GGGTTCCGGTCTAGCGCAGGCGAACGGGAGGTCAATTCACGGGGTCGGTAGCCTGGCGGCAACGACTTTGGGAAGGCGTGTAATGAACATCGCGAGAGCTTCGGCAATCATCACCGGCGGGGCATCAGGTCTGGGAGCGGCGACGGCACGTCGTTTGGCCGAGGCGGACGTTCGCGTGGTCCTACTCGATCTCCAGGACGCTCTCGGTACTGCCGTCGCCGATCAGGTCGGCGGCACATACGTGCACGCCGATGTCACCGATGAAGAGCAGGTACAGACCGCCATCGCCACCGCCGGTGACGCCGGTCCGTTGCGGATTCTGGTCAACTGTGCCGGAGTTGCCCCTCCGGCGCGCACGTTGCACCGGAACGGAGACCCGCATCCGCTGTCGCTCTTCGAAAAGGTGATCGCAGTCAACCTCGTCGGTTCATTCAACTGCATCCGATTGGCTGCGGCCGCAATGGCGCCAACCGAACCGCTCGAGGGTGGCGAACGTGGTGTGATCATCAACACGGCATCGATTGCTGCGTTCGACGGACAGGTCGGGCAAGCCGCATACTCGGCTTCGAAGGGCGGCATCGTCGCAATGACGCTGCCTATTGCCCGTGATCTGTCTGCGATCGGCGTTCGGGTCAATACGATCGCGCCCGGGATCATGGACACCCCGCTGCTGGCGGGATTGCCCGAGCCGGCCCGAGAATCGCTGGGTCAGCAGGTGCTCTATCCGAAGCGGCTCGGGACAACTGAGGAATACGCCGAAACTGCGCATTTTCTCATCACCCACTCCTACATGAACGGCGCGACGGTGCGTATGGACGGTGGTATCAGGATGGCACCCAAGTAGACCGCCGCGACTACCAAGACCGATTGTCGAGTATCGGGTCGTCCGACATCCTCTAGAGTTCCGCCGATGTTGCCCAAGATGCTCAACCCGCGGCGCTACCTGCCGACTGGAGATACATGAAGCCGGTCATTGCCGTTTCGGCTCAGCATGCGGTCTCCACGACCAAGCACTACGGGGATCAGCAGGTCACCAGTCTGTACGACCTGTATGTCACTGCAATCCAGCAGGCGGGTGGTCTCCCGGTTGTGCTGGCGCACGGTGAACCGGGCGATGTGGCGCGCTTGCTCGAGCGGTTCGACGCTGTGGTGTTGCCGGGGGGTGGCGACATCGATCCCCTCTCCTACGGGGATGCTCCGCAGACCGACACTCTGTACGGCATGCGGCCGGAATCCGACCTGTTCGAGGTTGCTCTGGTCCGGGAGGCCGCCAAGCGCAAGATGCCCATCCTCGGCATCTGCCGCGGCCTGCAAGTTATCAACGTTGCTTTTGGGGGCACGCTCCATCAGGACCTGCCCGAGCATCCGCAGGATCTGGCCGGTCGGGCATTTGCGCCTCATTACCGGACCGCGGTCGCCCCGGGCTCCCGTCTCCACCGCGTTGTGGGTCGCGCTGAGATCGTTGTCAACTCGCTGCACCATCAGGGCGTGAAAGACGTCGGCGAGGGGCTGCGGGTCGTGGCGACTGCAAAGGACGGTGTTGTCGAGTCGATTGAGGCCGAGAGCCCGGCGTGGGAGATGCTGGCCGTGCAGTGGCATCCCGAGTGCCTCCAGAAGGATCACGCCACCGCCCTGTTCGATTGGTTGGTCGCTTCCGCTGCAATGCGGGCGACCCAGCTCGACTTGCACTCCCTGACTGAGTCTGTTCGGGTCATCCCGGTCAAGCGCAAGACCGCGGTAGCTTCGTAGATCGAGCCACATCCGATTCAGAACGCTAACTTTGCTCCTATGAGCACTCTTCTGATCAAGCATGCGCAAGTACTGGCGACGATGGATGGAGAGCGGCGGGAGATCCCGGATGGGGCCATGCTCGTCGAAGGGGGCTTCATCACCCGGGTTGGTCCGAGTGAGGATCTCCCCGACACCGCCGACGAAGTGCTCGACCTCTCGGGGCATCTGGTCCTACCCGGGTTCATCAACACCCACCACCACTTCTACCAGACGCTGACCCGCGCCGTTCCCGGCGCCCAGGATGCGGGCCTCTTCGATTGGTTGCGTACGCTCTATCCGATCTGGGCGCGGATGACGGCCGAGCACATCAGCGTGTCGACTCAGTTGGCCCTGGCCGAGTTGGCGCTTTCGGGATGTACGACCGCGTTCGATCACCTCTACCTATTTCCGAACGACTCGCGCCTCGACGACGAAATCGAGGCTGCTCGGGAATTCGGCCTGCGCCTCCACGCTTCCCGAGGTTCGATGTCTCTCGGGGAAAGCGACGGGGGCCTGCCGCCCGACTCGGTCGTTGAGACCGACTCGGCGATCCTTGCCGACACGCAGCGGTTGATCGAGACCTATCACGACGGGGAGCCCGGCTCGATGACGCAGGTTGTTGTTGCGCCCTGTTCGCCGTTCAGCGTGACCACCGAAATCATGCGTGACTCGGCGGCCCTAGCTCGCCATTTCGGCGTCACGATGCACACGCACCTCGCGGAAACCATGGACGAGGAAGAATTTTGCATCTCCACTTACGGACGCCGCCCGATCGAGCTGATGGAAGATCTCGATTGGATGGGCGACGATGTCTGGTTTGCCCACAGCGTCTTCATCAACGACGCCGAGATTCAACGGATGGCAACGGCCAGGACGGGCGTGGCTCACTGCCCGTCGTCGAACATGCGCCTAGCGTCGGGGATCGCCCCGGTGCGGAAATACCTCCAGGCCGGCGTTCCCACCGGCCTGGGAGTCGATGGCTCGGCCAGCAATGATGGGAGCCACCTACTGGGCGAGGCACGGTTGGCGATGCTGCTTGCCCGCCTCGACGCCGCCCCCAATCAGAGCGGGGGGGAGTTGCTCACCGCCCGCACTGCGATCGAGTTGGCCACCCGTGGTGGCGCCGCAGTGCTGCGCCGTCCCGACCTCGGTTCGCTGGAGCCCGGCAAGGCGGCCGACTTCATCGCCATCGACCTGAGTCGGCTCGAATATGCCGGAGCACTCCATGATCCGGTTGCAGCAGCGATGCTGGTCGCCCCGGTCAACGTTGATTTCAACTACGTCGGTGGCCGCCCGGTCGTCGTGAACGGCGAACTCGCCACAGTGGAGCTCGAGCCGTTGATCGAGCGGCACAATCGATTGGCCGCGACGCTGCTTGGCAGCTGAGCGACTCATGCCCACGGTTTACAATCAGTAAAGAGGAGGTGCCGAGTGGAGATCACCCGCCCTACAAGTCTCAGTGAAGCCCTCGACGCACGAGCGCAGGATCCCGGTGCCGACTTGCTCGCCGGTGGCACAGATCTGATGGTCGAGGTCAATTTCGGTCACGCCAAGCCCGAGCACATCATCGCTCTGCGGCGCATCGAGGAGATAGCGGAAGTCGAGGCCCGGCGCATCGGCGCCGGCGTCACTTGGGCCCGTCTTGAGCAGAGCGAGCACCGGGCTCTTGCCCAACTCTCCCGGACCGTCGGCTCGCCCCAGATCAGGGCGGCGGGCACCATTGGAGGCAACATCGGCACATCGAGTCCCGCCGGAGACGGTCTTCCCTGGTTGGCTGCGGTCGATGCAGAGATAGAGGTTGCTTCGCAAGAGCGGGGGACCCGCCGGCTTTCTTGGGAAGAGTTCTTCACCGGTGTAAAGCGAAACGCGCTCGAGCCGGACGAAGTGATCGTGGCCGCAGTGCTGCCGGAGCATGTTCCCACCAACCAGCACTTCGCCAAGATCGGCCAACGCAGTGCGATGGTCATCTCGACGGTCTCGGCCGTGGTGATCCGCGACGACGATGGTTCGGTCCGTGTTGCCCTCGGCTCGGTAGCTCCCACGCCCATCCGGGTTCGCGCTGCCGAGCAGCTGATCGATGAGAACCGGGAGCCCACTGCGGAAGTGCTAGAGGAGTTCGCGCGGACTGTGTCCGCAGAGGTAACTCCCATTACCGACCATCGCTCCACCGAGTCATATCGGCGGCATGCCGCTGGTGTTCTGGCGCGAAGGCTTCTCGAAAGGTGTCTTGCATCATGATTGTGAGCTTCACTGTGAACGGAGAAGACCGCATCGCCAACGTCTCCGGCCCGGAGAGCCTGCTCACCGTGCTGCGCGAAGAGCTGGGTCTGCCCGGATCCAAAAACGCATGCGAGCAAGGGGAATGCGGATCGTGCGCCGTAATTCTCGACGGCGTCGTCGTCACATCCTGTCTGGTGATGGCCGCCGACTGCGAGGGCTCAGAGATCACGACCGTTGAAGGCATCGGTCGCGATCGTGAGCTCCATGCCGTGCAGCAGGCACTGCTCGATCACGGAGCGGTGCAATGCGGCTTCTGCACACCCGGCTTCGTTGTCACTGCTGCCCATTTGTTTGAAGAGAACCCACACCCGACGTCCGACGAGATCAAGGAAGCGCTCTCCGGCAACATCTGCCGCTGTACCGGGTACGGCGCAATCGCCAGAGCGCTCGAGGAACTAGCGGAGGGGACAGCATGACGACTTCTCCTATCACCAGGCAGAGGGTGCGCGGCGGCGTTGGTGAGTCTCCGCTTCGTATCGACGGTATCCCCAAGGTCACCGGCAACTTCGCCTACGCGTCGGACCTCCACGCCGATGGGATGTTGTGGGCCGCCACGCTCCGTAGTCCCCATGCTCGAGCCCGTATCACCAAGCTGGACACCGCCCCCGCGTATGCGGTTGGTGGTGTCGTATTGGTTCTTACCCAGGAAGACGTCCCCGGCCGTCAGGGTTTCGGCATGCACGTACCGGACCAGCCGGTTTTCGCCGACGGCGAATGCAACTACTGGGGAGAGCCCATTGCAGTAGTGGTTGCCTCCGATCTCCCCACGGCGAAGCGGGGTGTTGCCGCCATCGATATCGAGTTCGCGCCTCTGGAACCGCTCACCGACATGGAGGAAGCCGACGCTCGTGATTCGCAGACGAGACGGATGAAGATCCGCCGCGGCGACCGCGACGCAACGGGCACAGTCGCTATCGAGGGTTATTACGAGGTCGGGCAGCAGGACCAGGCACCGCTCGGTAACGAGGCCGGCCTCGCTATTCCCGATGGGGACGGCGGTGTGGACCTGTACGCGGTTTCGCAGTGGGTGCACAGCGATCACTGGCAGATCTACCCATGCCTCGATATCGAGCCCGAGCAAGTTCGCTGTCATCCGGTGGGAATGGGAGGGGCCTTTGGTGCGCGCGAAGACGTGAGCATGCACATTCACCTGTGTATGGCCGCGTTGCGCACGGGTCGCCCGATCAAGATGATGTTCGACCGATCGGAGTCTTTCGTCGGCCACGTCCATCGGCATCCGGCCCGCATGTGGTACCGGCACGAAGCCGACGGCGACGGCAAGCTGGTCAAGGTCGAGGCTCGTTTGATCCTCGACGGCGGCGCTTACGAGTCATCGTCGAATGCGGTTATTGCCAACGCCGCCTACTTCGCCGTCGGCCCGTACCGTTGTGACAACGTCTTCGTTGACGCGGTTGCCGTCAAGACCAACAACCCGCCGGCCGGTGCTATGCGCGGCTTTGGTGGTGTGCAGACTGCATACGCGCATGAGGCACAAATGGACAAGTTGGCAGCCGAGCTGGACCTCGGCCCGCTGGAGATCAGGCGGCGCAACGCCCTGGGGCGGGGCGATGCCCTGAACACCTCGGGTCAACTGATCGAGGGTTCACTGCCCACGGCAGAGCTCATCGACGAGCTGGCAGCCATGCCGGTAGCCGAGCCCCTCGACTCCGACGACGTCCGGCATCTGCCGGGCGGTACCGGCTTGACCACAGACCGCCGGCATATCCGACGTGGCGTGGGCTATGGGGTAACCCTCAAGAACCTTGCGTTCTCGGAAGCCTTCGATGACTACAGCGACGTTCGTTTTGTTCTGAGCCCGATCGGGGTGGAGGTGTACACGGCCGCCGCCGAGGTCGGCCAGGGCATGGTGACCATCATCCAGCAACTCGTCCGCGAGGTGCTCCAGATCGAGCAGGTCGCAGTGGTGTGGACCGATACAGGCAGCATCGGGTCGGCAGGTTCCACCTCTGCTTCGCGGCAAACACAGATGACCGGCGGGGCGACTTACCAGTGTGCTTTGGAACTCCGCAAGCGCCTCCTGGAGGAATACGGTGGTGACGATCTCTCCGGCGAAGGCGTCTGGAAGGATGGCCGGCTGATCGTGACTCTCGACGAGGTGTGTGAGCTGGGGCCGAGAGAGCACGAGATACGCTATCGCCATCCGGAGACGTTTGCCACCGATGAGAACGGGCAGGGCAACGCCCATCCGGCCTGGGCTGTTGCTGCGCATCGAGCGGTCGTCGATGTCGATCCTGAGCTCGGGCTGGTGCGGGTCGTGCAGGTCGATGCAGTCCACGACGTCGGCAAGCTGCTCAACCCGGTCGCGGCGCTCGGCCAAATCGAAGGCGGAACCCTGCAAGGCGTGGGCCTGGCCACCCTGGAGGAACTTGTTCTGGACAAGGGTGTCATCAAGAACGCCAACTTCACCGATTACTTGCTTCCAACCTTCCTCGATGCACCTCACGTCGAGGTGAAATGGGTCGAAGAGCCGGAGCGATGGGGGCCGCTGGGGGCCAAGGGGATCGGAGAGCCACCGACGATATCGGCCGGTCCGGCAGTTGCCGCCGCAATCAGAGATGCGGTTGGCCGTGATCTGATCCGCGTCCCCATCCTGCCCCAGCACATCGTCGGGGTGTAACGAAGCTAGCCGCCCTGCGCACGGGGTAGCAGGCGATTTCCGGAGTCGCGACGCTCGGGAGGCGGAGCCGGGAACGGCTCCGCTGCCGTCGTGGGTTTACTCGAGATTGGTGACGCGGCTCGGCTCGTGAGCGGTCAGCGGCACCGTCACGGCCAGCCGTGCCCGATGGGCGAAGTCAAAATCAGGGTCGAGCAGCCACATGAAGGCAAGGCCGCTGAGGGTGGCGAGAACGATCTCGGCATGCGCCTCGCTCTCGGCGTCGGTTAGTTCGGGGTTCTCCCTGCCGATTGCGGCCGCGAAGCGACCGACCCGGCGATGGTGATGGCGCTTCATGCTGTCGCCCAGGGATCCGTTGGTGGCGCCGGAGATTGCAATTCGCAAGTACACGCGAGCGACGTCCGGTTGGCCGGTGACAAACGAGACATAGGCCTCGACTAGTTCGTGCAACGTGTCGGGTGCGTCGCCGGCGGGGTTCGGATCGACGGCGCGGATGGCGTCCTTGACCACCCGCAGTACGGCGTCCTCCTTGGTAGGAAAGAGGTTGTAGAAGCTGCCGGCGCGCACACCGGCACGGTCGCAGATGGCCTTCAGTGTGGTGCCATCCAGACCGGACTCAGCGAGGAGTTCCCGCGTCGCATCGATGATGCGGGCCTCAGTCCGGATGCCTGCTTTGTATCGAGCCAACGTTGGTTCCTTTCTCGAAGCAACGATAGCCGGATTGCGACAAACTTGGAGCATTCACTCAAAATAGAGTGTATAGTCAAATTCGAATGCAGCGTTTCTTCATCCGCGAGCAACGGGGTCTGTCATGAGCCACTACAAGACGAACCTTCGAGACATCAAGTTCAATCTCTTCGAGGCGTACAACACTCAGCAATACATGGGTGAAGACCCTTTCGTCGACATGGACGAGGAGACCGCTCGTCACATGCTCGACGAGATCGGGCGGTTTGCCGTTGACGAGTTTGCGGCCAGTTTCGAGGACGCCGACCGCAATCCGCCGGTCCTGGAGAACGGCGAGATCAGGTTGCCGCAGAGTCTCAAAGACTCGCTGCACGCCTACTACGAGGCGGGTTGGGACAACCTGTTCCGTCCTTCGGAACTCGATGGTGTCGCCGCCCCCTCGTCACTGCGTTGGGCGGTACAGGAGATTCTGGTCGGGGCGAATCCGACCGCCTTTCTCTTCATCGGCACGTTGATGGCCGTCGTCCTCAACGAGGTCGGCACTCCCGAGCAGGTCGAACGATTCGTCAAACCGGCGCTGGAAAACGGCTGGGGCGGCACCATGGTGCTCACCGAGCCCGATGCCGGGTCCGACGTCGGTGCCGGCACCACGAAGGCAATCCCGGTTGACGAAGATGCCGGCATTTATCACCTCGAGGGAGTGAAGCGCTTCATCACGTCCGGGGACCACGATGCCTTTGCGAACATCATTCACCTCGTGCTGGCCCGCCCGGTGGGTGCCGGGCCGGGCACCAAGGGTCTATCGATGTTCATCGTCCCTAAGTTCCTGGTGAACGAGGATGGCTCGCTTGGGGAGCGCAACGGTGTGGTTGCTACCAACCTCGAAAAGAAGATGGGTATCAAGGCGTCCACAACCTGCGAGCTCACGTTCGGCGTGGACGAGCCTTGTGTCGGTCATCTCGTTGGTAACGCCCACGACGGGATTCGCCAGATGTTCCGAGTCATCGAACGGGCCCGCATGCTGATCGGGACCAAGGCAACTGCGACTCTGTCAACCGGCTACCTGAACTCGCTCGAGTACGCCAAGGAACGTGTCCAGGGCCCCGACCTCACACAGATGATGGATAAGACCGCACCGCGGGTCGCGATCATTCGTCATCCCGATGTGAGGCGAATGCTGATGCTGCAGAAATCACACGTCGAGGGTTTGCGGGCACTTCTGTACTACACCGCCTGGGTGCAAGACCAGAAGGAGCGATTCCCCGATGATGACCTGTGGGCCAAGCGTGACGACCTCTTGCTGCCGATGGTCAAGGGATATTCATCGGAGAAGGCATACGAGCTGCTGTCGGTTTCGCTCCAGGTCTACGGCGGCTCCGGCTTCACTACCGACTACCCCATCGAGCAGTACATACGGGATACCAAGATCGATACCCTCTACGAGGGGACAACTGCGATCCAGGCGCTCGATCTGTTCTTCCGCAAGATTGCCCGCGATCAGGGCCAGGCGCTGATGTCTCTTGCCGGAGAGATGCTGGAGACCGTCAAGGGTGGTTCGGAAGAGCTGGCCGTGGAGCGAGAGTTGCTGGGCAAGGCCCTCGAGGCTACCCAGGAGCATGTGGGGGTAATGGTGGGCCACTTGATGGGTGCCCAACAGGATCCCGACAGTCTCTACAAGCTCGCTCTCCACGCCAACGCTTTGCTCGAGAGTGCTTCCGAGGTAACCATCGGTTGGTTGCTGTTGAAGCATGCCGAAGTGGCGCTTGCCGCCCTGCCCGAAGCCGATGCTCGGGACAAGGCGTTCTACGAAGGCAAGATCGCATCGGCCCGGTTTTTCGCCCAGCATGCCTTGCCCAAGACGAAGACCCGCCAGCTCGAAGCAGTGCGGGAAGACGGCGGGTTGATGGAGATGGCCGACGAAGCGTTCTAGGCAGCACCTCCTCGGGCGTCGCCCGTTCGAGCGGCGCCCGCTGCAATTGTCTACGGGATCTCCGGGGTAGCTTCGCCGCGGAAGTAGGCCCACTCTTCGACCTCGGAACCGTCGGCGAAGACGCATACGCCGAACTGGCCGCCGTCGTCGCTGGTGCGGATATCAACGCTGCCGCCTTGCTCCTCACAGAATACGGAGGCCGGATTGGCCAAGCCCGCTGTGGTAGTCGTTGCCTCTTCGCTTCCGGAGCACGACGCAAGCGCAGTAGCCAGGACCAGAGTGATTATTGCCTTTCTCATGTCTTCTCCTCGCTTCTTCACGCGTTTGACGATCTGTCCCCTCACCGGGGTTCCCCTATTCTCGGACGCATCGAACTCAATGACTTTGCCAAGGGTGCGGTTTCGTCGCTACTGACGAATCAGGTGAATGAGAAGACCGGTCTGGCCTACAAGGTTGCCGGTGGTTTCGCCGCCCTGGGTCTGGTCGGCATGATGATGCTCGACGGGATCTGGAGTGGGCTGTCCTTTGCGCTCCTCATGATCGCCCTTGGCGCACTTGCCTTCGTGTTTCTGTCGAAGCGGTTGGCGCTGCGCCTCGTCGCTCGCATCGCACCGCCGTCCGAGCTGGCGGAGATTGGCGAGCATCTCGATGTTGCGGTTGCAGAGGCGGACCTGCCCACAGGGCCGATGGCGTTTATTCGCTTGGTGTGGCGGCTACGCAAGGGCATCGGCCCCGAGGTGGAGCGCCTGGGTGAAGTCGTTGCGCGACTCGAGGAACGGCTGGATCCCGGACTAGATGCTGATTAGCGGCCCGAAGATCGAAACCAGCCCGACACTGACGACACCCACCGACGCGGCCGCAGCAATGCCAACAACAAACGGCTTCAGTCCGAGCCCTCTTAGCTGCGCCAGCGAGGTTCCGAGCCCGACCGCCGCCATCGCCGTTGCCAGGGTGTACTCGGCAACGGTGCGAACCCAGTGGGTCAGATCGGACCAGGCGGTGGTCTCCCAGATTCCGAAGGCAGCACCGCCCCCGTCGACGGCTGCGTCACCGATCGACCGGACTGCGGCCATGACGATGAACCCGATGATGAAGACCGGGAACATGTCGCGGATCCTGGTTCCGGTGCCGGTTTCTTCTCCATTCCTCGCCATGCTTGTTGCATAGAGATATGTGATGCCCGGGATGACGATAACCATCATCACGTTGCGAACCAGCTTGGCGACAACGGCGACGTCGGCAACGCTTGGTGTAGCCGCGACGTTGAACGACTGATCGTAGATGAGGCCCGCCCCTGCCACCTGCGCAGTTTCGTGAATCGATGTGCCGAGGAATAGTCCGGTATTGGCGATGTCCCCGGCAAAGATCAGATTGCCGAGGAAGGGATAGAGCAGCATGGCCGCGATGCCAAAGATCGTGATATTGGCCACGGCATAGGCCACCTCCTCCTCCTTGGCCCGCAATCCGGGGGCAGCCGCAACAATCGCAGTTGCACCGCAGATGCCGGTGCCGATCGCAATGAGCGCACCGAGCCGATCTGACAGGCCGAGGCGGCGGGTGGCCGCAATGGCAACGATGAGCCCCGTCGCCACTGCGCCGACTACCACCGGGATACCAAAGCCACCGATCTCCAGTACATCGCCGAGGCTGAGTCGGATGCCCAGCAGGATGATGCCCAGGCGGAGCAGCTTCTTCAGCGAGAACTGGAGCCCGGGGGAGAAGCGGTCGCCCAGCCCGACCGTGTTGCGAATGAGCATGCCGAGCACGATGGCAACCAGAATGAACGAAATGAGACCGTCGAACCCAAGCGCGGCATTGACCAACTCGGCGAGCACAGCTGAAGCTGCGACCACGATTAGGGCGAGTAGAACCCCCGGGATCAGACTCGGGATCTGATCGCGCGTGGTTCCCAGCAGCAGGCTCTCGAGAAACCCGGCTTTCCGGTCGCTGGTTGTCCTAGCCATGAGTTCTCCCTTGGAAGGGGTTCCATTCTTGCAGGCGATGTGGTGCGGGATCCAATTGGGAGAGTAGTGCTACGGCCGTTGGGCCAGGGCGGCTTCAGCGGCCCGGCGTAGGTCGTCGGGTCGGAAAGGCATCTTGACCACGGCGTCGACCCCGGCTTCCTCGATGGCCTGGATCGACTTTTCGCGAGTGTCGGTGGTGATGGCGACGATCGCCGGTCGCTTGGCGCGGGCGAGCAGCCGAGCGACGATGCCGAGCCCGATGGCAAACGGTTGATACATGCCGATCACGACGAGGTCGGCCTCCTTGAAGCCTCCCAAGCGCTGCGGGCTGTGGGGGAGTCGCTGGTTCTCGAATATTGCCCCATAATCACGGAAGCACGTCTCAATGAGACGTCGCAGCACTGCAGAGTCTTCGATTATCAGCACACGCATCTGATGTTCCATCCGTGGAAACCAACACCTTCGTGGTGTAGATAGTTCCCACAAACAAGCACACTCCGTTGCATCTTTGCAACGGAATATACGCATTATGCCCGGAAAGAGGCCATGTTGCACATTTGTGCAGACCATTAATGACCAGGCAAAAAGTGGCTTGACGGCGGCAAAGCCGGTCCGGCTGAGCCGCAGCTGGCTGTCGTCGCTTATTCTTCTATGCATGAACAACTACGACTTTGTCCTCAGTCTCCGCGCCATTCGTGGCTACGGAGAGCAGCCGATATCTTCTGAGCATATGGCGGCCATCCTGGAGGCCGCCCGCTGGACCGGATCGTCGAAGAACAAGCAGAACTGGGCCTTTGTAGTTGTGACCGAACGGGAGCAGCTTGAACGCGTTGCTGCCTGTGGTCGATTCACCGATCCGGTGCGCAACTCAGCAGCGACAATCGTGATCGTGGAGGAACCGGGGGGCAACGAATTCGATTCGGGACGCGTTGCGCAGAACATCATGCTCGCGGCCAAGGCCGTGGGCGTTGCTTCGTGCCCCATCACGCTTCACCACCGGGAGAGAGCCGGTGCTGTTGTCGATCTCGGCGAAGGCCGTACTTGCCACTATGCCGTCGCCCTGGGCTACCCGCTGCCCGGGGCGGAGCCCGCCGTTCTCGGTGGGCGGAAACCACTTGCCGAGCTGGTGCACTGGCAGAGCTACGGGAGTAACCGCTAAGCCGCAACCGCGACAATCCGATTTCCCGTCGGTCAACCGTTCCCAGCCCTTACCTCGAGTCTTTCTCTGCCGACAGTGACCCAGGCCGAAGGATCGGCTGCATCGCCAATGGAATGGCTTGGATTGACGACCGGAGTCGGAATTGAGCCGTTCCCAGGATCGGACAGAGAAGCCAACAGAGCGACGGAAGCGAGAAGCCCGTCGCGAAGGTCGTGTTGCGAAGTCCCAAGAAGTCGGCGTTGCCCTCTCGATGGTCATGCTGGTACTGGCTTTGCGCTTCCTGGCCCCCGCAGCAGCAATGGAGATCGCCGATCGCGCCCGTGCCATCTTTGCTATCTCCGGACGAGCCACCATCAGTCCCGAGATCGGCTCGCATGTGATCGGGATGATCATGGTGGGCCTGGTACCGATTCTGCTTGCGGCGACCGTGTTCGGTCTCGCCGGGGGAGTAGGTCAGGTTGGATTGACCCTCGCTCCCAAGGCAGCCAAGCCGAAACTCTCCAACCTCTCTCTGAAGAAGGGCCTCAACAGATTCAAGCCTTCGGTGTTCATGTGGGAGTTGGTCAAGGCGGTGGGCAAGGTCGGGCTGCTCGTTGCCTTCATCTGGGGTCCGCTCATGGCCTGGATGGACCGCCTCGGTGAGCCACTTGGGATCGTGGACGCAATCGGTTTCACCGGTGACCAGGTTTGGCAGATCGTGCTTCGGGCCGCAGGCCTGGCCGTTGTCATCGCAGGCTCCGACTATGCCGTGAATCGCATCAGGCACAACAAAGAGATGAAGATGACCAAGCAGGAGATGCGGGAGGAATTCAAGAGCTCGGAGGGTGACCCGATGGTTCGCGCCGCTCGCCGGCAGCGTGCTCGGGAGATGAGCCGCAACCGCATGATCTTCGATGTTGCCATGGCCGATGTTGTCGTTACCAACCCGACTCGTCTCGCCATCGCCCTCAAGTACGACCCCGACGAGGTAGCGCCCCGGATCGTCGCCAAGGGAGCCAACAAGATCGCCGCCAAGATCCGTCGCGAGGCACGCCGCAACGGGGTGCCGCTCATCGAGAACAAGCCGTTGGCCCGTACGCTCTACCGCAAGGTCAAAGTCGGCGGCTTTGTGCCCGCCAATCTGTTCGAGGCCGTCGCCGCAGTGCTTGCGGTTGCTTACCGCCGTCGTCCCCGGAGGAGGGTCGCATGAGGCGCTCGTCGATAGTTGTCCCGCTTTCCCTCATCGGAGTGATCATGATGATGATCATTCCGATTTCGGCCACCGTCCTCGACACCATGCTGGCCGCAAACATCACGATCGCAGTGCTCGTTCTACTGGGTGTGATCCTCCTCTCCGACAGCCTCGACTTTTCCGTATTCCCGTCACTGCTGCTCGTGACAACGCTGGCGCGGCTCGCCCTCAACGTCTCCTCGACCCGGCTGATTCTCCTCGATGGCAACGCCGGCAAGGTCATCGACACCTTCGGCAATTTCGTTATCGGCAGCTCGGTCATCGTCGGTTTGGTTGTGTTCCTGATTCTCATCGTGATCCAGTTCGTTGTGATCACCAACGGTGCCACCAGGGTCGCCGAGGTTGCAGCCCGATTCACTTTGGACGCCATGCCCGGCAAGCAGATGGCAATCGACGCCGATCTTGGTGCCGGGCTCATCGACGAGGCGCAGGCGAAGGAGCAACGGAAGAGAATCGCTACCGAGGCAGATTTCTACGGAGCGATGGATGGCGCGGCCAAGTTCGTCAAGGGTGATGCCATTGCCAGCATCATCATCGTCGTCATCAATCTGTTCGGCGGCCTCGCCGTCGGAATGGGCGCCCTCGGCATGGATTTCTCCGAGGCAGTCAATACGTTCTCGCTGCTGTCGGTTGGTGACGGTCTCGTCAGCCAGATCCCGGCGCTGCTGATCTCCATATCGACCGGCCTGCTGGTGACCCGGGTTGGAGCCGAAGAAGATATCGGCGCCGAGATCGGAGCCCAGCTGCTCGGCAACGCTCGTGCTCTTCGCTTCGGTGGGCTAGCCGTCGCCGGCCTGGGGATGCTGCCCGGCCTACCCAAAATCCCGTTCCTCGCCCTGGCGGCTGTCCTATTCTTTGCCGGCAGCCGTCGTGCCGCCCTCGACGATCGCAATCGGGAGCAGCCGGAGGAGGCCCCCGAAGTCACGCTCGATCCGGACGATCCCGAAGCCCTCATGGGCGAAATGCGGGTTGAGCCGCTCGAACTCAGGCTGTCCTACGACATCCTCGACCTCATCGACCCGAGCAAGAACGGCGACCTGCTCGACCGGGTCAAGTCACTGCGCAGGCAGATTGCCATGGAACTCGGTGTTGTCATGCCCTTTGTGCGCACGCGCGACGACGTTTCGCTCCCGCCGGCTACATACAGCATTGCGCTGCGCGGTACCGAGGTGGGACGGGGCACGGCCCCGCAGGATCAGATCCTGGCCCTGCCGCTCGGCGACGGCGAAGAGTTACGCGGCATGGGCGGAACCGAAACCATCGAGCCCGTGTTCGGCCTCAAGGCTTTCTGGGTGCCTGAGTCGGCTCGTGCCTCGGCGGCGGCAACGGGAGCAACCGCCGTTGATCGATCCTCAGTCATCGTTACCCACATCGCTGAGATCGTTCGGGCCAATGCCGCCTCTCTGCTCAGCCGCCAGGATGTGCAGTCTCTCGTCGACGGGCTGCGCTACGAAGAGCCGATTCTCGCCAACGAGGTGTCGACGGAAGCTCTGCCTCTCGGGCTGCTGCACAACGTTCTTCGCAAGCTGCTCGAAGACAGAGTCTCCATTCGGGATCTGAGCCCCATTGTCGAGGCAGTCTCGAACCGTGCTGCCGAGACTCGCTCTGCGGAGCAGCTGGCCACCGCCGCTCGTGTTGCGGTCGGCAGGTCGATCGTTGCGCGCATTTCTCCGGAAGGTCAACTCATGGTGATGACGCTGGCGCCGACTCTGGAAGCCGCGATGCACGAGTCGCTGCGCGAAGTTGATGGCAGCACCTTCATCGTCATGGATCCCGGCAAGCTCGATGTTGTTCGCATCGACGTCGATCATCTCGCCGGTGAAGCGGCCCGTGCTCAGCGCCCCGTGGCGCTCATCGTAGGCCAGGCCCTGAGAGGCCCTCTCACCAAGACCCTGCGCGGCATGGGGCTCGATGTCCCCGTGCTCGCCTATCCCGAATTGCCCCCCGATATCGAACTCGAACCAATCGGAGTAATAGGAGCCGCCCTTGCCAATGCTTGATACCACTCCCAACCAGTTGACAGTAGAAGCCGAGACCGTTGAGCACGCACTGGCGGAGATCTCGATGGAGCTCGGCGAGAACGCAGAGATCATGCGCGCCCAGAAGGTGCATCGCGGCGGTGTTGGTGGCTTCTTTGCGAAAGAAATGGTCCAGCTGACCGCCCGCCGGCGCCGGCAGGACCCGGTGCCACTTCGCCGAGCTCCCGAGGATGCTGGCGGTATCGCCGACGTTCTGGAGCGATTGGCCCAGGATGCCGACGCCGAAGACTCAGATTTCCGCACCGTACTCAAGAGGGAACTCGCCACCGGGACAGAAGACATCCCCGCCGACGGCTTTGCGACCGCAGTCGGCTGGGAGGAGCCAGCCGAAGCTGTCGGTACGCCGACACGAGATGATGCCGGTCCAATGCTCGCCGGCTCTACCTCCGAGAAGGCCCATACCGATAGCGACGAAGAGATTCCGGACCCGGTAGCAGTCGGACCGGCCTTGCGCAGTAGTCCAGCGGGTGTGGGCGTCGATGCCGCCGGACCGGTTGTTCCCCTTCCGGCGACAGCCGAACCAGATTGTGAAGATGTCGCGATCGACGCTGCGATCCCGGCCGCGATCGACCAACCGTTTTCGATCGAGGCAATCAGCAATGCCGCCCGACCGAATCCCGGACCAGACGAGCCGGTCGTCTTGCCTGAGGCGCCCGACTCCTCCGGGATCGCCCTCTCCGACCAGCCGGCGGAGGTGCTCGATGCCCCTCCCGGGATGGGTGCGGTGGATTGGAGCACGACGGCTCTACTTCGTCTTGGACTTCCCGGTCCCATCATCAGCGCCGCTACCGGGCTCGACGAAAGTGATGACCTCGGCTGGATCGAGAGAATCGCTACGACGGTTGCTCCGCACTGCGGACCGCTTCCCACCGGAGACGTGATCGTCGTAGGTCCCCACGCCGAGCGCCTGGCCGAGCCGCTCGGGCTTCCTCTAGTCCGCGCCGGCGACATGGCTCCCTACGACGGTTCGTTCTGTGCGATGGTCGAGGACAGTGCCGAGGACCGGAAGTGGTTGGAATTTGTTCGGGGCGGCCGGGGTATCCACCTGGTCGTCGGTGATGATCCCTGGCAGGATCTACTCATCGATGAGCCGGTCGCGGTTTCGTGGGTAGGCGAGGGCGCAGTGGCGTCGGCGCTGTACCTGGCGTTCACTCTCGGGGCAACGCTCGGCTTTGGCACGGTTGACGGGTTTGTCTCCACCATGGTGCGGGCTCAACCGACCGATATCGCATTGGCAGTCCGCCGGATTGTGGGGCGGCAATGAACGGGAATCCGATCAATCGGTTGGCTGCGGTACTGGGCCTGGTGGCCGTGGGCCTGATCGCATACGGAGTCGTCACCGGTTCTCTGGATATGGTCGAGGGGGCCCAACGAGCCGGGCTGACCTTCTTTGCCGTAATCGTTGTCCGTGCGATTGGCAGGATGGGCCTGTCGGCGCTTGCCGGCTCCATGGAGCGAGCCTCGATTGCCGAACAGCCGCGGCGTCGCGCAACTGATCAGATCTAGCATCTCGACAGGCGAGGTGCCGGGACTCTTGTCACCCGACCACGGCGGTGCGGTGCGAGCGCTTGGTAGCCCCGGCTCCTCGATTCGCGGTCTGCACAGTCGCATTCGCTCTTTGCGGTGACAGGAGTCACTGCGGGCGAACTGCGAGTCGTCACCGGATCAACCGACGGGCAAGTCCGTGCGGGGTTGCTCCCGGTTCGCAGCAGTCTGAACAGCCAGCGGGTCCTGTCGAGAAGTACCTCCTTGTACCTCACAGCCCGCATCCTTGCGGGCGAACATGAACACCTGTCGACCGATCCGCAAAAGGGCTAAGCATCCAGGACGGTTGCATCGTTCGCTTATCCGCAACCGACCGGTGCCGACAGGTGTAGAAACCGCAGCTAGTTGCGTGCGGAGCTACATGCAATGACCATCTCAACCAAGCTTCTCATCAATGAGCGGTATATCGCCCTCGTGGGCGTGCTCAATCGCGAACTGGTCATCCTGGAGCGACTGGTGTTCAAGTTGACCCAGGCCGAGATGCTGGCCCGGGCAGGTGAGTCCCGCTTCCTTGCCAACATATTCGATGAGATCGATTCGGTTCGTGAAGATCTCGGTGCCCTCGAGGTAGCTCGCTCGATGCTGGTGGGAGATGTGACGGCAGCGCTCGGGCTGGCCAACGACTCACTGACTCTGAGCCAGTTGATTGCATATGCCCCGGATCTGGCGGTGGAGCCGCTAGAGGGCTTATTGCGTCGCATGACCGAGGCTATGGACGAAGTCGCCGAGTTGAGGGAGATGGGTTCTCGAGCCGTCATGGAGCGGCTCGACCAGATCGCCCGGGCGATGGATCGGGTCGAGCCCGGAGTGTTCGGCCAGGCAGGCTACGATCGGACCGGGTTCGTCACGGCGCCGGTGGCGACGTCTTCCCGCTTCGACCTCAACGCCTAGTCGGGGTCTTTGGGTGCGTCCCGTACCGCTTCGCGGATTTTCTCGACGTTGGCGATCGCCGACAGGTTCTCCTGCCTGACCTGCTCGTAGATCTCCTCGCGGTAGACCTCGACGCTGCGGGGGGCATCGATCCCGATCCGCACCTGGCCTCCTTTGATCTCGATCACGGTGACAACGATGTCTTCACCGACGACGATCGATTCCCCAGGCCTTCTGGTGAGTACAAGCATCAGGCCCCCGGTAACTGGATCGGCGTGCGGGTCGAGTAATCGGTACCGGTGAGCACAAGCTGCCGACCCTTACGGGTCTTGACGTTCACCACGAACGGTCCGAGCAGATTGAGGAAGATCTCACGCGTCTCACTATCGATCGTGACCGGGACAAACAGGATGGCGTCGTCGGCAGTCTCCAGCCCCAGCTCTGCTTGTTCTACGTCGGAGAGGACCGGCGCATAGTCCGGGAAGAACAGCCAGGGTACGCAGACGATCATTGAGATGTCGATGTTGTCCAGACTCTGCAACTGTTGAAAGGCGCCGTCCTCGCGAAGCTCGACGATCACAAATCGCTCGAGATCGGGGAGGCCGGGAAGGCCGTCCGGGAAGTGCAGTGCCTTCTCGAAGAGGTCGCTCGCCTCGGCAGGGTCGGCGCTGGTTTGTTCGGTCATTGGTCACAGCCTAATCCAGGACGGTGGCGCTCCCGTGTCAGCCCCGATTGGCAGATGCGGTGCGGAGGTTGGTCGACTAGCGCAGGAAATCAACCAACGAGGTTTGGGCCGACCGGGAGAAGGCTGCGAGAGCAGCTTCGTAGGCCGTCTGTTGCAACTCCAATTCCATGACGGCTTCGGCGATGTCGACATCCTCGAGAGTGGCGAGTTGCTCGGTGATTGTCTGGATTTCGTTCGCCGTCCGCAGTGACGCCGACTCGAGCTGGTTGGTCTTGGCGCCGACGATGCCGAGGCCGCCGAGCACGGTTTGCAGGCTGGTGTCCAGCTCGCCGATTCCGGACTCGATCCCGGCCGTGTCATCGGCGTAGAGAGCGGCTTCCAGATCATCGAGGACCGTGAAGATGTCATTGCCGCTGGAGAATCCAAAGGCAACGTCGCCGGTCACATTGATTGTCACGACCTCGTTCTCGCCGACCCGCCGGTTTATTTGGCCGGCATCTCCGGTGTAGGTCCACACCCCGGCGACCTTTTCCACTGCGTCCCCGGAGCTGAATCCGGAGAACAGCCCTCGACCCTGATGCTGGGAGTTGGCCTGGGCAACGATGCTGTCCCGCAGATTGGCGATCTCGAGCGCGATAGCTTCTCGCTCTCCGGCCCCGATGTAGGTGGCCCCTCTCACCGCCAGTTCGCGAGCCCTCTGGATCTGAGTCACAACGTCTTGAAGCTTGGAATCCGCAAGATCCAGCCACATCTGACCGTCGGCCGCGTTGCGGCTTTCCTGCTCGCGGGCACTGAGGGTTGCCCGGAGCTGCAGCGCCCGGTTCATGCCGATCGGGTCGTCCGATGGCCGGGTCAATTGTTTGCCGGTGGAGAGCCGTTCCTGAGTCGCCGCGTATTCGGACAGCCGTGTGGTCAGCCGGTCGAGTGCTGCATTGTGGGCGCCAATGTGGGTGACTCTCATGGCTACCTGCCTACGATCCCGGTGCGGTTGATCAGTGTGTCGAGGCTCTCGTCAACGGCAGTCATTACCCGCGCGGCAGCCTCGTAGGCCCTTTGATAGGTGATGAGGTTGACCATTTCTTCGTCGATCGAGACGGCGTGCGCTTGCGTGCGGGCGTTCTCAGCAGCGGAAGTGAGGGCAGCCTGGCTTCGCGCCCCCGAGATCGTTGCGGCCGTCATCTCCCCGACGAAGGAAACAATGTTGCGCATCGCATCGTCGATGGTGAGTGTTCCGCCGTCGGCGACCAAGCTGTTGCGCAGAGCGGAGAGAGCCTCGGCATTCATCCCATCGAACTCGGCAACCGGCGAACCCGACCCGGCTGCGGCAATCTCCGAGTGGTGGCTAACCGCAACCAGGAGCGATGCGGCTTCCTGACCCACGGTGTAGGACAGGAGATTGCCCCCGGCCGATCCGTCGGGCGCATAGCCGGAGGCATGCTGGGCGTTGAGGGCATCTGCCAGCTCTCGAGCGAAAGTATTGAGGGCGGCTTCGAAGCCGGGCAACTCGGTTTGCAGATAACTCTGAAACCCGGAGAGCTCGCCCCCAACGGCAACGTTCGCTCCGGAGGAATGTGAGATTTGGAAGGTTGCCGGATCGTACGAGAGCGGGCTGACCATCGTGTCGGAGACCAGCGATAGCCCGTCGAGGCTGACCCGGGCCGCGCCGTTGTCCATGATGGACACGGTTACCCCGGCGATGTTGGACAGGTCATCCATCACCAAGTCGCGCCGGTCGAGCAAGTCGTTCGGCTCACCGGGCAATGAGCTGGCGTCGAGGATCTGCCGATTGAGCTGGGCGATGTCATGCAGCATGGCGTTGGTGCGATTGACGTACGCTTCGAGAGAATTGGATGCGCTCTGGCGTTCGATGTCCCACTTCTCAGCTACTCCTCGCACGTTGGTGGCGAGTTGGCCGAGGGTGGTGATCACATGCTGTCGAGCCGATGCGTTGGGCGGGTCGAGGGTCAACTCGTCGAAGGCGGTCCACAGGTTGGCCAGGCCGGAGGTAACCCCGGCATCCGGTTCGCCCATCACCGATTCGGTTTTAGCCAGCAGATCGGCGAGTACGTCGAGACGGCCCTGGGCGCTGGCGGACCGGCGCACCTGAGCGTCGAGGCCGTCGATGCGTACTCGGGAGATATTGGCGATGTCGACCCCCTGGCCGACGGTGCCGAAGCGGTGGTGGTATGGCATCCGGGAAGCGAGATCGACCCGTTGCCGGGTGTAACCAATGGTGGAGGCATTGGCGACGTTGTGGGAAGAGGTGTTGATGCCGGCCTGCGCTGCGGTGAGGCCGCTGAATGCTGTGTAGAGGGAAATGAAGTCGCTCATCAGAGGATCCGGTTCACTCGTAGCGGCTGATCGGGCGTCCGGGTCGCCCGGCCGGCGGCGTCATAGATGTCGCCTCCGGCAAAGCCGAGTGTGCCCTGGATACCATCTAGGGCTACTGTCGCCAGCCGGCGGTTCTCCTTGGTGAGTAGCTCGATCTCGTTGACCAGGCCCATGAAGACCGCTTGATGATCTTCGAATGTGGGACGCAAGTGATCGGGGGCATTGTCGACGAGGAACCGCAGCCCCACCGATGCGGCGGGAACGTTCCACTCCTCCGCCACGGCAGCAACCACGTCGCCACGCTGCTCTTCGGCCCGGCGGATCTCGGCCATAACTGCATCTACCTCTGCGATCGCCGGGCCGACGAAGCGTCGATCATCGGCGATCAGCACGAGGTTGGCCGACACGAGCTTGAACAGCAGGTACTCGAGCAGCCTGCGTTCGTACCAGAGCGTATCGGCCAGTCGGCTCATAGGGGTAGATCCGGTTGCAGTAACCATTGAGTGTTCAGTCGGCCCGAGCAGTGTTCGATTAAGGCCCAGGAATGATGGAATTGGGTCCTCGGGCGAAGCAGTCGGCTGCGGGGAATCACAAGATTCCGATATGCTCAAGAGCAGCGGAGCATTTGCCGAGGACTAGTGCAAGGCCTCGCCGGCCGTGCCGTTTCGCCAGTGAATCGGGGAACTCATGAATTCAGGTGATGCCACCAGAGGGGAAAGCGCTGAGGCGCGTATTGCTCATCTCGAGGCCCGCCTTGCTGAGGCGGAGGCCGACAACGGCGTACTCCGACTCCAACTCGACATGCTCACCTCCACCGATATTGTCACCGGTCTGCCCAATAGCAACGGTATTGCCGCCCAACTGCAGAAGGCAGCTGCCCGCTACTCCCGGTCGGGTGAGGCCTTCGCTCTCATGCACATAGGCTTCCCTGCGTTTGCAGTCATCGGAGAAGAGCGAGGCCGCCATGCGCTCGAAGATGCGATGCGCCACGCCGGGTCTCTCGTTGGCGCCGCAGTGCGGCAATTGGACACAGTGGGGCGTATCGACGAGGAAGGCCTGGTCTGTGTCATGCCGATGATGTCTGATGATGGGGTGACGCCGGTCATCAATCGTGTGGAGCGAGTCCTCGAATCGACTCCAATGCTCTACGAAGACGACGTGGAGATCTACCTCGTACCCGAGTTTACGATTGTGATTTGCAGCACAGCAGCCCGGGTGGATCCGCCAACCATCATGAACCGGTTGCTCGATGCCCGTGCTCAGGCAAAGCCCGGCAGCCCCGTGGTTCGTCACGCCAGCTCTTCCTAGCTCTCGGCTGCGTGTTGCGTTCTACTTAACTCGTCCCCCCGTCAGCCGACGGTGTCATCCGAGCGAGAGTTGTGACCGGCAATTGCGCTTGCATACGGACGCCGCCCATGGATGTGGTGGCTCAGTCTTCTAAGGACGGAGCGACATCACGCTAGGGGTGATGAAACATGATGCGTTCGATGTTTGCCGGTGTATCCGGTCTTCGATCCCACCAGACGATGATGGATGTGGTGGGCAACAACATCGCCAACGTCAATACCGCAGGATTCAAGAGCGCCCAGATCACTTTTGGTGAGGCCATGGCGCAGACACTTCAGGGACCGGCCGGTGCCGGTGTCGAGTCCGGTGGTACCAACCCTCTCCAGATCGGTCTCGGTGTGCAGGTCGCCTCCATCGACGGCGTCTTTACGCAGGGCGCAATCCAGATCACCGGCCGACCGACGGACATTGCGATTCAGGGTGAAGGATTCTTCATCCTCCAAGGCGCCGGCGGCCGAGTCTATTCGCGAGCCGGTACCTTCCGCTGGGACGAATCGGGCAACCTGGTCGCCCCCGGCGGACAGAGAGTGCAAGGGTGGCTGGCCGACGCCACCGGCGTTGTGCAGACCCAGACTTCCGTGCAGGGAATCAATCTGCCGCTGTCTCAGGTGATCGAGCCGGTCACCACCAGTGCCGTTCAGGTCGGTGGCAACCTCTCCGCCGATGCTGCGGTAGGCGACATCCACAGCACCTCGATCGTCATTTACGATTCGCTCGGTGAGCCACAGGAAATGCTTGTCGACTTCGAGAAGACGGCGGCCAACACCTGGGATGTATCGGCCTCGATGAACGGTTCGGCGCTCACGCTCAGCTCGAGCTCGGTTACCTTCGACACCGACGGGTCCCTGACCAGTGCGGGCACAGTGACCGTAAGCGGATATACCCCTCCCGGTGCTGCTCCGCTGAACCTGGACCTCAACCTCGCCACGGGCTCGCCGCTGGTGCAGTTTGGGGGCAACTCCAGTGCGGAGAGTATTGATCAGGACGGCAATGCAATTGGGTTCCTGACCGACTTTTCGATTGCGGCCAACGGCACCATCAGTGGCCAGTTCAGCAACGGTGAGACCAAAGTGCTGGCGATGATCGCGACGGCCACATTCAACAACCCGTCCGGCCTCATCCGGACCGGGGAGACTCGATTCGAAGCGTCGGTCAATTCTGGCCAGCCGCTGATCGGCGAAGCCGGGAATGGCAATCGAGGAATGCTCGCTTCCGGTGCTCTCGAGATGAGCAACGTGGATCTGGCTCAGGAGTTCACCAATCTCATCATCGCCCAGCGTGGTTTCCAGGCCAACAGCCGGGTGATCACCGCCTCCGATGAGGTGCTGGCCGATCTGGTCAACCTGAAGCGCTAGTGATTTCCAGACCGGGGGCCGGTACAACGGCCCCCGGTAACACAACAGGGGCTCCGCCGTGACGGAGCCCTACCAAGGTCGGCAGGTTAAGCGCACCGCGCATCGGCCGACATGAGTAGTAGGCAAGCAAGGGCTGACCGGCAGCCCGGCAAGGAGACGACGAATGATCGCCGTACATCGACTTCGAGGCGAGCCGATGTTTCTCAACGCCGACCTCGTCGAGTCCATTGAGGCAACACCCGACACCGTGCTGACCCTGGTTGACGGGCGCCGCATCGTCGTCGCCGACACCCCCGAGGAAGTCGCCGATCGGATCGTTGAGTTCCGGGCGTCGATCCTGGTGAGCGCAGCCGAGCTGCGCGGCGCCACCACCCCGGTTGCCACGATCCATCCCTGAGTGGTCACTCTGTCCCGTCGGACTCGGCTAGTTAGGGGCCGAACTGTTGTCGCGTGTTGGCGCAACCGGTAGCGTGATGGTGCCGCATTCAAGGAGGCAGCAATGCAGCGCCGGCATGTTGGGGCGCAGTTCCTGGCAGTGACTCTTGTCCTTGCTGCGTGTAGTACTGAGGTAGCCGACGAGCCCGGCACCCCGTCCGGCGGGGATCCTGGCGAGACCGCAGCTGAGGCGACAACAACGACCAGTCCGTTTTCGACCACGACTACCACGACAACCATCCCGCCACGGTTGATCCCACTCCTCGACGAGCCACCGCCATTTCAGAGCGTCACCATCCAGACCGACGACGAGCTCGAGCTTCATGCCAAGTATTGGCCCGGCGGCCCAGTCGCCGTCCTGGCCGGCCACGACTTCCACACGGCTTCCGATGCCGCCGATGGATTCGACCCGCAAAGCTCGGACAGCATCCTGTGGTGGACCGGCGTGCTGGCCGACCAGGGATTCACCGTGCTTTCGCCCGACTACAGGGGGCACGGCGGTTCTCCCGGCAACACCAGCATCAAGAACGCTCCGGTCGACCTCAAGGCCGCTTACGACTTCCTGGTTGCAGCAGGCCACGAGACCATCGTCATGGCCGGAATGGTGGGCTCCGGCACGGCCGGGGTCGTTCTCGACGCCACATACCCCGACGTCGAGTTCTCCGGGATCGCCATGATCTGGTCGGCACCTCAGGAGGTCGGGCTCGATGCCCAGCGTGTGCTGTACGGGATCGATGCCCCGGTTTATCTCGTCACCTTCGACGACACACGTCTCGAACGTTGGTCGAAGCTGATGGCTGCCGAGATCGATGATCTCTACGACCGCGTCATGTTCTACCCGGCGCCCGACGGCGTTGACTGGGTGGAGGCGAACGGCGAGGAGTTTGTTGGGCGCCTTGTCGACTTCGTCGAGTACGTGGCAGCGGAGGGCTAGGCACTTCGCCCCGAGTTCGACGCAGCGGAACTTCATACCTTTTTGGGATCTCCGCAGTTAACCAGGCGCAGAACTGCGGAGCAGTTGTGCAACCTTTCTTGAGAGCTACCGCTCTCAAGAAAGGCGAAACCCCCCGGGGGAGGGGGGTAAGAGGGGTTTCGCCCTGGAGGGATCTATCCGTTGAGTATCAGGGCCAGGTCGGGGTCGTCGTCTGCTGCATCCAGGCGGCTCCGCCAGTCGGTGTCTGCCGATAGCTGGGCGACGTAGGCGGCGCGAGCGCGCTTGCCGGCGGCGTCGTCGCTGACATCGGGGGCTCCCTCATAGAGGGTGCCGAACCAGGCTCGCAGCGAGGTGAGACCCTCGGAGCGGATTTGCGATACCCGGGCCTGCGTGACCCCGAGGTCCTTGGCGATGTCTTGCAGCATTTCGCCGTTGAAGTAGTAGCGCTCGATGACCTCGGCATGGGTTTCGGGCAAACCGGCTACGGCTGTGCGCAAGGTGCCGAGCATCTCACGCTGCTCGAGCGCCGCTTCCGGTTGTACTGAGGTGTCTTGGTCGACGATCGTGTCGCGCAGAGAGACGCTGTCGTCGGGGCGCTGGTGGTCCAGGTAGAGGAGCATGGAGGCGGCCGACTGCGCCTGAGTCTTCTCGAGTTCTGCAACCGTAACGCCTAGTGCTTTGGCGAGGGTCTCGCGATCCGGCTCCCGTCCGGTGGAGTCGCGCAGATCGGAGCTGGTTTCTTCCATCTCGCGATAGCGCCGTCGTACCGAGCGAGACGCCCAGTCGCGGGTGCGGGTCGAGTCGATGATCGCACCCCGTATCCGAATGGCTGCGTAGCGCTCGAATGGGATTCCCGAGTCGGGGTTGAATCGTCTTGCCGCTTCCACCAGCCCGAGTGCGCCCGCGTTCCAGAGCTCTTCCCTGTCTACGTGGCGTGGGTAGCGAGCGGAGACTTTGGCGACCGTGCGCCCTACCAAGTCGAGATGATCACGAACCAGCTGGTTCGTTTCATGCTCTGTGTCTCTCTTGCCCATTTTGCTTCTGGCCTCCATGGATCGCCCCACCCGGACAATCCGTGCATTGGAGAGAGATCGGGTTTTCCAGAACTAGCCTTGATGACCATTTGCGAAATAGTCACTTTCTGTGGCCTTATGCAGGCGAGGCGAATGCCGATAGTGGTGATTGGAAGCGTTGACATGGATGTTGACGTGGAGCGAACGCACCGTCCTACAAGGAGGTACTTACTGTGCGTATCAACCAGAACATTGCGGCTTTCAATTCGTACCGCAATCTTTCCGCGACCAAT
>Ga0180435_10001270_pt1 | contig 26507 bp, 22 predicted proteins | sample SS_ome_3_FD_132467 | JGI IMG/M metagenome (GOLD analysis project Ga0180435, IMG submission 132467) | Hypersaline lake sediment archaeal communities from the Salton Sea, California, USA - SS_3_S_1 metaG | ecosystem: Environmental > Aquatic > Non-marine Saline and Alkaline > Hypersaline >... | reverse complement strand
GGGTGCCGGGCCTTCCGACAGCAACTCCCTGCCATTCATTACATAGGAGCTTATTTGCCCGCTTGTCCGGTCAAATCTGATCACGCCGTCCGGAACTTCAACAGTCAGAGCCGTTTTGGTCTCCACAAATGACACCTCCCCGGTCCCCTTATCTGTAAAGGCCTCCGTGCATAGCTTCCTGGCAGCACCGGGATTCAAAGCAAACTGAGCACCGGCCACCTGATGCCCGGCCGGCACCATGGGGGCTTTCTCCCGGCTTAGCGCAGCCAGGTTGAGATAATACTCTTTTGAGGGATCTTCCACCCCCTTGCTTATCTCAAGATCAATATAGGCAGTTCCGCCCGGAACCACAGCAGGCAAATGAACCACCCCCGATTCGACAGGCAGGCCATCGGCGGTAAGTTCCCATTGCAAATCATACGCTTCCAGGGAAATAAAATCGTGCTTGTTGCTTACCTTTATTTTTCCCTGGCTCAGAGGAAGGGCTTCGAAGCCCACATTTTGATAGGCACGTTTCACTTCAAAGATGGAGGGGTGAATGGTCCGGTCGGGAAATACCACTCCGTTCAGACAGAATGATCCATCGTGATGCACACCTTCCGGCTCAAAATCTCCTCCATAGGCCCAGTATTTGGTTCCATCCGCTGTAGTCTGGGCAATTCCCTGGTCCACCCAGTCCCAGATAAATCCTCCCTGGAGCTGTTCATATTTATCGATCACCTCCCAGTAGTCCATCATGTTTCCGTTGCTATTGCCCATTGCATGAACATATTCACACTGGATAAGCGGTTTATCGGGATGGCTCTCCACGTACTTCACCATATCGTAGATACGCATGTACATGGGACAGAAGATATCTGTATTCCTTCCACTTGTGGACCTTTCATACTGTACAGGCCGGCTCGGGTCGCGCTGTTTGATCCAGTCGTAAGTGGCATCGAAACAGACTCCGTCGCCCGCCTCATTGCCCAGCGACCAGATAATCACCGAAGGATGGTTCTTGTCCCGTTCCACCATACGAATGGTACGATCGAGATGTGACTTTGTGAAGACCGGATTGTTCCCCAGGGTCCGGTTTGGTCTGTATCCCATTCCATGTGATTCAATATTGGCCTCATCAACAACATAAAGTCCGTAGAGATCACACAGTTCATACCAGCGGGGATCGTTAGGATAATGGCTGGTACGAACTGCATTTACATTATGGAGTTTCATCAACTCAATATCCTTCAACATCGTCTCTTCAGAGACCACGTGTCCCTTGTATTCGTCATGCTCATGCCGGTTCACCCCTTTCAGGGTCACCGCTTTTCCATTCACCAGCAACTTGCCATACTTGATCTCGGAGGTCCTGAATCCTACCTTTGAGCTTAGATGCTCCAGGGTCTTCCCTTCCTTATCTTTCAGCGTAAGTACAAGGGTGTAGAGCTCCGGGGTTTCGGCCGACCATGTTTTTACATCTCCCACCAGGTCCTTAAACGACGCTTTCAGAACACCTTTCTCAGTCTCTTCCAACAACAACTCCCTGGTCCACAGCTTCTCTCCGGCAACCGGAATAAGGCTAGCATCAACAATATAGGACCCTTTTGCCTTGCCCTGGATTGCCCTGACTTCCACATCAAGTTCGAGCATCCCGGTCTTGTAATCACTGGTAAGCCCGGCCTTGCAGAAATAATCATGGATATGAATCCCGGGCCTTGCTTCCAGGTAGACATCGCGTTCGATCCCGCTGATCCGCCAGAAATCCTGGCACTCCAGCCAGGAACCATCCGACCAGCGATATACCTCAAGGGCCACCTGGTTCTTGCCCTCGGCCAGATAGGAGCTTATATTAAATTCAGCCGGAGTTTTGCTTCCCTGACTATATCCCACTTTCTTTCCATTCACCCACAGGTAAAAAGCTGACTTTACCGCGCCAAAATGGAGATACACCTCTTTCCCGTCCCATTCTGCAGGCAGATCAAAGGATCTCCTGTAGGAACCAACGGGATTATGATCGGTGGGGATCTCGGGTGGCTTGGGGTTGAGCGTCCATTCGTAGGGAGTATTTGAGTAGATGGGAATTCCATAACCTTCCAGCTCCCAGTTGGAGGGGACCTCAATCTGATCCCATTCAGCATCATTGAAGGAGGGTTTATAAAAATTCACAGGCCGCACACCCGGATTATCGGAGTAGTGAAACTTCCAGGTACCATTCAAGGAGATATAGTTGGATGAGGAGTTCTTCTCCCCTTCTAAAGCCTGTTGGTAGGAGTCAAAGGAAAACCTGGTGGCATGGGCATCCTCCCGGTTGACCTCCACCACATCGGGATCCTGCCATTCGGGAAGTTTTTGCGCAAAAGAGCTACCCAATACTATAAAACAGAACAATAAAGTACTTGCTAATCGAAACATGGATGGGAAATTATTGGTTTTAGTTCTTGCTTAATACTTGTTTGGAATGGGGCTTATCCCCACAAAGAATCGGGGTAGCAACCATCATCCACCAGCTTTTGGATGGCCTTTAACACGACGGGTTTATCTTCCTGGTAGGTGACTCCGAACCATGATTCGGGAGTCTGCAGCACGGACATTCTGGACTTGCCGGCATCAATCAGGTTATTTACCACATAGGGAATAAAGAATTCAGCTTTGGGCTTGTCAGAATTATTCTTCAGGAACCCCTTAAAATCTTCTTCAGCATGGGAAAAGAAATCAGGGGTGAAACCAAAGAGGTTCATGGAAACGGTGGTTTTTGGATCAAGCGAATGGAGAGATCCATCCTCTTCCTCGTAAACTATCCCACCATCCTTGATGAAGATTTTAATACGCTCCACCATGCCGGTCAGGTGGTTCTTATCATTTACCTGGCAAACTCCTCTGGCCACTGAGCCATGTTCCGAAATGGTGTTCCGAAGCTCAAATCCGACCATGCAGTAATTGCCCGGGTCCGTTTCAGCAGCCAGGGTTAGAAAATGGTTCATGATTTTGTAAGACTTCCTGCCGTAATAATCATCAGCATTAATAACAGCGAAAGGCTCATTAATAACATCTTTAGCCATCAGTACCGCATGGGCCGTTCCCCATGGTTTCTGACGATTCTCAGGCACAGTGAAACCCGCCGGCAGCTTATCAAGAGACTGTATTACATAGTCGACCTTCAGGTGCGAAGGAAACTTCTTAATATAATTTGTCTTAAAATCTTCCTCCATCTGCGGAGAGATGACAAATACGACGCGCTCAAAGCCAGCTCGAACGGCATCATATATGGAATAGTCTGTAATGGTTTCGCCAGAAGGTCCGAAAGCGTCAACCTGTTTCATCCCACCGTAACGGCTACCCATACCTGCTGCAAGAATTAAAAGTGTGGTATGCATATTGCTTTTTTTATAGTCTGTAAATAGAGATGGTAAATGTACTTATCCAATATTAGCTTTCCAATAGTCGATATCCTGATAAATAATTTGAGATATTTAATAAAAGATTAATTTTATGCCTTCACGTTTACTACTAACTAATTTCAAATTATCCTGTAATGAGTAACTCAAGCAAAATCAAAGTTGGACCAGTAGGTCCGCTAATGATTGTCGGTGTTGTATTTTTTATGATCGGATTTGGTGTGGGAATCAGCGGATTTCTGACCCCGGCGCTTCGATCAGCATTTAATCTTTCAACTGGCCAGTCCTACCTGGTCACTGCAGCCATCTTCTCGGCATTCCTGATATTTGGCCGTCCTACAGGTTGGGTCATCAAGAAAATTGGCTACAGAAGGGCCATGATGATTGCCTTCTTTGTTATGGCACTTGGTATGTTGCTCTTTGTTCCATCCTCCAAATCGGTTAGCTTCCCCCTTTTCCTGGTAGCACTATTTGTTGGTGGTATGGGGAACACTCTATTGCAGGGTGCGGTTAACCCTTACATAACCATTATTGGACCTCTTGAAACTGCGGCTGTTCGAATGAGCCTGATGGGCATCATGAACAAACTGGCCTGGTGGATGGCACCCTTGTTCCTGGGCTTATTTATCGATCTTTCCAAGGTGGAGGTAAATGATATCATCATGCCCTTCTACATCGTTACAGGAATTCTGGTCATCCTGGGAATCTTTGTCTATTTTGCTCCTCTCCCTGAGGTGAAGGCCGAAGGCGAAGATGAAGAAGATGGAGCCTCTGAATCATCATCCTACGCGGCAAATAAAACCAGTATCTGGCAGTTTCCTCACCTGCTGCTGGGTGTTTTTACACTTTTCCTGTATGTGGGTATTGAAACCCTTCCAATGGCCTCCATTATTGATTTCGCCAGGGCAACCTTTGGTGATGCACCCAACCTGGAAGGCTATTCCAAGTTTGTAACCATTGGTCTGGTTGCCGGATATATTTTCGGTGTAATTGCAATACCACGGTTCATTTCCCAGCAGAAAGCGCTGATCTCCTTTGCCATTCTGGGTGTCGGAGCATCTCTCCTGCTAATCTATCTGCCTGCACAATATGCTTTTTATGCCTTACTGCTGGCAAGTTTCGCCAATTCATTAATGTGGCCCGCCATCTGGCCCCTGGCCATGAAAGACCTGGGAAAATTCACCAAGGTTGGTGCTTCCCTGCTGGTAACCGCCATCGTGGGTGGTGCGGTGATTCCACTGATTTTTGGTGTGATTGTGGATGCCGTTAAGACTACGGAGCAGGCAGTGGTTGCCAACTACCAGACTGCCTACTGGGTCATGGTACCCTGTTACGCATTCATTCTCTATTTTGCTATTTCAGGACATAAAATCAGAACCAAGTAATGAGTAAATTATATATAGGTGTCGACATTGGTGGCACATCCATAGTGGCTGCCAGGTTTTCGGATAATGAAATGCTGGACAAGAAGGAAGTACCGACTGGTGCTGATCGTCCGGCCGAACAGATTATGGAATCCCTTTACGAGGCCATCTCTCTGGTCCTGACCGACGAGGTGGTGGGAATTGGTATCGGGATGCCCGGTTTTATGAATTCAGAAACCGGCGAGATCCTGCAGATCAATAACATCCCTTCTTTTAACGGATTTCGTATTAAACCTGCTGTGGAAAAGCGATTCAATCTCCCCGCCTTTCAGAGTAACGATGCAAATTGTTTTGCCCTGGGGGAAACCTATTATGGTGCAGGAAAGAAATACAATACCCTGGTGGGCGTGACCCTCGGAACCGGATTGGGCGGAGGCGTCATCATCGACCGTAAGATCCATACCGGCTTGATGGGCGGAGCCGGTGAGCTGGGATGTATTCCTTTTCATGGGGGCATCGTGGAAGACATATGCAGCGCTGCACTTTTCAAGAACAAGTACCAGAGTACCGGAGCTGAATTATATAAAAAGGCCAAGGCAGGCGACAAAGATGCACTGGCGGTGTTCGAAGAGCTGGGCCATAATATCGGCGAGTTTCTTGTTACTGCATTATATGTTCTCTCGCCCGAAGCCATTGTGATCGGTGGTTCGGTTTCGAACTCATGGGACCTGATTGAGAAGCCGATTCGTGAGAAAATGGAAGAAATCTATCTCGTACCCATGATCAGTAGTAAAGTGGAACTGGTAAAGGCCGAGCTCGATAATGCCGGACTCTTCGGTGCAGCCGCTCTTTGTATCTCACAAATGGACTAGGAACTATGACAGTTGAAGAAATTGCCGGTAAATTTGCCACAGAAGGAAGCATTGACAAGGTAAAGGATCATGCCGGGGGTCACATCAATGACAGCTATCGCCTGGAAAACACCACTCCGGGACAACCGGATTACCTGCTGCAAAGGGTCAATCACTTTGTGTTTAAGGATGTGCCCCTTCTTATGCAGAATATGGTACTGGTTACGGATCATGTGAAAGCCAAGACCAGAATCGAAACCCCTGATGAAGTAGACCGGCGCAGCCTGACGATCGTTCCGGCCACCGATGGTAAGTCCTATTACAAAGATCCGGATGGGAATTTCTGGAGAGTGCTCCGCTTTATTGAGGACCACCTGGTTTTTGAAAGCACCACCGATCCCGACATCGCCTATGAAGGAGCAAAGACTTTTGGTGCGTTCTCAGCAATGCTGAACGATCTCAATGCAGGGGAGGTAGGTACTGTTATTCCCGATTTCCATAATATGAAGTACAGGCTGACACAGCTGGAGAATAGCATCCGTAAGGATGTGGCCGGTCGGCTGAAAGAGGTGAAAACAGAGATCGAATATGTGGAATCCCGTGCAAAGATGATGCTTACCATACATGAGCTCGGGGAAAAGGGGGCGATTCCACTTCGTGTGACCCATAATGATACTAAGATCAGCAATGTTTTGTTCGATACAGACAAAAAAGGATTGTGCGTCATAGACCTGGATACCATTCAACCCGGTTATGTGACTTCTGATTTTGGTGATGGCATCCGCACCCTGACTAACACCGGGGAAGAGGACGATCCCAATCTTGACCGGGTCAGTATGAACCTGGAACTCTATGAAGCTTTTGCAAATGGTTTCCTGGATTCAACCAGGGATATCCTCTCGGATACGGAAAAGGATGCGCTTGTATATGCGGGACTGCTTTTCCCGTACATGCAGGCTGTGCGTTTCCTGGTGGACTACCTGGACGGAGACATTTACTACAAGGTAAAAGATCCGGGGCATAACCTGGTGAGGACCAGGGCCCAACTGAAGCTGACCCAGGATGGCGAAGCGCAGATGGATGCTATGAAACGGATCATTAAAAATCTTTCATGACCCTCCAATGGTAGTTGAGAAAATCACCGGCACAGAACAGCTTCCTTCAGAAGCGGAGCACTCCATCGGGAGTCAGAATTGGGTGGAGGCTCCCGATGTGCATGTCAATTTTTCCATCAGGCATGACGGAACGGCTATTTACCTTTATTACCAGGTAGAGGAACCTGAGATCAGGGCGGTGAACACGAAATTTAATTCTCCGGTATGGGAGGATAGTTGTGTGGAGTTTTTCCTGGCTTTTGGTGGAGAAGATGGTTATTATAATTTCGAAATCAACGCCATCGGTACAGTTCTGGGAGCCTTTGGTGTAGATCGCAATAAACGATTCCACCTGGCAGACGGTCTGCTTTCATCGATCGAAACCACTCCCTCATTGGATCGGAAGCCAATAGAGCATAAGGAGGGGAGAACTTTTTGGAGCATGCGGCTTACCATACCTGTCAGGGTATTTCATTTCTCAAAAATTAAAAGCCTTTCTGGAGTGGATGCACATGCAAACTTCTATAAATGTGGAGATAAGTTAAAGCACCCGCATTACCTCTCCTGGAAACCGGTACTTACATCCACTCCTGATTTTCATTTACCTCGTTATTTCGGACAGCTCTACTTCCTGTAAAATCCAGGTCTGATGAGCAGTAAAACACCAGACCAACTACAATCGGACAAACTCTTTAAAAAGATCTGCCGCAAAATGGGTACGACCATGCGGGATCATTCGCTGATTGTCGAAGGCGATCACATCCTGGTCGGCCTGTCAGGCGGAAAAGATTCCATGATTCTTCTCGAAGCACTGATGGAACGCAAAAATGCGGTCCCTTTTGACTTCAGTATTTCAGCTGCTCACATTGAAGCCATGGGTATTGGTTATGTGATTGACAGGGAACGCTTAAGTGCATTTTGCGAGCATCTGGGGGTCCCCCTCCACTACCAGAGCATCGAACCCGACCTCCGGAAAGATCCCTCAAAAACAGCCTGCTTCATATGTTCCTGGAATCGGCGAAAAAAGCTGTTTGAACTCACCAAAGGACTGAACTGCAACAAACTTGCACTGGGCCATCACCGCAATGATGCCATTGAGACCCTCCTGATGAACATGATCTACCATGGCTCCATCAGCTCTCTGCCCTATTCCCTGAAGATGTTTGAAGGGCGGATACAGCTGATTCGCCCCATGATGGATCTGGATGAGCGCATGCTGGAAGAATACGCCAGTTTAAATGACCTGGTAAAAGTAGAAAAGAGTTGTCCGCACGAGGACCGGACCCAGAGGGAAAACATTGCACAACTAATCAAACAGGTAGAAAGCCTGCACGGGAAAGGACCCTTCAATATCTTCAAATCGATGGATAAGATATTTGAAGAATACCTGCCCGTCCAGTCCAGAGGAAAAACCCTATAAGCCTAATCGACCCGCATAATTATGGCCCGAAATGCTCTGTTATTTAAGTAGCTTACCTCGGGAAAATAGATATAGAGGATTGTTCCATTCATGAGATAAGAAGTATTACGTAAAGGAGTAGTGGTATTGTATCCAAGACCTGTCCACCTGTCCCCGTTGTAATTAATCTCTATTGACAGTACACGGGTGTTATTCTCATCATACCCAGAAGGCAGAGCTACCGTAGCATATTCCCCGGTGGCAGGTGTTGTTCCCGTAATCTCCCGCATCTCAGTAAATGCAACACCATTTGAACCGAATTTTGTGTCGCCAATCACCTCCAGTTTCGCATCAGGAGTTTGAGTTCCAATCCCAACATTTCCTTCACCGGTAATTACCATTCTGTAACTATTGTTGGTGCCAAAATGAATAGGAGCCAGTTCCCAATTCCAGACAAATCCGTCTAAATCTGTTTGACTGCCAATCAAAAAGCCATCCATGGCACTTGAACCTGTTGCATCGTTATGTAATGCGAGGTAAGTACTCTCAGCTCCGGAGTTTAAGGTGAGTGATCGAGCTGGAGCGTCTGTACCGATTCCTACATTCCCTCCATTATAATATACATTTGATCCGTTCAGCGACCACAACCTGGAAGTCAGGTAACCAGCATCATTGGTAAAGGCACTTACAGCCGTTGGCGCACCTGATAAATCACCATAGGCGCCACTAAAAATATTACCAGCTTCATCGGCATATTTTGCATAGGGGACGCTTAGCAACTGGGTAGTAGAAGTAATGGTATAATTGGATCCGCCGGCCGGATCCGTTTCAGTCTTCAGGTAATAGGGTCCGGCAGACCAATCAACCGTAGATAAGTCATCTCCAGTCACACCATCACCGATCTCAAGGCTTATAAGTCCATTGGCATTGGTACTTAAAGAGTGTACTTCGGTATATACAGCGCTACCATTGGGAGCACCCTGCAGGATACTGATCTGAACAGCAACTGCCTGATCAGTTATCAAATGGTTTTCGGCATCTCTGAGCACTGCCTGGTAACTCATCAGATCCGGGCTCTGTGCCAGTAGTGGCAAGCCAAAGGCCACCAAAGCCAATAGGGTAAAAATTTTCTTCATATCCTTATTTTTTAATTATTTTAAATGTTTTCACAGCATCCTTTTCCTTTTTGACCTGTAAGAAGTACAGCCCGGGAGCAAGATCACTCATATCAATGTTCGTTTCAGAATTCAATAGCTTATCAGAATTGAACATCCTGCCTTCACTGTTGTACATCTGATAGTTTAAGTCTGTCCATATTTGACTCTCAACCTTGAGAATCAATATGTCAGTTACAGGATTGGGAAAGGTTGAAAGGCTTAATCCAATCTCCTCAAACTCTTCCAGTCCTATGATAACTGAAATCTCGTAAGCTTGTTGCACACCATGAATCATCTCTCCCGATGAGCCAGTGCTGGCAGTGTAGAGAATTTGTCCAACAGAGAAGGCCACAGAACCTCCACTACCGGACCCATCTCCCCCTGCCGGAATAACAGCATCCTGAGCAAGGGAAGTAGCCATGTAAAAGATTAGAATTACCAAGAAAGTAGATTTTTCTCTCATATGAGCTTTTTTAGATTTATAATAAGATTGAATAAGACCTGGACAGCAATTAAGTGGTCCAGTGAAAGTAGAATAACACCGTTAGTGTTGCTATAGAATGATAATTAGCAATAAGTTAGAACAATTAGCAATCCGAGTAAAGGAATTTTTGACGGATAGGATTTAGCTGTGGTCAAACTTCTTCATTTCTTCCACCGCAAGATCCGATTTAATGCGACGGACCCGGCTATCATTCTGAATTCCAGTGAACCTGGAGATGATTTCGACCGGAATTTCCAAGTCAACGGCATTTCTGATAAAAGTGTTTACAGCAGTTCCCGTACTGAGCAGCTTATACAGTGGCATACCGCCTTCTTCTAGCCTGGATGAATAGATCATCCGGGAAAATCCAAGATCTTCCGCTATGATCCTGAGGTATTTATTCATGGTAATCAAACTAATGGAGGGGAAGGCAGTATTGTCCAGATAGTATTTGTTCTGGTATTTGTGGTGCAGCTGCAAGGCATGGCTATTCATGGGTATGATCCGCACTCCTCCTCCTGGTCGCTTTACCTGAACCTGACTTTCTTTCAGATCATCCTTTTTCAATCTCTGCAGTTCCGAAAATCGAATGCCTGTAAAACACATAAAACAGAAAAGATCCCTGACCCGTTCCATCCTCCGCATGTCCGTAACATACCCTTTCAGCCGCATCAGTTCATCCCATTTCAGAAACAGGGTTGGCTGCGGCTTTTCCTTTGGTGCTTCCATCAGCTTATAGAACTGATGGTAATCCCGGTACACATTATACCCCTTGTCGGACGCCCAGTTCAGGAACCAGACCAGATTGTTCAACGTTTTATAAGTGGTTGAATACTGGTAGCCTTTATCCCCGCAAAAGCTTACAAAGCGTTCCAGGAATATGACGTCCAGTGTATGAAAGGAAATGCTGGTTCCGGATTTGTCTTCAAATTCCCGCAGAAGCTTATAAAGGGTCCTGATTTTGCCATAGGTAGCCCTGCTCCATCTGGACGAATTGCTTTCCATAAATTGAAAGAAGAGATCGAAAAAACCCGCTGAAGTCCTGGGTTTCAACTGCTGAAACAGCTTTCTGAAATTCTCTGTATTTACCTCTGAATCCGAATGCTTCAGAGCCTCCATCGTTTTATCTGCAATCTCCAGCATGGTCGCCAGCCGATTATTGAGATTCTGTGCGCCCGGGTGGTATTCCTTAATTCGTTGAAGCTTCTGGTCCCATCCATCCATATTGACTTTGACACCGGTTCCAATCATGACCCGTTGCCCTTCGAATGTGACACTCATAAACACCGGACGTTCCGCAGAAAGCAAAATACCCTTGGCATCTTTTCGTTTCTCTATATGGAATCGGGACCTCATCCACTACAAGTATAAGAGGAATAAGAATGGTTCATTCCAGTTTTTATCAAGATTAAGTAATTTAGCCGGATGGAGAGAATTCTGAAGATGACAGAGGATGGTTCCCACACCGTGTTCGTCAAGGGATTGGATGAACCATATCATTCTACACATGGCGCCCTCCAGGAATCAATGCATGTCTTTATCAAGCAGGGTCTCCACACCCTGAATCAGCCTTCACTACGAATCCTTGAACTTGGATTCGGTTCCGGCCTGAACGCTCTTCTCACCCTGACCGAATCTATTTCCCGGGATCAGACAATTTATTACCATGCTGTTGAAAAATACCCATTGAAGGAGTCCGAATTCAGCCGCTTGAACTATGAAAAGCTTATAAGCCATTGCCCGGCAGGTTCTCTTCAACAATTACACAGTTGTCCCTGGGGTGAAGCTGTTCAAATCTCGGACCGGTTCACTTTATATAAGGAAGAAGCAGATTTCAGATTCATGAAACCTCCTCCACAAATAAACCTTATCTACTTGGATGCCTTTTCGCCCGATAAGCAACCCGAGCTATGGAAAACGGATGTAATTGGAAGCATAGGCAGGATCTCAGATCCGGGAGCTCTCCTGGTCACTTACTCATCAAAGGGAGTGGTTCGCAGAGCACTGGCTACCTGCGGTTTCGAAGTAAAAAAGGTCGCCGGACCTCCAGGAAAAAGAGAGATGGTCAGGGCCATTAAAAGATAATTGTGCGGTGTATAATATTTCTTATATCTTCGCACTCAATAATTTCTAAATAAGAATCTCACATGAATAACAAACAGATTATCACACTCATCGTAGTGGCAGTTGCAGCCATGGCTGTTGGCTATTTTATCGGAACAGGTAACAGTGGTGTTAAGACAGAAAGTCAGATCACTCTGAAGAACCAGGACGATTCGCTTAACTATTTCCTTGGAATTAGCTTTGGTTACAACCTTGGAGAAGCACCCTGGAATGTAGATGGAGACTTGATGGCTTCCGGTCTGCTACAGGTATTGAACGATACATCTTCTTATGATCCAATGACTGCAGATGCAATATTCCGCGAACTTAACATGGCCCTCGCTGCAGAAGACGCTAAAAACGCTGAAGCTGAATCCATGGAAAGCCTGGAAGAGGGCGTAGCTTTTCTTGAAGAGAATGGAAGAAGAGAAGGTGTGATTACCACCGAATCTGGTTTACAATATGAGGTTGTCACCCTGGGTGACGGACCAATGCCTGATGAAAGCTCTACTGTATCTGTGTTTTATGAAGGAACGCTTATCGATGGAACTATTTTTGATAGCAGCTACGATACCGGCGATACAGTTTCTTTCCCTCTGAATGGAGTGATCCCGGGCTGGACAGAAGGTCTTCAGTTAATGCCTGTCGGATCGACCTATAAGTTCTATATTCCTTCAGGCCTGGCCTATGGCTCAAGAGGAACTGGCCCGATCCCGGCCAACTCTACACTTATTTTTAAAGTTGAGTTGCTTGATGTAAAATAGTAGCCATCCAAAACATAAAAAAGGCTGTCCGCCACGCGAACAGCCTTTTTTTTGATCACAAAGATCGAATTGTGGCTCTCTTCAATATACTATCCTTAAATTTATATTCTAACCGAAAAAGAAATTAAAAATGAGCTTCGAGATAAACGGCCGCCTGGCAGAGAAATTCGATACACAAAAGGTCTCGGACCGATTCCAGAAACGCGAATTTGTTCTGGAGATAAAATCCACCAGTGCCACCGGATATGAGTTTGTTGATTTTATCAAATTCCAGGCCACGCAGGATAAATGTTCCCTGCTGGATCCGGTCAATATAGACGATACGGTGAAAGTCTCCTTTAACCTGAGAGGTCGAAAGTGGGAAAAAGATGGCCAGGTCTCCTATTTTACAAACCTTGAAGCCTGGCGCATTGAAAAACTTTCAAGTGAATCCGGCGACGAACCCGCGAGCCAAACTCCAATTGCGAACAGTGAATCCACCGATGCTCCATTTCCTTCAAATCCACCTGAGAATGATTCCGGATTTGACGATCTGCCATTTTGAAAACTTGAAAACAAAAACAAACCCCTAAGAAAAGTTGGCAGAGGCATCAAACCGGCAGCGAATCATTCTTCCTGTGAACGTTCAACTTCAAACTTATTTTCTTCCCCGGAGTGAAAGTACTTCGGGGTAACCATTCTCACTGGAATCGAAAACTCAATGGTAATACCTTTAAATGAACTGCCAGAGACCAGGATTTCTCCCTGCATGGCCTTCACCAGTCCACTGGCCAGCTTGTAGCCAAGTCCGATAGTATCGGTGGTATTATACCAGTCCTCTTCTTTATCAGTTGTTTCAAAGATCTTCCTGATATCATCCTGCAACAACATGTTGCTGCTATCCTTAACGGTGAAAATCAGTTTATTTTTATCGGCGAATGATGCGCCGAATTCCACGACACCCTTTGTTGTCTGGGTCAGGGCATTCTCAATAAGACAGCTTAAAGCTCTCGACAGGCGCTGCTTATCAGCTACAATCTTCGCCTTTTTGAATGCTTCTCTCACATTTAACAAAAAGGCCACCCTTTCCCTGTTTGCCCTGAATTGATCCATGTTATACTTGTCGTATAACTCCCTCAACAATTCATATAACTCTACCTCATCCTCCTTCAGTTGAAGGTTTCCTGTTTCGACCAGGGTAAGATCAATCAGGTTGTCCATCATGTTTAAGAGCGAATTGCTGTTCCGGGTAATATGGTCGATATATGCTTCCCTTTGATTGCCATCTACATCTTCATCTCCCAGAAGATGTGAAAAGCCAATGATGGCATTCATGGGAGTTCTTATCTCGTGTGAAATATTTGAGAGGAATCTGGTTTTCACCCTGGTGCCATCGGACTGAAACTGTTTCAGTGTATCCTCCAGGCTTGCAACTTTCTGTTCAAGTTGCCTGGTGTATGCCAGAAGCTCTTTATATTCCATCTGTTCTCCCATCTCCCCTATTTCAGCAATACTTCAATATCAGATTTGCCACTCCTCACGCCGAGGTAGCATAGAAGCATTATCGCTTCATTCTTTTAAGGATTTTTGCAGCATCATTCGAGTAGTAATGATTCGACGATGATGCAATACTGGCAAACTTCCGCCTGGCCAGATCCGTTTCATCCATGGCTAACAAACATCCCGCCAGATACCATTCGGCCTTCTGTATATACAGGTTGTCGTCGTGCTTGATTACCCTGGTAAAGGACTCACTTGCTTCCTGGTGTTGCTCTATCTCCATATAAGATACACCCATATAGAAATCAGCTTCCATTTTATCGGAATTAAGTATCAGCACCTCATCAAAGAAATCAATGGCTGTTTCAAATTCCCCTTTCTGGAAATACCCCTGGGCCTTACTCATCAGAAGTGTTGTTTCATCACTATCCAAAGAACGATTGGTAAGAACCAGCTCGTAGGGCTTCATGTACTTGGCAAACAAGTCGTTATTAGATAAAGGACGTCCAAGTACAGTGGCCAGACCTATGGCCACCAACAAGGCAAGTGCTGCCGATGCTGCATAGTGCCATGGCCGTGAAAACCGAAAAACCCTTTTACCGGTCTCCGATCTACGTGTCTCTTCCCGCAGGTCTGTCAATTGGGCCCGGAAATCCAATACTTCTGTATCGGCTATGGCTTCATCGACCTCTTTGTAGAGATCCAGATCGACCATCAATTCCGGACTGGCATTGAGCTCCTGCTCAAACCTGGTCAACTCCTTCTCTGAGAGCTCGTTGTCCAGGTACTTTTGTAAAATGTGCCTGTCGCGTTTCATATCAGTAAATGTTAATTTGGTTTCAGAGATGCAGATACCGCGTACAACCAAAACTGGCCATACACCTGAACCTGTTATCCCTGGTATGGGTATGCACGCTTGCATACCTTCCAGAGTACTTGCACAATTTCTTGTGCGTCAATGCAGGAATTTCCGTTTCCGGATGTTCCTTACCGTTCACTGCTACAGAGCTACCTTGCTCCCTACCAACTTCACGGATCAATATGTCTTGCGGTCATAGGACCGTCTTCAAGTCTAATCTAAATTCTTACGGCTATCCAGACTACTTTGTCGGAGGATGTACCAGATCTTCTACGGGATCATGGGGTACCAAGCCTCCTTTTAGATAGTTCAGTTCAACTTCCTTGATAGCATCTTTTGCGAATGATTTAAAATCTACAGTTTTCATGGCTTTTCAATTAGGGGTTCAACTACTGTTTGTTGTTTGTTTTCTATAGTTAATTCCAGAAAAGCATCAAACGTTACCCGGAAAAATGAATTTTTTTTAAAAATAAAAATACAGACAAGCTCAAATATTTGATTTTATGGGCTTTAAGTGACAAATAATTTTTGTCTTTTTATGAAAAAACTTGCATCCTATTCCATAATTTCTTTCATTTAGATTATAATTATCCTTATGAAACAAGCATACTGTTTCCGCATTCTCAGTACAATGGTACTCGCACTGTCCATTTCACATGCGGGAATGGCACAGGCAAAAGTGAAAGAGGACCAGGAACTGGTTGACCTTATTCATCACTATAGCGCAAAGGCCTACGACTATTTCAAGATCAACATCAACCTGGATTCTGCAGAATTCTATTATAAAAAGGCAATCGATTTAGCCCTGAGTTCAAACACCTACTATGTCAATCACAGAGTAGCAAATAATTATAACTCCCTGGCCTCACTCTACAGTGATATTTATAACAACAGTGAGGCACTTGCAAGTTATAATGAAGCCGAAAAGATTTTAAACAGGACCGATCCTAAAAACATATTATTTGGATCCGTATATCACAATAAGGGGAATATCTATAGGGTACAGAATGATGTCTTCCGAACCAAGGAGTACTATGAGTATGCGCTGGACTTTTATACCAGAAACGGGTACCAGGATAGCTACAATTTCTCCTTTGTCTATGCCAACTACATTAAACTGTTGTTAGACCTCGATGAATTTGAGCTGGCTGAGGAAAAACTCTCAATGATTGATTTCAACAAACTCAATGTTAGAAATATAATCGAATTCCGCATCTACATTACTAATGCTTCTCTCTACTCCCAATTGGGTAAATATGAATTAGCAAAACAACAATTTCAGGAGGCACATAAAAGCATTGAAACTCAGCCAGGGTTTAAGGAATATACAACTGATATCTTAAACTATTACTACAAAATTGTTGAGTTTCATTGGATTTATAAAGAATACAATCAAGCCTTGGAAGAATGTGATAATGCCCTGGTTTTTATTGAATCCCTAAATCCTCTGGCTACTAGATCCAAAATTGTATACCGCTCAGATATTTCTTATCGTTCTGCCAGTATCCATTATGAGCAGGGAAATCTTGAGAAATCTTTGTGGATTGCAGATAAAAGTATCAGGGAGTTGAATGATTTCCTGGACAATCTATCAATTGAGGGCTTAAATAACTACAAGACAAAAGATCTGTCCACTGCGCTGCCTGACCTCTATGTATTGAAAAGCCGCATCCTGTTTAAGGAATTTTCCAGGTCAAATAGCTTTGAGGACCTGCTGAGCGCCTATGAAGCCTATCAAAAGGCCATCGAAACCCTGAATAACATGAAGCTGGCCATAGGCAGTGAAGACAGCAGGGTATTTGCCACTTCACAGATTCTTGAAGTCTATAATGAGGCCATCTATGTAGGAAAATTGCTGTACGATCTGACCGGAGAATTTACATACCTGGATCAATCCTTTATGTTTACAGAGACCAGCAAATCCTTTGCGCTTTACAGTGAAATCAAGAATCTTGAGGCCATGCAATTCTCCGATCTGCCCGAAGATATTAAGAAAAGAGAGAAAGAGTTTACTGGTGAAATACAGGGCTATGAGGAACTTCTCTACAAGGAGCAGATGAAAACCGAACCGGACAGCTCCCTCATTGCCTCATTTAAGGAGACCCTGTTTCACCTCAAAGATGATTACGATGAGCTCACGCAGGAAATCGAACAGAATTATTCAAAGTACTATGAGCTGAAATACAACCCCAAATTTGTTAGCCTTGAAGAGGTGCAGGATAAAATTGCCCACCGGGATGCAGTGATTGAGTATGTGTTGTCCGATACACTGCTAATCACTTATGTGATTGACAGAAAGGGAATCAATGCGTTTTCACAGGAAATCGGCCCTGAGTTTGCCGATGAATGTCTGGAGTATTACATGCTCCTGAACAATCAGAATTTCAGTGGCGGTGTGCATAAAAACTACCGACGCTATGTGAATCTTGGTCACAAGTTCTATAAAACTTTAATAGAACCCTGCCTGGAATATACCGACAGGAAAAACTTCACCATTGTTCCCGATGGCGCCATTACCTATATTCCCTTTGAAGGCTTGATCACCCGGGAAACCGATACCGAATATATCAACTACATGGATCTGCCTTATTTAATTAAGGACTTCTCCATAGGTTACTCCCACTCCTCCACACTGATGTTCAGTGAGCGTTATAAGTCCAAATCGCCTGACGACAAGGTACTCGCCTTTGCGCCTTCCTATACGAATCCCCTGGATCGTATGGATACGGCACAGTTTCGGCAAATTGAACTGGGCTCTGAATACTTTTTTCCCCTTGTGGAAACAATAAAGGAAGTACAGAGCATCAATGAAACAGTGCCTTCGAAAGTATTCCTGAACGAAATGGCAACAGAGGCCAACTTCAAGAAGAATGCCGCAGACTACAATGTTCTTCACCTGGCCATGCATACCATTATGCGCGATGATGCGCCCCTGTATTCACTGCTTGCATTTACAAATGCTGATCCTGGTGACACCATAGAGGATAATAAGCTCTATGCCTATGAAGTCTATAACATGGAACTGAATGCCCAGATGGCCGTGCTTAGCTCCTGCAACAGTGGAACCGGGAAAATGCAGAAGGGGGAAGGAATGATGAGCCTGGCCAGGGGGTTTATTTATGCCGGTTGTCCTTCTATCATCATGACCCTCTGGCAGGTGACCGATAAATCCAGTTCTGAACTGATGACCTCCTTTTATAAATATTTGAAGAGAGGCCGAAGCAAGCAGGAAGCCATGCGGCTTGCAAAGATTGATTACCTGGAACAAGCTGATGATCTGACTTCCAACCCATATTTCTGGTCAGGCTTTGTTGTCCTGGGCGATGGCAGTCCCATTTATAACAAATCGGGATTTACCTACTGGACAATTGTGATTGTCATATTCGCAGGACTATTAGTGTTCTTTCAGCTACGGAGAAAATAGCTCCATCTTTCGATAATATTGTGGACTGGTACCTGTATACTTTTTGAAGGACCTGCTGAAATTTCCCAGATCAGAATACCCCAGCATATAACTGATTTCTGAAATAGAAAAGGATTTTTGCCTTAGTAAATGCTTTGCAAGATTGAAACGTGTATCCTGCAATAGAATCTTGAAGCTTGTCTGCTCATTATTAAGTTGCCGCTGAAGGGTTCGGGGGCTCATATTTAGCTTTGAAGCCACCGTATTGATATCGGGGAATCGGTAGCGAAGAGAGGATAATAAAATGGATCTGACCTTTTCACTTACCAGGGAGGCACCACTGATTCTTTTTACCTGTGTTTCAATATGCATTCGCAATAACTCGAAGGTCTCCGGATTAAACGCTTTCATCGGAATCAAGAGGTCCTGGTTTCTGAACAGGATTACATTTTCCTTCTGGTCAAAGAGAGGCACAATCCCAAAGACTTCCTTATATACCGTAAGATCTGATGGCCTATCTGCAGCAAAACTGATCCTGAATGGTCGAAGCACATGGTTTGAGTTAATTTTCAAAATACTGACAAGGAAACTAAACATGGCTTCAATCTCTTGCCTGACTGTCTCCGGAGATTTAAGGATCCAGGACTGTGCAGGCGTATATCTGATACCCGGATACTGCCTGTCATCCATAAACTCTATTGTCGCGAAGTCCCCCTGCACCCTGAAGTACTTGCATCCCTGGATATAAGCCTCTTTCAGGTTCCTGCAACTGGCACACATCATCCCAATGGTTCCTGCAATGTGTGGCTCCTTCCCCAACTTCAGGCCATAATACGGATCTCCGGTTTGTTCCATGCCAAATTCCAGTACGGCAATGAACTGGTCCAGGGAAAATGTTTTTTCCGGATCCTGAATTTCCTCCGGATCAATTCCGGCTTTCAGGAATAAACCTTCCGGATCGATCCCCAAAGATTGCAGGTACTCAACCTGCTTCTTTATGCGAAAGGAATGAACGAACATGGGTATTGTAATTGGCGCAAAATAACAAATGAAATGTATGGAATGATAATACTCAACTCAAGTTACTTATAAATCTTTGTAATCAGAATTAAAAGTGAAACCACAATCAATAACAATGACAACAAAAACAGTAAAACTTTTAGTATTCCTCACCCTCCTGGTTCATGGCATAGGTCATTTACAGGGTGTGGTTAGTGGTCTGGGCGTGAAATTCAATGAGAATAGTAAAACACAATCCTGGCTATTGAAAGGTAGTAGTGAGCGTGTGAATCGCATCGCCTGCCTGGCCCTTTACCTGGGAGCTGCACTTTTCGGAATCATGGCCGCTCTGAGCTTCAGGGCTTTCTTGCTACCTCACCATATCTGGCAAACCTTTGCATTCATCTCCGCAATCTTCTCCACCTTTTGTCTGGTATTGTTTCCTGATGCCCTGGCGATGTTCTTTAATAAAATCGGGGCCATCGCTGTAAACCTGCTTATTTTCTATTCCATACTGTTCAATGGAATGTTTCCCAGCGCTGCCTTTAACGATTAACGATATAGCATAAGAACTCAGCCATGAAAGGTATTATCAAGATCCTGTTGAGTATTTTCAGATGCCTGCTGGCACTACTCATCTTTCTCTTTTCAATCTCCACCTTTATGGGGCAGTCCTATCTGCAAAGCTTCTTTCTTTGCCTATTAGTTGTTTCAATTCTATACTGGCCATCTGCCTTCAGGGAAAAATGGAACAAAAGGGTCTCAACATGGATCAGGCTTGCTTCTGTTATTGTCCTGTTCCTAATCAGCTTCCTGGTACTCAAACCTGATACAAAAACAAGCATCTATCTGACTGAAGAACGGAGGATTGAATTGATGGACCTCTATGATAAAAACCTCAGCAACTGGCCGGAAGAAACCGAGGAAATCTATATAGAAACAAACTACGGTACAGTTCACCTGCTGGCCTGCGGGGATATTAATAATCCACCCCTTGTAATGGTCCATGCAGCCTCCATGGGGGCTCACTCCTGGGCCGAAAACCTGGCTCCTTTACTCGATCACTACCGGGTTTATTCCGTAGATAACATAGGTGAAGGGAATAAAAGTAATTTAAAGGATGCCCTGGAATTTCCGGAAAGTCAGAAAGAAATTGCCGACCATTTCGCTTCAATCATGGATGCAATCGGTGTGAAGCGATCTCCTTTATTCGGAGCATCAAATGGCGGCTATGTGGCCATGTGCTATACCTACCACTATCCAGAAAGAGTTGAATCTCTGTCCCTGTTTGGGCCCATGGGCCTTACTCAACTAACAGGGAAAAGCATTATGATGTTATCCATAGCCAGTATGTATCCATTCCCTTTCATCAGAGACAAGGTAACACGCTGGGCCCTGGGAAATGATCCGTATGTGAATAAGGTCTATGGAGATTGGTTCAATGGAATCCTGAAAGGAACCATCCCATCATTGGGAATGCCGGTTCCCATGAGCACAGACCAAAAAGCCGAAATGGATTTACCTGTTCTCTTGTTCCTGGGCACAAAAGATCCGATTGTCGGGAATGCCGATTTTGCCAGGAAAACTGCAGAAGAATATCCGGATATTCACATCGAGGTTCTGGAATCAGGACACCTGGTTGCAGTTGAACATGCGGAATATGTGAATTCGGTGCTTTGCGAGTTTCTTGAGCTCAGTGAACCATAAATAAGGGAAGTCGAAGCTTAACTGCAGTTCCTCTGCCGGGTGCAGAGTCAATGGAGATGGATCCCCCACTTAACACTACAATCTTCCTGACCAGAGTAAGACCGATCCCGGTACCTCCGGACCTGGTGGTGAAAAAGGGAGTAAAGACCTGGGGCAGTATCTCCTCTGGGATACCGGGTCCGTTGTCAAAAAACTCCAGGCTTACTCTTCTGTTATCGGGCTGACCAACGGTAATCTCTATCTTTCCGTCATCCTTGCCCTTCAATGCTTCCATTGAATTCCGCACCAGGTTGATATAGGCCTGCTCGATCAGTTTCTGGTCTCCCAGAATAGCAACAGAGGGATCCTCTACAACGATTACCATCCGAATACCTGCCTTATTCAGATCCTCCCTGAACAGCAATTCCAGCCCTTCGAAAAACGCCGATACAACCAATTTTCCTGGCACCGGGTCAGGAAGACGGGAGAAATTCTTATAGTGCTCCATAAACTCCACCAGGGCATTGCTGCGTTGCTGGATCAACTTGGAGCTCTGAAGCAGGTCCCTGGCGGCATCGTTGTCTATGATCAGCCTTCCATCCTGGTCACTCCTACCCTGCTTCAGCTTCATCTGAATTCCGTCTCCAAGGGTGGAAATTGGAGTCACCGAATTGGATATCTCGTGGGAAAGCACTCTGGTCATCTTTTGCCACGACTCAATCTCATTTGCTTCCAGCTGGGACCCAATATCCTGAATGGAGATAATTTTCAGCGTTCGTTCTTCCAGCTTGAGCAAAGAAATCCTTGCCAGTACATGTGAGACCATCAGGCCAGTCCGTTCAAGAGCCAGTACATTTCCGGACTCATATCTGATTTCGGATAGTTTGGCTGCCAGGCCCATCTGGATCACATCTAATTCGTCAAGGTGCTCCAGGCGGTTCACTCCGAGGGTTTGCAAAGCAGCATCGTTCACTACTTCAACCTTCCCCCCATCTTCAATAACGATAATCCCCGTCTCCATGTGCTGGATAATCCCTTCCAGCAAAATGGATCCCTTCTCCTTTTCCAACCGGATCCGGTTGATCTCGTCATTCACCTTCCTGAAGCTGTGATGCAATCCCTGGAAGGTCTTTTCCACCCGACCCTTCCAGTGCACCACAGAGGTATCCTCGTGGGTCAGCAGAAGAAGAAAGCGGGCCAGGTTCCTGTTGGTCCGGTTCAGGTATACAAAGAGCAGAACAATCTGCAGAAGGGCCAGCAGTGCCAGAAATACAAGAGTGAAAAAGCGTTCCTGTCGGATCACCAGGTAGGAAAGAGCCATCAGATTGGACACCAGCAATATGATCCTGGTCAGTATACTGGTCTGAAAACTATTATAAACCATATTTCCTGATTTTATGGTAAAGGGTGGTTCTGGATATCCCGAGTTCCGAAGCAATGCTGGCATAATTTCCAGAGTATTTCGCCAGGGCCCTGCCTATGGTATTCTTCTCCACCTGTTCCAGGTTCAGACTGCTTTCTTCCTCTGACGAGCTAAGAGAAAGTCTGATGTCTTCGGCCTGAATGCTATCACTTTCAGCCATAATCACCACATTTTCAATGACATGTTGCAATTCCCTTATATTACCCGGCCATGGATACCGGTAGAGTTTATCATGGGCCTTCTTGCTTAAGCGAAGACGCTTCTTCCCATATTTATTGCCAAATCGCTCCAGGAAATGTCCGGCAAGTATTCCAATGTCCTCCCCTCGTTCCCTGAGTGCCGGCGATTCTATCTGTATGGTATTTATCCTGTAATACAGATCCTCCCTGAAAAGTCCATTCTTCACCATCTGCTCCAGATCCTGGTTACTTGCCGACAGAATCCGCACATCCACAGGTAATGCTTTAGCAGCCCCTACAGGGATGATCTCACGGTTCTGCAGGACCGACAAAAGTTTGGATTGAAGGTGAAGGGGAATGTTCCCGATCTCGTCCAGGAACAAGGTACCCCTGTGTGCGGCTTCGAATCGCCCGGCCCGGTCACTCTTTGCATCGGTAAAAGCTCCTTTTCGGTGACCGAATAATTCGCTTTCAAAAAGGGAGGCAGTGATAGATCCCAGATCTACCGCAACAAACAATTGATTCTTTCTTTCGGATTGCCGGTGAATTTCCCAGGCGATCAACTCCTTCCCGGTACCATTCTCTCCCTGGATCAATACCGAAGTATCGGTCCCGGCTACCTTATTGATGGTCCGGTGCATCTCCTGGATCCGGGGAGACTGCCCGATGATTCCGGGATACTTCCGCTCTGTGTTTTCCACCAGCAGCTCCTTACTGGTTTCCAGTTCTTTCACCTTTCTCCTGGAAAAAGTCAGTTTACAGGCCGAATTAAGGGTGGAGATCAGTTTCTCCCCCTTCCATGGCTTTTGAATGAAATCAAAGGCTCCCAGCTTAATGGCATTTACCGCCAGATCCACATCGCCATAGGCCGTAATCATAATGACCGAGAGGTCCTGATCCCTATTCATTATCTCCTTCAGCCAGAACAGCCCTTCGTTGCCTGTGTTCCTCCCGGCAGTAAAATTCATGTCCAGCAATACCGCATCAAATACCTGACTTTCCATGAGCGAATAGAGCCGGTTGGGATCCCAGAGAGGGATTACACCTCTGGCTTCCCCGCGGAGCATCAGTTCCAACGATTCCAGGACGGCGCGATCATCATCAATGATTAGTAAATTTCCTAACATAACTCCAGAATTCTTGCTTCATAAAGACGACTCATGTTCGGTTTTGAAACACGATTTGTTCAGTTTTTAAACAAATCTCGCAATTCCATTGCTAAAAGTCAAACCTATTTCACTGCTAATCAATAAATAAGACTCCGTGGCACATGTATTGAAATTGCAAAAGGGACGCTGGGTATTCCCCGGGGAAATTCTAAACTCTAAACATATTCTCATGTGGCAAAGCTTCATAAAATCCTCATTCCGTGTCCTGGTGCGTCACCGGGCCTTTTCTGTTGTGAATACCCTGGGACTGGCCCTGGGCATTTCCGTATTCATTGCACTGGCCCTCTATATTCAGTTCGAACTCAGCTTTGATAAGTTCCATGTAAATGCAGAACGGATATATCGTGTGGAACAATTGATGGATGAAGGGAACCGGATGGAAAGAATGATGGGTACGCCCGAGCCTCTCTGGCAGGTTCTGAAAAATGATTTTCCCGAGGTGGAGGCCTCAATGCGTCTGGTGGAGCAGGAGTTTGAGCTCACTCCCGATGAGGGGGAGCCCTTTGTGACCGAACTGTTTTTCGTGGAGGATAATTTCCTGACTTCTTTCAGCTTTTCTTTTCTATATGGGGATGCAGAAACTGCCCTTGCCGAACCCATGAATATGGTACTGACTGAAAGTACGGCAAATAAACTTTTTGGGGAGACCAATGTGATTGGCAGGGACTACAAGATCGGACAAGACCTGTTTAAGATCACGGCCATCCTGGAAGACATCCCTCAAAACTCACATATTGAATTTGATCTGCTGATATCGGTAGAGTCACTGAATGTATTGTATGGGGGTGGTCAAAACGTGTTCACATCCTGGTGGAACAACTGGGTCAGATGCTATGTTATGCTGGAGGAGGGTCACAACATAGAAGAATTCAATGCGAAAATTAAGCACCTGCTGCAAAAGCATATGCAGGAGGATACCAAAAATATTCTATTAACCCGTCCACTCCTGGAAATTCACCTCCATTCCGATTTGTCCAGAGACTATGCTGTCACCGGTAGCATACAAAACATCTATATCCTGATTACCCTGGCGATTTTCATCCTGTTTATGGCCGGAATTAATTTCACAAACCTTTCTATTGCTTATACCACCGTTCGTGCCAGTGAAGTGTGCCTTCGGAAAATGAACGGTGCCAGCAAAAGGATCCTGCTCACCCAGTACCTTACTGAATCACTGGTGATGACCCTGGTGGCCATCCTCATAGGATTTGTCCTGTTTGAGTCTTTCCTGCCGTCCTTTAACAGGCTGATTGACAGGTCTCTGAATTTCGAGTATACTGGAAACTACCCGCTTTTGCTCATCATCCTTGCTGCCGGACTCCTTACCGGTTTGCTTTCGGGAGGATATCCCGCCTGGTTGATATCCAGGTCCCAACCCAGCGAGTTTCTTCAAACCCAGATATCCAAGGGAAACAAGAATCCCTTGCTTCGGAAAACGCTGATCGGTATTCAGTTCTTTATTTCAACTGCATTGATTATTGGTACCCTTGGAGTGGTGCGTCAGGCCAATTTCATGATGAACAAGGACCTGGGATACAATCCTGAGGGAGTACTCCGGGTAGAATTTGCCGACACATCCATGGTGAAAATTGAACGCCTGCAGGCGATTCTCTCCATTCACCCTGATATTGTGGGTTCGGCGGTGCATGATTACCCCGTCTGTGAATCTACCAACTGGACACGGGTATCCTGGGACGGGGCGCAGGAAGGAGAATTTATCCGGATGAATGTGAACTATACCGACCACCACTACCTGGATCTATACCAGATGAGGCTGGCTGAAGGTGAAGGATTTACAGGGAAACAACAAGGGACAGAAGCGGAAGGCAACCGGGTGATCCTGAACCAGGCCGCATTGAACAGGATCCAGATGGAGGATCCCCTTGGAAAAAAGCTGCGCTATGGAGGCGATTACAGGGGAGGCGTTGAGGGGGGCCAGGCCACCATTGTCGGGATCATCGATGACTTTCACTTTCTTTCAGTTCACAATACCATCACCCCCTTGATGCTCAGGCTATATAACGAGGCTCAGACAGGCCGGAGCCTTTCAGTCAGGTTCAATACCCGGGATATTGCAGGAATCAGGGACCACATCCAGGAAGAGTTCCTGGCGATTTTTCCAGAACTTGCATTTGACTATGAATTTGTGGATGAATTCCACAGGGAGATGTATGCAGAGGAAAAACTGATGTCACGGATAGTTCTCTACATTGCAATCATAGTAAATCTAATTGCCGCCCTGGGCTTATATGGCCTGATCGCCTATACCACCTCTCTCAGAACAAGGGAAGTGGGACTAAGGAAGGTTCTGGGAGCCAATTTTGTACTTATTTCAAAGCTATTCTCCAGGGAATTCATCTTCCTGGTAATCATTGCCAACCTGGCCTCCTGGCCGGCCATCTACTTCATAAATCAGCGCTGGTTGCAGTCCTTTCCCTACAAGGTGCATACTGCCATATGGCCCTACCTGGCTGCCTTCGCCATTACCCTGGTGGTAGCCTGGGGGAGTATGCTTTATCATACCTATCGTGCATCACTGATCAATCCTGCCGATAGCCTGAGGTATGAATAAGATGTCAGGCCTTGTCGTCTGAGGACTTATTGCTAACTTTCTGCATGCGCATATTTTTTATTCTTCTATTGGGTTTCCTACTGAATGCGTGCGCTCAGAAGCAGGCTCCACCCAACATTCTCCTGATTGTTGTGGATGACCTGGG